>ERZ651768.118-NODE-118-length-55297-cov-14.636545_pt1 | contig 55297 bp, 49 predicted proteins | sample MGYA00514754_ERZ651768 | MGnify/ENA metagenome assembly ERZ651768
AGCAACCAAGCTTATGGTGAAACGTTCCCTTCCGATTCTAGGAGCGCTTGCGCCTCTTTCTCCACGCGGGTCCCCTCGAAAAACCTGGGATTGGTCTCACCCCAAAACCGCACAGGGTTTTCAAACACGAAGTGGGCGAAATCACGATCCGTGATCTTTTCATCTTCAACCAGTTCGTATGCTTCTGGAAGAACGCCGGCCATATCCTGTACATCAAAGTGGCCGACGTCGGATCCAAACAAGGTTTTTATTTCAGCATCGAATGGATTGTTCTTCGTGTTGAACGCCCAGGCATTGGTCGCATCATCTGCTTCACAGCCGAAGTAAAATCGGTCCACAAATAACGACTTAATGTCCGTCGCTTCGGTAATTTCGCAAGCAGAATAATCATCCAATTCGGCAAGACCCCCCGTTGTCTGAGCGCCATTCCGAGTGCTGATTCCTTTGCCTGAACGAACTGCATCGATCATTTCTGAGCCGCCATAACGTTCCGTTAAGTCCATCAACTCTGCGAGATCTAATTGAGCGGGATCGGTGTACTCAAGCGCTTCGCCGTTCCGGATTTGCCAATGGCCGATCAGGTCGGCGTACAACAAACAGGCAAAGCCAACACCTCCTTCGAGAAACCCAAAATTCAAATCTGAAAAACGCCTCGATACGCCCCCCAAGAACAACGCTTTGCAGGTGGCTTCAGAAGCGGCTGCGAAGTGCCCGATATGGTTGTAACAAAAGTTAGTGGGTGACACGCGAAGCGCTTTACCACGCGAACCGCGATGGAACGTAGGCGAAACCCCAAGTTCTCGGCACTTTTGCCAGACGGGGTCGTAATCATGTGCACTATCTAGACCAATAACATCAAACCAACGCGCCAAATCACTTGCGTTGGGTCGCTCGTCAACCACTCGACCCACCGGGCGTTCGATGAGGCTATTCATCGTGACCGCTTTCAGGCCGAGTTCCCCAACGGCATGCTCGAGTTCCGCGACAGCCTCTTCTGGATCATGCATCGGGATGACGGCGACGGGGGACATCCTGTCACTGAACGGTTCAAACAAATCCGCGCAATAAATATTGAATGCGCGACAGAGCGCCCGACGCGCTTCCGTGTCATCGATACGGGGAAAGCCCAACCCCATCGTCGGGAAGAGGACCGCGTAATCGATCCCAAATTCATCAAGCCTTTCGTACATGAGTGCAGGCAGCATCGCAGTCGCGCGATCTCTCGTATTCTTAGTAGGAGCTCCCCAAAACGCTTCTTGAGCCACATTTTCATGACGCCTCTCTTCAGGCGTCATGCTCAACGAACGACGAACTCGTTCACCATTAAGTTGAATGCCGCGCCGCGCGGCATCGCCCCCTATTTTCGTCAGAGCCTCAACAACCACGGGCCCGGTTTCAAGCCAGTGCCCGTCCGCATCGATGACTGGGTGCGAAAGCCGTCCTCGCAAATTCGCTGCTTCTGACATAGTTCCTCCTTATTCTTTCTAGCTTGCCCGCCCTCTAAATAGTCGTCCCGAGGTTGAACCGGTGTGCTCGTTGTCCGTCAGAAAGACTTCTCCGTTCACGATGCTATGACGAATCCCATTAGCCACCTGCTTTAACCGCTTCGCACCTGACGGCAGATCGTTGACCACTTCCGGCATACGTGGCGCCACGGTCTTGGGATCGAATACCACGAGGTCAGCGTTGAGACCCTCGCGAATCAAACCACGATCGTGCATCCCCCAATACGTTGCTGGCACACAAGTCAGCTCTCGAACAGCTTCCTCTAGGGTCATGGCTTCCTTTTCGCGAACCCAGTGCGATAGCAAGTGCGTTTGCAGCGAGCTATCCATGATCTGCGACACATGGGCACCCGAATCGGAGAACGTCACCACCGAGCGGGGATGCTTCATCATTTCCAACACATGATCTTGGTTTTCATTGGCAGCTGGCTGACAGAAAAACTGATCGAAATCGCTCTCCAAAGACAAATCGATCATGAGTGCCACGGGATTCACTCCACGTTCACCAGCGACATCTTTCAACAAGCGTTGTTCCCCAACCATCGAGTCCATCACGTAAAGATGGTCGTAATCCGGTGGTCTTGCCTCAACACCGACGATCCGATTTCTCGGCGCTTCGCCATTCGCAATCTCGACTAACCTCTTGCAAAGATCCGGATCTCGCAATTGACGCTTTTGGTCGTCCAAGGACAGTGCCCGGATATCCGACCACAAATCCCAGCGATCAAACGGCATCTGGGTCTTAAAGGAAAGCATGGTATTAAGTGCCCGCGAATGCACCTGTACAAACATTCGGCCACCCGCGGCCGCGGTTTCCTCCAACAACCCAAAATAGGGTCGCCAATGGTCGGGCGCGAACCGCGAACTAAACATGCCCCAGGTCTGTACGACGCCACTATCCACGGCTAAATCACGAAGCCGGACATGGTATTCGCGGAGTCGATCCGGATCCCGACCGGCCTGCTCACCCGCAATCTCGAATAGTCCCCGTCCAGTTCTCCCCACCGCCGACACGATGGCTCTTACCTCCTCCCAATCCGCGACGCGGCTCGCGACTGGAAGATCGTCTGCGGTCACATGATTGGGCGTTCGCGATGTCGAGAAACCGATCGCACCGGCACGAACACCCTCCTCCGCAATATCGCACATCCGACCAAGTTCGTCCGTCGACGCGCGTTCAGTAAACGCACGCTCACCCATAACGTACGTCCGTATCGCTGAATGTCCAATGTAGCCGGCGTAATTAATACCCTTTGGCAGTTCGTCAACGGTGTCGAGGAACTCGGGGAACGTCTCCCATGACCATTCGATTCCAGCCTGCATTGCGTCCGGAGAAATGTCCTCAGCGCGCTCGAGATTTTTGAATACAAAGCCCGCGTCACGTTCTGCACAAGGGGCAATCGTAAAGCCGCAATTTCCCATGACCACGCTGGTAACACCGTGATAGCAAGAACAAGAACCAAGCGGATCCCAAAATACTTGAGCATCCATGTGGGTGTGACCGTCGATAAAGCCCGGTGTAACGACGTGATCGTCTGCATCGACGGTTCGATAGGCTTTGCCGCCGAGCCGGCCAATCGCCGTGATTTTGCCCTCGTTCACACCGATGTCTGCACGAAACCCTGGAGCGCCCGTACCATCAACAACGGTGCCGTTCTTTACGACCAGATCAAATGCCATACCCACACCCCCCAGCGATCAGTCTAGCAGAACGATTATGGTAGATTGGCGCACTGAACCCTGGGGAGCGGTTACTTGAGGCGGCTCACGCTTCTATACGCAGTGTGTCTTATTGCTGGATCTGCATTAGCTTCGGAGATCGAGTATCGGCATGGCTACGCGTTTTTGTCGACGCCCAAATACCCAGCCGATTTCGAACATTTCGATTACGTCAACCCCGACGCCCCTAAAGGCGGTCGAATGCGAATTCCGGCGATGGGGAGCTGGGACAACTTCAACCCACTGTCTGTCCCAGGCGGTCAAATGGTCGCAGGTCTCAGCGTCGAAGCACCGCACTGGAATTTGTTACACGACGCGTTGGTATCTCAAGCCGCCGATGAACCCTCAACGATTTATGGTCGCCTCGCCGAGGGCATCGCAGTCGCGAACGATGGGTCCTGGATTGCATTCAAGCTTCGCAAGAATGCACGCTGGCACGATGGCAAACCCATCACCATCGATGATGTCTACTTTTCCTATACCATTTTCACCACGGTGGCCTCGCCGACCGTTGCAACGCCGCTCGAACCCATCGAATCGTTCGAACTCATCGGGCCCTGGGAAATTCGGTTCAACATCCGCGAGTCCGATCGAGGCGATCCCCTTTTACCACTGCGGATCGGTTCAAAACCGATACTGGCAAAACACTACTGGGAGTCGCGCGATGTCACCAAAACGACGGTCGAGCCCCCTGTAGGTTCCGGCCCCTATCGGATCAAAGACTTCAGGATCGGTCGCTCCATCCGGTGGGAACGAGTCGACAACTATTGGGGCAAGGACCTGTCAGTCATGCGAGGCCGTTTCAATTTTGATGAATTAAAGTGGGACTACTTTCGTGACGATCAGGTACAAACCGAGGCGCTCAAGGGTGACGTCATTGACGTACACGAAGAAAATCTCCCGAGACTCTGGGAAACCGCGTATCAATTCCCGCCTTCCGAAGCAGGCGCATTCCGCAAACAGTGGCTGCCGGTCGAGAAACCGTGGGGACTCTGGTGGCCCATATTCTGGAATCTGGATCAGCCTCGGTTTCAAGATGTGCGGGTCCGCGAAGCACTTTGGCTCGTTTCCGATTTCCCTTACCTCAACTGGGTCAACTACGACTTTTATCATACTGCCGAAAGTTTCTTTCACGGGTCAGAACTCGCTTCCCGCGGACTGCCCGATGAACGCGAATTGCAGTACCTGGAGCCGATCCGCCATCTCGTTCCGCCGCGCGTCTTCTCCGAACCTTATCGGCCACCGCCCAATGGTGGTAAGGGTTGGCATCGCGAAAATCTCATCAAGGCGGCAGCTTTGTTGAAACAGGCGGGCTGGATCGTGGAAGAAGGCAAGCTCATCCACCATCAAACTCGAGAACCCTTCCATGTTCGCCTCGTTGCTGTATCACCAGCCCTCGCCGGCTCGTTCATCCCGTACATGCGGAACCTAGAACGACTCGGGATCACGTCCACGGCCAAGTCTCCAGAAATATCCAATTGGTTGTTTCGCATGCGTTCCGGTGACTTCGATGGCGGTGCCATTTGGTTTCTTCCTGATTACACGCCAACACATCTCATCGCCAATAACTTTAGTAGCGCCACTGCGGAGCACGAATACGGCAACAACTGGTCGAACATGCGAGATCCAGCCATTGACCACTTAATTGAGTGCATCAAAACCGCGACCACCTACACGGATTACGTCGCCGCAATCCGCGCATTCGATCGCGTCATGCTCTGGAATTTCTATTTTGTCCCTGGCATGACCAAGACGCGTATCGGACTGGCCCACTGGAACCGCTATAACTGGGTCGAAGCAGGTAACTTAACTCGACCAGCCCATGTCCAGACTTGGTGGTTCGACCGGGAACGGGCTGCCGCCGTCGAGAAATTTCAGAGCAGGTAGCTATGGGTCGATATTTATTACGGCGCTTGTTTCTGATCATCCCCACGTTGTTTGGGATCATGGTTATCAATTTCGTCATCGTGCAGTTTGCGCCGGGCGGACCTGTCGAACAGGCGATCATCCAGGCGTCCGGGATGAGTATGTCGTCGACCGCGTCGGTGTCATCCGCTGGCAGCATGGGCCCATCGACGGAAAGCGGTTACACCGGCAGCGAAGGACTCGATCCCGAATTTGTTGCTCGTCTCGAAGAGGCGTTCGGCTTCGATAAGCCGCCGCACGAGCGCTTCTTACTGATGCTCGGCAACTACATCACGCTGGATTTCGGTGAAAGTTACTTCCAAGACAAGGCCGTACTCGATCTCGTGGTCGAACGTTTGCCAGTCTCCGTTTCCCTGGGTCTCTGGTCGTTACTACTCATCTATAGCATCTCGATCCCTCTTGGGATGGCCAAAGCCGTGCGCGACGGTACTCCATTCGATGTTTGGTCGAGCGCGGCGGTTTTTGTCGCCTACGCAATCCCGGGCTTCCTGTTCGCGATCATGTTGATCGTTTTCTTCGCCGGTGGCACATATCTTGATTGGTTCCCTATGCGCGATCTTTTCTCCGAGAATTTTGACGGCCTCTCGCCGCTGGCGAAGGTCCGCGACTATTTCTGGCACCTTGCTCTGCCCCTGACGGCTCTCACCATCGGTGGCTTTGCGACCCTAACCATGCTGACCAAAAACAGTTTTCTGGAGGAAATCAATAAGCAATTCGTGCTTACGGCACGCGCCAAGGGTTTGACCGAGCGGCGCGTACTCTTTGGCCACGTGTTCCGTAACGGCATGCTGATCGTGATCGCCGGGTTCCCAGCCGCCTTCGTCGGTCTCATGTTTACCGGCGCGCTTCTGATTGAAGTAATTTTCTCCATCGATGGCATCGGGTTGCTGGGTTACGAAGCCATCGTGAAGCGCGACTACCCAATCTTTTTCGGCACATTATTTTGCTTCACGTTGATCGGTCTCGTGATGCAGCTTATTGGCGACATTGTCTACACGCTTGTCGATCCCCGGATCGACTTCGAGGCACGAGAATGACGCCGTTAAATCAGCGCCGGCTTGAAATCTTCAAGTCAAACCGACGCGGCGTTTGGTCCCTTAGGATCTTTTTGGGACTCTTCGTTGTGTCCTTGTTCGCCGAATTCATCGCGAACGACAAACCCATCGTTTTCTCCTACGAAAACGAACTCTACTTTCCCATGCTGTTCCGTTACACGGAAACCGACCTTGGCGGCGTACTGGAGTCTGAGGCCGAATACCGCGACCCGTACGTCATCGGTCGCATTGAAGAAAACGGCTGGTCGCTTTGGCCACCCGTTCGGTTTTCTTTCAACACCATCGATTACAGTTACGAGGTCGCGCCGTCACCTCCGGACGGAATTCATTTGTTAGGGACGGACGGTGGCGCCACCGACGTCTTCGCCAAGTTACTCTACGGTTTTCGTTTATCCGTTCTTTTCGGGTTGACCCTCACGCTTATCAGCTCGTCAATCGGGGTCACGGTTGGGGCGCTACAAGGGTATTTTGGCGGACTTGTCGACCTCATCGGCCAACGTTTGGTCGAAATTCAAACGGGTATGCCGATTCTGTTTGTACTCATCATTCTCGCCAGCATCGTCGAGCCGAACGTGTTTTGGCTCCTCGGGATTCTTGCATTATTTAGCTGGATGGCGCTCGTGGGTGTGGTGCGGGCGGAATTTCTGAGGACCCGGAACTTTGAATTTGTCCGGGCTGCAAAAGCCCTCGGTGTATCTGAGACCACCATCTTGCGGCGCCACGTCCTACCCAACGCGATGGTGGCGACACTTACCTATCTACCATTCATCCTCAACGGTTCAATTACGTCCCTGACCGCACTCGATTTTCTCGGGTTCGGTCTGCCCATCGATTCGCCCTCTCTTGGCCGCTTGCTTTCATCAGCCAAAGCCAATTTACAGGCGCCCTGGTTAGGGATCTTCGTATTCATTACGCTCGCATCCCTTTTGACCTTGCTTATTTTTATCGGCGAGGCGGTACGCGACGCGTTGGACCCAAGACGTTCGCTCGACCTGGCGCGTACGGGCGGTGCACCAACTGACACGGTCGCACTGCAAACGCAAGCTTGAGTCCCCCATTACGGGCAGTCAAAATCTCCGAAATCCAAATGGAATCCTACTTCGATCTTTTTCAGCGCAACGCTTCCGTCCATCGCCATATCCATAGCTTGCATGACCACCGCTCCGACTTCGGGATCGTAATCGAGCATGGTCTGAATTCGAAAATCACGCATCTTCACGACGACGGCTCGACGGAAATTCGCACCCGATATTAGTGTCGAGATAAGCACAGCATCAGCGCGCCGCACGCTTAATTCCCCCGAAACACTTTTGTGAATTAGATCGCCTCTATCGTCTCTCGGCGAAAATCCAAAAACGACCCGATCGGGATCACGACGGAGCACATGTAGATCTTCGCTATCGAGACCGGAGACGTCGACGTTTGCCGGGTGTGATGCCTGCGACGGCGCTTCGTATTCTTCCGCTTCAGCTCGGTCAGGCGACTTGCCATCTTGTTCCAACAATTGCCATGGATTACCACCACCAGACGGATCGAATCGAACCCGGGTCTTCGTCTGTCCATTGTCAGAGCTGAGGGTATATGCACAGATTTCGTGTTCCGTCGAACCCACTTTTGCCCTCGCCCTATCGACAAGCGCGCGGTCTTCAACGGAAAGCGGTTCTGTATAACCCCAACCGGAGGCAGCCATGAACAGTAAAACCAACAACGGCCTCGGGAATAACATTTCTTTTAACTCGTACGTCTGAACGGCAGAATGCTTAATCCTAAAGGAGATCGAGATGATTAAAACCATCGCCGTGATCGAGGGGGACGATGCCGCCCCCGAAGCCATGAAGCCCGTTGTCGCTCTGTTGGATTCGCTCAACATTGGTTTGGAATGGGTCTACCCAGAAGTCGGAGAAGCAGCGGAAGCCCGAACCGGCTCTATTTTCCCCGATGATGCACGCGCGTTGATCGACAGTGCCGATACCACCTTTTTCGGATCGACGAGCGGTAAATCAGGTGCGGCTCTCATGTACCTGCGATGGGGCAAGGAAACGTTCGCCAACGTTCGTCCGTGTCGATATTTAGCCGGATGCGCGAGTCCATTGGCTGATCCCGATGGAATTGATTTCGTTATCGTTCGTGAGAATCTAGAAGATCTCTACATCGGTGCCGAAGGGCAGCTTACCGATCTGGCCCCACTAGCGCTTACGGGGCGCAACATCAAAGGTTTTGTCCACGAAATGGGCGTTGGTCGCTACGCCCTAAAAGCCATCACCGAGGCAGGCACCGAACGTGTCGTTCGATTTTCTTTCGAACTTGCACGTAAACGAGCCGGTCAACGCAAAGTGACCTGTGCTACCAAACACAACATGCTTCGCGAAACCGATGGCCTCTTTCTTGAGGTCGCCCAACGAGTCGCGTCGGACTATCCCGACATTACGTTTGAATCCTTTATTGTCGACGACTTTGCTTGCCGGCTAATTCGCGAACCGCAAAAGTATGACGTGGTGGTCATGCCTAACCTCTATGGCGATATATTGTCAGATGCCGCCGGTGGGTTGGTCGGGAGCTTGGGGTTGGCGGCAAGTGGATGTTTTGGCGACGATTATGCGTACTTCGAACCCGCCCACGGCACCGCGCCCGACATCGCCGGCATGAATATTATCAACCCCACGGCGGCACTTTTATCGTCAACCATGATGCTGGAGTATTTAGGATTCGCGGCTGAAGCCGTCAAGATTGAGGAAGCCATTGCACGCGTTTACTCGCACGGCGATGTCCTGACTCCCGACCAGGGTGGTACGGCGACCACGACGGAGTTCGTGTCGGCGGTTACCCAACAGCTCTGATGCCACAACCGTTTTGGGAAGTTCACGCAGGTGAAGGGCCGTTTCTACTATTGGTCCACGGCTTTCTTTCAAGTCGATCCCAGTGGCTGTCGAACCTCAAGGCATTGCAGCAACATTGCCAACCTGTGGTGATGGAACTCTACGGTCACGGTCGCTCCCCGTCACCAAACGAACCGGCGTCATACCACTCGGCTGCGTACGTCGAGGCGATGGATGCTATTCGGTCCACACTGGGAACTAAGCAGTGGTACGTGTGTGGTTATTCGTTGGGCGCTGCATTGACAATCCGTTACGCCTTAACATTCCCCGAACGCGTCGTCGGGCACATTTTCACCAACTCAGCGTCGGCGTTTGCGACACCTGAAACGATTAAATCTTGGGCGGAGAACGGCGCGACCTCGGCAAATAACTTGCGTCACGGCGGCGCAAAAGCAATTGAACGAATCCCCGTTCATCCCCGCCATGCGCGCCGATTACCTTCACGAATTTACAATGCACTAGTCGCCGATTCAAAGCTCTTGGATGTCGAAGGAATTGCCAACACGCTAGAACACACGATGCCAGGTTTGTCCGTTCGCCGTGAATTGCATCTAAATTCCCGACCGGCGCTTCTGGTCTGTGGACGATTCGAAACCGGGTTCCAACCGCATCGCGAATTCGCTGAGGAAAAAATGCCCCACCTCACGGTCCGAGAAACGGACACCGGGCATGCCGTCAATATGCAAGGAGCGGACATTTTTAATGCCGCCATCGAAACGTTCGTGCAGTCCACAAGCTGACCAGAAACTCACGTGCTACAGTATTTCGTCCTCAACGATATGCCCGACAGGATCACGCAGTTCCGCTGATCGGGTAGACGTCTTTAGACTCGGCGTCACCACAACTTGCAACAATTTGCATAGGAATCGAAGCGGAACGAACCCGAACCTCCTCCTCGCCCAGGTTTGTACGGAAACGGACCCGGTCATCCCGAATATCCAAAAGCGCTTCGACCCTTCCGGCAACTTGCATTTCGGCGAACTGAGCCTCGGGCGGAAACGCTGAGCGACCGCGCACATGGGATCGCGATACGTCTCCCGATTCGATAGTGGTGACAAATGCATCGACCACATCAACGTCCACTCGACCGTAGAGAATCCCCTGCGGTAACGCCAGGACATTGGGTGCAAATCGATGGCCTCCAAGGTGGGTCGTTTGCCAGACGCGCGCACCGACGAGTTCCTGCAAGCGCGCAAATGTAGGCAATCCGTATCTAGCACAGCAAAGATCACGCTGACCATTGGTACAAACGAAGTAAACGTTCTCACGCACCGATGCGAGATCAGATGTAAGAACGTCGACCTCCCGAATGGCGTCGTATTCGGACGCTTCGATCCGGCCCAGTGAGTTATTTCGAGCGATAAACAACGTCGTTGTGCCTAGGTCAAAGTCTGGCCGACGAATAAATTGTGGTCGGGCTTTCAAGCCCCTCTCGGCGCACCTCTTGAGGCTATCCTCAAGCCATCGATTGGTTTCGTCTTCCAGACCGTTATCCTCGACCGCCCGCGATTTCCACGCCGGCTTGTATTCGAGCAATAGCCATATATCGACCGGCTCGGCTGTTCCCAACATCGGTTCGCCCTGCGTACGACTGAGTTCTGAACAATATTCGCGATCGCCTTCCATGGTCCGATTCTACCTTGTTGATCCGCCGCTCGTCGGCGCAGCCGCTCGTTCAATGACGTCATCGTCATGATCGAGGAGGGAACTCGATCACTTCGTTGCCAACCGAAACTGAGCCTGACACACTCGGGCGCATGAAGGACCGAGCTAGTACCGTCGGAGCGCTGCGCGTCAGTGGCTACGAAACACTCCCGGTCAAGATTGAAATACGTAGAAACCTGATCAAGAAATTAAAGGCAAGTGACCCGCTGTTTCCAGGCGTCATCGGGTACGACGATAGCGTCCTACCACAAATCACCAACGCCCTTCTCGGGGGGCAGGACCTCATAATCCTAGGCGAGCGGGGGCAAGCTAAATCGCGCTTGGTACGGAGTTTGGTAACGCTTCTTGACGAATTCATTCCCGTTTTGGAAGGCGCGGAAATCCCCGAGAATCCCTACGATCCAATCACGGAAACAGGAAAACGGATCGTCGCCGAAGAGGGCGACAACGCGGCCATCACCTGGCTCCATCGCGACGAGCGTTTCGGCGAGAAACTCGCGACTCCCGATATCACCATCGCCGACTTGGTTGGGGAAATTGATCCCATCAAAGTGGCCGAGGGGCGCTACCTTGCGGACGCGATGACGATCCACTTTGGTTTAATTCCTCGGGTCAATCGAGGGATCTTTGCGATAAATGAACTGCCCGATCTAACCGAACGAATTCAGGTCGGGATGTTGAATGTTCTCGAAGAGCGCGACGTGCAAATTAGAGGCTTTCGCGTCCGCTTGCCGCTGGATGTCTTTCTCGTCGCGACGGCTAATCCCGAGGACTATACCAATCGCGGTCGCATTATCACGCCGCTCAAAGATCGATACGGAGCCCAGGTCCGTACGCATTATCCCCAGGAGATCGAGCAAGAGATCTCCATCATGGAACAGGAATATACGGAACTCGATCTGGACGGCCACAAGTTGTCCGTCCCTCAGTATATGAAGGAAATCATCGCCGAGGTCACGCACCAGGCGCGTCTTTCGCCGGATATTAACCAACGGTCCGGTGTGTCCGTGAGAGCATCGGTTGCCAACTACGAAGCTCTACTCGCAAACGCTTTTCGACGCGCACTGCGTCTGGGCGAAAAGAACGTCGTCCCGCGGCTATCCGATTTACCGTTTATCGTTCCTTCTCTGCATGGGAAAGTCGAGTTTGAAGCGATGGAAGAGGGCCAGGAAGACAAGATTACCGAACGAATTTTCGTGGCCGCCGTAAAAAAAGTGTTCGACCGGTGTATTGATGTCGATGCCGTTGAAACCATTGCGTTGGCGTTCAACGAGGGCTTGACTGTCGAAATCGGCGAAGCGGCAACAGCCGCGGACTACACCGCAATCGTCAAGCGCGTTGCCGGTCTTAAGGAAGCGGTGAAAGACCTGACGACGGTAAGAGCCGAAATGCCTGCTGCAGTCGAGTTCGTACTTGAGGGTTTGCACCTGCACGAGTTACTCAACAAATACACCGTCGGTCACACGGCCTCCTTCTCGGGATAGCGAGAAATGCACCGTTTTGCCACACGTTTTCGCTACGGCTCGTGGGACGGTTCACAACAAACCCCTTGGTCTGCCGACGATGTCCTCGGCGCAATCGCCGAGGACCTGATGGAATACGGCGACCTAAAGTGGGCAATGCGTAACCTATTGTCCCGCGGCATGACAATGCCAGACGGTGGCTATATCCAGGGGTTACGCGACATGCTGAAACAGCTCCGCGACCAAAAGCGTGAACGGCTGCAACAGTTTGACCTGTCGAGTGTGATGAAGGACATCGAACAAAAACTTACTGAAATCCTAGCGATGGAACAGAACACCATCGACGAATGGCTAGATCAGGACAGTGAAACGTTCGCTAACGATGTATTGCGGAAAATCGCCGAGCGTAGCCAAGAAACGCTGGATGAACTCCCTGACGATTCCGCAGGAAGGATGAAGGCGCTAGAAAAGTATGAATTCTTAAACCCAGATGCCCAACGCAAATATCTCGACCTCTTAAACGAACTACGTAAAGCGATGACGCAAACATTCTTCAAGAACGTCGAAAACATGGTCAAGGACCTGTCGGACGGCGATATCACGAGGCTGAAAGACATGGTTCAGGCCATGAACGAAATGTTCGTCAAGAAAATTGCCGGCGAGGACCCTGGGTTCGAAGACTTCATGGACAAATTCGGCGACATGTTCGGTGACACCCCGCCTAAAACGCTTGACGAACTGCTCGAACAGATGCGACGCCAGATGGCTGCGTCACAGTCGTTAATGAATTCTTTGACGCCCGATCAACAACAACAGTTGCAATCGTTGATGTCGGATCGGTTGGGTGATCCGCAGCTCGAATCCGCCCTAAGGAAACTAGCGCAAGAAATGGATTTCCTTGACCCACAAGGATCCCGGTTTCGCTTCGATGGTAAGGAACAAATCGATCTCCAAGTCGCGATGGAGCTCATGGATGAGATGCACCAGATCGACGACCTCATCGCCCAGGTACAAGCGGCCGAACGCGGCGGCGACCCGGACCATATCGATAGCGATCTGGTGCAATCACTTCTGGGTGATGAGGCCGTGGAGTCGATCGATGACCTCAAGAAATTACTCGACACTCTCGAAGAAGCCGGCTACGTGCGACCGACCGGCGACGATAAGTGGGAGCTAACCCCTCGTGGGTCGCGCATGATTGGGCAACGTGCGCTCGGCGAAATCTATGCGCGACTCCGGCGACAAAGCTTGGGTAACCATGCCATCCCCGAAGAAGGCCGTTTCGGTGAACGACTGGAGCAGACCAAAGCCCATGAATTCGGTGACCCATTTCATTTGCATATGCCAAGGACGATTCGCAACGCCATTGATCGCGACGGTCCACGCACGCCCGTACGCTTACGCCACCAAGATTTTGAGATTTACCGTTCCGAACAGATCACATCCACGGCAACCGCAATGCTCGTCGACCTGTCGTGGTCAATGGCTTTACGCGGTTCATTTCAATCTGCAAAGAAAGTGGCGCTCGCGCTGCATAATCTCATCACCTCCCAGTACCCTCGCGATTCTTTCTACATCATCGGTTTTGCCGCCTACGCAAGAGAGCTAAAAGCCCACGATCTGCCGTTTCTTCAATGGGACGAGTATTTACTCGGGACGAACATGCAACACGCGCTGCTATTGGCAGAACGATTGTTGGCAAAACACGATGCCTCTACCAAACAAGTCATCATGATCTCCGACGGCGAACCGACCGCCCATCTGGAAAAGGGACAAGCACAATTTGCCTATCCACCGACAGCCGCGACCATCCGCGAAACTTACAAAGCGGTAAAACGTTGCACACAAAAAGGCATCGCCATCAACACCTTCATGCTTGACGCCAACCAATACCTAAAGGAATTCATGGACGACATCGCCCGCATCAATGGAGGCCGTGTGTTCTACACGTCGCCGGAAAAATTAGGCGAGTACATTCTCGTCGATTACGTCCAGCATAAACGCAAAAAGCTCGGCGGCCACTGAGATCATCGCCCCGTGGAGGTTCGCTTCGACTTCGAGTCACCGGTCAATAGGAACGCGGGAGCTCCAGTACATGCTCCGTCACGTAATTAAGAATCATCTCTTGGGATATGGGTGCAATTCGCATTAAACGTGCTTCGCGCCAGTAGCGTTCAACATGGAATTCGCGTGCGTATCCAAAGCCGCCGTGCGTTTGTACTGCTTGATCCGCGGCCTGAAACGCGGCGTCTGCTGCCAACCACTTGGCCATGTTTGCTTCGGCACCACAGGGTTCGCCGTGGTCGAGTAACCAAGACGCCTTCCTAATCATCAGCTCCGCTGCATCAAGTCGCATCTGTGCCTCGCCCAACGGGAAGGACACCCCTTGATTCTGACCAATCGGTCGGCCAAATACTTCACGTTCGTTGGCGTAACCCACGGCGCGGCGCATCGCCGCGCGACCGATACCCAGTGCCTCTGCCGCAACGAGGATACGCTCGGCATTGAGGCCGTCCAGCAAATACCGAAATCCCTTACCCTCTTCACCAACGCGGTCCGTCTGATGCACGGGAAGATCGTCGTAAACAACCTCGCAAGATGCGACCGCGTTCCGGCCAACTTTGTCGATCGGTGAGATGGTAACTTCAGGACGTTGCAGTTCGGCGAGCAACAACGTCATCCCCTCCGTTCGTTTGGCAACCGCTTCTCTCGACTCAGTGCGCACCAACAGCAAGACACGCTCCGAATCCAGTGCCTTGGTGGTCCACACTTTGCGTCCTTTAACTAAGTATTGATCGCCGTCTAACCGTGCCGTGGTTGTAATCGACGAGGTATCGGTACCAGCATCGGGCTCAGTCACGCCAAAAGCGACGTGAAGGTCGCCTGCCGCAACTCGAGGTAAATACTTTTGCTTCATGTCCTCGGATCCGTACTTGACCACCGGATGCATGCCAAAAATCGATAAGTGAACGCTACTTGCACCGTTCATGGCGGCACCCGACGCCGCAACTTCTTCTAATACGATCGATGCTTCGGTAATGCCACGGCCGGAACCACCGTATTGTTCAGGGATCGCAATACCTATCCAACCAGCTTCCGCGAGGGCATTGTAGAAGTCCCACGGGAACAAGTGCCCGTTGTCGCATTTCGACCAATATTCATCGGGGAAGTCCGCACAAATCTTACCAATGGCGTCGCGGATGAGTTGGTGTTCGTCAGTCGTTTCAAAGTCCATGCACCGAGGTTAGCATGGCCAAAGAACGCTGACAGGGCAGTCGAAAACATTGTCTGGAAAGTATTTTGAAGAGTTGGAAGTCGGTCTAACGTTTGAGCACGAACCCGGCCGGACGGTGACTGAAACCGACAATCTCCTGTTCACTTCGTTAACGCAGAATCCTCAACCCCTTCATCTCGACGCAGAATTTGCCCGTCAATCCATACACGGCAGGATTTTAGTCAACAGCATTTTCACGCTCGGCCTCGTCGTTGGTCTGTCCGTGGCCGACACGACCCTCGGCACCACCCTCGGAAACCTCGGATTCGATCGAACGACATTTCCGCACCCGGTTTTTATCGGGGACACTGTGCGTGCCACTTCAAAAGTGATCGATCGGCGTGCCAGCCGCACCAAACCGGATAGAGGCATTGTCACTTTCGAACACACCGGATCCAATCAACGCGGTGAAATCGTCTGCACCTGCAGCCGAGGAGCGATGATGATGCGAAAACCAACATGACAGTCGAAGCCCGTGCACGTCTGCGGCGTTCGATGCACTTTGTCCCCGGGGCAAACGAGAAAATGTTGCTCAAATCACTCTCGAGCCAGGCGGACAGCCTCGTTCTTGATCTCGAAGACGCTGTTATCCCTGAACATAAAATTCGAACCCGCCGAACCATCGCTGAATGGCTTCGCGATATCGACTTTGGCGACAAAGAGGTTACGGTACGGATTAATCCGCTCGATACGCCCTGGGGCTTCGATGACCTCAAAGAGACCATGCAAAACCCACCTGACGCGTACGTGGTGCCCAAACCGAGCCACGCCAACGACCTAGATCTCATCGATACCGAGTTGACTCAACTTGAACGTTTTTATGGGCATCCTCGACGCAGCGTCAGTTTGATTCTGATTGCCACAGAGACTCCTGAAGGGGCACTCAACCTTCCAACTTTCGGTGCTTGTCCCCGAATTGTGGCAATGTCCTGGGGCGCTGAAGATCTATCCGCGGCGCTGGGGGCCCCACGAAACCGAGACAATCACGCTGACTACCTCGGCGTGTATGAGTATTGTCGGCAGCAGACTCTGCTTTGCGCCGTCGCGACCAGGGTTCAACCTATCGACTCCGTCTACGTTGACCTTGCGAATCAAGAAGCCTTTGAACGCGAGTGTCTCGCAGGCGCGTCACTTGGATTCACGGGAAAAATTACCATCCATCCGGACCAAATACCCGTCGTCAATTCAGCGTTTTCACCCAACGATGCAGACGTTGACGCGGCGCAACGATTACTGAAAGCGTTCGAAGAGGCTAAAGTCGAAGGCAAATTAGCGTTTCGATTCGAAGGCCAAATGGTCGACGCGCCTCACGTCAAACGAGCGCGCGCTTTGCTGCAACGAGCCTGCCAAGCCGGAGTAACCCAATAATGCTGGAATTGAATACGGATCGGATGCGTGCCGAGATAACCGACGGAATCGGCTGGATGACATTCAACAATCCTGCCCGACACAACGCACTCTCACTCGAGATGTGGCAAGCGATAGGAGAAATTGTCGCGCATTTCGAAGGTGACGAAGATGTGCGAGTTATCGTCATGGCGGGCGCTGGCGGTAAGGCTTTTGTCTCCGGCGCGGATATCAGCGAATTTGATAAACAACGCGCGAATTCAGAACAAAAAGAGGAGTACGCGCGTATTTCTGCATCCGGTAGTCGTGCGTTGGCAACGGTGACCAAACCCCTTATTGCCATGGTCGAAGGCTACTGCATTGGCGGCGGTCTCGCGACTGCACTCGCCGCAGACATCCGTTTTGCAAGCCCCGATTCGTCCTTTGGCATTCCCGCAGCAAAACTCGGACTTGGCTACGAGTACGCTGGACTGGCGAAACTGGCACGCGTCGTTGGACCCGCGCGCGCACGCGATATTTTATTTTCCGCCAGGTTTCTCGGTGCCGAAGAGGCTCAACGCGCAGGCCTCGTGCAATTTATTTCGCCCCGTGACCGCATCCGAAACGACGTTATCGCCTACGCGACCCAAATCGCTGCAAATGCACCGCTGACGGTAGCAGCCGCCAAGGCGGCTATTAACGCGTACGAACGAGGCGGTCAGATCGATGACGTCGAGGCGGTCGAGGTACTGGTGAGCGCCTGTTTCGACTCCGACGACTACAAAGAGGGACGCCGCGCATTCGCCGAAAAGCGAACGCCCGAGTTCACGGGACACTGACCTACAGCACGCGCAAATGCTAGTGAAGCACGATCGAGGAACACCTTTAATTCAACACCCGGTACATTGAAGTACAAGAGAGCGCGTATGGACGAAGACATCGTTACTGCAGGAATCATCGTGATCGGCAACGAAATTTTATCCGGTCGAACACAGGACACAAACTTGCAGTTCATCGCGAAACATCTCGTGGGTATGGGTGTCTCCATTCGAGAGGCCCAGGTTGTACCAGACGTTAAGTCAGTCATCGTGACCACGGTCAATGATTACCGTTCACGTTTCGACTACGTGTTGACAACTGGTGGCATCGGACCGACCCACGATGACATTACAACCGACTGCATCGCGGCCGCGTTTAACGTTGATGTCGTCGTGAACGCCGAGATTGAGAAACGTATTAAAAGCCGCCCTGCCCCAGACGCCGTCCTGGCATCCCGCCTGCGTATGGCGCGCGTTCCAGAAGGTGCAACGCTAATCGACAATCCCACCGGCGGACCACAAGGCTTCTCACTCGACAACGTTTACGTGATGGCCGGGATTCCGCTGGTTATGCAAGCAATGTTGTCAACAATCGTACTTAGTGGCGGCGCAATCGTACGCTCTAGATCCGTTACGGCCCATCTGGGGGAGAGCGAAATCGCCGACGACCTCAGTGCCATTCAAGAGGCGTATCCGGGGATCGATCTCGGTAGTTACCCTTTCTATCGGAACGATATTTACGGCACCAGCCTAGTAATGCGTGGCACCGACGAATCCGCATTGGATTCCGCGCTGGAAGAACTATGCGCAGTCATCACGAAACGTGGCCAAACCCCCCTCGACATCGAGCGCGGCTGAACGCGGGTCCAATCCCATTCTATGCGGATATGGTCTGGCATTACTCTGTTCCTCCTCATCCAGTGTGCGGGATCCGTACATGCCGACGATTGCCCGCCGGATTTGCGCCAAGCTAATCGCCCCGCAAACCCTGACCTGGATTTGGGCCGTCGGGATCAGCCCTTGCCTCTTTTTATGTGGCGTTATCGTTCGTTAGCAGCCGAGCTATACCTTGTCGGATCCGTCCATGCCTTAAACGTAACACTACGACCGCTCCCCGATCAGCTTGAAAACGCGTTCGAACAATCGACCCACCTTGCTGTGGAAGTCGATGTAACGAAGACGAGCGTTCCCGCACCGGCTTGGGTAAGCAAGCATCTCTTGCTGCCGAACAATAGCGGGCTGACTAGCTTGCTTGATGAGACCAGACGAGACCGTCTAGCCTGCATCCTTGAACAAATGAGCATCGATTACGTGTCGATTGGTCGGTTGAAACCGGCGCTCGCTGCGATGCAAATTTCACGAGCCCGTCTCTCCAACCTCGGTTATCAAGCTAAATGGGGAATGGAACAACAATTCCTGCACCGTGTTGGTCATCGCGAGGTACTGGAACTTGAAAGCCCCGAAGAACAACTGCTCCTCATCGCGAGCCCTACGCTCGAGGTACAACTTGAGATGTTTGACGAAAGTCTCATAGGACACAACGAATTCAACGCTGAACTCATTTCTCTAATGTCCGCCTGGCTAGCCGGCGACGACGAGGCCCTCGCCCAATTATTTGGCGATCGTGGACGCCATTCCTCAGAGTACCGCGAATTCCAATACCGCCTCGTCAACCAACGCAACGTTGGTTTTGCGCAAAAAATCGAAACCTTCCTCGCATCACCCGGTACATACTTCGTCCTTGTCGGGGCAGCCCATCTCGGTGGATCGGACGGGGTGGTACGACTGCTGGACGCGCGTGGTCACAAAGGGCATCGTGTCTTCTCTGGGGATCGAATCGATCCGTGACATCTAGTCTCTTGGGGGAATCAATGGATCTAAGTGGAAAAAGTGCGATTGTTCTCGGCGGGACTTCGGGAATTGGGTTGTCCGCGGTACAGCAACTCGAACAAGCAGGAGCCGCGGTGGTTGCCGGAAGCCGATCGTCCACGCACATCGAACAAGCCGCCAGTACTACCGGAACGAGCGTGACCTATCGAGAAATCGATGTGCTTGATCGAGCAGCCTTGTCGGGCTTATTCGAAGACACGGCCCCCTTCGACATCCTTGTCAACTGCGCCACGGGTGGTGAACGCGCCTCCGGGCCGTTTCTTGAAATGGACTTGGACGGATTTCAAGGATCTTTTCGCAAACTGTGGGGCTACGTTAACTCGGTGCGGTTGGCCGCCGAACACATGGCTGTCGAGGGGGCCATCGTTTTGGTAAGCGGTTCCCCAGCCCGGAAGTCCAACCCAGGTTCATCGGCGATCGCGACGGTTGGCAACGCGGTCGAAGGATTCGTTCGTGCTATCGCCCCCGAGATCGCACCACGACGTATCAACGTTGTTGCTCCCGGGTTGATCGATACCCCCATGTTCCCCATGCAGGGAGAAGGGCGCGATCGTTTTTTTGAGAAAGCGACCGAGAATACTTTGATTCCACGAGCCGGGACGGCTGAAGAAGTCGCATCAGCCATTCTCTTTCTGCTTCAGAACGACTACATGACGGGTTCTACAATCGATGTCGAGGGAGGTGCGCTGCTTCCGTAGAGAATCGGCAAAATGTTGCAACGACTCTCGGGAGCGACTGCTCACCACTATCGTTTTGGTAGCAACGCCTCGATGACTTGCTCCAGTCTGGCGGGATCGTCGTTCTTGAAATGTGCCATGCGCTCATAGATCTCCGCAGCTGCTAGGTGAAAACCGTTCGGTAGACCTGCGGCATTGAAGGTCGCTGCGATCTCTCGCATTTCGCCCGCAAAGCGCCATGCCTTCGGGCTTGTTCCAAGCGCACTTCTTTCGCTCGAATCACGCATTCCTTTTTGCGAAATATCCCATTCAGCCAATAGTGTTTCGGTCACGCCGTTGTCCTCTGCCAGCGCGCGAATCGCTAACACCAATGCCGAGGACCCTTTGGTATAGGCGGCATAGCACATCTTCACTGCTGATGCGGCCCCTGCACCTCCACTGATCGCTCGGGCCGTTACCAACGAATCGGCAAACAATACGACAACATCTTTCGCCATCGCACCAGAAAGGTAAAAACGTGTGGCCCCGGCTCGCCACGCGGGTGGACCAACGATTCCTCCATCCACAAAATTGTTATCAAAGAGTTTGCCAATCGCTGCCGCCGTCTCGGGCGAAATCGCGTTTCCATCGACGTAAATACCGTCATACCCGGTTGCTTGGACTTCGTGGGCAACATCCAACGCAGCCTCCGGTGGGCAAATAGACAACACTATATCGACCCGGCTTATCGCCTCTTCGAGAGTCTCGACGAGCGTCATCTGGGCCTCGCGAGCTCTATCGATTGTCGCTAGGCTGCGCCCACTGGCGACGCCAATGACTTCGTGACCGGCGCTGCTCACCGCGGCTGCTATGGACGCCCCCATGGCACCAGGATGAAGAACCAATGCCCTCATTTTCGGTAATCAAGCGGCGGTTCGCGATCACCTAACAACGCTTGGTAATCGAAATCAACGCCACGATTCTTGACGAATTCTGCTCGCGCAGATCGGATCAAACTAGGATCTCGGAAGAGCTCGTCAGCGCTCAAGGCGATCACCTTTGCGGCTAACATCATTCCCTTGTGCCCAATACTCATTCCACTCGCGGCAACCGCCTGCCAACTATGGGATGGCGTTCCGGGAACCCAAGTCGCTGTCGAAAAACCGGCCGTCGGCACCGCCCAGCTGACATCGCCAACATCCGTCGATCCCATTTTCTGACGAAACCGGAACGGCTGAATTTCACGCTGACTGCCAATTTTAAGAGACGGCCCGATAAGCGATGTGTATAGCGTATCCGCAAACTTTCGTTCCGATCCGCTGTATTCGATTCCCCCAAGCGTGCGCATATGTCGATCCAACACGCGCGCAAGAACGTCGTTGCGTAAAACCGGATAATTCCCATGCATCACTTCGTAATTCACCTGCGTACCTGTGCCGAGAGCAGCACCACGAGCCGCTGCAACGACACGTTCAAACAATGACACCACCTGTTCCGGCTTTGGGTGACGCACGTAGTAATAGACTTCAGCGAACTCGGGAACAATGTTCGGCGCGGCGCCACCGTCCGTGATGATGTAATGGATACGAGCCTGCGACGGTACATGCTCCCGCATCATATTAACCATGTGATTCATGGCTTCGACACCGTCTAATGCCGACCGCCCGCGCTCCGGCGAACCAGCCGCATGCGAGGCGACACCATGAAATTCAAAGCGACCCGACTTGTTCGCTGTCGTACTTTCCGGAGAGGCATTATTGCGATCACCTGGGTGCCAGTGCAGTACTACGTCAACGTCGTCAAACAAGCCCGCTCGTGTCATGTAGACCTTTCCGGATCCACCTTCTTCGGCCGGGGTCCCGTATACCCGCACGGTTCCCGACCGCCCATCCGTCTGAAGCGATTTCGCAAGCCCTACGGCAGCGGCAACAGAAGCGGCACCGAAAAGGTTATGTCCACATGCATGGCCGGCCGCTTTATCGACAACGACTTCCCGCTCGGGAACCGCTGCTTGCGACATCCCCGGCAACGCGTCGAACTCTGCAAGAATCCCGATTACGGGGCTTCCACGACCCGCCGACGCCACAAATGCGGTCGGCAATCCGGCACTTTGACGTTCGATCGAAAACCCGTTAGATGTTAGATAGTCGCCTAACACCTTCGAACTCGCATTCTCTAGGTAACCGAGTTCCGCCGCATACCAAAGCGCGTCAGCGACTTCGACCACCGCTGGTCTCTGACCATCAAGGATTTCCTCGATCGTCATCAACTCGGCATACGAGATAGCGCCTGCCATCCATACCGACATCACTAGCCCAAGTCGCCAATTGCGCAATGTTATTCTCCCTCCGATCCCGGTCGTGACCGATGCCCTAACTGGAATCGCGCCGTAACGAATCGCTTCAGCCCGTCCCACCCGCGCGTTCTTCGCGGGATAGCAACTAACATACCAAAATCACGGAATAGCCGATGCCCCTTACCCAATCCGCCTGCCGATCCGTTGACACAACCAACGCTTAAGCGATTCGGGTAAATCAGCGTTATGATCAGATTAACAAGTGCGATAGGTTTATGACGTTGGAAAAACTAACCGAGCAACAACGTGCGAGCTGGCACGTCGACGGTTATCTGAAGCTCGAACAGATACTCAGCGACGATGAGGTCACGTTCTTCAGCAACGAACTCGATCGTATCCGACAAGAACCCGGTTGGGAGCCCGTGCGGGATCCAACAATGCCCATCGGTCACTACGGTTGGCTTCCGCACGCGGACGATCTTGACCCAGATGGTTTCATGGACCGACGCGATCTGCTGCCTTACGGATCGGCATTTGTCGATCTACTCGACCGCAATCCTGTGTTCGATCTTGTCGTCGATATCATGGGGCCGAATATTCTTCTCAGCATGACCCAGGCGATTGTTCGGGCGTCGACAGACAAATTTCCGGGATACACACATACGGATGGAGGCGAGGGATTACGTCGCATCCGAGTTACCGAAACCAGTCTGCCACTGGCAATGAAAGCAATGTATTTACTGACGGATGTAGAAGAACCCGACTCCGGCAATCTGACCGTTTTTCCTGGGAGCCATATGCGCCCTTTCCCGTTTGACGCAAACCCTCCGGTCACCCCCTATTCTCCAGGGGCAGCTCAGTTAACCGGCAAAGCCGGCGACTGCTTTCTCTTCCCACATGCGTTGTGGCATGGTCCTTCTCGGAATCGCTCTGATAAGCCACGAAAAACCCTGCTGTACAACTATTGCCAGCTTTTCCTTCGCCAATACGATTTCGAGGTGACGCCCCAAATGAAAAATCAATGCACCCCGCGGCAACTCCGGTTAATCGGGGATCTTGGTTACGACTTTCGCCCGGGCTCCTACTTTTATGTCCCCCTCGATCAGTCCGAGATCATTTGCAACAGTTAACAAAATCGATCTGTGCGCTAACCACATAAGTCGGCGGCTTTATTGGAAATACTGACGCCCCGACGGCCGAGACGCATAGGGTTCCGGTCATGTCCGTTCGTACAGTAACCGAGTGAAATACCCGTGGCAGGGTCCGCCCAAGCAATTTGGCCACCGGCCCCGCCGTGACCGAAAGCGAGCTCCGAATTCAAATGTCCGAATCCTCGAAAATTTCGTGCCTCGTCACCGGCTACCACGATCCCCATCGCTCGATTGACGGGCCGATCAAACAGCATGTCGCGGTAGTCCCCACTAATCACCGTTCGAGCCATCGAAAGAGTGTCGTCTTGCCAAACGACCGGTCCGCCTACCCGACTGCCATGCAACAAGCCTTGGTAGAAAAGTGCCAGAGCTGCCGCCGTCATGATGCCACCTCCACCGGGGACCCCGACCGCGCGGATATCAGGGCGATCGAAACTTAGGATGGCATCCTCAGTAACCTCCGTGACGGGAGGTTCGGGCATACCCAATTTCGCGTAATCCTCACTAGTCATCACGTCTCCCACATGCATCTGGGGCGCCACCCGGTAATTTTCTGCATCAGGTAACCCGACATAACAATCTGCAAGATCTAACGGCTCAATAATCTTCTGACGAACGAAAGTTGGAAAATCGATCCCGCTTTTTCGTTCGATGATCTCTGCTATCACCCACATCGATGAGGTCGGGTGGTATTCAAAGCGTTCCCCAGGTGCCCAATTGAGTCGCCACGCAGAAAAGCGCGAAAGTCGCACATTTCGATCATTCCAATCCGTGGGTCGAAACGGGGCATGCGGAAACCCCGCCGTATGCAAAAAAAGTTGGTCGACGGTAATGGTTTCTTTACCGTTCGTACCGAATTCAGGAACGATGTCTGCCACCGTCTCGCCAGGATCAAGATCTCCCGATTCCATGAGTAACCATGCGGCCGCTGAGGTAAACGCTTTGGTTGACGAAAAAACGCAGTAAAGAGTTTTGTTGGTGGCTTCACCAAATGTTTCGAAATACGCTAGGCGACCGTGGCGAGCAATCGCGATCTGGACCGATGGCAGAATGCCTTCCGCCACTTCACGCTGGGCGCGTTCCCGCAAAAGCTCTAATTTCTCTGTATCAATTCCTAATTCGCTAGGCGTCGCTATCTTTTCGTCAATCGATGTCATCTGGTCTTATCCCCCCACGATCGTTCGCACCGACTGATCAGTATAGCCCGTTACCGGTGATAGAATCGGCCGTTCGGGCTTGTATGAAGGACATCCATGGACACCCGCAATGGTTTCGCCGAAGCGGTCGGTAATACACCGCTCATCCGACTGAATACGCTCTCTGATGAGACCGGTTGCGAAATTCTCGGCAAGGCCGAATTTATGAACCCAGGCGGGTCGGTAAAGGATCGTGCCGCTTTGTGGATGATCGCGGAAGCAGAAAAGAGTGGAAAGTTATTACCGGGTGGCACCGTGGTTGAAGGAACCGCAGGCAATACGGGCATCGGGATTGCGCACATATGCAACGCCCGAGGTTATCCGTGCATCATTTATATGCCGGACAATCAGTCTCCCGAAAAGGTTGAAATTCTAGAAACCCTCGGAGCCGAAGTACGCATCGTGCCGACCGTACCGTACAAGGATGAGACGAATTACCAAAAGCAAGCGGGGCGATTCGCCGAGTCCCTCGATGGCGCCGTCTGGGCGAATCAATTCGACAACACCGCGAACCGGCTGGCGCACTACGAATCAACCGGACCTGAAATCTGGCGGCAAACGGAAGGCCGGGTAAACGCCTTTGTCTGTTCAGTTGGAACAGGCGGTACCCTCGCGGGCGTCTCGCAGTATCTAAAGGAACAAAATCCTTCCGTAGAGCTGGTTCTTTCTGACTGTATGGGGAGCGCGCTCTACAACTACATTACCAACGGCGAAGCCGTCATGAGTCCAGGACCCTCGATCACCGAGGGTATCGGCAACAGCAGGGTGACGGAAAATCTGAGCGGCGCAAAGATCGACTGGGCGCTTCAGGTCACAGATCAAGACATGGTCGACATGGTTTATCGTTTATTGCGTAACGAAGGCTGGTTTCTCGGTTCAAGTACCGGCATCAATGTCTGCGGCGCTGCAGCTGTGGCTCGTAAGCTCGGACCTGGGCACACCGTCGTGACCGTGCTCTGTGATGGCGGAGGCAAGTATCAGTCGCGACTCTTTAATAAGACCTATTTAGAGGAGCAAGGGCTGCGCGCCGAGTGATGATGATCAGCGACGCTTGGTGAACATTCCGTCATATACCTTTAAAAGACACCTCGCGCTTTTCAACAAATGCTCTCGCAGCTTCCTTGTGATCTTCCGTCAGGCCCGTATGAATATGGTGGGTCGCCTCGATATCCATACACTCGCCTAATTCGGCCCCCATCGCCGCCCGATTAAAGTTTTCCTTCATATATCGGTACGCAACCGGCGGCCCATCGGCAAGTCGACGCGCCATCGCCATGGTCGCTTCTTCCAGTTCTTCGTCAGCAAAAACGCGGTTGGCAATACCCAAGGCCAGACACTCCTCCGCTCCAACACGATCGGAAAGGTAATAGAGTTCGCGCGCTTTTCCAGGGCCCACTAGGTGATGCAGAAACCAGGTGCCGCCATAATCTCCACTAAACCCCACTCGTGCGAACGCGGTAGTAATAAAAGAACTCTCTGCCATAGTCCGCATATCAGCAGCCAAGGCGATCGAAAGTCCGGCACCAGCCGCTGGCCCAGGGATCATCGCAATTACAGGTTTCGGCATCGCGTATATTCGGCCCGCTGTCTTTCGATGATCGAGTCGCTGTTCGTATATTCGCTCGTCTAAGGTGCCGACCTCGTCGCGCCCAGCCGCCATCTGCTTGACGTCTCCGCCCGCGCAAAACGCGCCACCCGCTCCGGTCACCACGACCGAGCGGACGCTGTGACTTCGAGCCGCGTAATCCAGCGCGATACCCATTCCATCTTTCATCGCATCGGTAAGGGCATTCCTCGCCTCCGGTCGGTTGAGGGTAATCACCTCGATACCATTAGCTTCATACGCCAAACACTCTTCAGTGCCTGTATCGATGTCAGTTCGAGACATATTCAATCTCCTTCAGTGAATCGCGACGCGAGCCGCTGGGACCGACAAACCTGCCACATCGCTCCGGTATCGATAGATACCCCCTTCGCGTTCTCCATCGCTACCGTCGGATCCTGAAACGATATAAAGATCCCTCAGGTCGTCGCCCCCAAAACAAACGCTTGTACACATAGGCACCGGAATCGTTAGGGTTTCCCGATGCGCACCGTCGGATCCGTATACGCCCACACCCGAGCCACCCGCGAGAGCGATCCAGACCGCGCCGTCCTCTGACACTGCCAAGCCATCTGGAACCCCCGTTTCGGTGGTGATAAAGACTTTTCTGTCGCCCAACGTTCCATCACTGCTGACCGGGTAACAAAAGACGCACTGGCGTCGTGAATCCGCATGGTAAAGCGTCGAGGCGTCCGGGGAGAAAGCCAATCCATTCGTTAAACGTACGTCGGTCGCCACCACTTGTACGGAACCGTCTAAGTCGATGAGATAGAGATTGCCGGGCTTCGGTACACTGCCCTCGTCAAATACGGCGCTTCCGAGCGAACCCGCGTAAATTCGACCCGACGCATCTGTCGTTAGATCGTTGTACCCAACGTTGTCCTTTTCGGGATCGCGATCCAGAAGGACGTACGTCTCATCGACGCCGTCAAATTTCTTCAACGCGATGTTGCGGCCGCTGACGACAAGGCCACCGTCCGTGTGTAAACACAAGCCACCGATTCCCTTGCGATGCGGAAAGACCACTTCCGCGGTGCCATCCGCTTTCAAGCGGTAGACCCCACCACCGTGTACATCGCTGAAAAAAAGGCCACGCTCGGGATCCCACACCGGTCCCTCAACCAAGCCAAAACCACGTACTAACTCTTCCATGGCATCCCCCCTGGGTCGTGACATTTGCATAGCCGCATGCGGCCGGCAACCGCGAAAACAAGCCGATGAACGCTGACTATTGTCGGACGAATTCCTCGTTAACACGCAACTCAAGCGCGGCATCGAAAAGTGCGCGGGCATAATCCGTGGTCGGGGTCTCGAAAACTTGTCGCGCCGGCCCCTGTTCCACAATCTCGCCCTCACGCATGACGATCAGCCAGTTAGCAAGGGCGCGGACAACTTTAAGGTCATGGCTGACGAACAAATAACCAAGCCCGTGCTTTTCTTGTAGGTCCCGTAACAAATCGACGATCTGAGCCTGAACGGACATATCGAGTGCCGACGTGGGTTCATCTAAAACTACAAACTTGGGTCGCAACACCATCGCCCGAGCAATCGAAATTCGTTGACGTTGACCACCCGAAAATTCGTGGGGATATCTGTCCATCATCTCGGCTTCAAGACCCACCTCGGCTAACACTTCAGCGACTCGTGCACGACGCCGATCACCCCCGACGTCCGGTTCGTGCACGCGCAAACCTTCCTCGACGATATTTTGTACCGTCATGCGTGGAGACAAACTGCCGTAGGGGTCCTGAAAAACAATCTGCATATCTCGACGCATAGAGATCAACGACTTTCTCTTGACGCCTTGAATGTCCTCGCCGTTAAAACGAACTAGCCCGTCACTGTGCAGCAACCGCAGCATGGCGAGACCCAACGTCGTCTTGCCAGACCCCGACTCGCCAACCACTCCCACGGTCTGCCCCGCGCGAACAACGACATCGACGCTATCAACGGCCTTGAAAAACTTTTTGCCGAACCATCCCTTATTGACCTGATAACTGACCGTCAAATCGCGGGCTTCCGCTACCACCGGCGGGGAACCCTCTGCAGGAGCAGGTTCCCCTTTGGGTTCCGCGGCAAGTAAATGACGCGTGTATTCGTGAGTCGGTCGGCCAAAGATGGCTTCGCGTGACCCACGTTCGACGATCTCCCCCTCGGTCATCACACAAATGCGATCTGCCATGGTGCGAACGATGCCGAGGTCGTGAGTGATGAGCATCAGCGCCATGCCCATCTCCTTTTGAAGATCATTTAGGAGCTGCAGAATTTGGGCTTGAATGGTCACATCAAGAGCCGTCGTGGGCTCATCGGCGATTAGGAGTTTGGGCTCGTTGGCTAGCGCCATCGCGATCATTACACGTTGCCTTTGACCCCCAGAAAGCTGATGGGGATAGTCGCCCAACCGCGTCTCCGCATCCTGCAGACCAACCAGATGCAACAACTCGAGCGTCCTATTTCTGGCGTCCTTAGTCGACAAGCGCTTATGGACAACGAGGGCCTCACCGACTTGCTTTGCGATCGTGTGAAGAGGGTTCAACGACGTCATCGGTTCTTGAAAAATCATACTGATCACGCCCCCTCGTATCTTGAGGAGTTCGCGATCGTCAGCGCCCATCACCTCAACGCCATTAACGGTGATGCTACCGGCCGGATGATTCGCAAGCGGATAGGGCAACAACTGCAGGACAGAGAGCGCTGTCACGGATTTCCCCGAACCGCTTTCTCCGACTAACGCAAGTGTTTCGCCAGCATCTATCGTGAAAGAAACTCCGCGAACCGCGGGATCGCGACCGAAGCTCACGTGAAGGTTATTTACTTCCAATAAACTCGACAAATGTCCACTCCCCAACCCGCCAATCGTCATATAACTCGGTCGGTGTCCACTATCGGATTACCGTCACCCGTGGTCCTGATCCCGTCGTGCCCACAACGACAACGCACAAGAACCGGATCGGCGAGACAATGTCATGCTACCGTATTAGGACATGTTTGTTTGTACGCCAGACATTACCGCTCGCGCTGTCGTTCAACGTCACGAATATGCGAGCGAATTGATGCCTCCGAAAGGCCTAACTAGTCGGAAGCACTGATGCGTCTTCATGTCGTCGATGGCACCTTCGAGCTCTATCGAGCTCACTTTTCGCGGCGACCCGAACGCGTGGCTGTGGACGGGTCCGACGTCAAAGCCACGGTGGGCGTTATGGACTCGCTGCTAGCGCTTTTCAGCGATCCGAGGGAACACGCGACCCACATCGCGGTAGCATTTGATAATCCGATTGAATCATTTCGCAACGACTTGTTTGCCGGCTACAAAACCGGTGAAGGAATGGAGCCCGCTCTTGTCGCGCAAATGGATCTGGTCGAAGAGGCTGTCGAAGCGCTAGGCATCGTGGTTTGGTCAATGGATCGTTTCGAAGCCGACGATGCCCTTGCTACCGCAGCCAATCGCTGGCGAGAGGCAGTCACTCAGGTCAGGGTGATGACACCCGACAAAGATCTCGGTCAGTGTGTCACCGGCTCCAAAATTGTTCAGGTCGACCGAATTCGCAACCGCGTCATCAATGAAGATGGCGTGCGTGAGCGAAACGGTTGCGGCCCGACGAGCATCCCTGATTGGCTCGCGCTGGTAGGCGATTCCGCGGACGGTATACCGGGCGTTCCGGGTTTCGGTGCAAAAACCGCAGCGAAACTACTGTCGGTCTATGGTTCGATAGAGGCGATCCCTCCAAATTGTGACGATTGGGCGGTACCCATTCGCGGGGCACCGAGACTCGCGACAACACTCCAAGAACATCTCGACGAGGCCAGGTTATACCGTGTCCTCGCTACCCTTGCGACGAACGTGCCCCTGGAAGAAAACCTGGACGACTTACGCTGGCGAGGCGCCGATCCCAGCCTCTATCAAAGCATCAGCGAACGCTTAGGCACCTCGACACCTGAACCATTGCGTTGGCGCTCCACGCCATAGCCAAAATCTTATTTGACGAAACTCGGCGCATGCACGTCGGCGATTTGGATTTCAAAGATTTCTTTTAAACAACGAAAATAGACGTTCCCAGTGCCGTTCTGCTGATTCTTTGTGATAAATACCTTCTCGCTGTGGGAATACGAATCCGTGGGCAGTATCCGGATACCACTCGATCCGGTAATCGATACCCGTTGACGCAAGATGAGTATCCAGTTTTTCGACCATTTCTGGCGGCGCCCAATCGTCGGTTTCGGCACAACCAAAGTAAATCTCGCCTTGAATCCTGTCCGCGGTCAGGTGGGGCGAGGTATCTTCATCGGTAAACAGACGCACGCCGTGCAAAGAAGCGCTTGCTTTGATTCTTTCAGGAAATTCCGCTGCTGCCGCGAAAACGAACGGACCGCTCATACAGTAACCAACCGCACCAACCGGACCGTCCGAAGCTAATTTCTCCCCTTCGAGAAACGCCAAAATAGCCCGCGTGTCCTCGCACACAACGGCATTAGAGAGGTTGTCCATGAGTTCGCGCATTCTTTCGCGTGTCGCGTCGGGCATGCCCAAATGAAATTCAGAGACGTCACGGTAATAAAGGTTGGGTAGAACAACATAATAGCCGACCGTCGCAATACGCCGCGCCATATCATGTAACTCTTCCCGCTTGCCTGGCGCATCCATATAAAAAATGACAGCCGGGTACGGTCCTCCTTCTTCGGGACAGGTGATGAATGTATTCATCGCGCCATCCGCCGTTTGAATCGTCGTGTGCTGCTCCTGCATTCATCTATCTCCTTATCTAGTTCCGAAATCAAAATTGCCGCCTTCGCTATACGATCGTAGCAATCGGCGAGCCGTGGTCTGGACATGCACTTCGTCGGCACCATCGTATATGCGCGCAAATCGCGCCTGACGATACATTCGTTCTAACGGCGTATCTTCGGTCACTCCTTTCGCGCCATGCACTTGGATCGCCCGATCAATGGCGTTATGCAACATCGACGCGCCATACACCTTAATCAACCCTATTTCGATTCGAGCTTCGTCTCCTTGGTCGATCTTTTGGGCCGCATGCAGTGTGAGCAATCGACTCGCTTGAATTTCGCAAGCGGTATCGAAAATAAACTTCTGGATTTGCTGGTGTTCAGCCAACGGTTTACCGAAGGCAACGCGTTCGTTTGCTCGATTACACATCAGGTCAAACGCGCGTTGGGCCTGCCCGAGCCATCGCATGCAGTGAAAAATTCGACCGGGGCCGAGACGATCCTGGGCGATTTTGAATCCGTGCCCCCGTGTACCGAGCAAATTCTCTTTAGGAACCCGAACGTCGTCGTAAACGACCTCGTAGTGGCCGTCAAATTCACCCATCACTGCGACATCGCGAACAATGTTGTATCCGTCAGTATCGGTGGGGACGATGATCATGGAGAAAGAGGCATGCGGAGGCGTATCGTCTGGCTCCGTACGAACCATGGCGGTGGTATAAGCCGCAGTCCCCGCCCCTGACGTGAACCACTTACGGCCATTAATTACCCATTCATCTCCTTCGAGTTCGGCCCGAGTTTGTAGTTGAGTCGGATCAGAACTGGCCACATCCGGTTCGGTCATCCCAAAACTCGGGAAAACTTCCCCCGCGACCAGTGGTTCGAGGTATTTTTCGCGCCACTCTGGACTTGCGTAGCGATGTAGCATGATCGAATCCTGCAGCGAGTGCGTACCCAATGCGACCGTTGCAAGGCTCGAGCGACCGACGACCTCATTAACAAACACATAATCCATAAAGGGGAGACCGCCACCGCCAAGTTCCTCCGGATGACCCAGCGCCCATAGATGTTCGTCTTTCGCTTTCTGCATCAACCCCCTCATCAAGCCTCGCCGGCTTTCGGGTGTTTCTTCATAGAGCGTGCTCTCCAATGGATAAATTTCTCGCTCAATAAAATCCAAAACCTTGGCGCGTAACGGAATGACGTGGTCCGGTATCGACAAATTCAACATGCTCTTACCCCTATGCTTCGAACCCCATTAAACTCCACCAACAACAAAAAGTAAGGGTTTCAGATCATGGCGACATTCGATCTGACTGGACGAACGGCGCTCGTCACCGGCGGCAATGGAGGCATCGGCCTAGGTATCGCTGAGGCGCTCGCCGAAGCAGGAGCGAATGTAGTCATCGCCGGTCGCGACGAGGGGAAAAACCAAGCAGCATCCAGCCAAATTAATCGCCATGGTGGACGATGCCGACCCGTGCGCTGCGATGTAGACGATCTCGAAGACATCGACGCCACGATAGACGAAACGATCAACGCGTTCGGCGGCTTACAAATTCTCGTCAATAACGCGGGGATCGCAGCGGGTGAATCGCCTGAGGATATGTCGGACGCTCTTTGGGACAGCGTTGTCGCCACCAATCTACGGAGCGTTTTTCGCTTTTCGCGGCAAGCGTTTCGGGCGATGAAGCAAGCCGGATTCGGGAAAATTATCAACATTGGTTCGATGTATTCCCTGTTTGGTAGTGCGCAGGTGCCCAATTACTCTGCCAGTAAAGGCGGCGTAGTACAGCTTACAAAATCCCTCGCGGTTGCCTGGGCCCCCCACCATATTGAGGTCAATTGCATACTCCCGGGCTGGATTACCACAGACATGACCCGACCCGTTATCGACAACGAACCACTTCATCAACAAATCGTTCAACGGACACCGGCAGGCCGTTTTGGTGAACCTAAGGAGTGCGGTGGCGCTGCTGTTTTCTTCGCAAGTTCCGCGTCGGATTTTGTGACGGGCCAATCGCTAGCAGTGTGTGGAGGCTTCAGTATTGCGTAGTCTACTGATCACCCTTGTGCTTTTATTTCAAACCACCTGTTTAGCCCACGCGTCGGCGATTGTTGAGGCGTGCACTAATTTAGTTCACGACTATGCGTACAGCCGTGATCACGATGACCCTGACGGTTACGCCAACGTATTCGCCAAAAACGGAATCTTCTTGTTCCGCGGTCAACGGTTTGAAGGTCGTGCCGCGATTCGTAAACGCATGCTCGACAGTAGTGGCCAAACCACCAGGCATGTTATGAGTAATGTTCAGGTCACCGTCGAAACGCCCGAAAAAGCGCGTGTCGTTAGTTACGTTACCGTCACCATCGCAACCGCGACTGAATTCCCCATTCAGACATCGGGCGCTACCGCGTTGGGCGAGTATCACGACGTTTGCGCGAAAACGACTGAGGGATGGAAGATTCAAAAACGCCAATTCGTTGACGTCTTTACGCTCGGCGATTGACGTCCAACCGATAGGCGGCTACGGTTTAGACCCCACCATAGAGGACACCACGTTGCCGCAGAAAGACCTCAAAAACGCAGGTCTAAAAGTGACGCTTCCGCGTCTCAAAGTCCTTGAGGTACTGGAAGCCGGAGGGCCCCATCACCTGTCGGCAGAAGACGTCTATCGAAAACTCATCGCCAGTGACGAATCCGTAGGTCTAGCCACCGTGTACCGAGTGCTCACGCAATTTGAATCTGCCGGTATTGTCGACCGACACAACTTCGATGACGGCCATGCCGTCTACGAATTGGCCCACGAAAGCCATCACGATCACATGGTCGATATCGATACCGGTGCCGTAACTGAGTTTGTCAACGACAACATAGAGAATCTGCAAAAGGAACTCGCTCGCGAATATGGTTTTGACTTGATCGATCACGAACTGGTGCTCTACGTTCGAAAACGAGATGAGACCTGACCCGCAAGCCAACCATAAGCCCATCTCGTAAAAGCTCATAGTCGACGATTTCAACGCTATTCGCGAATGAGAATTATTTGCGATTAGGGTACGATTGACGGATGTTGTCCGTCCAACAACTTGCCATCGGTCAAACCGCAACCATCATTGGGTTCCGCGATACGGGTGCCTACGTCGCGCGTTTGCAGAGCTTGGGACTGGTACGAGGAACTCAATTCGAAGTCGTTCGTACCGCCCCGTTGGGCGATCCCATCGAGCTTAAATTACGCGGATTTCGTTTGGCTATTCGTGCCAACGAGGCAGATTGCCTCCTAATCGCAACCGAAGAACCGTCCGCGTCATTTCACCCTCGGACGTCAAATTGATGCTTACGATCGGCTTGGTCGGCAATCCAAACAGTGGGAAGTCCACGGTGTTTAATGCCCTCACCGGCGCTCGCCAGCGTGTTGGTAATTGGCCCGGTGTCACCGTGGAAAGAAAGTCGGGTCAATTCGTTCACCAACAAAACACGTTTGAAGTTATCGACCTACCGGGCACGTACAGCCTCGACTCGGGCGATGCTACCGAAGCAATCGATGAGCGAATTGCGCGCGAATTTATTTCCGGGCCATCCGTCGACGTCATCATCAACGTTATTGACGCCACCAGCCTATCCCGCGGCATTTTCCTGACCACACAATTGCGAGAAAAATCGACACCCGTAGTGGTCGCGCTCAATATGCTCGATAGCGCTGAACAACTAGGCATCGAGATCGACGTCCCGCAACTCGCCAAGGATCTTGCCTGTCCCGTGATTCCCATGGTGGCCACCCGAAATCGCGGTATCGAGGAACTTAAGAACAGTTTATGCGTCGTCACGTACCGATCATTTTCCGTTCTTGACGACTCAGCCGAGCGCTACGCATTGATTGACGAAGTCGTAGAACGCAGCGTGGTCGAATCCAAACGAACTCGTCCTATTACCGACCGCATAGACCAATTGGTATTAAACCGGTACTTCGCCTTTCCATTTTTTCTTGGCGTGATGTACCTCATGTTTATGTTTACGATCAACGTCGGTTCGGCTTTTATCGATTTCTTTGACATTGCCGGCAATGCTCTATTCGTTGCTGGTCCACGAACACTTCTTGGACAAATCGGATTTCCCGCTTGGCTTATGACTTTCATTGCCGATGGAATCGGCGGGGGCATCCAACTGGTCGGAACGTTCATTCCCGTTATCGCTTGTCTCTTCCTCTTTCTGACCTTTCTAGAAGACACCGGGTACATGGCACGAGCCGCTTTCGTTTTGGATCGGCTGATGCAACGGCTTGGTCTCCCTGGCAAATCTTTCGTACCGTTGATTGTCGGATTTGGTTGCAACGTCCCGGCGGTGATGGCGACGCGGAGTCTCGACAATCAGCCTGACAGAATTCTCACAACTATCATGGCGCCGTTTATGTCGTGTGGTGCACGGCTGACGGTGTACGCGCTATTTGCGGCAGCATTCTTTCCCAACAATGGACAAAACATTGTTTTCGCGCTCTATTTCATCGGTATTGCTGTTGCCGTCGTCTCGGCCATGGTTGTTCGTCGCCACTTGCTGCACTCAGGCACTTCTACCTTCATCCTCGAACTTCCTGCTTATCATATGCCCACCCTAAAAGGTGTCCTGATTCATACTTGGCAAAGGCTTTCAGGCTTTGTTACTCGAGCAGGTAAAGCCATCGTGATGGTGGTGGTGGTTTTGAATGTGGTCAATTCCGTCGGTACCGATGGCAGTTTTGGCAACGAGAACACAAAAGACTCGGTCCTTTCTGCGATCGGACGAACGATTACCCCAATCTTTCGACCCATGGGCATCGACGACGATAATTGGCCAGCCACCGTTGGAATCTTTGCCGGTATCTTTGCGAAGGAGGTCGTGGTTGGAACCCTCGATGCCCTGTACAGCCAAACCCCCGTGGGCGAAGCCGACTTCAATCTATTGGACGAATTTGGTGCGGCCGCGCAAACCATTCCGAAAAACCTTTCCGCGCTCGTTTCGACCGTCACGGACCCGCTTGGCTTAGACTTGGGCGAACTCGGGGATACGACTGCGGCCGCAGAAAATCAAGCCGTCGAACTCAACACAATTGCCGCGATGCGCTCATTATTCGACGGCGAACTAGGGGCGTTCAGCTATTTATTGTTCGTACTACTTTACATGCCCTGCGTCGCCACGATCGGGGTAATCTATAAAGAACTTGGATCCTTCTGGGCTGTCTTTAGCACGGCCTGGAGCGTCGTCGTCGCCTACGCCGCCGCGGTCGTTTGTTATCAGGTCGGCGGTGCCGCCGAGCATCCCCTGCAAACACTGTTTTGGTGCATCACCATGCTCGCTATTGCAGCGCTCATGTTTACCCTGCTGATCCGATGGGGCATTCGGCGCGGGAAAACCGACACTCTCATACCGGTGATGCACGTGGATTGAGAAATAATGGTCTCTGTCGCTCAACTTGGATCAGAGATCTGCGACTGAGTGTAGTTCTCTATTCCCGTTTTATCGATCAGTTCAAGTTGCGTTTCGATCCAGTCGACGTGCTCTTCCTCTGATTCGAGAATGGATTCAAATAGTTCCCGGCTGACGTAGTCGTTACTTATCTCTGCAAAGGCGATGGAATCGCGAAGGTCGGGCATCGCCGCGTTCTCAAGAGCCAAGTCACACTCGAGCATCTCCTTCACGCCCTCACCGATCAATAGCTTGCCCAAATCTTGCAAATTGGGAAGACCATCTAGAAACAGAATCCGCTCGATCAACGCGTCAGCGTGTCGCATTTCGTCAATCGATTCTTTTTTTTCGTATTCGCCAATTCGCTCTAAACCCCAGTCAGAGAACATCTTGGCGTGAAGGAAGTACTGATTGACCGCCGTTAGCTCGTTCTTTAGCGCGCGATTTAGATGGATGATGATGTCTGGGTCTTGTGGCTTCATACGACCTCCTCTAGTGAAGCGCTCATCGTACCCTCGAACTGCATTAATGTATATCTAAGTTATTGATATTAATAATAAAAATCGTTAACAGATGCCAATAAAACGCAGTCACATTTGTAGTTGCTATTGCTAATCATTCTCATTTACACTTCGAATACGATGTATATCTGTCTTTGCCATGCTGTCAGAACCGTCGAAATCAACGATGCTGTAGCTGCCGGTCATCGTGATCTTGAGGCCATCGCCAAGGAACTTGGCGTTGCAACCAGCTGCGGAACATGCGCAAGACACGCGCAAGCAATAATCGACTCAGCTCTCGCTAAAGATATATCCAACGAAACCCAATATTACGCCGCCTGATCTCGCACCCTTTCGACCCAAGGCTTCGTCCCACCGCGTGATCTCTCGCTTTCGAACCTCTTCTGGCCGACAAGACTCAGGACCCGTCATCCGGAAAACGCGCCGCTTCAACGAAGAAGTTCGAGCCAATGAACAACCGGGACATCAGCGACCGTACCCATATGCATTTGGCAGCCGACATTGGCAGTTGCAATCAACTCGGGTTGATTAGCCATTAACGAATCGATCTTTCGCTGCCGCAGTTGACGAGAAAGTTCCGGTTGATCAATGGAATACACCCCGGCAGACCCGCAACACAGATGAACGTCCTTTACCGGAACCAATTCGTATCCAGTTTTCGTCAAGATCGATTCAACCATGCCTCGAAGTCGTTGACCGTGTTGCAAAGTGCATGGCGGATGCCACGCCACCCGCGTGACGTCCTTTCGTTTCTTGGTAAACGAAAACGTTTGCAGATACTCCACCGCGTCCACAACCTTTGCCGAAAACGCGCGGCCCTCTTCCGAACCAAGTAAACGTCCGTATTCCTTAAGCGTCACGCCGCAACCGCTCGCTGTCGAAATCACCGTCTCAAGTGTCGAGGAATCGAGCGCCCGCACATTATTCTGCATTTGGTTCAAAGCGTCGTTATGAAGACCTGCATGCAATTCCATACCACCGCAACAACGGGTCTCGTCAGAAAAGCGAACGGCAATTCCCCTTGTTTGAAGCAAATCCGCCAGATGATCGTTGACTTCCGGGGTGACGACACTTTGAACGCAACCCCGCATGATCAAGACTGAGGCATTATCCGACCCAACCGATTCACCCCTGCGAGGCAAATATGCGAGTGTCTCGCGCAAAGACGCGGGCAAGATGAACCGTACCGGGCGGCCCAACCGCATGATCAAACGAAGCCAATTCGGGTGACGTACGAGAACGAGCAACAGCTTCGTCATCCACGCAGGTTTCGAAACTCCACTACGCCGCAAAACGTCCCGACCGATTTCGGCTAACTCGCCGTATTCAACCCCAGACGGGCACGTCGTCTCACACGCCCGACACGTCAAGCAGCGGTCAAGATGGTTAGCCGCAATACGATTGGCGGCGCCGCTTTCCAACAAGTCTTTAATGAGGTAAATGCGTCCGCGGGGGCCATCCAACTCGTCGCCGAGTTCAAGATATGTCGGACAGGTCGCATTGCAGAATCCACAATGCACACAACGCCTGAGTATCTGATCCGCCCTCTGGCCAGTTTCGGTTTCCAAAAACGTCGCTGGTAGCTTCGTTTGCACTTAGACAACCATCCCACGATTAAAAATATCTTGAGGGTCAAACGCAGCTTTAAGCCGACGTACATACTTGTCTTCGGTGCCGATCGGCTTCGAAGAGCCAACGGCCGCGTTACGAAACGGCATCGCATACTCGCCCTCACCAAGCTCGATCATGGACTGGGCGTCGTCCATGTACGCCCACACCTGAGCTCCGGCCCATTCGACCAACTGCTCTTGATAATTCTCCGAGTGCAAGCTGGATCCTCGCGCTAGCGAAACCCGCCATAGAGGGCGATTCCCCTGGAAAAATGGATGCTCGTGATCACGAACTTGACCCCAAAAAGACTCTTCGACCTCTAGATCGGCACCCAATGTTTCTGACGCATCTTCAACGGCTGCTTCGTTTCCTGAAAGACGGACGTATAGATGATTATCGACATAGCACGAGCCGCTAATCGGAAAGGGCTTGTGAAGAAGATTGAGCGAACGACTGCAGGCTTCAACGCGATCAACAGCGGCGACGGCCGTACGGGTATATTCCGGTCTCGGTAGTACTCTGAGACTAGCGCTTAGGATTAGGCCAAGCGTTCCTCGCGCTCCTACCATCAGGCGGGAAACATCGTAACCCGCAACATTTTTCATGACTTGGCCACCGAACTGCATACGCTCGCCATGGCCGTTAACCAACTCCACACCCAATAATCCGTCTCGAACGGAGCCTTGCCATGGGCGCGCCGGACCAGAAAAGCCCGCGGCAATAGCACCCCCAAGCGTACCCTTACCCCCGAAACGCGGGGGATCACAAGCCAGCATTTGATTCTCGGCACCAAGGGCCGCGTCCAACTCGCTCAACAAGGTGCCCGCACGAGCCGTGACAACAAGCTCATCAGGCCGATATTCAATAATGCCCGTGTGACCACGGGTCGAAAGTAACTCGCCGTCAGCACGCGGACCGAGAAAGGCTTTGCTGGCTTCGCCTTCAATGGAGACCGCTAGATCTCTCTCCAATGCCGAGCGCACATGAGTAATAAGCCGTTCCGAATCATCCCCGGTCATCAAAAGCGTTCCAGTTCAGGGTGCGGCACTTTGCCTTCGTGAACGTGCATACCACCTAATTCCGAACAACGGGCAAGCGCCGGGACTGCCTTACCAGGATTCATCAATGTCCCGGGGTCAAAGGCAGCTTTCAAGCGATGAAATTGATTGAGCTCCGCCTCGCTAAACTGGAGACACATTTGATCAAGCTTTTCCACACCAACGCCATGTTCACCGGTAATCGTGCCACCCACGGCAACACAATATTCAAGGATTTTTCCGCCAAATGTTTCAGCCCGCTGAAGCTCGCCCTCTTTATTCGCATCGTACAGAACCAGGGGGTGAAGGTTGCCGTCTCCGGCATGAAAAACGTTAGCAACAGGCAACTGATAAACCGTCGACAACCGTGTTATTTCGGACAATACCCGTCCGATCGCATGGCGAGGGACCGAACCATCCATGCAGTAGTAGTCTGGCGCGAGTCTTCCCATCGCGGGAAAGGCCGCCTTCCGGCCCTTCCAAAAGAGTTCGCACTCTTCCTCGGTAGTAGCCGTACGGACATTGATCGCCCCTTTAGTCTTCATGATGTCGGAAACGCGATCTGCGTCGGACTCAACTTGGCTCGCGCTCCCATCCAATTCACACAGGAGAATCGCAGCCGCATCGATGGGATATCCAGCATGCACGTATTCCTCCGCCGCACGTATCGCGAGGGCATCCATCATCTCTAATCCAGCCGGAATCACCCCAGCACCGATAATGGCGCTGACCGAATCACCCGCCTTCGGAAGGTCATCGTATACCCCAAGCAAAACTCGTTTATCTGGGGGCTCGGGTAAAAGCTTGACCGTCACTTGAGTCACAACCCCAAGCATTCCTTCCGACCCCATCATCAGGGCCAGCAGATCGTATCCAGGGCTGTCATAGGTTTTACCGCCAAGGACTAGCTCTTCGCCCTCGATGGTTTGTACGCGGATACCCAATACGTTGTGAACCGTCAATCCGTATTTTAGGCAATGCACACCGCCAGAATTTTCTGCGACGTTGCCGCCAATGCTGCACGCAATCTGGGAGGACGGATCGGGTGCGTAATAGAGCCCGTGCTCGCGTACCGCATCTGAAATCGCAAGGTTGGTGACACCTGGCTCAACGGTTGCCGTACAAGCATCTAGATCAACTTCAATGACTTTGCTCATCTTCGACATGGTGAGCAAAACGCCATCCCGTATCGGCCGAGCCCCACCCGACAATCCAGTCCCGGCACCGCGAGTGACAACGGGCACGTCGTGATCCCGGGAAATTTGGAGCACCGACCGCACTTGCTCAACGGTTTCGGGTAGCACAACGACCCATGGCCGTTCACGAAAAGCCGTAATTCCATCGGTTTCGAACGGCCGCACTGCAGCCCGATCAGTGATGATCGACTGTGGCGGTAAATGAGCTCGAAAAAGCTCCAGCACCCGTGGATTAGACATTTGTACCGACTGTCCAAGAATTTCTCATCATACAACCGTCACGATTCGTTCATAGAGCCCCAACCCCACGATAGTGTAGCTGCATTCGAGAGAGCCTCCGTTTGCGATCGACCGCTTTGGCGGGGCAAACTTAACGCAAACGGGGGAAACACATTGCCTTACGATCTTGTTATCAAAAATGCACGTCTGGTCAACGAGGGCACCATTATTGAAGGGGACCTCGCAATCGAATCCGGTCGTATCGTCCAAATCGGCGGCTCTCTTAGTGCCGCTAATGAGCTCGATGCCGTCGGGTCATGGCTCATCCCCGGCATGATCGACGACCAAGTCCATTTTCGTGAACCTGGTTTCGAGCACAAGGGCAGTATTGAGACGGAGTCACGTGCTGCGATCGCTGGCGGCGTCACTAGTTACATGGAGATGCCGAACTCCAATCCCCAAACTACGAATGCCGAAGCACTGCAACGCAAATACGATCGGGCGGCCAAGCACTCGTTCGCGAACTACGGCTTTTATCTTGGCGCGACCAACGACAACCTTGAGGACATTAAGTCTATCGATCCATCCAGCGCCTGCGGAATCAAGGTATTCATGGGGGCGTCGACCGGGAATATGTTGGTTGACGACCCTGACACACTTAACGGGATTTTCTCCTCCGCACCAGTACTCATTGCCACGCATTGCGAAAACACCCCCATGATTTTAGCGAACGAAGCTCGCGCACGAGAACAATTCGGCAGCGACGTCCCGTTCATTGAACATGCAAACATCCGCTCGGCTGAAGCGTGTTACGCATCGTCTTCGTTCGCGGTCGAGCTGGCGCGTACACACGGCGCGCGTCTCCACATACTCCATTTGACGACCGCCCGCGAAATGGACTTGTTCAACCCCGGTCCAATCGAAGCTAAGAGAATTACCGCTGAAGCCTGTGTTCACCATCTTTTTTGTAACGACAGTTGGTACGCGACGCGAGGTGCAGACATCAAATGCAACCCTGCCATTAAACGGAGTTCTGACCAGGAAGCTCTTCTTGCGGCGGTGGTTGAAGATCGGATCGATGTCATTGCCACCGATCATGCGCCCCATACGGTTGAAGAGAAGGCACAACCCTACTTTGACGCGCCTGCCGGATTACCCCTCGTTCAGCACGCATTACTCACATTGATAGAGCACGTAAAAAACGGGGTCATGAGCATTGAAAAAGTAGTCCAAAAAACCGCACATGCACCAGCACAGCTTTTCGACGTCAGTCGCCGCGGTTACCTTCGCGAAGGCTATTGGGCGGATCTAGTCATCATAGATCCGGATCGGGAGACAGTCGTAAATGACGAGCCGATATACGCCAAGTGTGGCTGGTCTCCTTTCAATGGTCTTACGTTCAGGTCCCGCATAACGCACACGCTTGTGAACGGAAAACTCGTTTACGAAGACGGTGAATTAATTGGCGATTCCCCTGCCATGGCGCTGGCTTACGAACGCTAACGTCAGCGCATTTGCGCTTATGTTGCTCAGTCGAATACGCAGAGAGCTCGGAATTCGACGCTTCGCCGAGCGGCAGAATGATCGCCTACGTCAGGGTCATAAAACGCGGTATGGGGACACACCATCGCCTTGTCGGATCGGGAATCAAACTGTTTAAAGATGATGACCTCGCCCGGTTTCATCTGGGGAAAATAGAAAAAGCGGTGGTTAGGATTGTGCGCGGGAATCGCCGCATACCCGTTACCTGCCTGCTCCGTGAAGTTGTACTCACAAATGTCGTCCATCGAAAGCGTGCGCGCATCCAATACCGTTAACTGGTTCTGCTCCGCAAGCCGTTCAATGGGCGACCAAATATTGAACCAAGCGTAGTCCGCGCCGGCCAGATCGCGCCCCAACATCCTGGCTTCTCGATCAGGCGAAGGTGTCAACGGATAATCGCAGTGAAGGTATCGAGAATACGCGCCCAAAAACGTCGAGGGATCTTCCGTACGAACTTGATGCCCAGAAACTTTCACTTCGATAGCACCGCTAAGCGATTTGAGCATTGGGACAAGTGCTTCGTCATAGCATGCACGGATCGCGTCATCATCATGAAAGTCGCTAACACCAAAGTCGCATTCAGCGAGTACAAACCCGTTAGTGTCCAGGTCAAGTTCACTCGCTGCATGCAAGGGGCGCGCATCGTAAATCTGAACTTCTCGGAGGGACGTATTCGCGCGACGCGTTTCTTTTGAATAAATGAAAGCCCGGTCAACGCGTTCTTTCCACTCGTCATTGATGTAGCGAACCTGGGCCGTGACATCACTCATGGAGACAATTCTCCTAGATACTGCGCTGCCATACCACCAACAACGTCAAAGAACTCCGCACGTACCTCTGCAAGAATATCTGCCACCGGGCGAACCGCGTCGATCCTGCCGCAGACTTGTCCAATCAGCGCAATGCTTGCTTCCATATCCCCACCAAAATAAAGATCCTTGGCAGTACCAAATTCGGCCATGGCGTTGGTTTCGAGATCCTTTTCCAGTCGCGTAGTTTTATCGGTTCGCAATGCGCGCAGGGCCGGAGAATTAAACCGGTTCAAAAAAACAGTGTCCGTTTCTTGCGCATCGACGATGGCATCCTTCCAGTTCTGATGGACGGGCGATTCAGCAGCGGAAACCATCCGGGTTCCCATTTGGATCCCCTCAGCCCCTAAAGCAAATGCAGCCGCCATCGAAGCACCGTCTACAAACCCTCCCGCCGCGATGATCGGGACATCCACTTCAGCGCGTACTAACGGCAAAAGCACCATGCTCGCGACCTCTCGTGGATTCTTGAATCCTCCACCTTCGCCCCCTTCAACAATGAGGCCGTCAACCCCGCAAGATACCGCTTTTCTGGCGGCCGCCAGGCTCGGGACCACGTGGAAAACGGTCAATCCACCCGCTTTCAATTCGTCCGTGTATCGCTCCGGACTTCCCGCAGATGTCGTCACAAACTTGACACCTTGATCGATTACAAAACGGACGATATCGGGGTCGCGTACAAAGGCCTGCGCGATATTGACGCCGAAAGGTTTATCCGTCAGCTCCCACATCTTCTGTATTTCAATACGAATTGCATCGAGTTCACCCGACGAGGTTTCGATGATTCCGAGCCCACCGGAATTGCTCACCGCCGACGCTAACTGAGACCGAGCAATCCAACCCATTGGAGCTTGAACGATGGGTAACTCCACGCCAAGCATGTCCGTTACGCGGTTTGAAAATTCCATGGCTTTACGTTCTCCCGTCGTAATCAAAGCGAACCATCACGAAGATCCGGAAGTGTGTAGCCTCGTTCTTCTAGATCAGCTCGCACAATTTTCTTGTCCATCTTGCCCGTCGAAGTCAAGGGGATCTCATCGACAAACAATATATCGTCCGGTAGCTGCCACTTCGCGAACGCGGTTGCACAATGTTCTAGTATCCCGTCGGGCTCAACGTCAACGCCAGGCTCGACGATGACCAAAGCGACCGGTCGTTCGTCCCATCGGGGGTGGGGATGGGCGACGACGCAGGCTTGCACTATTCCTTCCATAGCAACGATGTGATTTTCGAGATCCACGGAAGAAATCCACTCACCGCCACTTTTGACCAAATCCTTCGATCGATCCGAAATAATCAGATATTCCTCGGGATCGATCTTTCCAACATCACCGGTAATGAGCCAGTCGCCATGGAATTTCTCGGGCTGTGGATCATTAAAGTACTCCGAACAAATCCACGGACCACGCACCAAGATTTCGCCCACACTTTCCCCATCGTGCGGGACGCGATTGAACTCCTCGTCGAAAATGTCGAGTTCTAGACCGGGTATTAATTGGCCTGCTTTCGCAACGTTGTCGAACTGTTGATCAAGCGTCATGTCCAAGTGGCTTCGCTTCATCACCCGTCGAGATAATGTAGCCAGCGGACTCGTTTCCGTCATCCCCCAGCCCTGGATCATCTCAACGCCAAGCACGTCCCAATACCAACGAATAAGCGAAGGTGGGGGGGCTGAGCCACCGCACGTTAAGCGTTCGAGCGACGAAAGGTCGTAAGCGTTTGGGTTAGCTTCGATCGCTGATTTCACACCCTGCCAAATCGTAGGAACACCCGCGGACAGCGTGACTTTTTCATCGGCCATTAGGCGAACCAAGCGCGCCGGATCCATAAATCGATGCGGCAACACTTGTTTACATCCCAACATCAAAGCAGACCAAGGGATACCCCAACCCATGACGTGAAACATAGGAACGATCCCGCAAACCGCATCGGCTCCGGAAAGACCCATTGAATCTGTCATGCATTGGGCGATGGTGTGCAGATATTGCGACCGATGCTCGTACTCGACGCCCTTCGGCCTACCCGTGGTGCCGCTTGTATAACAAAGTCCCAGCGGCGCGTTCTCGCTGATTTCGGGCCACTCAAAATGGGTGGGTTTCCCTTGAATAAACGCTTCGTAGTCGACAGCTTCAGGCAGGCTCGTGGTCCAATCTTCAAATCCGGCTTCGGTTGCCACCACGACCCTTTCTACCGTAGGAATCCGTCCGCTCAGTTTTTCGAGGAGCGGCAGCGCATCGGCATCGGCAATAATCAATCGATCACCGGCATGATTGATTATGTATTCAAGATCGGTTTCTGATAACCGGACGTTGAGCGTGTGCAGTACGGCCCCCATGCCCGCCGTCGCATGGTATGCCTCCAAGTGACGTGAGCCGTTCCACATGAACGTCCCAACACGATCGCCAATACCCATCCCCACGTCCGTGAGCGCATGGGCTAGCTGATGCGCTCGATCTCGCGTTTCAGCATAGGTTTGCGTCCGACTACCTTCCTCAGTCGCCGTCACGATATCGGCATTTGGTGAAACGGTAGCCCCCCGATCAACTAACCGCGACATCAACAGAGGACTGTTCTGCATACCCATAAAAGCGCCTCCCAGCGTATGGACTGAAGTTTATACCAGAGTCGAGTTAATCCTCGTCTTGATCGGGGTTCGGCTACTCTTTAGCGACGACAGCTCCGCTGGCGATTAGCTCGTCAATCTCAGCCACGCTACAACCCAACTCTCCGAGCAACGTCATGGTGTCAGCACCGAGCTCCGGCGCCGGCCCACGGATCCGCGCCGGCGTACGATCAAATCGTGCAGCAGGGCGCGCCTGCCGAATCGGGCCAGCTACCGGGTGAATGTCTTCAACAATCATTTCATTCGCTTGGATCTGAGGGTGATCGATAACTTCATGACGTCCGAGCACGGGTGCCGATGGCACCGCTTCGTGATCAAGCCGTTCTAGCCATTCCGTACTGGTTCTTGTCAAAAGAACCTCGGCAGTCATTTCTCGTCTAAGTTTGCCGTGCACAATGCGGGCATGCGCAGTACGAAAACGTTCATCATCGATCCACTGAGGCCGATCGAGTGCTCGACACATGCCTTGCCACTCTTTGTCAGAAATCGCGCCCGCTGTGATGTATCCATCTTGCGTTAGATAGATGAGATCGGGCGAAGCTTCTCCTTTCATGGGTTCGGGGGGGCGGTCAGCAAACGTATATCTGGCCATTCCCTCAGGCCATAGGTACGCGACCATAGTGTCCAACATCGCCAGCTTGACGTGTTGCCCTTCCCCCGTCCGCTCGCGATGAAATAGCGCGGCGGTGATGGCTTGGGCCGCTGTAACCGACGTCGTCTTATCTGGAATGATCGTCCGGATCATTTGAGGACGGCCACTGGCAGCGTCCATTTGGATATCGGCGAGGCCCGACAGTGCTTGAATAACCGGATCATAGACCCGTTTATGTGCGTACGGCCCAGTCTCGCCAAAGCCACTGATCGAGACGTAGATCACCGAAGCGTTCAAGTCTCGAACCACGGACTCCCCCAATCCCATCCGATCGATGGCGCCCGGCCGGAAATTTTGTACAAACACATCCGCGGTCGGAATCAGTTGTTTAAGGACATCGACGCCCGCGGGATTTTTCAGATCAAGGCCGATGGAGCGTTTGCTCCGATTCGCCGAAAGAAACACCGACGTCAACCCACCGGCATTTCGGCCCATATGGCGCACTAGCTCACCCTCCGGCGGTTCTACCTTGATGACTTCGGCCCCTTGATCGGCCAGCATCATCGTCGCAACGGGACCCGAGATCATGCTCGTTAGATCGAGCACTCGCACACCCTCGAGAGGACCTGGAGTTTCTGATTCAGTGTGAGGAGTTGTATCCATTTAGGCCAAAGCCCGCTCGGCCGCTTGATTGGCCCACTTGTAATCGGCCTTGCCATTAGCAGCCCGTCGAACTTCATCAACGAACAACACTTGTTTCGGCAGCTTGTAACCCGCGAGATGGTCACGCGTAAAGTCGATCAGTTGCTCTTCCTCGAGCGAAATACTGGACGCACGCGAAGCAACCGCGACGATACGTTGTCCGAAACGTTCATCTTTCAATCCGACTACAAGACAATCGACAATATCCGGGTGGCGTTTAATAGCCTCTTCGACTTCCTCCGGATAAACCTTCTCACCAGCCGTGTTGATGCAATTACTACCGCGTCCAAGCAACGTAATGGATCCATCCGCCTCGACGCTGGCGTAATCCCCTGGGAAGCTGTAGCGCACCCCCTCGATTTCTTTAAACGTAGCTGCCGATTTTTCCGGGTCTTTGTAATAGCCGAGAGGTACTAGCCCGCTAGTTGCGATTCGTCCCGTGACACCGGACCCGGGCACGACCTCGGTGCCATCGTCTGCGAACACTCGGACTCCAGCCGAAAGCTTAAACTTTGCCGTCTCGGCAGGTTCATCACGTGTTGCGATCGAGGCCCCCATACCACCTTCTGTCGATCCCATGGTGTCGACAAGGGTCATGTTGTGATGGGCGAGAAGTCCTTGTTTAACTTCTTTGCTCCACATCACGCCACTCGATGTAATCTGTTGGAGGCTAGAGATGTCATATCCCCTACCCGCCTTGTCAGCCTCCTCAAGCGCCTGCAGCATCGGTCGTGCAAACGCGTCGCCAACGATCACAATTTGGCGTACCCGATTGCGTTCGACTTCGGACCAAAGACCGTGCGGATCCAGGCCAAGCTTGGGGATGGTCACCACGGTACCCCCTTGCAGCAGTGGGATCATGGTGCCCAGCCACATGCCAGTACCGTGCATCAAAGGACAGGCGGCAAGGCTTATTGGAAATGCGTCATTCTCCTTCAACGCGGTAATAATTCCTGGGACAGCTTCGACGCTTGTAGGAATATCCAACCCCATTTGTCGAACCCCGGCCATCATGGCGGTAACGAACATGCCATGCGAATACATAACACCCTTTGGCATCCCCGTTGTGCCGCCTGTGTAAAGCATGTAGACATCGTCTCGGGAGCGTTCTATTCGTTCTGCCGGTTGCTGATCTCGAATCGCCTGTTCGTAATCTAACGCGTCATCGAGCAGGGCTTCGGTCCCATCGTCGACCTGAACAAAAAGTTTGACTTTAGGCAGTTGCTTGCGGATCTCCCAGATACGCATTGCGTAACACGCTTGAAAGATCAAAACCTCCGCATCTGCATTGTCGAGTAGGTATACGAGCTCGTCGGCTTTGTACCGATAATTGACGTTGACCGGGCAGCCTCGAATCTTAAAAACCCCGTACTGGGCTTCGACGTATTCATTGGAGTTATGCAAATAGATGCCAACCTTTGCGTCTGCACCGATACCGTGCGCTTGCAATAGGCCCGCTATCCGTGCGGCACGATCATCGTATTGACCCCAGGTTGTCGTTTTGTCGCCACAAATAAGCGCCGTCCGCTCCGGAACAAGGTCGGCTACCGTTTCCCAAACAGACGCAAAATGTAGATCCATCACACCCTCCCGAATCGAGTCGCTTGTTCTACCTCGGCCCCTCCACCCTTGCAAGTCATCGTAGCCTCGCGAATGCCTGAGGATGCATTTGGCAAGAGGAGCAACTACATAACGCTTAGCTCAGCAAGATCAGCCGTCGCGCGCGATCGAACTCGAATTTTCCCGACGAGATTGTCAGTGTGCTGCCGTCGGGCATATCGACGTACGTATGTTGGATACTTTCGGAGTTACCGACGTCTTCGCCACAACCTACAAGCAATAAGAAAATCCTCAGCGGTTAACCGAATTTCAAACTATTTCCTCTTCCCCTAGGTCGGCTTCGGCAACTTTATCTTCACGTTCAACTTCTCGTTCTTGCCAACGACGAAAAGTATCCATTTCCGCCGCAAGCATGGTCATCACGTAGCCTACGACCGAAGCATCGTCGATAAATCCCACGCCAATCAAGAAATCCGGAATCACGTCCAAGGGCACCACGAAGTATAGGAGAGCCGCGGTCACAGCAACGATGGTCTGGCGCGATACACCGTCGTATTCACCATGTATCCAACTCCTAACAAGTGCTATACACAAAATCAGCTCGTCGCGAACTCGATCGATACGCATCGACGCTGTCCCAGACAGCTTACGTACCGCTTGCGTCGCGAGGTTCTTTAAGCGCTCCTTAGACCTAACAAGTCCATCAGCGCGGCGCTCGTAGTCCCGGTAGCGTCTGGGCGTGCGATCACTCACTGCTGCAAAAACTCGTACATCCAGGTCGCTACCAAGCCCTCGTCCGTTGTTTCCTCGAGCGATGCAATACCTGGGTCGTAGGCGCTTTCTAGAAGCTCCTTGCGGCTCCGCATCAAAATCTCCGCGTACGGTTTTTCAAACTCAGGGTGGCCTTGGAACGTGATGAAATGATTCCCCATCGTATAGCCAGCCACGGGACAGAAATCGCTTTTGGCAAAAACATGTGCATCCTGGGGGAGTCTTGTCACTTGATCGCGGTGACTGCACAAGAGCCGGAACGACGTCGTCTTTTCGGGCATCCATGGCGGCTCAAATTCGACCTTGAACTGATGCACGCCGACGCCCCAGCCGCCGGCAGCTGACGTTGTCTCACCGCCCAAAACGTGCGCAATCAATTGATGACCAAAACAAATCCCAACGGTTTTCTTCTGCTGCTCATGAAGAGCGATAACAAAGTTACCCAGTCGGCTTATCCATTCCTGATCGTCGTAAACGCTCTCGCGACTTCCGGTAATCACATAGCCATCGCACGCATCGATCGACTCCGGATAATCGCCAGCTAGAACATCATAGGTCCGATATTCGAGCGCGCCTTCTGCAACGCTATCGAGCACGCGCTGAAACATGCCTTGGTAGTCGCCAAATTGGTTTTGAAATTCGTCACGAACGGAATCGGCCTTGAGTATCCCTATCCGCATTGGGATCCATCCATGTCACCGTCCCTTAAATGATTTCGAGATATCGGTTTAACTGCCAATCGTTGACGAACCGCTCGGACTCCTGAGCTTCCCATATTCGCGTGCCGACAAAGTGTTCGACAAATGCGTCTCCGAACACCCCTCGAGCTGCATTCGACTTGCCCATCCGCGTCGCCGCGTCGCGCAGCGTCGGACTGAATCGTCTTTCGCTCTCCATCACGTCTTCTTGTTCGTACGCGTTTCCAACGACCGCTGCAATCGGCTCAATCTTTTCCTCAATCCCTAGTGCTGCCGCACCTAAGGTCGCTGCTGCCGCCAGGTACGGGTTCCCATCCGCTCCACCAACTCGATTCTCCACATGCTGTCGGGACGCGTCCCCGGGGATAAAGCGAAAAGCCGCAGTGCGATTTTCGACGCCCCAGCTCGCTGCCGTTGGCGCCCACGCGCCTCGAACAAGCCGGGTAAAACTATTCACGGTGGGAGCCAGCAGCGGTAACCACTCGGGTAGATAACGCATCAGACCTCCCAGGACGTATCTTGCGACGTCCGGTATGCCTCCGGGCTGCTCAGAAGAAAAAGCATTTCGCCCCTCCGCATCAAGGAGAGAAAAATGGTAGTGGCCACTTTGACCCGGGTAATCCATCGACCACTTCGCCATAAAGGTTGCGAGTTCGCCGCGCTTCTGAAAATAGACTTTCGTAAAGTTCTTAAAAAGCGCTGCTTGGTCGGCTGCTTCGATTCCTTCGCTCGCTGCGAGCGCAGCCTCCCAAACGCCCGGACCGGTTTCGCAATGAAGCCCCTCTAGCGGAAAACCAAATTCGCGGCAATAGTCCATGAGCCCGTTGAATGTCTCCGATTGAGTCGTCGCTCGCAGCACCGAATAACCGAAGTTCCCTGGCGTAATGGGCATGAGATCTCGATACCCTTTCTCGCGAATTGACTGGGGCGTTTCCTTGAAGATAAAGAATTCGTATTCAAATCCAGAACGGACGGTATACCCCAGATCACCTAATCTTGTTAGGACGCGCCGCAGACAAGAACGGGGGCAAATAGGGTGAAAGTCAGATGTGTCGTCGACAAACTCGCCGATAAAATACGGAGTGTGTTCGCCGGGGATCGTTCGTTCCGTATCCGTTAGAAGGCGATATTGAGCGTCCGGGAATCCCGTTTGCCAACCGGTATAGGTGCCGTGGTCGTACAATTGATCATCAACGTCCCAACCGAGGACGCAATCGCAAAAACCACCGCCATGGGCCATCAGGCTTTCGAGTTTCGATAAGTCCACGAATTTGCCACGGATGACCCCATCGATGTCGGCTAAACCTATCACCACCTGCTGAACACCAGCATCTCGATACGCTTGCATACGTGCATCAAGCGAGCTATTCACACGAACACTCCTTTTCAAGAACCCGAACTAGTGTAAACCGGACGAGACTTCGTGGCTCTTTGTCCTTCCATCCTCGAAAACCGCATCGTGCTTTGTGGATAAGTCTTGGGATAACTCAGTGATAAACCTCTGAATAGACGCGAACTACTTAGTGCGCCACAATAAATATTTTCCGTCAATTATCGACAATATTTATATTTATCAATGAATTACATGGAAACGTGATATTTCATTTTAACGAAATACCACATCTTTTTGGTTCAACTACATTCGTTAAATTACTGTGCATAAAGGCTTATAAGAGGGCTAGCAGTTACGAGGACTGTGAACTGGGTCAAACCTGGCCCAACAACAAGTCGCTCTCCCAGCGAGTCCATCAATGCATGAAGTTAAACATGCGTCGCCGATACCGTTTCGCAGTATCAGAGTCCTTGCCGAGTAAAGACATAATTCTCACCATTGCCGCCCGCCCTATATCGTCCTGAAATTCCCGATCGGTTTGAAGAATAAACATGGCGTGCTCCAAGGCTTCCTCGTACCCACCTCCAGCGGCGCAAAGAATCGATGCGCGATACCGGAGATCAAGATTGGACGGTTCAGCTTCCAACTCCACTTGAACTTCTTCGAGGATTCCCATTCCCGCTGCTTCCTCGCCAATCTCCAGCCGGGTCAACGGACGCTCGCGTTCGGGGGTCCCTTCCGGGATAGTCGCGACGACTGTGCGAGCACCATCTAAATCACCCTTTCGAACAAGCACATCTGCCCACTCAACTTTGTAACCGACGTTGCCCGGCTCGTCGTTGATCGCTTGCTGGAGAATCGCAAGCGCGCTATCCCAATCCTGGGATTCAATGTGCGCCGCCAGTTGATCTTGCAAAACGTCGCTGCTCGACATCGTCAATTTATCGACCAGCGCTCGCAAGGCGGCTTCGCCTTGAGGCCCCTCCATTTGTTCGACTATTTGTCCGTCAACGACTACCCGTATGCTGGGAATACCTTGGACCCGCAACTGCTGGGCAAGCGCTTGATCTTTGGCAACGTCCGATAAACCGAGCGCGAACTTTCCCTGGTACTGGGCGACTAAAGTTTCGAGCGCACTCTTCGTCTCAACGGCGGGCGCTACTTGGTCAGTCCAAAAAAGCAGAACCACCGGTACTTGTTTGGAGCGTTCAATGACATCCGTCTGAAACGTATTCGGATCAATCTCGAATACAGTCGGGTTTGCGTCCACGTTCATTCCTACCTGCAGCTCCAAGAGAAAGTATTTTAACAGGAGGCTTCAAGGAGGCCAGGTTACCGATTGCCAACGAGGTCCATCCCACAGCATTCCCCGTTAGAATCTACGTCTCGAAGGAGAGGTGCCGGAGTTGGTCGAACGGGCCTGACTCGAAATCAGGTGTGTCCTTTGGGCACCCAGGGTTCGAATCCCTGCCTCTCCGCCATTTAATTACATTATGTGATTGATTTTATTGACTATTTAAGTCACATACTTAGCTTTAATCACACTTTTGTACCAGTTCTTGTACCACTCTAAATCCTATTCCCACCCCATTTAGCCCCGCCCGGGGACCCCTAACCACTCAAGACAATTATTGTTGTTCCTAGCCACGTACAAAAAAGGTGGGGTTGGGGTGACCTTCCCCATAGATTTGCGGTTCAAGAAAAGTCCATAAAAGCCCGGCTCTAGCGGCCAATGAATTTGGGCTTGCGTTTTTCATCAAATGAGAGGCGTGCTTCCTCCCCGTCCTTTGGCGTCATGGCCGTGAGCTTGCCGCTGTATACTTCATAGGAGGATGAACTATTAAAGTCATCATCCATCGCCCGTCGAATGGTGCGCTTGGTAATGCGCGACGCAGCTGGGGGAATTTCGGTCATCTGTTTCGCTATTTCGCGCGCGGTCGAAAGAAGATCATCAGGTTTGACCAGCCTGTCCAGGAGGCCCAGACGGTAGGCCTCCTCAGCACCGACCATACGGCTGGTGAGCATCAGGTCCATGGCCCTTCCCATACCCACTATCCGGGGCAGCATGTAGGACATCCCGCCTTCCGGAGGCAGGTTTCTTCTTGAGTAAATCGTGGTGAAACGGGCCTCTTCTGAGCCGACCCTGATATCACAACTGAGAGCCAGAGAATAACCGGCCCCGGCCGCCACGCCGTTAACCGCCGCGATCATGGGCTTGTCTATCTCGTAGAGCATTTTTCCCTGAGTACTGTTCCAGTGATCTTCGGTGAGCCGGTCATTTAGGGGTGTGTCCTTTTCCAGCTTAAATCTGGCGCCGTCGACAACATCAGCCCCGGAACAGAATCCCCGCCCTTTCCCGGTCCAGATAATGACCCATATATCGTCATCCTGCTGAAGATCATTGCCCAAGGCCATGATTTCCTGGTGCATTTGGCGGTCTATGGCATTGAGCTTTTCAGGCCGGTTAAGTGTGACAGTGGCGATGTGCGCTGACCGATCCTTTTCACAAATCAGATGTTCGTAGCCCATTTGGTCCTCCTAAAATTCGGCAAAGTATTGAAAGTGTTAACGCCCTTTGCCTGCAAATCCACGCTTGCTCCAACCACAGTCGCCCAAATCTCATCTTTGCGGGAAAACTCGTATTCAGTCATGAGCTTGTGAGATTCAAGGATGGGGCTTGGACGATAACGCCCAGCCCCAATCCTCTTAGGAGCAGTTGATCCTGTATTTAGTTGCTTATGGTTTGACCCGAAAAGCTTTGAACAAGCGTTGAATTATTTGGATCTCCTGACGACATCAACTCAAGCCATCTCGGATCGCTGCCTAGCTTATCTTGGAAAGCCGCCATGTCCGACCAACTCTTAAAGCTCAATAGATAGTGATAATTGCCGGTACCACCAAAGCCTTCCGCATACGAGTCCACTCTCGCACCCAGAGATTGGTGAATATTCGTAGCAGCAGCGAACGATTGGAGAACTTCAGCGTTCTTTCCAGGCGCCGGATCCCAAACCCAAACACCATAAGTGTTCAACCCTCGGAAGCTCTCTGCTTTTACACTGGCATCAAGATTCCGACCGCTGAGGCTGCTGACTAATTCACCGCTCGGATCCCCAGAAGTTTTGGCCCAAAACTCAACCCATTTTTCACTGCCTCTGGATTTATCTTTAGTAGCCCCCCACGCACCACGATTGTCCCAGCGTAAAACATAATCAACGAGCTGGGTTGAGCCCACGTTATGGGCGTATACGTACACGCTTGCACCTTCCGCGGTGTGTATAGCCGCCGCGTCAGCCATGTTGGACATCATCAGGGTGCCTTTCCCAGGAAATGCCTTCCACGTGTATACCTCTATTACTTCAGCGACTGCATACGGAGAAAATGAAAGCAGCAGAGCACTCAGCGAAATTGCTACTTTTTTCAAGCTTAGAGTTTTCATATTCAGTTTGTCCTTCTAATGGAACCGTCCAGCCGACCACAACTCGTACGTGATGACAACCAC
>ERZ651768.119-NODE-119-length-54561-cov-6.001156_pt1 | contig 54561 bp, 37 predicted proteins | sample MGYA00514754_ERZ651768 | MGnify/ENA metagenome assembly ERZ651768
TGCAGGCGATTCAGGATGAGCAATACAAGCTCATTCTGTCTCCTGAACCGGAACTGTACGACCTTACCGAAGACCCGGACGAATCAGTCAACCTAGTTGGCGAAAGAGTGTCAATTACCGCGGCGCTTGAGCGCGAAGCCGAGGCCATGATCGCCGCCTACGGTGAAGGGGGAGGCAGGGCGCAAGTCGTCGAGATCGATGAAGATACACGGCAGAGCCTGGCGGCTTTGGGGTATCTAGGCGGCTTTCAATCCGTCGCCGATGACGATCAGGAGGCGTTGCCGAGCCCGAGAGACAGGATCGGTGTTTACAACGACCTGCTGATTGCAAGAAGGCTGAAACAGCAGGGGAGGCTGGAAGAGTCCCAGGGGCTCCTCGAGCAGATTGTCGTGGAAGCACCGGCGGCGATCGATGCCTATATGACGCTCGGCAACCTTCACTCCGAGCAAGGTCGCCACATAGAGGCCATCGCGGTTTTCGAGGCGGCGATCGCCGAGAAGCCGACGGACACCAGCCTGCTGCTTCTACTCGCGTCCGAGAACATGAAGCTCAGGAGGTTCGACCAAGCTGAAAAGCTTCTCATGGACTTCATCGATGTCGTTCCCGAGGACGCGAGAATCTATTACTTTCTTGGGAACCTCAATCGATTCGGGAGCAATCATCGATCGGCGATCGAATACTACCGAAAAAGCATCGCTTTGAATCCCGAGTCAGCCGCTTCCCACATGGGATTGGCGTCCTCGTATTTGTCGACGAGCGAGGACACCCTCGCCGAGGAACACATCAACCGGGCTCTTGAGATCGACGATTCGATTCCCGACGTGAACTTCACGTTGGCCCAGGTGTACCAGAAGCGCGGCGCACTGGATGATGCCGCCCGTGGCTACCTCCGGGAACTCGAGCTGTTCCCTAGCCACCTCCGTGCCAGCTACAACCTGAGTATCATCTATAGGCAGAGGGGGCTCGTTGGCAAGGAGGAGGAGTACCTCCGGAAGGCCATCGAAATCAATCCGGACTTCCCCCTGAGCCATTTGTTTCTGGCCAGGATCTACATGCATAGAGGGGAGCAACTGGAGGAGGCGGTGCAAATGGCGGAATGGGCGATTCAGCAGGGGATCTCCGATCCCGACCTGGCCTTCGGCCATTTCCTTCTCGCTGACCTCTATAATCGCCTGGGGGACGCGGAGCGCGCGCGGGAGAATGCCCGCATGGGTGAGCAGGTTCGTCGCCGCATCGGTCGTTAGCCGACCGACATTTCCGTATCCAGTTGCGCGTTGGTGCGCAGTGCCCGTTTGACAAGGGCGCGGCAAGAATGCTAACAATCGCGTACACTGCTTAATTTACTAGAAATCTTAGCTGCCCGGCCTCTTGATTGAGCATGCTTGGATGGTTGGGCCTACTGACATCCGCCGAGGTAGCCATGGCCTTTCGTGCTGTTACTCTCGTAGTAACCCTTCTACTACTTGTCAGTGTCCCAGCGTTGGCCTGGGCCGACAGTGGCGCGACGGCGCCCCAAGGGGCAGCTTCCGTCGGAGAAATCTCGGGTACTGTCAGGGGCCCTGAGGGCCTGCCCGTGCCCGGTGCGGATGTCACCGTGGAAGGGGAGAGTCTCATCCAGGCGCAGATCGGCGCAGTCTCCGGTATAAACGGGGGCTTTCGCTTCCGCAATCTCCGGCCGGGTACCTACACGGTGACGGTAAACCTCCAAGGCTTTCAGACCGTGGAGTATGAGGTCGTCGTGAACGTCAGGGCGATCGCAACGGTGCTGGCGGACCTCCAACTCCAAGGCGCCGAAGAAGTAATAACGGTCACCTCAGAGGCGCCAATGATCGAGATCAAGAAGGCGCAGATTTCCACGTCGTACGGCGAGGAAATCATAGCGAACATTCCGATCCAAAGGGAATTCGTCGAGGTGCAGGATTTCACGCCGGGCGTTACCGATCGGGGAGCGTATGGCGCCGGTGGGAATGTTGAGAGCCGCTACCGGAGAGGATCTGCCACCAGCGCTTACAAGCTGAACGGGGTCGATATCACCGAGCCGGACTGGGGCAATACCTGGGTCAACCCAAGCGTCGATACGATTGCCGAGATTGAGGTAGTTGGCGTCGGCGCCCCAGCCGAGTACGGCAACTTCACGGGTGCCACCGTGAACGTGGTCACCAAGGGTGGCACCAACGATTTTCACGGCGCGACGAGTTTCTATTATGCCAACGACGCCCTGCGCGGTGACAATTTCGGTGGGGTCCCCGAATATACGATGGGCGCCTTCGACTACCTGCGCGACTTTTCGGTTTCTCTCGGTGGCCCGTTAATTCGCGAGAAGCTTCTCTTCTTCACCAACTACGGCTACAGGCAGGTCAAGCGTCAGCCGTTCGTGGATCCCGACTACGAGGGCTTCGATCCTCGTCGAGAGACAACGACTAGCAACCGATACCACGGCCGCCTCGATTGGTTGCTCAACGATAACAACGTCCTCGGATTCATGATAAATGCGGATCCCAGCACAGACATCGGCCTGGGCCAGGGCCCGGGAGACGGACCGGAAATCGGCGACAACATCGAATTCAGCACCCAGTCCTGGTTGGTAAGCTGGCAATCGCAGCTTTCCGACAACGCCTATTTGGATTTTCGCTACGGCGGATATTTAGGAAACTACCTGACCGCCCCGGTTACCTGCTGCGACGAGGTCCTTATATTCGACTACACCACGAACATTTCCTACAACACCAGCGGTTGGTATCTCGACGAGGACAATGGCCGGCACGAAGTCGACGCCTCGCTGACCTACTACGCTGACGAATTTCTCGGTGCCTCCCACGATCTGAAGATCGGAATGGAATACGAGAACACCTGGTCATTGTTCATCGGTCGCTACACGGGCGAGCACGCCGGTATGATCGGGATCTATCCGTACTACGGCTACACCTACACGTACGGCTGGACCTACGATGCCCACCTTGATATCGAGATAAACCGCGTCTCGGGCTTTGTTCAGGACGACATTCAGATCGGTGACCGCCTCAATCTGAACCTGGGGCTGCGGTGGGATAATGCGAAGCTCGAAGACCTATATGGACCGGGATCACGCGCGACCGCGGATCCGAGGTATGACGGATCGCTTGATCCCGAGATCTATCCTCCCAACGTCTATGGCCCCGCCCCACGAAAGCTCGCCCACCTCGACAATCTAGCGCCGAGATTGGGCGCCACGCTCGACATTACAGGAGAAGGCCAATACGTTGCTCACGCTAGCGCGGGTCGCTACTTTGAGAAAGCGATGGCGTATGGTCCGATTTCTTCGCACGGCGCCGCCTACGAGAGTTTCGAGTACTTTTTCAACTACACGGACGTTCCCTTCGATCCCGACAACATCGACACGGCATTCTGGACGTCGCTGGCGTTCGATCCGTACGCCTTCGTTCTCTCCTACGCCTACGGAGAGAACGTGCCGTATGGCTTAGACCCCAACCTCAAACAACAGTACACCGACGTACTCAATGTCGGCCTCGAGGTGGAGGTTGTACCCGATTGGCTTGTGGGGGGCGACTACATCCACAAACGCGACAGCGACATGATGATTCCAGTAAACCAAATGCAGCACACCTACGTGCCCTTCGAGTATACGGACCCACTGGGCGGCACACAGACGCTGTACAAGCAAACGGATGATCTTGCGGACGATTTTGTGATCTCGAACGACGATTACTATTACCGCACGCACGACATGTTCATCTTGTCTCTGGAGAAACGGCCTTCCCGAGACTTCAGTTTCAACACCTCGCTGACCTGGCAGAAAAGCGTCGGCAACATCGAGAACACCGTGAGTGCTTCCTGGGGGTTCGGGAATCTCTATAGCGCTTCCACCAACCCGAACTTCAACGGTCACCCCTACTCCGTGGGTCGGCTGACCTATGACCGCGAGTGGGTGTTCAAGACATTCTTCAACTATGAACTGCCCTGGGGGATTCAGGCCGCTGCCTATTATCGGTGGGAATCTGGCAGACCGTGGACACCCAGGATCCGGAAGAGCCGGATCGACGAACTCAGGGGGACTACGGCAACATGGTTCAACGTCCGGCTAGAACCTCGCGGCAATAGGCGGTGGGACCCGATCAATAGCATCGACCTCAGATTCGCGAAGGTGTTCGACATCCGAAACACGAGTATCGATTTCACCGTCGATGTGTTCAACCTCACCAACTCGGCGACGACGACGAGCATGTACGACAGGATCAACGACAAGTTTCCTATCACTGGAGATAGCGCGTTTGGGTTATCGCGCCGAATCGAGGAGCCGCGTCAAATTCGCCTGGCGATCAGATTCGTGTTCTGACCGACTCACCGTTCCCACGGTTTCCAGTCGATCCCCATAACGTACTTCTGCATCCACTTGATCTCCTCGATGTCACGCGTGCGCTCATGCCGTGGTTCACGGAAACCGTGGGGCTCGCGCGGGAAACTCACGTAGCGGACCGGCGCTTTACCGATGTCTTTGAGCGCCGTGAAGAACATCAAACTCTGCTGGGGAGTGCTGACGAGGTCGCGTTCACCGTGGAGAAGCAGGGTAGCGGTCGTTACGTTTCTTGCGTACCAGAGGGACGACACCTCGCGCCACTCCTCCGGGTTTATCCAGTGGGCTCCTCCAATGTAGTGAAGCCTGAGATCGTAGCTGAGCCCAGGCCCCGTCTCCGCCGTCCAACTGCCGACCATGGCCCCTAGGGAGGCTGCCTTAAAACGTTCGGTTTGGACGATGACCCAGCTGCCGAGGATCCCTCCCCAACTCCAGCCGCGCAGCCCCAATTTTTCGGGATCAACATGGCGCTCATCAATCAGGTAGTCGACGCCGCTCATGAGGTCATCGTACTCGCCACCACCGACATCGCCCATGAGTGCGGTCAGGAGGTCGTCGCCATAGCTATCGCTACCGCGAATATTCGGCCCAAGCGAGGCATACCCAAGGCCGGAGAAAATGTGAAAGTCAGGCCGGAAACGGTTAGCGAAGTGGCCGGGCGGGCCGCCGTGGATGTCGAGGATGAGCGGAATCTCTTGTCCCTCCTGGTAGTCTCCAGGTAGATAGAAGACTCCTTCGATCTCCATCCCGTCCTTGCTCTGCCAGCGAACAATCTCAGCCTTCGCCAGCAGGATCTCGTTCTCGATCCACGGATTGGCGCTCGTCAGTCGGACGGGATTGAGATCCGCCACCGAGGAGGTATACAGATCACTCGGTGTCACGAAGTCGCTGAACGTGTAGACCATCCTCGTTCGGTCTTTAGAGAAATCGAGGGCCTGGAGCGTGCCGGTAATGCTCGTGATGTCGGTGACCTCTCCGGTCTCGGTGTCGATTCGGTGGAGATTACTGTTCGTGCGGCGCGTCTCACCAAAGAGAAGGCTCTTGCTGTCTGACATCCAGGTAAGGCTGGAGATCTGGCCCTGCCTCTGACCTTCGAGCTTTTTCTTCTCACCCGTGTCGACGTTCATCACCCAGAGAAAACCGTGGGTCAAATCGTATTCGCCGTCGGAAGGAGCATGGTAGGCAATGGTCCTTCCGTCCGGTGCCCACAGGGCGTCGTCCTCGGGAGCGTTGTTGTCTGTGAGACGAACGACTTGCCGGCTGAGCGTGTCGACGAGATAAAGCTCGGACAAGTAAAAATAGTTCTCGAGATCTTGCCGCATTGCCGAGAATACGACACGTTTGCCGTTTGGCGACACGTCGAAACCACTGACGATGAGCTCCTCGTCAGTAAGACGTGCTTCCCCCCTTGATGAGAGGCTGAATACCCAGAGGTTGCGCCAACTGCCTGCCTCTCTGCCATTCGGACCCTCGCGAACATAGAACGCGTCCGCCCCCTTGTCGTATTCTTCCTGTTCCTCGTCGCTCCTCGCCTCGTCAGCGGTGAAGAATATTTCGCTTGCGTCGGCGGTCCACCTATAGGAGACGATGCCGTTCTTGTGATCTGTAAGTTGTTGAGCCTCACCCCCAGAGACGTTCATCCAAAAGATTTGCTGATTGCCATCCACGCCGCGGAGAAAGGACAAGTGCTTGCCGTCTGGCGAGAACCGAAACGCGCTTCCACCCGCGTCCCCGATGAACTCCGTCGCCTCTCCGCCGTCGGCAGCAATCAGGTAATGTTTTTGCTTTCGCCTGTTCTGGTCCCAATCAAGTTCTGATTTCGAGAAGAAGACCCAATTGCCGTCGGGCGACATTCGTACGTTTTGAACGCGGACCATATTCATGGCGTCGTCAACGCTCATAGGACGGCGCTCCACATCTTGCGCAAAGAGGCTTGTGCCGGTGAACAAGCTGACAATCATGGCGAAGATGACTTTTCTCAACGGCCTACTCCTAGTGGAAACTGGTTGGGGGCTCAGTACCAATATGTATAGCAGTAGCACAGCACTGGCAAGAGTCCGCTGCTGGGCTGATTGCCCCCGCGGCTAGTACTATGTCTTGTTTGAAATACACGTGGGCGGCTACGAACTCTTTGCAAGCTTGAGGCAACGGCTCGTCGCTCGTGAAGTATCTCTGTGATGCCGTGGAGGTTCCGTTTTGAAATCGAGAATCGCAGCGCTGTTGATTCTGGAGCCTTCGATGCCACTACGCCGGGCTTTCAGGCTTGTTGCCCTGACCGCTGCAGCCATGGTACTGGCCGCCGGCCCATGGGCCGCAACATTTTCACGAGGTGCCACGTCGGGCACCCAAATGCCCACCGATCCGGCGGAGGCGATGACCGTCTTTGAGGGAGACGTCGAGAAATGGGCCAACGGCCCGGTCAGCTATCTGTTCCTCCGCGAAGAGCTGGAAGGTTGGGAAGAGCTCGAGACCGACGAAGAGCGCCGTGGATTCATCCGATGGTTCTGGGATCGTCGCGACGACGACCTGCGTGATAACCAACATCCGTTCAGGGAAAGTTTCTACACGAGGGTGGCCTCCGCCAACCAGCGTTTCTCGGGGTTCCCTCGCGGCTGGAAGTCGGATCGCGGCCGAGTTTGGATAACTCTCGGGCGCCCCGACAATCTCAGGACCGACTTCGCCACCGAGTTGGAGATCTGGACCTACCGGACGTACGGTGGAATTCTGCGGTCCTCCAGCGAGATGAGCGAGATGCAGGTCTCCTTCATCCGGGTTCGTGTCAGTACCCGGAAGATCCACGGTGGCATCGGACCGGGGGCATGGCCGGCTTACCTGCTCAGAGCGTTCGATATCGTTAACCACGCGCTGATCGAAAATCCGTCGCTGAAACGGGGACAGTGAAACCAATCCGTTCCTGCTAGCGACTCAGGCTCCTGACGAAAGCAGTCATCGCGTCCACGACTAGAGCAGGGTCAGGACAACTCTGGACGAGCAGCTTTTGGGGACCCGGTTTAAGCACCTGCCCGGCATAAACGTTTCGTCTGCGGGTAAGCCTGATCAGAGACGTGCGCAGGTAGTGGTGCACACGAGAACAGTGCAACTATGAAGATGGAGACTAAGTCGGTTCTCATCACTCCTCGCTTCATCTCGCTGACTCCCCCGGTCCTTCCGCATGGGATGTCAGAAGTTTCCCGTGCAGTGAACCGTTGTACTCCCCATCGTCTATCGTGATCTTTCCGTCTACGAGGACGTAGTGAGTTCCCTCGCTGTAGCGGCGCGCGTCCGCGTGGGTGGCGTGCTCCCGGGTTGTTTCGGGGTCGAAGACGACGATATCCGCTTTGTATCCGCTCAGCAGCAGCCCTCGGTCGTTCATTCGAAGAAACCGTGCTGGAAGGGAGGTCATTTTCCGGATAGCGTTCTCGAGCGTCACGACTCTCTGCTCTCTGACATACCGTTGGAGCACTCTGGCTTGACTACCAAAAGAGCGGGGATGACTAATCGTGGGCGCGTCGGAGTCCTTCAAGATAGGCCGTGCGTCGCCATCACTGGAGAACATTAGCCAATCCTGCTGCATCGCCAACTTCATATCCTCTTCCGACATGACACCACAAGCGACATACAAGTCCGGCTCATCGATGACGAGATCTGCAGCGATATCAAACGGGTCTCTATTCTGTTCCTTGGCTAGGTCAGAGAGGATCCGCCCGATCAAATCCGCGTTCTTGTTGGCCACGACGACCAGATAACTGTCCCAACCCGCCAGGGCTACCGAGCTTGGCCTATTAGGCGTACCCACAAGCACCGATTGCCTTATCTGTTCCCGCTTTGACTCGTCGGACAGAGCTTTCGCCAGTTCATCGATGTAGCGATCTCGTAACGTCTGCCTCTCGGAATCCGGCAAGCTCCGATCCCTCAGTCTTTGTCTGATCTCTGCAAACGGCTCCATATCGTTAGGCAGATGAAACGGGGCCCAGCCAGCATTGCTTGTCACTGGGATGATGGGTCCTCCCGATGCAAAGTGGTACGGATACATATCGGCTCCAACCTCGACGCCGCGGGCCCGAGCATCGTTGATGAGTTGAACCGCCTCTTCCATCACCCCCCAGTTGTTCTTTCGCGCTATTTTGAAATGTGTGGAATTGCCACGGACGCCGGCTTCTTCTGCAATTCTGATTGTTTCCTGGGTGGCTTCTAGCACACCGTCAAACTCGTTGCGTTGATGACTGGAATAGACCCCACCAAACTCGCCAACGACCTTTGCTACCTCAATGATTTCTTCGGTGGTAGCAAATCGTCCGGGAACGTACTCCAAGCCCGAGCTCATTCCCCAAGCACCCTCCTGCATCGCCTGGCGAACCAACGAACGCATCTTCTGCAGCTCTTCGCTTGTCGGCTCACGCGGTTCCACCCCCATAACTTCTTCCCGGACGGCACCAAATCCGACCAGGTGGGCTGCGTTGGTTCCAATACCAAGCGTCTCCCACTGTGCCTTGATCTCGGCGACGTTGAAGGTGCCGCCTCCGTCCGCTCCTGTTACTACGGTGGTCACGCCCTGGATCAGGTAGTTGAGATTGGCGTTGGAATCTATTTCCCTGAACCCGCTCTCGCTGTGGGCGTGCACGTCGATGAATCCTGGAGAAACGACCAGCCCCTCAGCGTCGATGGTCTTCCGGGCGGTCTTGGAGGCGAGATCTCCTACCGCGACGATGGAATTGCCGGTAATTCCGACGTCTGCATAGAACCAGGGGTTGCCGGTTCCATCAACGACCTTTCCATTCTCGATGAGAATATCGAAGTCTTCATTGGTACCGCTGGCGCATGCCACAGAGAAAAGCGCGACCACTGCCAAATTACTGAGAATGACCTGCCAACGCTGTGACATTTGACCCCTCCAGGTGGCCTAACAGAGTGCTGGAAAACATCTAAACAATACCCGACAGTACAAGACCTCTCGACCGTTTCCTGCCCTAGCTGTAGGATCTGCTTCAGAGATGTGGGTATTCAGAATTACAGGAAGAGGACAGAGATGAAGGTAATGCTGTGTTGGAGGTTCACTGACGGTGCTTCTTATGTGGCTGGTGTGGAAGAATTTTTGAGCACTGGAGCCCCAGATCCTGACGGACTCACAACCATTGGTCGGTGGCATGCTCCAGGCTCGAAGTATGGGTTCCATCTAGTAGAGGGAGACCCTTTGCTAATAGCAGAACAATGCGGCAATTGGAATGCACTCTGCGATATCGAGACCACACCTGTTCTTGATGACGAAGAGGCGGCAACAGCCTTACGAAAATCCGCTGCGAATTAATTAGGTACAGGGCAACGTATTCTCTATGACATCCCTTTCAGGGGAGGAATAATGGCTGAGTTGACGGATCAAGATCGAGCCGAACTCCGGGAGATGATCGAGCAGAAGTGGGTCGCCACGTGCAAGACCCGAGATTGGGAAGCGTGTATGGCCCTCTGCACAGAGGATCTCGTCTACATGCCTCCGGATCATACGGTTCTTCATGGAAAAGCGGAAACTCAGGCGTGGCTCTCCCAGTTTCCGGAGATGAAGAACTTCACCCAAGAGCTTGTGGACATCACGGGGGACACCAGTTTGGCTGTGGTGCGAGGTACTGCCAAGGTCACCATCCTCGTCGATGGACAGGAATTGCTAGGATTCGGGAAGTTCATGGCCCCGGCCACGAAGCAGAGTGGTGACTGGCTTTTCTCGGCTGTCTGTTTCAATTGGGACGCTCCCCTCTCATAGAGGAGTAAGGCCTCTAAGGGTTCTGGGCAGACGTTCACAGGTGCGGTGGGTGCTGGGATGGCCTTAACCTCGCCCTTTTCCAGGGATAGAGTCATGCAACTTGATCGTCGACAATTCACTAGGGTCGCAGGAGCCGGGGGAATCGCCATCGGGGCGGCGTGGCAGCAAGCCTGTGTTCAATTCACCGAGACGGGAGAAGTATCACCGGAGACTGTCCGCACGCTTCTCGACGCCCAAGGATCCCGCAGCATTTACGATAGCGCCGAAGAATTCGAAAAGCTCCGTCGAGCTGTTGAGAACCTAGTTCGCGTTCGGAGCGAACTACGGAGTTTCCCGCTCGACGAGGACGAACAGCCGCTCACGATCTTCCGGAGGGGGTGATGGCGCAAGAAGCGATCCACTTCATGACGGTCCGTGAGCTGGCAGACCAACTAACCGCTGGCACTGTGTCTTCGGTGGAACTCACTCAACACTATCTGGACCGAGCCGAAGAACTAGATATTCCCCCCTTCGAGCTTCCCAGCGAGCCCCGCTTGGATCATGAAGGCAAGCTTGCGACCATGGTAACGATTGCCCGGGAGCATGCAATCGAATCTGCTGAGCGCGCTGATACGGAGCTCCGCGCCGGACGCCGGCGCAGCATCCTTCATGGAATCCCATACGGTGTAAAGGATCTGTTGGATACTGCGGGGATCCGAACTACTTGGGGTTCTGGGATTTTTCGCGATCGTGTTCCAGACCGAAACGCTGCGGTCATTGATAGCCTTGAGGAAGCCGGAGCTGTACTGATGGCGAAGATGTCTCTTGGTGAGTTTGCGGGTGGAAACACCAGTTCCGCACTCAACCCATGGAAGCTTGATCGTACAAGTTTCGGCTCGTCAAGCGGTACGGTTAGCGCTGCGGTGGCTGGCCTTATTGGTTTCGGTATTGGCACCGAAACTGGGGGCTCAATAGTTTTCCCGGCATCCGCAGTCGGAGCTTCGGGTTTGCGCCCGACCTTTGGGCGTGTGAGCCGCTTCGGTTGTATGCCGCTCTCTTGGAGCCTCGACAAGATCGGACCTGTAGGTCGTTCTGCTGAAGACTGCGGTTACATCCTGGAGCAAATTTCCGGACACGACGCCCGCGATGACTCCTCAGCTAATCGATCTTTCAACTTCCAAGTGGGACCACCGGACCTGCGCGGCAAGAAGCTCGGTGTGCACCGATCGGAATTCGAACTTTCGCAATCGGAGCACACGGGCCGGGTTTTCCAGGAAGCGTTAGATGCTTTTGCCAACATGGGTGTGATTTTAGAGGACATCAGCTTCCCCCTTCGGCCAACCGGAGCCCTGTTCACAACGATCGTAACAGCGGAAAGTGGAACGATTTTCAGGCCTCTTTTTGATGACGGTCGTGCCGCCGGCATGTTCACCTTTAATGCGGATCGAGCTGCGGGGTGGATGGCTGGACGGATGATGCCGGTGGCCGACTACCTCACGGCTCAACGAATCCGAAACCAGCTGAAACGAGAAGCGGATGAAATCGTTTCACGTTATGACGCGGTGATCGCTCCGACGTGGCCCAACGGTGCCGCCCTGCGCGAGGTCAGCCAAGGCTGGCCCATTCCTGCTAGGAACGAATGGGAGCCACCCGATGAGTTGAGTGCGCAAACCCCCCGTTTAAACTACATCGCTAATCTTGTCGGGCACCCTGGTCTTGCGATTCCGTGTGGTTTTGACGAAGATGGCTTGCCACTGTCGCTCCAGATCGTCGGGTCCGCATTCGATGAGCAGGCTGTTTTGGACTTCGGGATGGGGTTTCAACGCGAAACGGATTGGCATCTCCGTCGGCCGCAATACCCATGGCGGGAGTAGTCACAAGCATCGTCGCCTAGAGAGCGGCGACGACTCCGATTTCAACGGTGAACTGGGGAGCGGCAAGTCTGGATTCAACGCACGCCCGGCAGGGAGTCTGGCCGGGCACCACCCAGGCATCCCAGACTTCATTCATTTCATTGAAGGTGGAAATGTCGCTGAGCCAGATGTTGGCCAAAATGAGCATGGATTTATCAGTCCCAGCTTCCATGAGTAGCTCATCGATTTGCGCCAGGATTGCCCGCGTCTGGTCGGCAACTGGAGCTCCCTGGGCTGAATGGGCCACCTGTCCGGCTGTGTAGACAGTGCTGCCGTGGACGACGCATTGGCTCATACGTTCACTGACTTGAAAACGTTTGATATCCGACATGAATGTTTCCTTGTGTATGAAGGGGGGAAATTAGGGGACGTTTCCCTAATTACAAGATGACTGGTGCTGCTTGCACAGTGGAGTTCTTAGTTGCCCTTCTGGCAATCGCTTAAGAGTGAAAACGATTCCGCGCTTTTGATCCGGTAGTTTTATCCAGGACTTATCCACAGCCGGTCTTTGCGTGCATCGGGGTAATTAGGCGATCCAGTTTAAGCCCTTACCTGCAGGGTTTATGAATGGCAGCCCTAACGGGATTTGAACCCGTGTCTCCGCCTTGAGAGGGCGGTGTCCTGGGCCAGGCTAGACGATAGGGCCACCAGAAGTCTGAGCCAAATTAGCCGGGACCGAAGAACTTTAGCCAGGGTTATGCGCGGTGGTCAAGTCGATGTCGAGCAGGGTTGTGAGAGTTTTTCGGGCTGATGCCGCTAAGGCTAGGGTCATGACCTCTTCGATCGTGAACCAGCCGGAATCGGGGATGTTGTGATCCGACGTTTCAAGTCCAGTGGGTGCTCCTGTCATCGTTGTTTGGCTCCCCGAAAGACTTGCTTCATAGACGTGACAGGAGATGCGTCGGTCTGTCATCCCATGACGGATTTCCCCGAGCTTAGGACCGAGTCGAACGCTCCAGCCAAGTTGTTCCTTAATGTAACGACTGAGCTTGGCCTCCTGCGCACGTGAGTGACTCGATGCTGGCTTTTCGGTAAGACTTCTGGATGAGGTGTCAGCAAGTCGCGAATCTAGCGTCGGGAACTCCCACATGTCGCTTACGAGACTGGGGCGTTGGCCTCGGAAAAGTAGCAATCGGCCGTTGTCTTCGATCACTGCGGCATATTCAGTGACTGCTTTGACGAGTTTGGATCTTCTCGGGGGGATCTGCTCTTCGATTCCTAATTCGTGAGCTTCGCAGTAACTAGAACATGGACATTGATCACACCGCGGGGAGCGGGGTGTACACACCCGTGCCCCTAATTCCATGATCGCTTGGTTGAACGTGCCTGGTGGGTGGCACTCTATTGCGTCCGCTGCCATTGCTTCGAGTCTTTGACGCACCTTGGAGCGTCTGGTGTCGTCCGCAATGCCGGCTAATCGGCACATGATCCGGGCGACGTTGCCATCGATGGATAACGCCGGTATGCCGAAGGCGATCGAACCAACTGCCGCAGACGTGTACGGGCCGATACCAGGCAGCTCGAGCAGCTCTTCAAGCGTGTCAGGAATCTCGCCACCGTGGGTATCAACAACCACAGTGGCCAACCTGTGCAGCAAGCGTGGGCGCCGATAATATCCAAGACCTGACCATTCGGCGAGGACGTCGTCGAGTGACGCTATTGCCAGATCAGCGATCGTGGGAAAACGTTCGAGGAAAGATCCGTATCGGTTGATGACGGTCTCAACTCGTGTTTGCTGCAACATGATTTCTGAAACCAGAATGGCATAAGGGTCCCGGGTTCGGCGCCAAGGAAGGTCACGCCGCATTTCGACATACCACGAGAGCATCGCATCCACGAGATCGGGAGGAAGAGGAGACTGGCCGAGAGCATGGAGGCCGGTCGGTCTAGGCTTCTTGTCGCATGCGGAGCTCATTGCGGCACGATACTACAGCTCGAATTGTCGAAGGCCGATATGTTCAGCCAATCGCCGCTTGCCTCTCGGTGCCGGACCGCACACTATCAGTGTATGGCTACCAAAATGACTGCCAAGCACATGTTTGGTTACCTGGTTTACCGAGGAATGCGTTAAGACAACTGATGAATACTCCTTTCGACATGCCCTACGAGAGTTTGCCGGAGCAGTTACCAGTGTTTCCGCTGACCGGAGCCGTGTTACTACCCCGGTGTCGGTTGCCGTTAAACATTTTCGAGACGCGTTACCTAGAAATGACTGAAGACTCACTTGCCAGTGATCGCTTGATTGGCATGGTACAGCCGGTCAATGTCGAATCTGGCGATAGAGCGCCGGCGTTATTCCGTACCGGGTGCGCGGGGCGGATTACTTCCTTCAGCGAGACCGATGACGGCCGGATCCTGATCATTCTCACTGGTGTAAGTCGGTTTGACGTAGAAGAAGAATTAGATGTCGACACGCACTATCGGCAAATAATTCCAGCCTGGGAGGCTTACCGTCCAGATCTGACCGAGCCAGAGGATGGCAACATCGATCGCGAGCGTCTATATGCATCGCTTCGTGTATATTTCGAGACACGCGACTTTGATACTGACTGGGAGTTACTACAGGAAGCCACCGACGAGAGTCTGATTAACTCGCTGGTGATGTCGTGCCCGTTCGACCCGACCGAGAAACAGTCACTTCTCGAGGCACACGGACTAGATGAGCGTACTCGCCTGATGTCGTCGCTGCTTGATATGGCAGCGCTCAGCCGTGCCACCAGCGAACTCTCGCTGCATTAGCCCGCATTTCTCATCAGGTTGCTGCTTCGGCCACAACAGGGGTCGTTAGGCCGAACGGTACGAGGATTGCGCTAAAGGCGGTTCTTTGCCTGACTTCTCCAGAGCCTTATTGCAAGGTTGCCATAAGGTTTGGGGGCAGTGTCCCATTAAACTAAATCCAGCTACCGCGTCGTTGTACAGAGGATTACCATGAAGCGCTATAAGCGCCTTTTTTCTTTATTCTTTTCACCTTCATAGATCAATCCGTGGACCATAATCGCTTCGACGTTATCGTCGTAGGTGGCGGGCCTGCAGGTATTACCGCCGCGACTGCGCTCGCCAAACAAGGTTTTTCGGTCCTTGTATGTGAAGCGGCCGTTTACCCCGGCGCCGAGAACTGGTCTGGGGCAGTCTATTTTGCCGAGAATTTGGAAGCTGACGATGCGTTCGGCAAGCAGGCCATCGAGGAAGGTCCCTTCGAGCGCCGTCTAATCGAGCGTGGATTTTTTCTTTACAACGGTCACTCGATGCTCGGTGCTACATTGCGCGACCCTTCGGTATTCCGCTCGTGTTTCACCGTTCTGCGCCCGGTTTTCGACCGCTATCTCGCTGAATTGAGTCGAGAACAGGGTGTTGTTCTGATGTGCGAGACGACGGTGCAAAGCCTCATTCGGCACGACGGGTGCGTTATCGGCGTGCATACCGAGCGTGGCCCAGCCTACGCGGACGTGGTGTTTCTTGCTGAAGGTGACGCTTCGCACCTGGTGACCCAAGAAGGCTACGAGCGGGTCGGATTGGATGCCGGTGGTGAGTCGAACACAGAGACGGGGCCACATTTCCTGCAGGGGGTCAAAGAAGTGGTGTCGTTGCCTCCAAAGGTTCTTGAGGAGCGCTTTGGTTTGCCCGAGGGTGGCGGTGGTGCCTACGAGATGTTGCTGAGGAACGGCTCACGACAAGGGCGAACAGTGCGCCTGAACATGGGCGGTTTTGTCTACACTAACCGTGACAGTGTCTCGCTTGGCTTTGTGTTGCCGGTCGACAATCTGGCAAACAATTTTGATGGTGATCACAACCTTCTAATGGAGTGGTTCAAGGGCTTGCCCGAGGTGGCACGCTGGATCGAAGGTGGTGAGGTCACATCGTACGGCGCAAAGATTATTCGCGGTGGTGGCCTGAGAGAGATCCCACAGTTAGTAGACGATGGCCTAGCGATCGGCGGAGCGGCGAGCGGTATCGGCATCGACTTCCCTTACCCGAACTTCACCGGCCCGGCGACATCCATGGGCCTCCTGTTCGCGCGTGCCGTGTCCAGCATCACGGCTGAGCATAATGGCCCGGGCAAAGGTGCGGCTGCTGGATTGATCGGCAGAAGCCCATTTACGGCGGAAGCGCTTGAAGCAGCCTACCTAAAGCCTGTTAAACAGACGCACTACTACCGGAATGTCGAACGACTTGCTGATTGGCCGGACTATATTGAGCGCACGAAATTCTTTTTTGAGCGTCAGATCGACATCGTTAACGGTGTCACCTACATACTGTCGCGCCCCGACATTTTGGCGGTGAAGCGCTGGTGGGAAGCCATTCGGTTGAAACGCCGGCTGATTCGCGGCAAGCGCGCCGGAGCGATGCTCCGCGACATGCGGGAGGCCTCAAAAGCACTCGGATTGGGGTCTGCTGTTTGGGCCGGAATCAGCCCCGGCATCTTTGTTCGTTGGCTGTTCAATACCGTGACGGCGCTAATTCCCTTTGGTGATGCGTCTACCAGTGGCGACGAAACCACCGGGATTGCTAAAGCTATGACACCGAGCGGCGGCAGATTCCGCATGATGCATCGTGTCCTAGCAGGCGCCGAGCCTGCGGGTCGGATGCCCTTACTGGCACGTTGGTACTGGAAACGATGCGGGCCGGCTCTTGCCTGCGCCTTTGCTGACGTCTACACGAACGACGACGAGCCCCTCGACGACAAGTTGCCACGGGCGCTTGGCCGAGTGATTGGGCAGATCTCGATCTGGGACCCTCTGGCAGTGATTGGGTTGGGGCTAATTAGTTTGGTGATGAGGGCGATCCAGGCAGCTGGCGAGTGGTTTCAATACGCTGTGCTGAAGAAGGACTTGGCCTCGTTTCGTGATCAATACGTGGGACGTTTGCTCGAAGAGAATCGCTCCCGAGGCTGTCTTGACGACGACGTTGTTGAGATCAAGACATCGTATGAACACAAACTCGGCACAATCCGTTACCGCGAGGGGGAGCATTCACACATCAAAGTTATGTGGCCTGATGACCTGACAGCACGCACCGAACTGGCTAAGTCGTCGCTGTGGAATGTTTGTCCCGCCAAAGTCTATGAGGTGCAGCGTCATCCAACGGGCATGCCGGGAGTGGTTGTTAACTTTGACAACTGCGTGAAATGTGAGACCTGTTGGCGCGCCACGCCCGACGTGCACTGGAGCCGCGCTACCCAACAGCGCCTCATTTACGAGACTTACACACCGGCACACGCTGAACTCCGCAAGTATATTTTGGAGCGCCCGCAGCCGGTGCCGCAAGTACGCGAAATTCCCTCGTATTGGGACGCTTTCTGGGGCGATCTGGTGGTGGGGTTCCAAGGTGCCGATGCGGGAGCGCTCGAGGCGTTAAGGGCCGAACTTGGACGAGTAGAGGTAGCACTTGGAAGTTATTCGCGAGCCCTCGGTGATTCGCCGTTTGTTCTTGAGCAAGGTGAGCGGTTCCACCTCGAGGAACTGTTGAAGGTCGTAGCGCGACGATTTGGGGCAGGCCGTGATATTTGGGAGTCTGACGCTTTTTCTAGCCTACGCTTGTTGATCGGCGAGCCGGTTGCTTCGCTGTGGTCGGATGGGGCAGTCCGAGTCGAGGAGATGGTGGCCCACGCATCTTCGAAGCGGTTTTTCTGGTCGGACATGGTAGGCAAGCAACTAAGGGACCACCACCTCGCCGGGCTGGACAATCTATTTGCCCGGGTTGAAGGGCTTGAAGCGCAGGTCGAAGCGGATGATGAACCGGAGGAACTAAACCCCGTTGCGGCTTGTGCCTGGGCGAATAATTGGATTCGAGCGGAGGATTTGCCGGCGCAATTTGGTGCCATGCGAGAGGGCATCCGGGAATGGTGTGATCATCACATCGACAGCAGTGTGCTGCGATCGCTCGAGAGAGAAGAGCCTCTTAGCATCGAACTTAAGAATTGGCTTGCGCACCAGCTGGCTGTAGCGGTCAAGGAGCCGCGACGCTATGCAAGAAACTCCCATGCGAAGACTAATTACGGCCACCGTGACGTGCTGTTGGAAGAACTCGCTGCGGTCGATCCATCGCTTGCAGCGTTAGCGGCACAGCATCTCCTTGCAACTGATCTGCTCCAAGGGGCAAAGACAGATGAGGACATCACCGCCAGTATTCTTTCTGCCCGCTCATTCGCAGCAGTTGTTATACAAGGTTCAATTAGAGATCGTTTGACAGCTACCGATGCTGTGGAGGGTGCCGAAGCCGAGATAAGTATCGAAGGAGCCGAATTGCACGGCGAGGGGCCACTGGTGCTAGCAGCGCTAGCTGAATGGCTCCTAGTTGTCCGCGACAACCTAGGGTACCTGGTGCCCATTGACGATCCAGGCATTCACTTAGAAGCGGTTGGTTGTATTGGTCTTGTTGGCGCTGGCGTCCGGCGTGTGGTTTTCGACGGTTGCGATGTTTGCCCCAGCCGGATCTTCGAGATCGAGGCGCTCGCACCGGGGTCCCTTTCCCTTTCGCCTGCGGTGGGCGTCCCATTCACCGACACGCTTAGTGTTGCGGTGCCCGATCACCTCGCGATCGTGAGAGGTGCCGGTTCCTATCTCACTGCGCGGGCCCGCGAGCATGCGGCAAGCCGCGTCCAGTTTCCCGGCTTATTTCAAGATGAAGCTGGTCGCGACACGATCGCCAAATTTGGTGCAGTGAAGCAGATGCTTGCCGAAATGGAGGCGCAACGCATTCTCGTCGAAACACTTAGCTTGCTCGATCCAGGTCCGCAAGATGATGCGTGGACAGGTGCGGCGGTGCGCAAGATTCTGGCAGCTGATGCTTTCGGGCCGCAACTGGGGTCATTGAGCTACAACGCCGGTCAGATTTTTGGAGGTACTGCGTTCTCCGAAGACGATTGCCTAGCCAAGTATTATCGGGACAGTAGCCCGTTCAGGTTCCTTATCGCCCACGATGATGCGCTCCGCACCGAGATTGGCCGTCGCCGACTCGAAGCCGTCAGCGCTGGGGCCTCATTAATTCCCGTTTCACCTCAGGAAGAAGCCTGGCTGGAGGCGTTGCGCGACGAAGGTTTGTTCTCGGACATAGTTGTGCGGTGGGAGGGGGCATGCTCTGAAATTGAAGCATGGGCTGTGGACGCTACTTCCCATATTGACAGCGACTCTGAGCGTGCCGACCTCGTGTGCTTTCATGCTGGCAACGTTACGGCCCGTGCTCTGGGCATCAAGGCGTGCATTCTACGCAGTGCCTGGCGGCTGGAGTGCGGTCTTTCGGTCAAAGTGACCCTCGAAGCCACAGCGTTGCTAACGGACCGGTTCGTTGCTGACACACCGATGCTGGTTAGCGAGGCACACTTGTTGAGTGAAGTTCTCGCAGTAGGCATCGACGCCGTCGCCCACGGCGACTTTGAACCCGCGGCTACGATCCCCGATACCGAGCCTTACAACCTCGTTTTGTCAACAGACCGCGCTAGTCAATCCGGGGATTGGCTATGTCAACCGTTTGACGGAGAAACGTTTCGCTACGTGCCCGAGGTCTTGTGGAACGATCCGGAGTTACACGCATTTCGCGAGAAGGTGGAAGCTGATCTGCGCCAACGCTACGTTGGGACTGACTTCGATGGCTTGACCTATAACCGCCACTTGGAAAAGCTCCACACTGTTCCCCACGACGACCTCTGCTATTTCGTCGACCGTGGCTTCATGCGATTGCCAATTCCATCGGAGTTTGGCGGGGAGGATGCGCTCAAAGCGATTTACTACATCGTTTGTGAGATGAGCGGCCGTTACGGTGATGCGGCATTGTCGCTCGCGATCATGGCCAACACGAGCATCGGGACAACACCGATGCTTCTCGGTATGAAGCAGGATTTGCCACGTGCCCGTGGTGAACTTGAAAAAGTCAAAGAAACCCCGGCGCTATTGGGAGAGATCAGCGAGGCCCTCGACGCTCTAATCGAAGGGCTGAAGCGGCCTAACTTCGAGCTTCTACAGCGGGATTATCTGCAACTTACCGATGTGGTCAAAAAAAGGATTCTTAAATCCAGCGTTCTGAAGTACATCGGTGCAGCCTTCCTTCGAGCCTATTTTGCTGCCGGTAATGCCGGGAAGAATCGTGATATAGACGGCTTCGAAAAAGAGTTGCGAAACGCTCGCCGGCTGATCGATATGATTCTCAATGGTGTGGAGGATCGACTCGTCGAGTATCCGCGGCGTGTTCGTGCCCACGAATTGTTTCTGAAAATGATCTCGGCTGGCTACATATCGGCATTTGCCCTTACCGAGCCAACCGCTGGGTCCGACTCGGGTGGTGTCAAGACCACCGCTCGGATCAATCGCCGATGCGTGTACGAGGACGATCGTGGAGTCCTCCATTTTTTTCTTGACCAGGACGAGGAAAACGAACGCCGTAATTTGCTCGATGCCGATCGCGTGGAGTTCGACTTCGATGGTTTCCGCATGCTGTATCGGTGGTCTGACGACGCGGAGCCAAGCGAGATCCGACACGCCGCGTACGACTACGAGAAGGATCTTTCCGGTTGCTGGCGGACCTACGAGCACGATGGCCTTGAAGTTGCTTTTACCGACATTGCTCAGATTCGAACTGATGCTGATGGACAGCGCTGGTATGAGTTCTGGGAACTCAACGGTTCGAAGATGTGGATCACAAATGCGCGTTTCGCGCATTGCTTCGTGCTATACGCGAACACCGAGCCTGAAGGGGTAACCGGATTCATGGTCGACCGCCACGCTGAGGGCTTGGTGGTTGGTTCCGATGAAGAGAAGCTTGGCCAGCGTGGTTCGCCGACAAACGAGCTGGCGTTAACTTCTGTTCGTGTGCCTCGCGAGTGCATTATCGGCGTCCGCGGTCGCGGGCAGGTCAACGCTCTAGAAACTCTCAACACCGGACGCACAGGGTTGGCTGTCACGACACGGGCAACCATCCAAGAAATGATGGAAGACGCTGTCGACTACCTAGGTGGCGGCACAGAAGCCGACAAAGTACTTGGTGGGATCTACCCGGCCCAGCTAACCCCACCGAAAGCACTGCAGCTTTACTGGATGGGCCGTCTCATGGAAGAACTCGTCACCACAGCGGCGGTGGCCAGCGAACTCATTGGATTGTCCGACCATCCACTCACGAAAGACATACGGATGGAGTCGGCGATTGGCAAGTACTTTTGCAGCGAGGCGGAGCATGAGGGCATCGATTGGATGGAGCGGTTGCGTGGACTTGACGGTTTAACGCACCGGCACCGGATCGAGAAGACGCGTCGTGACGCGCGTGTCCTAAATATCTACGAAGGCACCAACGAAGTTCAGCGTTATCTGTTGTTGCGAGCCCTGGTCCAGAAAGTTCTGCCAGCCTGGCGGGCTGCTGGTGAGGACCCGTTGAGTTCTAACAACCTGGGGGATGCCCATCCTGAGCTAAAGAGACAACTCAAAAGAGCCAAGTGCGGTTTGATGTCACAGCTCGACGAGGCAGTCAATGCGTTTGGCGACTCGATTTGGGCAAATGTGAACCTGCAACCCTGCTTCTTTCGGTTGGCCGAGATTGCTGGGCTGATCAAGGTTATGGACGCGGTTTTGTATCGCCTCGAGTGGTTGGCATCGCACGATGTGCCGGAGGAATATGGGGCCCGTCTGGAGAAAGCGTCTGTCCTTGCATTCACGCGTTGCACAGTTCAGATTGGGGCACTTGAACGTCGCTTCACCGCCTCGTACGCATACCTTCAAGACGGTCGTTTTCCCCCTGATATACAGCTTGGCTTCCTCTCGTTGGACCCGGCCGGTGCCGTAGCCGAGAGCTGGGGCGCACTTCCCGCTTCACTGCGACCGACAGCGCCCCAAGAAGCATTGCCGAGGGATGTACGGATCATTGTTCTTGCCAAACCCGTACCGGTGGTTGCGCCACGACCCCGATTCGGTCCCGACACCTTCGAGGAGTCGCTATACACGATCGACGCCGTCGATCGACGTTCTCTACAGATAGCACTGAAGCTGAAAAGTCGTGATCCGGACAGGGTGAGGGTTGAGGTGATTTCGCTCGCGGGAGAAAGCGTCGGCTCAGAAGCTCTGCAGCTGGCACTTGCACTTGGGGCTGACGAAGTTACCCTCCTGCAGACACCGGGTGATGTGGTGCTGCAAGACCCGACAGCTGTTGTCCATCTCGTTGCACGGGTGCTGACTGAAAACCCGGCTGACATCGTCTTCGCCGGAGCTTGCGCGTCGGACACTGCGCAGGGGATCGTTGCGCCGATGCTCGCTGGCATGCTTGGGCGTGATCATGTCGATAGTGCGCTCACTGCAGATTGGGGTGAGGGTCCTAATCTGAGCCTCCGGTTAACCGCCAGGGGTTGGCAAGGGAATGAGCTTGATGTGGCGCTGCCGTGTGTAGTCTCAGTGGAGCCGGCATCTGAACATGTCGAACTCGAGCATCGTCTTGGAGAGTCCATTGCCGCTTCGTTGGCTCACGTCTCGTGTGTCGAAGTCGACGATATTGAATCGATGCCCATCTCGCACCGTCCTCGCCCGGCTATGGAGCAGAGGGAGGCTGGTTGCATCGTGACAACACCGGAGGGCGCAGCGAATTTGCTGCTCGACATCGCAGATCTGGGAGGCACCGTAAGTGCGGCGGAAGTAACTCCCTATCATGGAACACCGCTCAGTTTGACTCATCAGCCTGACGATGCCGCGGCCTCTTGTCTGTTTATCTGCGACTCTGTCGCCGGTGATGAATTTTCACCCGCGAGCTTAGGAGCACTTGAAGCTGCGGCTCGGTTCACAGCAGGCGCAGCCATGTCTCTCGACGTGGTGCTGCCATTGACGGGCCGCGAGTATGCAGCTGGGACAGTGGGCCAGGTAATCAGTGCGGTGAACCCACGCCGTGTCTATGTAGTCGAGCATCCAGGCCTCGCCGATTTCGGGTGGCGTGGCCATCTAGAGTGGTTTCAGGAATTTTGGAGGATGTATCGTTCTGAACCCCGGTGGCTACTCGGGCCTGAGGCTATGAACACACTATTCGCACGCTTTGCAGGGGTAGCCTCCACCGGAGTGGATCGTTGCTGGCCTTGGTTCCACGTCCAGACCGTATGCAACGGTTCGGGGCCGCTCCTGCTCGGCAGTGATATTTATGATGGGTCAGGGCAAGCGGTGGCTGTGCCAACCTCTGAAGATGGTCTGCGGATCGCGACATTTGCACCGGCGGTTGAAATTGAGATTCCAAATAAGAAGGTGGAGAACGGTAACGAAACCGTCGTGTTCCGCTATGAGCCTAGTGTTGATTATGACCCCGCAGACGACTTCATAACTTCGCTTGTAAATCGACTAGATGGTGGCGAACTTACCTTGAGCGAAGCTGAGTTCATCATCGACTTCGGTTACGGTGCTGGCGGTCATGAGGGCATGGAGTTGCTAGGCGAGCCTCTCTTGGCTTTGTTTAGAGATGAACTTGGGTTGTCGGAGTCAATGATTGGAGGCACGCGTAAGGTGACCCAGGATCTCGAAGTGCTGCCAATGGATAAGCAGATCGGCCAAACAGGCGTACGGGTGTGTCCAAAGGTGCTTGTGGCGCTTGCTGTATCCGGGGCCCCTCAGCATGTCGATTGGATAGACGACAAGACTGTGATCCTATCGTTCAACATTGATCCAGACGCGCCGTTAATGAAGCTCAATGAGCAGAACGCTGGGCCAGTAGTTCATCCGATCGTTGGGGACGTCAACGAAACCGTTCCAAGGTTCATGGCGGCGCTGCGTGAGAAGATCGGCGCTGGTGAGTAGGAGGAAACTCCGGGGGCTATGATGAAGGCTTGCTTTCGTTAGCGGACGGTGTCAGCGCTTCTTAGCAACTACCCAAAGGGAGCCGTGACGGCCGGTATCGAAATCGACGTTCTTGGTGTCGAGTTCACTGACCGTTAGGTGGTACGGGGTTTCGTGGCCATAGGCGAGCAGGAGCCTCCCGCAATCGTCGCAGGTGGCGATATCGTGGTGTTTCTCCAGACTCTTTACTGCCTCTGTTGAGCAACATTTTCTCAAGGGCATCACGCTATTCTAGCCTGTGTTGTTTTTTGCTTGCCGACGGAGTTGCCCTGGACGTCGAGCGCGTCGGTTGGCAAGCTGTTTGTAGTTATGCCTTTTGTGACAACGAAGAGGCGGAGTCTCGCTCAATTAGCCTGAACTTAGGTAGAAGCGTTTGTCGTGGGACGTATTCTAATAAAATATGCAATACCCCTATTTGTGTTGCTTGGCGTGGCCATGGTGGGAATGGCGTCGACCAACGCTGCCGCGCGTACATCGGATGGCCAGGCGGTCGTCGCCACTTTTCTTGGCTATGAGATCGGCGAAGAGCGACGCTACGTAATTGCGCCCGACGATGCCATGCGCGACGGCGAATCGGCCACCTGGAGTGTACGTCTCAATCGGGTTGAAACGGACAAAGGTAGATCAATAGGTGTTTTTGGACTTACCCATGTGGAAAGTCGATGGGGTCTCAACCCCCGTAGGGTTCTGGTGGAATGGAACTACGTCGGTGAAGCTCGGATCAACGAGTTTGGTTTTCCCGAGGCCGTGCGATTTTCAATGTACGAGGAGCACGTCGGCGAAACTCCTTGGCGTGGCGTGCTTATGTCGGCTGAGTACACGCTCGAAGGGGACGAATACATAAAAACTGTTCGCGTCCCTGACCAGGTGTGGGAGTTTAGGTTTGGCATAGCTACTCACGAAGATCTTGACCTTGATGTTCCCACAGGGATGTTCCTTTTTCGGCCACAGTCAACGGGAGTCGATTTCTTCATGAACCCTGCCTTGTTGGGGTTTTCCGTTCCCGAGGTGTTGCCTGACACCTGGAAGCAGCGGGTGCTTTTCTTCCGCCCGACATATCCGGTTCGTTACCCAGGTGCCAGATACGTGACCGGTGAACGAAACAGAGTTGCCGCGATCCGTCGCTACTATATAAAGCGTACGCTTGAGGCTAAGGAATCGTCCGAACTGGAGGTGGGTGGCCGGACGCTCAATGTTCGAAAGATAGACGTTACCGGTCCGGTGCGTGACGTTTTCGTCGACGAATTTGGGCGAGTGGTACGCATCGATCTCGACCGCGACCCGATTACTCGTAAGGATCGGCATATCCGTCTACTCTTCCCTTCGGAGTATTAATCTCCTCGCAAGTTGGGCTTGACGTTAAAGGGCCGGATGTTCATACATAATCAAGAGCGCATGTGTCTGGCTGGTGTCTTCCTTGGGGCGTTGCTGATTCTTGACGTGGGTTCGATGGTTGACCATGTTTCGGATGGTGACCAGTCTTCTGTTGTCTTAACCACTGGGACTGAGCTTCGCAAAGCCTTCGGCTACGAGATCGGCGAAGAACGACGATACGTACTTGAGCCGGAGCGCTCATTGCCGGCTGGGGATAGCGCTTGGTGGTCAATTGTGCTCAAAGATATCCAAGGTACGGGTGACGACACTCGCATCATCTTTGATGTTGAGCATGAGCGGACGGAAGTTATCCACGACATTTTTGGTGGTATTAATGGGCGCATGCAGATGGTTAAAGTCGGCGGTCGGTTGACGGTAAACCGCTTTGGTTTCCCAGAACGCCTTACTATCAGCGAGCAACATGACGTATATGGAGAGATGAGATCTGGAAGCGGTACCCGGACGACATTGTTCTCCTTCGATGGTGAACGGTTCGTCAAACAGGTGCGTATCAACGGGATCGAGTGGACGTTTAATATTGCGATTGCCGGCCACGACGACCTAGATCTTGGTGGCCCAACCGGTTTATATGCTTACGTGCCCACCGCACTGCATTGTTTGGGTGCTCGCGGTGAGCCTGGTAGGCCTGCTCGCTGCCCCAATGGTGATCCGGCGTTCGCGAACCCGGGACTTTTGAGTCTCGCCCTTCCGGTGATGTGGGAGGAGCAGGTCAACGAGAAGAAATTTCTATTCTTCATGCCGTCGGGCTTTGGGACAATTCCGGGCGGGTTGATGAACATGAATCGTTTAAAAGCGTTAGAGCGCGACCAATTTCGAAACTACACACGCTACTACAGCAAAACAGACCTAAAGTTCAAAGAACATGTCCAAGGCGTTGAGATCGGGCCGCGCTTTGTCGATGCCTGGTTATTAGAGGGCAGTGGCTCGATGCGAGAATTCTACATCGAGCCCGGCGGCAAGGTTTTGAAAGTCTTTATCGACCCGCACCCTCGGACCCACGGGGAGCGTTGGATTCGCCTTTTGTTTCCTTCGGAGTATTGACGTTGCTCGATGAATACTCGTTCAAGTTGCCGATCAGGGCGCGTTTCCGCGACAGCGACATGCTCGGGCACATTAACAACGCCGTTTACTTGACTTACTTCGAATCTGGGAGGATTGAATACTGGATGGCCCTGACGGGAAATTCTTCACTTGAAGACCTTCCCTTTATTTTGGCGCAAACTGAGATTGATTTCCTTGCAGAAGCCCGGGCCGGGGAGGACTTCACGCTGGGCGTGCGTGCTGTTCGTCTCGGCAACAAATCGTTCGACCTAGAGTACTTGCTGGTCCGTGACGTTGATGGGAAGCCGGTCGCGCAAGGTCGGTCGGTGCAGGTGATGTTCGACTACGAGTCGAGACGGACTCAGCTACTTGATACTAAAACCCGGCAGATGATTGATAAGTTCGAAAGCGCTAATGGGACGGTCTAAAGATCGAGGAGAGACGCTTTGCCTTCCCATTAGGTTTAGGAACGCACTTGGTAAGGTCTAAGACTGGCCGATCGGTCGTTGGCTTCGGGGGCCCTTCGCCTGGTCATTGAGCGTCCAGTCGTAGTCGATGAATTGAACTCGCATGGTGCCTCGATGTTCGCGGATCCACGCTGCTTTATCCGTAGGTGCGTGTGCGAGGATGTAGTCAATGATGCTTCCTGCTTTGACCTCAAAGTCACCACCGTACCAATCGAAGTAACTTGATACCCAGAGAATGACGTTGTCATCGTCGATGTACAGAGCTCGTGGGCTAGCCATGAACTCGAACGACAGCTCGGTCAACATTGGGTCGAGATCGGTGGCAACGTAAGGACGACGCAACAACCTAGGGCATCCGAAAGCGGCACAAACGAGAGTCCAGTGGATGCGGGGATCGTTGTAAGTAGGTCGTAGGATATCGTGCTCGATGTTGTCGAGGGTGCGTTCCCGGTTGGCGACTCGATATTCTTGCTTGAAGAAACCACCAACGAGGCCGAGCAGGATGCCAACTTCACGAACACTCTCTATGGGGTATCGCTGAACAACTTGATAGACAGTAATAGCGTTGTAGGCGTTGATCCAGAAGGCGAACTGCTCGGTTTCGCTGAACCCTGTGGGATCCGTACTACCGATAGTCGTAATAAAGGTCTTGAGATCGTCATAACCTTCGCCGCCTAGACCTGTGTAATCGACCAACCCTTCTTCATCAACGTAACCGGCGAGCACGCGGGCCCAAGGGTTATAAAGAGCTTGATCGGTACCGACTTCAGCCCAGCTCCTGCGTGAAAGTTCCTGCTTTGGTTTCAGGGAGACTTCGGACTTTGGCGACTCGCCGGTTACGGTCCCACCCGCTAGCTGATTGCAGGCCGAAGTAGATTGGCACGCGGCTGTAACTATGCTCAGTGATGTGGCGGTGCTTGATAAGGCCGTGTCGCTATTCTCTCCTGAAGAACTCGCAGCAGTTGCTCCGACATCACCTTGGGATCGTGCCAGGAACGGTCCTGGAGAAAGTGCTATCAGGAGAACAATTGAAACCGAAATTAGCCTCATCGAAGTACGTCGCATTGAAATGTTTCGTCGTCGGCAAGAGGCTCGGACTTTACCGGGCCATTCGGCAGTGACCAGTGTTTACCCTTTACCGTTCACCATCGTCGAGTTCCAGCCGGTCGCTCATCCACTGCGGATCAAATCCTACGCGAGCCTCACCCTGAATAACCACCGTCGGGGTACCGATCGGCCCTCCAGTCTGCGCGCGAATGGTTTCTCCAGGGTCGGGAAGATCCTGGACATTGACATCGTCAAATTCGACGCTGTGCGCACGAAGGAACTCCTTCGCTAAATCACAAGGTACTCAGTTGTGGCTACTGTAAACGATTACACTCATCGTGGAACCTCGGTAGAGAAGGAATCACACGTTTGGATTATTGTCGCATGCCTGCACGGGTGACATTATCCATTCACTGAGCCACCCACTTTGGATGGCGGCTTCATATTCGTTGGGAGTCTACTTGGTGTGGTTTGAATCGGTTATTCGCAAGGAAACGGGTTGTGTCACATACTTGGTTGGGGCTGATGGGGGAGACTGCGTAGTCTTTGATCCTCTTTGGGATATAGAACCCTACCTTGAAATTGCCCGCCATAGGTCCTCTAAGATCCGCTATGTGATCGATTCGCACAGTCACGCCGACCACGTGTCTGGGGCGCGTCGGTTGACAGCGGCGACAAGTGGAGAGTTGATCCTGCCCGATCTGGCTGAGGTCACCTACGAGGCCAGCCGGGTAAAGGGTGGCGACGAGCTCGAAATGGACGATGTCACGCTACGTGTCGTGCACGTGCCCGGCCACCGCCCGGAGCAAATTAACATCGCGGTGATCGATCGTAGTCGGGGCGACGACCCCTGGTGCCTGCTGACTGCAGATTTCCTCTTGGTTGGCGATATAGCTCGACCCGACCTTGCGCAGGCTGGCGAGGAAGGTGCTGAGACGATCTTTAACGTTGCACTTCCCGCCGTCGCGGACCTGCCCGACTTTGTGGAGATCTATCCTGGCCATGTGGCCGGTTCTACTTGAGGACGTGTCACCAGTGGCAAGGTTGCCACTACGGTTGGGTACGAGAGGCGTTACAACCCAGCCTTGCAGTTTAATGATTGCGACTCATTCGTCGCCTACATGACAGATGGACAAGCGATTCGCCCAGCGAACACAGATCATGTCATCGCCATCAACCAAGGACGTGAACGTCTTACGATGGACGAGCCGACAGCACCGCTTCTATCACCGAGGAAGTTTGCCGAACTGGGTGGCGAGGGGCATGCGGTTGTCGACACAAGGTCATCCGCCGCTTTCGGAAGAGGACACATACCAGGTTCGTACAACATCCAGTCCAGCAACCCCGAGTTTGAACAGCGCGTTGGCTGGGTAGTGCCGGCGAACCTTCCTATCTTGCTGGTGTCTGAAGATGAAGGTGAGTCGCGCAGGTCGCACCATAAGATGGCATTCGTAGGACTTGACCGCCGCGTCAAAGGGATCCTGTCCGGGGGTATGGCAGGTTGGAGCCAGGGTGGCATGGCCCATGCGACGTTACCCCAAATTAGCGTCCATGAACTTCGAGGGCAGCTTCAGAACGCTGAAGGTCTTTGCACCCTCGATGTGCGCGAGCCTGATGAGTGGGCGGAGGGGCATATTGAAGGAGCCAGCTCGATGAGCTTCAGGGTTCTCGCGGACAATCTCGAAGAGATTGGTATTGGACCGGAGGACCATGTTGCGGTTCTTTGTGCTGGTGGTATCCGATCGAGCACTGCCTGTAGCATATTGCTACGCAATGGTTACCGAAGGGTGTACAACGTGACTGGGGGGATGGGTGCGTGGACTGTGGCGGATTTACCGACTGAAACGTAGAACAAGACCGAGGCGGTATTCTTTTTAGAGGCAAAATGGCTGGGACGCAGGGATTCGAACCCCGATTCTACGGACCAGAGCCGCATGTCCTGCCAATTGGACGACGTCCCAGCCGAAACACAAAATTTTAGCAGGTACGAATAAACATCAAGTTCCTACGGGCATGGTCATCTATTTAAGGTGATAGCTAGGACGGAGTCGTTGCCTGCTAGCTCCCAACCGGGGTTGCTCCTTTTTGCGCCGCTTTGACCTTCGAGAGATAGCGAATCATACGATCGAGGCGCACCCGCGTGTTCTCTCGGCCCATCAGTTCGAGCACTTCGAAAATTCCCGGCGATGACGCTTTGCCAATGACCGCAATGCGGCAAGGCTGTATGAGCTCGCTAGCTTCTAGCTCGAAGCCTTCGGCGAGTTGGCGGATCGTTACTTCAAGCTCCTCCTGGTTCCACGGATCAACCTGGGCTAATGCCTCGCGCAGCGCCTCCACAGGGCCGAGAAGATCCTTACCCGTAATGTTTGCTTCTAGAGCCTCAGGCAAATACGGGAATGCCTCGGTGAGGAATGGGGCGATATTGTCGGCGAGCTCGTTGATAGTCCTCGAGCGCGACTGCCACAGGTCAATGAGAGCGAATATGTAGTCACGTCGCTCCATGTCGAGTTCTTCTTGCCAACAGCCTCGGTTACTCAGTGCATCGCGCACCGAGTTCATCAATTCACCCGCAGGCACTTCCGATATGTACTTACCATTGAGCCAGCCAAGTTTCTCTACGTCGAACTCGGCGTTAGACGAGTTGACGCGATCGAGACTGAACTCCTTGGTGAGCTCATACAGGGTGAAAATTTCACGATCGTCTCCCGGCGACCAACCAAGAAGAGCTAGGTAGTTGATTACTGCTCCGGGCAGATAGCCTTTGTCACGGAAATACGTCACCGAAGTTGCTCCGTGGCGTTTCGACAACCGCTTCTTATCGGGCCCGAGAATTAACGGTAGGTGTGCGAAGACTGGGACTTTGGCGTCGAGCGCCTCGTAAACAAGAATTTGCTTGGGAGTATTCGGCAGGTGATCGGCACCCCGGATCACGTGGGTTACACCCATCTCGATATCGTCGACCACGTTCGAAAGGTGATACGTCGGCTTCTCGTCGGATCGCAGTAGGGTGAAGTCCTCGAGGTTTTCGTTGCCGAAGCTGACTTCACCGTGAACTTGGTCGTCGACCACGGTTGTGCCTTTCTGTGGCACTTTGAAACGGACCACCTTGGGCGCTCCGGCATCAAGCATTGCCTGCACGTCCTCCGGGGACCGGTCCCGCCAAGTGCCGTCGTAACGCCAACCCTCTCCCTTTTCCAAGGCTTCCTGCCTTTTTGCCTCGATTTCCTCGGCGCTAAGGAAGCAATAGTAAGCGTTACCTGAGTTCATCAATAAAGAAACGTAGTCACGGTACAGGTCGGAACGCGTCGACTGGTAGATTGGGCCCTCATCCGCATCGAGACCCAGCCACTTGAGAGCAGTAAAAATTCCTTGGGTTGACTCTTCGGACGAGCGGTCCTCGTCGGTATCTTCGATCCGGAGGATGAAGGTACCTTTGTTCTGGCGGGCGTACAGCCAGTTGAACAGCGCGGTACGAGCGCCCCCGACGTGAAGCTCGCCGGTGGGAGACGGCGCGAAGCGGACGCGCACTTCGGAGGACTTAGGCATGTCGAACCTCTTTCAAGTATAAAGACGTAGAAGCAAACTGCAGTGTGAGTGGAGGCCGAGAAAGGGGAATATGGGGCTCGCTTTGCCTCCCAGGCCATCCTGTTGGGCGATCCTCTTGGGATGGTAGCTTAGGCTTGGAAGCCTCGCCAGCTTGCCAGAGTGCCAAGGAGCCTGCTACTGGCCGCCAGGCCGGACAAACCCACAAACCTCACAGATTTCCGCTGTTCGCGTGGCGATCATGGCCACGACGGAGCTGCTAATAAGAACGGCGGCTAGAACGTAGCCAAAACCTAAGAGCCAACCGGCGAGCGCACTCCAAAACGCGAGCACTGCGAGCAAAACGGCGCCGAACGGACTGAAACGGTGGCGCCGGGCTGTCTGCCAGGAGTCGGCAGCGTCGCACTCTGGGCAACGGTGCCAATCAGGTGCAGCAATGCGGGTTTCGCTGGCCAGGCCGGCATTCATCTCCAAAAGGCCTCGGGGGCTTGCCACGTGGTGCAAGATTGAAGATTCATGGTGACTTTGCCAAAGCGAGTACGCCAGATCATGTGGCGGAGGGGGTGGGATTCGAACCCACGGCACCGGGGTTACCGATGCAACGGCTTAGCAGGCCGCCCTATTCGTCCACTCTAGCACCCCTCCACAGGCGGAGGGAGAAGGATTCGAACCTTCGGACCGCGTGAAACGATCAACGGTTTTCAAGACCGCCGCCTTAAGCCAGACTCGGCCATCCCTCCCGCGCTAGAATTGTACCTCGAAGGTCGGAGAATCGTTGATAAGAGGTAGAGAAAGGAACTTTTGCTATGCGCGTTGACCAATATAGCTGGTGCCTCGGTTGCCTTGTCGTGGGCCTGGTAGCGACGGGATGCTCAGCACCAGCTTCCAATACGGAAGAAGCTTTCCGGGCAATGGCGGTTACCTCGCTTGCCCAGATCGAGGGCGAGACGGAACTTGCTGGACTGCGTGACGAGGTCGAAGTGCTTCGTGATCGCTGGGGCGTCCCGCACATCTACGCCCACAACACCGACGACCTATTTTTTGCCCAGGGGTATATCGCAGCGCAGGACAGGCTGTGGCAGCTTGACATGTGGCGTCGTTGGTTGGAGGGGCGGACGGCTGAGATTTCCGGTCCCGAGCGCTTCGAGGCCGACCGCATGATGCGACTGCTGTCTTGGCGTGGTGGCCTGAGTGAAGAAGAGTTGGGCAGCTACCATCCGGAAACGGAACGTATTCTCGAAGCATTTGTTGGGGGGATCAACGCTTTTATCGAAGATAGCGCTGACAATCTCCCGGTGGAGTTCAAGCTCACTGGTCTTCGGCCGGAACCCTGGACGCTTGAGACGCCAACCTTGCGTTCGACCCTCAGTGGTGTCGGCGGAAACATCGCTTCTGATTTAAGGCTCGCACAGCGCGTCGCTTCAATGGGCCCCGAAGAAGCCAACCGAAGGGCAAACCCTGATCCTTTCTACGAACTCGTGGTTCCGGACGGGTTTGATCCAGCGATCATTACTGACGAAGTTTTGAGAGCCTTTTCAACCCGCGCCGGACGCGGGTTTACTGTCGAGCTCCTACCCGAATATCGACAGCCGGAGACAATTGCGAACGGCAGCCCGATTGTGAACACAATGTTGGCGGGGTTGCAATGGTCACCACCAATGCCTCCCGAACATCGTGATGAAATTGGCAGCAATAACTGGGTAGTAGCCGGGAGTCTGAGTGCCTCTGGATTGCCGATGTTGGCAAACGACCCTCACCGTCAGGTAACTAACCCATCGCTTCGTTACCTTGCCCACCTAGAGGCTCCAGGGTGGAGTGTCATCGGAGCCGGAGAGCCGGCGCTCCCTGGGATAGCGATTGGGCACAACCAGCACGTTGCTTGGGGCTTAACAATCGTTGGCACCGACCAAACCGACGTGTTCGTCGAACAGCTAGACCCCGATGACCCGTCACGCGTTCTTTATCGGGGACAGTTCGAGCCCCTTCGGGTTGAGCGCGAAACAATAGCTGTCAAGGGCGAGGCGCCTCGCGAGGTCGCTTTCGAGTTTAGCCGTAACGGTCCAATTGTCTACAAGGATATGGATCAAGGGGTTGCATACGCGGTCCGGTCGTTCGCGCAAGAGTCCGGGACGGCCCCCTACCTTGGGTCCCTTCGTGCTGACCAGGTTAGTGATTGCATCGAGTTTCTTGATGCCATGTCTGCGTGGAAGCATCCGTCTGAGAATATGATCTGTGGAGATGTTGAAGGCAATATCTCATGGCGTGCGGCAGCGTTGACGCCTAACCGCACGGGGCCGACACCATGGTATGGACGGTTGCCGGTTCCAGGCACCGGCGAGTATGGATGGGATGGTTTTCGCGACGACCTCCCTGAGGAGCTCAATCCGGGGCGCGGTTGGATCGCGACCGCCAACCACAACATTCAACCACCTGGGTTTCACCCGCCAATCATGTTCAAAACGGCGCAACCTTCGGCACGTTATGAGCGCATAGCCGAAGTGCTATCAACGGGTGGGAGCTCTGACGGAAGATTCACAATCGAGGACTTTCAACGCTTGCAGCTTGATGCCTTTTCGGCTGCAGGTGCCGATGCTGTGTCATTTTTTGAAGGGTGGATCTCCGAAGATCCTGATATCGAATGGGCACGGCAACAGATTGCCGGGTGGGATGGAATCTTCGATCGATCGAGCACTGGTGCCGCCCTTTATCTCACATGGCGTCGCAATGTGGCGGTGACGGCTCGGATGGAAGGCACTGTGGTCGAAGATGGCCTGCGACGAACGCTTGCCGCTATGTCAGAACTTGAAAGCGATCGTTCACAGTGGCGTTGGGGGCGGCTCAACATTGCCACTTTCGGGCATCCGCTCTTAACGGTTTACGATCAGATCTCGGTTGAGAAGAGCGGGGGTGCCGGCACCGTTTATTCTAACGGTGCAACCTTTCGCGAAATTCTCGACATGGCTGATTGGGAAAAAGGAATATCAACGACATCACCAGGCCAGTCTGGCCAGCCGGGTAGTCCCCACTACGGTGATTTGATTGAGAGCTGGGCGGCGGGTGATTACTTTCCGCTTGCTTACGCCCGCACTGCAGTTGAGGAAGTCACGGTACATCGTCTCGTGTTGAAGCCTTTGGCCTCCGTGAGTCGCTAACGAAGAGCTGCACGGAGTCGAATTTCTCTGCCGTCACACTGGAGCCCAAAAAAATGAAGCGACTTGTTCTGGCGATGGTTTTTGTTCTTGTGGCTAGCCCCATGGCTTTTGCTACCTGGTCGGTTGTTGCCGTCAACGCTGCGACCGGTGAGGTTGTAGTTGCCTCAGCGACATGTGTTGCGCAGTCACGCTTTAGTGGTTTTCCTTCCCGAGACCTGATGGACATCCAGGCGATTATAGTACCGGGGAAGGGCGCCGCTGCGGCGCAAGCGGGCGTCGATAGCACTCGAGCAAACCAGCAACTGATCTTCGATGAGATTACTAAGGGAACCGATCCCGCTGAGATAATAGTGATGTTGGAACAGGACCCGAATATCGACTCTCGACAATTTGGCATTGTCGACATGAGCGGACGGACTGCGGGGCACTCGGGAGCTAGTAATAGTGCGGCTTCTCTCCACGCCACCGGGCGGATTGCCACTGAGCCAATCTATTACGCTGTTCAAGGCAACATCCTGGCTAGCAATCGCGTCGTCTACGACGCCGTCCATGCTTTAAGGACGACCGAAGGTAGTCTCACTGACCGCGTCATGGCAGCGATGGAAGCCGCCGATGCTAACGGTGGTGATAAACGCTGTACTTGCGAGTCGAATCCGTTGCCGGATGCTCCCTGTGACGGTAAGACGGCGCACGTTGCCTACATCCTTCGTGCCGACGCTACTGATTCATCCGGTGAGTCATTCAACGATGGTGACTACACGCTGTACATTAGCGTTACCGACGAGGACATTGCTTCAGATGAAAATGCGAACCCAGTGAAGACACTGCGCATTCGATATGACACTTGGAAGGCGCGAGAAGGGTTGCGCTGATGAGCGCAGCGGCACTATGAATAGGCTCGGTGCTAGCTGCTCAAATTACGTTAAAAAACAAAAAGGCGCTCGTGCTCCTCGGCAACAGCAAGGGCACGAGCGCTTTTAGCCGTGTGGCGCTTAGTTCGCGCTGATGTGTTTGATCTCGCTTATGACGAGGATTTTTGCACCGCCGCGTTCGGCGTATTCACCGGTGATCTCGACCGTGTGACTTGCGTGGGCTTTCAGATCGGCGTTAGGTGACTGCATCGAGGCGCTTGAGGCGAGCCAAATGAGTTGATCCGTGCCCTCTTCGAGTAGCGCCAGCGGAATGCCATTGTCAGCACATGTCTGGGCACAACCTCGATGGTCGCCACCGCGAGCACCCGACTTGATAAAGCATACGGAATCAATGACTTCACCACGGACCGTGACCTGCTGTGTAGCCAAGGATGGCATCGATACGGCGACCGCTAAAACGACCAATGCGATCGGCAAATAATAGGCTCGCTTCATAATTTAAACCTCCCAGTAAACGTCGGAGCCAACTTGTAGATGGAATACATTATTGGACGAGAACTGCCATGTTTCAACCGTTTGAAGATGGTTAGCGCAACAAATCCCAGAGCGATCGAATAACAAGCAGCGTAAACGGCTACCTGTGCTGAAACTGTGACGTCCTATTGGGTTCCAGGGCGCTTTAGTGGCCGGATTTGCTCAAGACCGTTCATATACGGGCGTAAAGCGTCCGGGATGGTCACGGTTCCGTTCGCCTCTTGGTAGTTCTCAAGCAATGCGACAATGGTGCGCCCGATGGCCAGTCCTGACCCATTGAGCGTGTGGACAAATCGCGGCTTCTTGCCTTCGCGTGGCCTGTAGCGGATCTTGGCTCGCCGCGCTTGAAAATCCTCGCAGTTGCTGCACGACGAAATTTCACGATAGCCCTGCTCAGAAGGAAGCCAGACTTCGACATCGTATGTTTTGGCAGCCGCGAATCCCAGGTCTCCGGTGCACAGGCTCACCACTTGATACGGCAGCTCAAGTCGCTGCAAGATACGCTCGGCGTCGACCACCAGAGTTTCGAGCGCTTGGTATGAAGTCTCAGGGGTTGTGTACCAGACGAGCTCGCACTTAGTGAACTGATGGACGCGGATTATGCCGCGTGTATCCTTGCCGTAAGAACCCGCTTCACGGCGAAAACATGGTGTGTAGGCGCAGTACCGAATTGGTAGTTCCTCCTCGCCAAGGATCTCACCGCGGTGAAGGTTGACCAACGGGACTTCGGAGGTCGGAATCAGATATAAAGAGTCCTTTTCGATAAAGAATGCCTCTTCGGCGAACTTGGGTAATTGGCCGGAACCCTCCATCGACTCTGGCAGCACAAGAAACGGTGTGAGCACCTCAAGGTAGCCGCCTTCGTCTCGCGCTAGATCGAGCATGAAGGCTGCAAGTGCCCGTTCGAGAATCGCACCGGCTCCGAACTGGGCAGGGAAACGCGCCCCTGAGACCTTGGCGGCACGCCCCGGATCCATAATACGAAGTGTCTCGCCCAGATCGACGTGGTCGAGTACCTTAAAATCAAAATTGCGCGGCTCGCCCCAGGTTCGCTCAACTATGTTCTCGGTTTCGTCACGGCCAACCGGAACGCTCTTGTGTGGCAAGTTGGGTAGCCCGAGGAGATCGGCCTGTATCCCCGCATGGAGGTCTTTGAGTTCAGCATCGATACCCTCGATCTCGAGGCCAAGCTCACCCATATCGGCGATGATGTCGTTGGCATTGTCGCCGGACTTCTTCATCTCGCCGATCTTTTTACCTGCTTCGTTTCGTCTCGCCTTGAGGGTATCGACTTGCTGGATCAGCGTGCGGCGAATCTCATCCCGATCGAGAAGATCATCGAGGTCGAAAGTAACGTTGCGGGTAGAAAGCCCAGCACGAGTTCTATCAGGATCTTTTCGAAGCTTGGGAAGGTCATGCATCGAACTCACCGGGTCCGCAGGTGTCAGGAAGCCTTCTTATTCCTTCTTTTCTTTGGCCTTTTTTCTTTCAGTTTCTTTGTTCTTGGAGGCTGTTTCCCTCTTATCTTCCTTGTTGCTCTTCTTATCTTCCTCGTTGCTCTTCTTATCTTCCTCGTTGCTCTTCTTATCTTCCTCGTTGCTCTTCTTATTAGCGTAGTCGGTAACGTACCAACCGCTACCCTTGAAGCGAATTGCGGGGGGGCTGATTAGCCGGTCGACGGTTCCAGAACACTCCGGGCACCGTTTGCGCGGTTTGTCAGAGAACTTTTGGATGAGTTCGAAGCGGTGTTCACAACGTCGACACTGGTACTCGTAGATGGGCATTATTTAAGGTCTTAGAAGAATGCCGTTGGAATCGAAAGAATTCTGCGAGTGGCCGAAAGCCCATTATAACTCGACATCGGGCACAAGGCCCACAGCGTAGTGTCCAGGCAACGGTAATTACTAGACCATGGCAAGAGCCTATTCAAGGTTTTGCTTCCATCCAGTTGGCCCCCCAGCCAACTTCGACGACAAGAGGAACATCGAGCTCGATAGCATTTTCCATCTCCTCGCGCACCATGGTGACAGCCATCTCGACTTCATCTTCTGGGATTTCAAGGACAAGCTCATCGTGGACCTGGATAATCATTTCGGCCCCCGAACCCTCATCAGATAATCGCCGGTGCAGGTTCACCATGGCGCGTTTGATCATGTCAGCCGCTGTACCTTGCACCGGAGTGTTGACCGCGATGCGCTCTCCGAAGGATTGCACCGAACGCTGATGACTCTGCAACTCCGGTAAATAACGGATTCGCCCGAGCAGGGTTGTAACATAGCCGTCGACCTTTGCCTGCTCGATAGTTTTCTTGAGGAAGCTACGCACCTCAGCATAAACATCGAAATAGTTTTCTATGAAGGCGCTTGCCTCCTTGGTTGAAATACCGAACTCGCGGCCTAGACGCTGTGGACCCATCCCGTAAATGATGCCGAAGTTGATTACCTTGGCGCGATCACGTTGCTTCCCGTTGACCTCCTCGGGGGGAACTCTAAAAATCTCGGACGCTGTCGCCCGGTGTATGTCTCCTCCTTTTTGGAATGCCGCCTTAAGGTGTTGGTCGCCTGAGAGATGGGCCATAATGCGGAGCTCAATTTGCGAGTAGTCAGCGGTTAAAAGTACACATCCGTCGGCTGGGATAAACGCCCTGCGAATCTGCCGTCCGACCTCCGATCGAATAGGAATGTTTTGCAAGTTCGGATTGCTGCTGCTCAGCCGTCCTGTTGCGGCAACCGTTTGGTTGAAAGAAGCGTGCAGGCGCCCAGTCTTAGGGTTTACTAATGTCGGGAGGGAGTCGACATACGTTCCCTTTAGCTTAGCTAGCTCCCGGTACTCAATCACCTGGCTAGCGATTGGGTGGTCGGCAGCAAGTTTCTCGAGCACCTGCGCTTTGGTTGAGCGCGACCCGGTCTTGGCGGTCCGTCCACCGGAAGGTAGCCCAAGCTGATCGAAGAGCACCTCGGCGAGTTGCTTAGGCGAGTTTATGTTGAACTTGCCACCAGCAGCTTCATGAATCGCTGCACTGATGCCATCGAGTTGCTGCTGCAGTTCGACACCCATTTTGGCGAGATAACCGGAATCGATGCGCACACCAGTAAGTTCCATATCGGCAAGTACCTGCATGAGTGGCAATTCGACCTCGCGGTATAGTGCTGAGAGCTTGGTGGCCTCGAGTTCAGGCTCGAAGATCTTGCTGAGGCGCAAGGTGGTATCGGTGTCTTCGGCGGCATAGGTTGTTGCAACCTCGACAGGCACCTCATCGAAAGTGGCATTTTTAGCCGGGATGATTTCCTTAAACGGCGTCATCTTGACACCCAGATAATCGATCGCCAGCCCATCGAGGCCGTGCCCGGTACGTGTCGGATGCAACAGGTACGAGGCGATCATGGTGTCGAACCAGGGGGCGATGCCCGAGATTCCGTGGCGCTTTAATACGATGAGGTCGTACTTAAGATTTTGGCCGATCACCTTGACCGAGGCATCTGCTAGAACCGGGGCAAGCTCGTCAAGGGCATCCCTCAGCGGCATACTGTTTCCGGTGCCCAGAGTAGTGTGGGCGATAGGAAGGTAAGCGCCGTGGCCAGCCTGCCAACTCAACGCTATTCCAACGATCTCGGCTCGAACTGGCTGCTCGTGGGTCGTTTCCAGGTCCACTGAGAGCTGGCCTGCTGCCCGTGCTGCATCGAGAGCTGCGGCGAAATCGTCGGCGCTCCTAAGCGTTTCGTAGTCTACGTCTTTGATACCGCTTTCGGTGAACTCTTCTAGAATCGAGCGAAATTCGAGTTCGGCAAACAGCTCTCGAGCCAGGTGGCGGTCGGGATCCTGAGCGCGAAACGCGTCGAGGTCTAGTTCGAGCGGCAGATCCGTGTACACCGTGGCTAGCTCCTTGGACAGGCGGGCCATCTTGGCGTCGGCATTGAGCTTCTCGCCATACTTCATCTTGGTTATCTCGCTGGCGTGCTCTATCGCCTTCTCGATGGTGCCGTACTCTCGGAGGATCATTTTGGCGCCTTTCGCCCCAATGCCCTTGACGCCGGGGATATCGTCGACACTGTCTCCCATTAGTGCTAGCAAGTCGGGGATGCTCTCGGGCGGGACGCCGTATTTGTCCTCGACCCGGGCGCGGTCGTAAGTGACGCGGCCCTGCCGCTCGGCAAACATTGTTATGTCCTTGTCGACAAGCTGCAGAAGGTCCTTGTCTTCTGAGACGATGACAACTTCGATGCCCTTAGCCTGGGCTTTGCGGGCCAGTGTGCCGATGACGTCATCGGCTTCGTATCCAGGGACCTCAAGTATTGGAATTCGTAACGCGGCGCAGACGCGGCGGACATAGGGAATTTGTTCAAGTAGGTCTTGGGGAGTTTCGTCTCGGGAAGCCTTGTAACCTGGGAAGGCTTTGTGGCGCACTGTTAGCCCCGGCGGATCGAACGCGGCAACGACGAAATCCGGCGTCTGCTCGCGCAGCAGCTTGCGGATCATGTTCGTGAAGCCCAGCGTGGCATTGGTCTTCAGCCCTTTCGACGTTAAAAGCTCCGGAATCGCGTAGAAAGCGCGGAAGATATGACCGCTGGCGTCGATGAGGTAGAGACGCGACTTGCAAGGTTTGTTCACCCGCGCACGCTGTCAGGCGTAGCTTTCTGCGTCAAGCCACCGGCAAGCCTGAGAGCATCTGGAAGTGGGCGACACATGCGGGGGTTGTCCCGCTGACAGGTTTCTGGATTGGGGGTGGTGCAACGGCTTCCAAACAGGCAGTATCTGGGAGCAATGACCACGCGTCCAAATATGCTTCGCACAAAAGGGCGGTTCCTTAGCCCCGTGTTTGTAGCTAGCCTGATGCTGCTCGTCGCCCAGCCGGTACTGGCATCCGAAGCCGAGGAGGGGACGGTCTGGCTGACCGGTGCTGTGTACGACAACAGCGGCCTGCCTCTCATAGGTGCCTTAATCGCTGTCTCCTTGCCGGGTAGTGAAAAGCTTGACGGGTTGACGGTTTCAAACACGAGTGGGCATTTCTCGATCAGTCTGAACCCCGGTATCTACACGTTGATGGCACAGAGCTTCGGTCACATCAGCGTGGTTGTTCCAGAGATCAGTGTGCCGCGCGCCCAGCCACTTCGAGTGCAATTGCGTTCGCAGCGACAGGTGGCCGCCTCGATGCTTTCGAACGAGACGCCGTTTGATATCGGTTACGCGTTGAGGCCTCAAGTTCGCGACATCCTCCGCCAGACTGAGCCGGCAGTTGCTAACGTAGATTCAACTCACAACGTTCCCTGGTCGACTTCGTCTGGCGAGCAGTCGATGTGGGCAAACGTCGGTGGCGAATTCAGCTTGTGGACAGCCCCGCCGCTGGACGGGACGTTCGAAGATAGCCGAACGGCGACAGATTTCGCTATGGGTAGTGTCGGAACGGGGCGTCAGGAGTGGGTCTTCCGCGGTCAGCTCGCGGACGGTGGTGCCGTGCGAGCACAAGGCGAAATGACCCGACTACTGAGTGACGCCCATGCATTGAGTGTCGGAGTGGGTTTTGCGGGGAAGGACCTCGGGGTAGAGGTAGATCCTGAACGTGGACCCCGTAGCATGTGGGCCGGCAGTATCGCTGCTAAGGATTTGTGGCGTATCGGTGAAGCAGTACAGGTTGGCTATGGCCTGCGCTTTGAGCACTATGACTACCTCGAAGATACCGCTTTGATGTCACCGCGATTGCAAGTCGCCTACGCGCCGGTGGAGTCAGTGACTTTGATAAGCGAGGTTTCGTACGATGCCGAGGCTCCAGGGCTTGCTGAGTTGCGCTTCCAGGTCGATCGACTCGCTGTTTCGTACATGGACGTGCTGTCAATCGACAACATTGTCCCGGAGCGCACCATGCACTACGAAATTGGCATTCAGACTGGTTTCGCGAACACGACATGGCGGGCCCGTGCCTACCATGATAAAGCTCGCGACGAACTCGTTGGTGTGTACTTTGCTAACGCCAACGGCTCTAGTGATTACTTCGTTTCCAATGTCGGAGATTCGGTAACACGAGGTTTTGAAGTCGACATTCGCCAGTCTTTTATGGGGAGTGTCTCTGCAATAGCCAAGTACACATATGGGCGCCGTGAGGGAGGGGCTGTACCGACCGGTGTGATTGTCGATCGCGGCCTCCTGCCAGACACGGACAAAACTAAAGCGGCGATAGTCGGCGTCATCCATGAAGTTGCTGCGGGCGTTGAGACCGTTCTGGGAGGCTATGACACTCGGCTGAACGCTATTTATCACTGGAAAGCAGGCGTCCCCGTAGTTCGGGGTGGCACCCTCGGGAGCGTTTATGAGCGCCTCGACATGAACGTTCGTCAGCCACTTCCGTTTCGGGCCTTCTCAAGCGACTGGTCAGCGTTATTGCAGGTTCAGAATGTGCTCGGTCGGGCGTACGAAGGCGTGTTCGACTTCCGCCTCGATAATACGCCGGTTCTTACTCGTTTGGTAAGCGGCGGTCTCGCGGTTCGTTTTTAAGCCGCGGGCATTCACCGCGCCATCATGATTTCTAGCTCCTTTGAGTGTATTTGGGGTGGTGCGTCCTGGGCATCGTCGATCCATATATTTAGACTACGAACCAAATATTTGGATCAAGAGTGGAGGCAGGTACCTCCGGTGGTTTAAATACGATGAGCAAGGGACAATCTAGATCCATTCATGTGTCCGAATGTGGTACGTGATTTGCTAGCTTTAGATATGTTGCTCTTGTGAGCACAGGGACTGCCGCGTGACCCTTTAATCACTGACATACAAATAAACCAGATGACAATCCAACAACAACGTATCGACATACTCAGGTTGATTGGCCTGGTTTCACTTACCGGCGCTCTTGTGTTTCTGGGTGTTGTAAGCGTTGTTAACCGACTTCATTTCGAAGAGCCGATTGATGGGGTTGTTTGGGATGTTGGTGACGAGGCGATGCTGGCCTCTGAGATCGAACCGGACGGCCCGGCGGACCGGGCAGGAATATTGCCGGGTGATCGGCTGTTGGCGATTAGCGGGCTCAAGATTCCCGCCGAACCGCCCGACTATGTCGATAGCGTTCTTTGGCCGCTGATCCCGGGAGACCAAGCGACCTACCTAGTTGAGCGTGACGGCTCGATGGTTGATTTCTCGGTGATCATAGGCGGCCGTCCGCTTGACAATGCCATCTTTCTATATCTGTGCCTTGTGGGAGCGGCATCACTTGTTGCAGGTGTATTCGTGCTGATGCGTGGACGCGACGTGGAGATTGGCACGGACGATTTTTCGGATGTAGGTGTAGCGGTGCCTTTCTTTTGGCTATCAATAGCATTTTATGGGGTCACGGTTCTTTACCCGACGAGAGAAGGCGATCCATTCAACCAAACGATTTATTGGGGAGATCAGCTGGCGCGCAACTTGCTACCCGGACTCTTTCTCTACTTCACGCTGACGTTCCCGCGCTCAAAGCTAAAGTTCTTTAAACAACGAAGTGCCTGGACTGTCGGCATTTTCGGTCCCGGCGTGTTGCTGTTTCTCTCCTACGTTGCGCTCACGCAGGTTGCCAGTCCTTGGCAGATGACGCGGACTTCCTTCTACCAAACGTTCGATTTCCTCAACAACCTTGATCTCATATATCTTGCAACCACTCTTGTGGCCGGGCTCTTGTTGATTGTGTACAAGTACAGGAACACGCAGGTCCCGACCGAACGGCGGCGTCTCACCTGGGTAATTGGCGGCTTAGCGATCGGGATGTTCCCGTTCATCAGCGTATACGTGCCTTTTTACGTCTTCGGGGTAACCCATCCGCTCCTTAAGCTTACGGTCCTGCCTTTCGTGCTGATTCCGATTTGCTTTGGGTATGCAGCGGTAGGTTTCCGGCTTTGGGACGTCGAGATCATCGTGAAAAAATTGCTCGCATACACGGCGACCGCTCTTACTGTGTTCGGTGTATATATTGGTGCCGATCGTTTGATTCGTGGGCGGATAGACCCGGAAATTGAAGTTGCTGGAGCCTTCCTTGTGACGTTGCTAGTTGCAATGGTATTTGCTCCGCTACACGATCTAATCCAAGATGGGCTCGACCGCTTGTACTACCGTGAGCAATACCGGTCGCGGCGACACATCCTTGATTTTGCCCGCGAACTCAACACCGAGCTAGACCTCGGTCAAGTTGTGGCTCTGCTAGTTCAACGCGTTCGCAAGATGGTATCGGTGGGCCGCATAGCCGTGTTGCTTCAGGAGGAAGAGAGCTCTCGACTGCGGCTTGCAGCATCGGATGATTCCATGAAGGACAGCCCGCAGCTGTCGAACGACTTCTCGAAGTTTCTCACGGCGGAGCTTGCCAACCGAGACTTCCTCTATATCGACGAGATAATGAACCTGCTCAAGGAGTTTCCCGAAGACCGCGACTTAATCGCTGAAGAAGATTTGGCGTATTTCCTGCCGCTGGTCGTGAAAGGTGAAGTGCTTGGTTTGCTCGCCCTCGGACGCACAATGTCCGGTGACTATTTGTCATCTGATGACCTCAGGATTTTAGAGATGCTGACCTCGCACGCGGCGTTGGCCCTCGACAATGCGGTGCTATATCGCCAGGCACATGCCCGAGCCCAGGAATTCGAGCGTCTCAAGGACTACAACGAAAACATCGTGCAGAGCATTAAAGTTGGCGTTATGGTGCTGGACACCGACGGCCGGGTGCGCTCATGGAACCATTCCATGGAGCAAACTCACGGGATGAGCGCCGAAAAAGCAATTGGCAAGTACGCCGACGATCTATTCCCGGCGAGTTTCTTGGTGGCTTTACAGCAGGCACGACACCGTGTCGTGGAGGGATCCGAATCCATCGCTTCTGCTTACCGGGTGAGGTTGCGCTATGGGGATGACATCGACCGGATCGTCAACATAGTTTTGGCCCCGCTGGCAGATGATAGAGGCCGCCAACCGACCGTTGTCATTGTTGATGATGTTACCGATCGGACCGAGCTTGAGGCGCAGCTAAGACAGGCTGACCGCTTGGCATCGACCGGTCTGTTAGCCGCCGGTGTTGCCCACGAGGTCAACACACCGCTCGCGGGTATTTCTAGCTATGTACAGATGATGCAGCGCAAGATGCCTGAGACTGATCCTCGTCGATCGATCCTCGAGAAGATCGAAAAACAGACCTTCCGAGCGTCGAGCATAGTTAACAACCTTTTAAACTTTTCCCGACAGCAGTCCTCCGACATGCAGGCTGTCGACATCAACGGCGTTGTCAACGAGACGTTGGTGCTTGCCGAGCTACCGCTATCGACGCGTAGGGTGCAGGTTGACACCGACCTCAATGGGTCGTTGCCTTTGGTCTGGGGGGATTCCGGCAAGCTACAGCAAGTTCTCATGAACCTTGTCCTGAATGCACGTGACTCAATGCCTAACGGAGGCGACCTCACGATTCGAACCGCGAGGCAAAATGGTGAAGTCGTCGTCGAGGTTGCTGACAATGGCACGGGAATTCCGAAAGAGCAGATACACAAGATTTACGACCCCTTTTTCTCCACCAAAGGAACTGGCAAGGGAACCGGCCTCGGTCTCTCAGTGACGTACGGCATAGTTCAAGAGCACCAAGGCACAATCACCGTGCGCAGCGAAGCGGGTGGCGGCACGATCTTCCGCGTCGCGTTGCCGGTGGCGGATACTGGCCGGGCGCGCGCCGCGAGCTAGTGCGTACAATGTTGACCACAGCTGTCGAGCGGCATCAACGAAATGTCTGAGTTGGCCTCCATTCTTGTCGTAGATGACGAGCCCATAATGCAAGAGATCCTCGGGGATTTTCTGCGCGAGGAGGGCTATTCAATCGATATCGCTGGTTCCGGGGAAGAAGGCGTGGAACTGGCCCAGAAAAGCTCCTACGACTGCGCGATCGTCGATCTAATGATGCCAGGGATTGATGGAATCGAAACCATGCAGAAGTTGCGTGAGATTGACACCTCGTTGCCGGTCATTGTGGTGACGGCTTTCGCCTCGGTGGAATCTGCTGTCGAAGCCATGAAACGGGGTGCCTTTGAGTACATCACCAAGCCATTCAAGAACGACGAAGTCTTAGTCGTTCTTCAGAAAGCCATTCGCACCCGCCAGCTCGAACTCGAAGTTCCGCAATTGAAGGAAGAAGTCAAGACCCTGCGCAAAGCGCTGAAAGACAAATACAGCTTCGAGAACATCGTTGGGAAGAATCGATACATGCAGGAAGTTTACAGTTTGATTGAGCAGGCAGCACCGTCTCGCTCGACCATTCTAATCCAGGGGGAAAGCGGCACTGGAAAAGAGTTGGTAGCCAAGGCGATTCATGCCAACAGTGCGCGGTCCGAGAAGCCCTTCCAGGTTGTTAACTCAGGTTCGATGCCGCCAGATCTTCTTGAGAGCAATCTATTCGGGCACGTTAAGGGTGCATTTACCGGTGCCGTTGCCAGCAAGAAAGGCCTCTTTGAGGTGGCCGACGGCGGATCGATTTTCTTCGACGAAATCAGCAATATTGGTCTTGAGGTACAGGCCAAGTTACTGCGTGTGATTCAAGAGAAGGAGTTCATGCGCGTAGGCTCGGTTGACACTTTGAAGGTCGACGTTCGTTTAATCGCCGCGACCAACGATGATCTTAAAAAGATGATCGGAGAGGGGAGGTTCCGCGAGGACCTTTACTACCGCATCAACGTCATCTCAATCACACTACCCCCGTTGCGTAACAAGGTCGATGATATTCCGTTATTGGTCCAACACTTCCTCGATAGGTATAGCAAAGAGAATGGACGTGAGGACCTAATAATTAGCGACGACGCTCTCGAGCTTCTCAAGGGCCATGCTTGGCCCGGCAACGTTCGGGAGCTGGAAAACGCCATCGAGCGTGCCGTCGTCTTGGCGCCTAGAGGCGGAGGAATTAGTGCCGAGCTAATCCGGGAGTACATTGACCCGGTGACGTTCGATCCATCATCATCGTTGATGACGATACCGTCGCAGGGTCTGCCGATGAAGTCTGTTGTTACCGATTTCCAGAAACAACTCATCGTCGACGCACTTCGTAAAACGCATTGGGTCCAAAAAGAAGCGGCCAAGCTTCTGGACCTGAAGCCCACAACCCTCAATGAGATGATCAAACGCTATGGGATCCGCGAGGAAAATTTTTCGTAGACACACGTGTTTCTGGTCTATGGGTTGTTCCCTGCAAGTGGCCTATCTATGGAAATTGGTGGTTCTATAGCGTCCAGAGATAAGTAAACTTCAAGATGAGTGCGCGGTTCTCGGTTTCCCCGCCAATCCAGTTTTGGTTGTAAACGATGAACAGGTCGGAGCCGGGTTTGTAGATCCAGTTTAAGCGCGTATTCATCGAGATCATGTTCTCGGTGTCGACGTACTGGATATACGAATTTATAGAGAGGTTTGGGGAAAATGACGTGTTGAAACGCTGGCGCAACACGTTGGTTTTGAAGGTTCCAACTGACAGGACAACGTCGTTGTAGCCCCACTCAGTTTCACTGCGGAAATACGGACTCGGCCGATAGTTGACGGTGAAGTTGCTATTGAGTCGGGTTCCGTCAAAGAAGCCCCCGTTGCTGACGCGAAATGAAACGGAGACGTCGCGTCCAGGGTTGCTCCTTCCGTAGATAGACCAGTCGTGGAAGGTGTATTCGCCAGCAGGAATGACGATCCCGTCTTGGATTTCGAACGGCTCGAACAAACGTTCGTAAGTAGGGTTGAAAAAGAAACCTATCCAATCGTCGCTTTCCAATAGAAACGCGAAAAAGCGGATGTTGCCGTCCCAGGTTTCCACCGTGTTGTCAGTGCGCGTAACTATGGTGTTGCGCACCTCAAAACTCAGATTTCTTATCCAACTGATGTTGCTTGGTCGCGGCTCATAGGTGATCTGCGGGTTGAAGCGGCGAATCCCTCGGCGCGACACGAAACCGACCTCCGGAGCGTAGTTTTCACGGATGTCGTCAACACTCGCGCTGAACCTCCAAATTGGTCCACGCCAGTTGAACCCGCCACCACCAGCCCAGTTTTCGTTATCAGCCCAGGGGTTGTCACTGAGCGTGTAGTAACCAGTGACGCTTAGTTTCTGGTGAGGGTTCAAGTCCGCGTCAAAGCCCACAACCCGGTTGTAGTCGTCCCCGCTCGATTGTCGGTTGGTGAAGATTGCACCGAGGCTCGAGCGCTCGCCCACGTTGCGCGTGATCCGTGCGACGGTCCAGTTTGTTGATGGCTCAATGTCCGGCTTGGTATTGGGGCTGTCTGGGTTGGCAGCGAACTTGTGCTCTGCCGTTTGTACGTTGAGCAGACCGATATTCCAGTCGCCGACGCGGCCGGTAAGTTTGCCGCCTGCGATGATTGGTATCTGATCGCCGCGGGCAATACCGATCTGCCTAGAGTGGTACACCTGCATAAGTGGCCCACGCATACCACCGCCGTGGTCATCACCTCCGCCGCCGCCGAACTCAAAAATGCCGGCGTTCTCAAGAAAAAACTCACGTTTCTCGGGAAAAAACAGCGAGAACCGGGTCAGGTTAACTCGTTGCTCGTCGGCTTCGACTTGAGCGAAATCGGTGTTTGCGGTCAGGTCAAACGCCATGCTATCGGTAACACCCCAGCGCAGGTCGAGGCCGATCTGAGCGTTGCCAGCGACATCGCCCACGTCGGTAGTGACTCCCTCGTCGCCCGAAGCGATAACGAAGGGTTTGATCCGGAGGTTGCGCGCGGGATTACCGACCTCCATGTTAGTGAGTTGGCCGTACTGCGAGACGCGGTACATGTCGGCGTCGCGCATGATCGGTGCCCAATACACCTCTTCGTTCTTCCGTCGGATCACGCGGCGCACATTCATGCCCCAGGTATCGTTGTCGGGGTTGAAGCGCAAGGTGTTGAAGGGAATCTCGAGCTCCGCCGACCAACCCTCTTCGCTTCGTCTCACTGCGGCGTTCCAGACGCCGTCCCACTCGAAATTGCGGTCGCGCCCCTCGTCAGTGATTAGTGCGTCGACTCGGGCGGCCAGTGGGTTGGTCTCGAAATAGAAAGCGTTACGTTGGTCATGAAAAGTATCGAGCAGGATGATGACTGAATCATCGGACTCCAGCTTCCCGGTCCAGCGCCCATCGCCGCTTCCGTCACGCACCATGTCTTTGGCGATGATGCCAGAGGGGGCAGCGTCGAGAGCGCGGATTCCAATGTAGAGCGTGTCATTGGTGTAGACGACTTGGACAAAAGTTTGTTCGGTGGCGGGCGCCCCTTGAAGGGGCTCGCGCTGCACAAAAGCTGTGCCGTTCTCCGCTAGCTTCCATGCTTCTTCGTCAAGGACGCCGTCCAGGTTGATGTTGCTCGTTACGAGCATCGCCTGGAGCATTCGTCCTATGCTGGCCGTGTCGCGGGTGGTTTGTTGGTCCCGACCGCTTATACCTGGCTGCCCACCATTCTGCGGCTCCTGTTCTTCACCTTGGCGGTTGGCACGCTCTTGCCACGGCGAAGCCTCGGCCGGAAGAGTCATGACCGAAAACAGGATAAATGACAGAAGGATGGTATGCAGACGAACCACGGGCGTATGGGCAGTAGGGGGATGCAAGAGAAGTCTTCTCCCGGTGCGGCAAAGCCACCGTCGTTGCATAGAGGCTAGCACGAGATGCTGTGGCAAGAAGCCACCTGTATATCTCTGCTAACGCTCGTGGCGGGGCACGTAAACCCGTGTACCACCTTCCATAGAGTTGATCTGAGCGATTAGGTCATCAAGATCGCTCTCGTCGGCGACGAAATCGATCTCCGAAGTGTTTATTACCAGCAACGGTGTTTCCTGGTAGTGATAGAAGTAGTGAGCGTACGCTTGGTTGACCTCATCGAGGTAGGCGTGAGAGATCCCGGTTTCCTCGGCTCGTTTGCGCCGCTGCACGCGCTGCATCAGGACGTCAGTCGACCCTTGGAGGTAGACGACCATGTCGGGTTTGGTTAACTGTGGGGCTAACAGCGCCCATAACTTCTCATACAGCATCAGTTCGCTGTCGTTCAGTGTCAGGTGGGCGAAGATGCGGTCCTTTTGGAAAGTATGATCAGCCAGCGTGAGTTGTTGAAACAGCTCGCCCTGCGCTGCCTCAGTGAGTTGCCGGTAACGTGATAGCAGGAAAAACAGTTGGGCCTGGAAAGCCGCGCCTGGCACCTCATCATAAAAAGACTCCAGAAAGGGATTTGAAACGTCCTCAAGCAGTCGCACAGCCTGGAGTCTCTCCGAAAGCAGTGTTACGAGGCTGGTTTTGCCGACGCCAATCGGCCCCTCGAAAGCTACGTAATTCCAACGCATTAACTTACTTTGCCCCTCGCTGGTGCTAACAACCAGACTCGTTCTTGTTCCGGCAACACGTCGAGCATTTCGCCGATTGTGACTCCGACGACCGGGTGACGTGCCAGCGGTGCGACCTCGGCGAGTGGTGCTAGGACAAATCGTCGATCCTGCATCCGGGGATGGGGAATGTGGACCGACGAATTTTCAATGACACGCTCACCGATCATCAGCACGTCCAAATCTAACGTGCGAGGTTCGAATGAATCATTGTCCTTGGACGTGTGGTGTCGAGAGCGACCATTCTCCTGTTCGATCGTTAAACATAGATCGACAAGTTGCTCAGCGGTGGGAGCATTGTCGATAATAGCGACACAGTTAACATACCAGGGGTGATCAGTTTGTTTGGCGTCCGCGCCCATTGATTCGCCGCTACCTGTTCGTAGGTCGGGTTCGGTGAGATAAAAGGCCGAGACGGTACGCAGTCTGAGTCCGTGCTTGCGCAAACCGGCTAAGCCAGCACGCAGATGGGCAATACGGTTGCCCACGTTGGAACCCAACCCTAGGTAGACACTTTCGTCTTGCACCGGAACCCGTGGCGACATGTTTGGGAGCATGAACTTTGCCCAGTATACTCGGCGATACCTTGCAGAACTTCCTTAAGCAAATCGAGCAGCGATCGATCACCGTTGGTGTCCTGGGTCTTGGCTACGTGGGATTGCCTCTCGCGGTGGCGTTCGCCGAGGCTGGTTTCAAGGTGATTGGCTTGGATGTCAACGACGAACGTGTTGACCGGCTGAACTCTGGCGATTCCTATATTGCTGACGTGCCAACGCAGGCACTAGCTGAGCAAGTCGAGGCCGGACGCCTAACGGCTACCACTGAAGGTCGCAAGATTGCCGAGATGGACGCGGTTGTGATTTGTGTTCCCACTCCACTCAGCAAAACACGCGATCCAGACGTTTCCTACATTATGGCCGCCGCTGAAGAGGTTTCTCGTCATATCCGCCCCGGAATGTTGGTGATCATGGAGAGCACGACCTATCCGGGAACGACAGAAGAAGTACTGTTGCCGACGCTGTCTGTTAATGGCTTGGTTGTCGGGGAAGATTACTACCTGGCATTTTCGCCGGAGCGTATCGATCCTGGGAACGAGAAATACAAACTTTCGAACACTCCGAAAATCGTTGGGGGCTACACTGAGAAGTGCAGCGAAGTCGCGACGGCGTTGTACGGGACGATTTGCGCCGAGGTTCATCAGGTGTCGTCGTGCCGTGCCGCAGAAATGGTCAAGCTTCTAGAAAATACCTTTCGAGCGGTCAACATCGCGTTAGTCAACGAAGTGGCGATGATGTGCGAGCGACTTGAGATCGACACGTGGGACGTCATCAACGCGGCGGCAACGAAGCCGTTCGGGTACATGCCTTTCTATCCAGGGCCGGGCCTTGGGGGCCACTGCATACCGGTCGATCCATATTACTTAACCTGGAAGCTACGCACCCTCAATTATCAGGCTCGCCTCGTCGAGCTCGCGAGCGAGATTAATTCCAACATGCCGGAACACGTCGTGCGTTTAGTAGCGGACGCACTTAACGAGAACAGCAAGAGTGTTAAGGGCAGCCAAATTTTGGTGATTGGTGTTGCATACAAGCGTGATATAGATGACGTACGCGAATCACCCGCGCTCGACATCATCAGGCTGCTGGTCGCGCAAGGTGCCGAAGTTGACTACAACGATCCTTATGTTCCTGAGGTCTCCGACGACCTGGAGGCACCGATGCAATCAATCAATGGTGTTCCTGAAGTGTGTGGTGACTACGACTGCGTCGTTGTTTGCACAGATCACACCAACTACGACTGGCCAGCGATCATTGACGCGTCATCTTTGCTGATCGACACTCGCAACGTTGCAGCGGGTCGCGACGACGCCCATATCGTGAGACTCTGAACCGCTTTCACACGGCCAAGTGCTCGGCTACGTGGAAGTGTAGTCACGTGGCTACTCGGATTGAGGAACCCGACTTGATGATTCGGGCTGTGACCGGTTGGTGAATCCGATGAGCGATACTGAAAAAGTGGTCACCGTAAATCGAAAAGCACATCACAACTACGAAATTGTCGAAAAATATGAAGCCGGAATTTCGTTGTTGGGCTCCGAAGTCAAGGCATTACGCGAGGGCCGTGCCAACCTCAAAGACTCTTATGCTTCGATCGTTGGCAACCAGATTGTGCTCCTAAACTGCCATATCGGTCCGTACCAACCGGCTGGACCGAACGCCCAGCATAAGCCCGAGCGCCCCCGGCCACTGCTGCTGAACAAGCGTGAGATAGACAAACTGCGGGGCCGCATTGTCGAACGGGGCTTCACGTTGGTGCCACTGCGCATCTACTTCCGCGGTGGGTGGGCCAAGATCGAACTTGGTTTAGGCAAGGGAAAGCGAGCCTATGACAAGCGCGAGGCTAAGAAGCTAGAAGCAGTCAAGCGGGAGATCGAGCAAGAATTGAGACGTCGCCGCTAGGGCTTCGCAATGAGGTCTTTAATGGCACACGATTCGTTATTAAGGCCGCGTTCGTGCGGACGCTTTGGGAAAAGCAACACCATGGTGGTTTACTCTTCCTCGAGACCGAGAGAATGAACATTCGTCGAGACAAATTCCACTTATATCGTAGGTGCTGAATTGTCCCAGGATTTTGTGTGGGACCAAGGAATTCCAGGCCATCGTTCAGCAGCCAAATTCTTACTTGAGAGACTGTATTGGTCGCCTGCGTGGTGTCAGGCGGTTAGCATATGCTGTGCCAGCCTTAATATAGTTCGGGTTTCAGATTAGGAGTAACGGGGAATGGCTAAAGACACACTGACGATTACAGATAATCGTACAGGGGAGATATATGAGGTGCCGATCTCCTACGGGACATATCCGGAGTACGGTGCCGCCATTCCCGCCGCTGAGCTCCGTAAGATTAAGGTGTCAGAGAACGATTTCGGCCTGATTACCTACGATCCGGGCTACACCAATACCGGTTCTTGTAAGAGCAATATCACTTTTGTCGATGGCCAGCGAGGGCTCCTGCGCTATCGGGGCTACCCGATTGATCAGCTCGCTGAGAAAAGCACTTACCTCGAGATTTCTTATCTGCTGCTGAACGGAGAGCGTCCAAACCAGGAAGAGCTTAACGACTGGATAGACAACATCACTATGCGCACGATGCTCAATGAGAGCATTAAGAAGGTGATCGACGCTTTCCACTACGATGCTCACCCGATGGGCATACTGGTCAGCACGCTCGGCGTCTTGTCGACGTTCTACCCAAAAGCTAAAGAAATTTTCAACGAAGAATCGCGCACCCGACAGATCTGGCGTTTGATCGCCAAGATGCCCACGATCGCGGCATACGCGTATCGTCACCAGCGCGGCCTTCCGTATGTCTTGCCCGATAATGACCTGTCGTACACCGGCAATTTCCTGAACATGCTTTTCAAGGTTACTGAACAGAAATACGAGCCTGATCCTGTCCTTGAGAGAGCTCTAGATGTGCTGTTTATTCTGCACGCGGATCACGAGCAGAACTGCAGCACTAGCGTTATGCGTAACGTCGGGAGCTCACAGAGTGACCCCTACGTCGCAGTGGCCGGGGCTGCTGCGGCACTCTATGGGCCGCTTCACGGTGGTGCCAACGAAGCGGTCCTTCGTATGCTCGACCACATTGGATCGGTAGAGAAGGTGCCGAACTTTATCGAGCAAGTGAAGTCGGGCGAAGCTGGAAGGTTGATGGGTTTCGGTCACCGTGTTTACAAAAGCTATGATCCTCGTGCCAAGCTGATCAAGGAAGTTGCCCACCAAGTCTTCAAGGTTACTGGTGTCAATCCGTTGCTTGAGATTGCTGTCGAACTCGAGCGTGTCGCTCTTGAGGACGATTACTTCATTGAGCGCAATCTCTACCCCAACGTTGATTTTTACTCGGGCATCATTTACCAGGCGATGGGATTCCCGACCGCGATGTTCCCGGTGCTCTTCGCCATACCGCGAGCTTCCGGTTGGCTAGCGCAATGGCAGGAGATGCTTCTCGATGGCGATCAGCGGATCGCCCGGCCTCGCCAGGTCTACATGGGTTACGATGAGCGCGACGTCGAATAATTAGCGGTTTGCCGCCATTTTGGCGGCTAAGCGCACCGCTGCGATCATTGCTCCTGCATCAGCGATGCCCTTCCCGGCAATGTCGTAGGCCACCCCATGGTCTGGAGATGTGCGCGGGTAGGGGAGGCCAAACGTCGTGTTCACAGAAACCTCCGGTGCTCGTTTAGCCATGATCGTTCCTTGATCGTGATACAGAGCCAGGATTACGTCGAGGGTCTGGTGACGGAACACGCTATCAGCGGGGAATGGGCCGTGGACGTCGGCGCCTCCGCGTCGTGCTTCAACAATCGCGGGGCGTACCTCACCGTCTTCCTCGCAGCCTAGAAGGCCTAACTCACCAGC
>ERZ651768.121-NODE-121-length-53581-cov-7.246692_pt1 | contig 53581 bp, 57 predicted proteins | sample MGYA00514754_ERZ651768 | MGnify/ENA metagenome assembly ERZ651768
CGGTCGCCGCCGTAACGGTTCTTGGGCTTGCCGCTCGCTTAGGGCTCAGCGACGCCGAGAAGCGCTTCAACAGCGGAGCGGAGCTGATGGACGAAGGTAGGTACGAGGAGGCCATCGCCGACTTGGACCGCGTGGTTGAGATTGACCCCACTTACGCTAAAACATACCTGGTGCGGGCGTCCGCCCAGGCCAAGCTTGGCCTGGGCCCAAAGTACCAGGCAGACCATTGACCAGGTAGTCGCCCTTGGCATAGACCGAGCCGAGGTGAAATTGAACATCTCAGGTACCTCCCCGTCCCCTTAAGAGTATAATCCGGTCTACAGATTTGATGCGCCAACTCCAGACTGCCCCCCGGACACACGCGGTGAGACTGATCCTTCCGGGATACGGCCTCTCTGGACTTGTCGGCCTAGGGGTCACTCCGGATGATTCTCCGCTTCTTGTCGGCCTTCTACGGCGGTATGAAGTCAGTATCCAGCGGTTTCTACTTCACCTGGGGCATGAACTACGCCCGGTGGGGACAGCCGGCCAGGGCAATGTTTTACCTCAACCGGGCCATTAAGCTGAACGACAAAAACGCCAACATCTTTTACCAGCGCGGCCTTCTGTTGGTCGCCATGGCACGGCCTGAAGCGGCGCTCGTCGATTTCGACACCTCCATCGAGATAAATCCCAAGTACCTGGACGTCTATCTCAACCGCAGTTTAATCCTGGCTTTGACCGGTAGGCACGAAGAGGCGCTGAAAGACGTCGAAGAAGCCGTAGCCCTTGGCGCAGACCGGCCCAGCTTGGAGAACCAGATCGCAGAGCTCCGAGACCGGGTCAATTAGCACTCACCCAAAGACCAAATCATGAGAATCTTCATAGTATTTCAAATCTTGGGCAGGTTCGTACGCTGGTTGTTGCCCGGCGCTGTCACTATGACGGACGCCGAAAAGGTCTACGACACTGGGGTGCAGATGCAGCGCCAAGGCCGGTTGGATGATGCGGTAAAACGTTACACGCAGGCCATCCATATGGACCATTCTTTGGCCCAGGCCTATAGCAACCGCGGTTCAACCTATTTGAGTCTAGGCCAACCAGAAAACGCCCTTGCCGACCTGGATGAGGCCATCAGATTGAATCCCACCCTGGCCGTGGCCTACAGCAACCGGGGACTCGCCTACACAAACTTAGCCAAATTTCGTGAAGCCGTAAACGACCTGAACGAAGCCGTTCGCCTCAACCCAAACTTTGCCGACGCGTATAGTAGCCGGGGATTCGCCCACCGAGCCGCTGGGCGCTTGACGAGGGCCATCAGCGATTTTGACCAGGCTATTCGCATCGACGGCAAGTTTTCAGTTGCTTATAACAACCGGGCTGATGTCCACATCGAGATGAACAACGCCGAACTGGCCTTAACCGATCTGGACGAGGCCATCAAGCTGGACCCCGGGTTCGCCGTTGCCTTCGCCAACCGGGCCTTTGCCTGGACACTGCTGAAGGACGATTCCAAAGCCGGCCGGGACCGGGATGCCGCCGTGAGACTTGGCCTAGACCGGGTTCTCATAGAAGAGAAAATGACCGAGTTTAAAGAGCGGGCCAAGTAACAACCTCTTTCAACCCCTGTAACTTATGTATTTTCAACCACGAGGCTAACTCCATGCCTAGGTATTCAATCAACGAGTCACGAATCAACCAGACGTTGCAAGAACTGGGCCACCTGGGCGAAAGCCCTGAAGGTATGGATCGAGTGGCTTATTCTCCAGAGGACATCGCCGGGCGGGACTACACCATCAAACTGATGCAGGAAGCCGGTCTGGAAACCCGAATCGACGCCGCCGGAAACATAATCGGGCGTCGGGCCGGCTCCGACGACAACCTGCCGGCCATCGCCTTGGGTTCTCACACCGACACGGTCCCCAAGGGCGGCAAATATGACGGCGCCCTGGGTGTTATGGGTGCAATCGAGGTTATACGCACGCTTGAAGAGCAAGGCCACCGCACCCGCCATCCGTTGGAGGTGATCGACTTCACTAATGAAGAGGGCACCCGCTTTCACCGTTGGCTAGTGGGCAGCCGTTCCATGTCCGGCCTGCTGGAGCAAGAAGACCTAGATGCCCTGGACGACGACGGACTCAGCCTGGGCCCGTGCATCGCCGACATCGGCGGCGACCTCTCGCGCATAGGCGAAGCCGTCCGCAGCCCTGGAGAATTGGCCGCCTACTTTGAATTGCACATCGAGCAAGGGCCTTACTTACACCAATCCGGCAACCCCATAGGCGTGGTCACCGGCATCACCGGGAGGGCCGTGTTCGAAGTTGAGATCGAGGGCAAAGCCAACCACGCCGGCACCACCCCGATGTCGACCCGCCGCGACGCCTTGGTCAGCGCATCCAAACTGGTCCTGAACATCCAAAAGATGGCTGCGGAACAGGAGATCTGCCGGGTTTCTACAGTGGGCTCCATCAAGGCCATCCCCAATGCCGTTAACGTCATCCCGGGCCATGCCAGCATTGGACTGGAGTTTAGGGACACGGACATGGAAGCGCTGGCCGCCGCCGAGCAGGAGCTGCGCCGGATCACGGACCAAGCCGCGGTGGACGATATAGTGGACATTGACGTCATCCGCCACCGGTTCACGTCCGCTGTCCCAATCACCGCCGACATGCAGGCCCTGGTGGCCGAGGCCGCTGAGAACTGCGGAATGGCTTGGGAACCGCTGGCCAGCGGCGCCGGACACGACGCTCAGGCGGTGGCCAACATCGCCCCAGTCGCCATGATCTTTGTGCCCAGCATCGACGGCATCAGCCATGCCATCGAAGAATATTCGACGCCCCAGGACTGCGCCAACGGCGTCCAAGTATTACTGGAACTGCTACTGCTGGCCGACGACCGTTTCTAAAACGTATCGTCGGCGGATTTCACAACGAGGCAACAGATGAAGCTATCAGGCTCCTACGAATTTGACGCCACTCCCGAGAAGGTCTGGGGAATATTGACCAACCCGGACTCCCTGTCTTCCTGCATACCCGGCTGTGAAAAGATGGAAGCATTGGGCAACGACGAATACGCGGCCACGGTGACCATTAACATGGGGCCGATACGCAGCAAGTTCGACGCCAAGGTCAAGATGATCGATCTGAAACCCTACGAGTCTTACGGCTTATCCATCGAGGGCAATGGACCTTCCGGTTTCGTTCGTGGCGAGTCCAAGGTCAAGCTGATAGAAAACGGCGGCAAGACCACAGTGGAAGTTGAGAGCGAATCGTCATCCGGCGGCCTGTTGGCCAGGGTCGGCCAACGCATGATTGAAAGCTTCGCTAGGACCATGATGGACCGCTTCTTTACCTGTCTGCAGAAATCTGTCCGATAGCCGGTAAATTGCGCCTATGCGCATGCTCTGCTATCGTGTCCGCGAACCGGGACGGTCCCGGTCTTAACCCAACTGCATTACGGAGGAGACCATGGAGCGCCGCGTACCGACGAAAGCCGAAGTGTTGGCATACCTGAAAGAAGACCGGAACTGGGGCCGTTGGGGCGAAGACGACCAAGTCGGCGCGGTCAACATGGTCACGCCAGAGAAGCGGCTCGCTGCAGCCGCAACGGTTAAATCTGGCCGGGCCGTCTCCCTCAGCAGGGAGTTCCCCAAAACTCCAGCTCCCAACAACCCAACCCCTGCCCACCACTACATGAAAAAGGTCTTCCGGGGGGCAGACTCAGGCTTCTCAGCCGATTACTACGGAATCTCCTACCACGGCACCGCCACCACCCACCTGGATGCGCTGTGCCACGTCTGGGACGAGAACGGTATGTGGAACGGCCGGGTCCATGATGACACCGTCACCATGGATGGCGCGGTGTGGGGGTCGGTTGAGCATTGGAAAGAGGGAATCATCACCCGGGGGGTGCTGCTGGATGTTCCCAAGTTCCGAGGAGTCCCCTACGTAACCATGGACACTCCGGTGCACGGATGGGAACTGGAAGATATCGCCAAGGCCCAGGGTGTTGAGATGGCGCCGGGCGATGCGCTCATCGTGTACAGCGGCCGCGACAAGTGGAACGATGACGGTAACCCTCTCTGGGGCGGAGACCCCAACGAACGGCCCGGACTGCACGCATCCTGCCTGAAGTTCATCCGCGAGTCTGATTGCTGCTTGCTGGTCTGGGATATGATGGACTTCACGCCCAACGGTTACGACCTAGCGTGGTCCGTTCATGGCTCCATTTTCGCCTATGGCATCGGCCTGCTGGACAACGCCTTTCTGCAGCCATTGGCGGAGGCCTGCGCGGAAGAGGGACGCTACGAGTTCATGCTCACCGTGAACCCGCTGCGGGTGGTCGGCGGCACCGGCTCCCCCGTGAACCCGGTGGCTATTCTCTAAAGATGCCGGCGAACTTGATCACCCAGATGTAACCTTGAGTGAAGCGAAAGGTCTGCCGAGGTGAAGAATGACAGCGTTGAGGAACGTCCACAGAATAAGAAAAAGGGCGGGGTGATCCCCCGCCCTTTTTCTATAGGAACCCTTCCCAGGCGTTTTAGATGACCGAGGGCTCCACCACGCTGTCGGTCACAGTGTGATGGTTCGACGGCGTAGAGCCGTTCAACTCCTGCACGCGTTTTCGCATCTGGTCTAAGCGGCTGAAGTCGGTGATCCCGGAAACCAAGGTGATCGCCGACAGATACTTGGTCCGGCGGTCAGGATAATCTCCGTAGCGGACCTTGCTCACGGTGGTCATTTCTTCCAGCCTGGCTTTGCCTACGGAGATCGCCTGGGTGTACAGGTGCTCCGGCCTGCCGTGGACTATCAGCGACGCCGAACGGGCGCCCGATACGTCCGTCGGGAAGGTGAGCACGCTTTTTTCCACGCTGCGCTCTATGATGCTCTCCAACTCATGGGTGCCGGGCTCCATTCCGCCACGCCAAAACTGGGACCTCACCCTGATCTCTTCGGCGCAGTGGCCGATGGTTGATACATCGCCGATCAGTCCCATGGTGGCTTTGATCTCAGAAGAGCTGAACACCTCCTGTGGCGGAGGGCGGATCTCTCCGGCCGTCAGTATCGTAGTGAGGGTCTGGGCCAGGTTCTCATTGACCCTTTGAAACATCGCCTCTACCGATTCCCTGGTGACCTGGGCCTTTTCGTACTGCTGGTTGTCCACCAGCAGGATGTTGTTGAAGTAGTGGTTCCAAAGCTCAAAGCTCTTGATGGTGTTGGAAAGGTTCAGCGCCTCTTTGTCGTTGGGCATCCCGCTGACCGAGGGCACCACGCCGATCCCGTAAACCGGGATGTGCTTGTAGATTTTCTTCAACTCATTGGCCAGTACGAAACTACCCCCAGCGCCTGTCCCGCCGCCCAATCCGGCTGCGATCCAAATCACTTCAGGGTCCCGTTTCCGCACCATTGCGTCGATGGAATCCATCATCTGGGCCAGCGACTTCTCGGCGATACTGGCGCCGAGGTCGATATCTGAGCCTACTCCCCGTCCCCGGAGCGCATATTTCCCGATCAAGACCTTTTCACGGATGTAACGCAGGCCGGACAGGTCTGCCTCTTCCGTGTTGATTGCGATGGCGCTGTAGAGGCGGCGGTTCATTCCCATGAGGGAATTGACTATCTTGCCCCCCGCCTGTCCGAAACCGATCCAAAGTACTCTCATCTTCCCCTCCCTCCAGTGTCGGCCCGATACCGGCATCTGCTGGCCGGGCCGCACATCTCCCTCCGAATTCTTTCGGCGTACACCCACTGCGTCTAGCCCATTACGTGCCCTGGCTCAAAATCGATAACCGTTCAAGAACCGGCACGCTATGATCTAGTAATCGCGGTCGGCGTCGGTGATGGAGTTGTGGAACTCCTTGCTTTCATGGCAGATCTGGCACTCCCCCCAGCTGATGGGGCCGTTAGCCGTCTCTATGACCCAATGGTGCTTGCAGGCAGGTTCAGCCGGTTCTTCGGCCACCGCCGTGACAGCCACGTCTTCCACCAAGTCTTTTTCAATAATCATGATCAACCTCCAGGACGGGTTATCCCCGCGCTAGCGCAACGGGCTGGATTCGCCCTTGATATTGCGAGCGGCACTGTTTTTAAAGCCCGACAAGCCGAAACCTTTTCTACCACTTCACCTCCTCCGACGGTACCTATGGGCAAGTCTTTATGTCAACATAATTTAAAACTATTTTAAATCATTTTTTAAACTTTGACCAATTATTAGGCATATTCAAGGTTTCGTTGATTCAAAAAGGCCAGGAGGTATCCCACTGGTCTTCGTCGGCCAACAATGCGGACCGGGCTAGCCCGTCCAACCGGCCCTTGAAATCCACCAGTTAAATTGTCCAATTTTGGCAAGGCACCGTCTCAGGCAGGCGGTGCCTCAACAAGATGAGCGCCCGGGCAGGCGGCTAAGACTGGGAGATAACGATGAACAAGGTTGAAGTAATCATCCGGCCCGAGAAACCGAATGACGTCAAAGAAGCTTTGGCCGAAGTCGGCCTAATCGGGCTTAACGTAGTGAACGTCACCGGCCGCGGCACTCAGCGCGGCGTGACCTCCAGTGGTTCGCGCGGAGTTGGCCGGTACGAGATAAATATCCTGCCAAAGGTAGAGCTTGAACTTGTGGTCCATGATGACGCCACCCAGAAAGCCGCCGACACAATCATTGAACACGCCCGCACTGGGAATATCAGCGATGGCAAGATCGTCGTCTTTCCAGTAAGCAACGCCATCAAGGTTAGGACCGGAGAGGCGGCTTTATGACCCGGTCATCAGCGGTTGATTCATACACAACCTTTACGAGATTAATACCTTGAAATAACGGTCAGGTACCGGTCTCTCCTTGCAAGCTGGCGCCTGGTGGCACCAGCAAAGGAGGTTAACCACTGCTTGGTAGCCTCAGGCTGAAGCAAAGAAGGAAGTAACACGATGTACCGGCTCAAAAGCTACCCCCGTTGTTCCGGCGATCTATTCGAAAACAGTGACAATTATCGGAGTTACATCGATTGCTTCCAGTGCGGCCATTATCTGACGGCCCTCGAAGATGCCGATATCAGGTACGACAACTTTTCGACTAGAACCTACACCATCCTGCTAGACATGCCCATCAGGGTCCTTGCAGCGATCGCAGCCTAGACATAAGCAGCCCAGTAAATGATGCCGGGCCGCCTCCTTTTCCCCTCATACCTCTACCCTCATCCCTTCGTACCCAGTCCTGCGGCATCCTTCCTTATCTTGCTCTTTATCAGAGCCGGTCTTACAATTGCCCTCATCGTGCCACATCTGCTATTTAGGGGGACATCCACCCATGCCCACTCTTAACCACCCATTGGAAAACATCCGCGTCATCGACCTAGGCCGTCATCAAGCCGGCCCGCGCTGCGCCCAGGTACTGGCCAGAATGGGCGCCGAGGTCATCAAGGTTGAGCGTCTGGGCGGTGAGGAGACCCGTTACCACGGCCCCTGGGTTAAGAAGCAGTCCTCGTACTGGGTCCAATACAACTCGGGCAAGAAATCCTTGGCCATGGACCTCCGCAAAGAAGAGGGTAAAGAGGCCCTCAGGAAGCTGATCGCAGTCTCCGATGTCCTGGTCCAGAACTTCCGGCCCGGTACCATCGAAAAGATGGGCTTCGGCTACGAAGAACTGAAGAAGATCAACCCCCGCATCATCATGGTCAACGTCTCCGCCTACGGTCAGTTCGGCCCCTACAGTGACCAGATCGGCTACGACCCCATCGGCCAGACCATGTCCGGCATCACCATGCTCACCGGCGACGACGACATGCCCCCCATCCGGACCGGCGTGCCCATAATCGACCGCATCACCTCGCTGCACGCAGCCATCGGCTGTTTGGCCGCCCTGCACGAGCGTGAGGTTTCCGGCGAGGGCCAGTCGATGGACGTTTGTCTGGCTGACACCGGTTATTCCATGACTGAGATTCCCATCACCGCCTACCACGGCTCCGGCATCGAGCCCAAGCGTGGCGACTCAAATTCCACCGCGCCTCCATCGGGTATCTACCCCTGCAAAGAGGGCTGGGTCCTATTATCTGCCGGTGACCAACACCACTGGTACCGCGTCTGTAACGCCCTGGGTCGGCCTGAGTGGCTGGAGGACCCCCGTTTCAACACACGTCCCGAACGAGCGAAGAACGCGGCCGTCGTGAACGAAGCGCTGAATGCGCTCCTAGCCACCATGACCATGGAGCAAGCCATAGCCCACTTCACCGAGCACGATGTGGTCGCGGCCCCTGTAAACGACATACCTATGGCCGAGGCCGACCCCCATCCCTGGGAGCGCCGCGCCATGGTGGAAGTCGACGATTTCCTGGCCGGCACCATCGCCGTTTCCGGAGACTACTGGCACTTCTCGCGGACTCCGGTGAACATCGGCGTCACCCCCAAGGTCGGCGAGCATAACGACGAAGTCCTCTCCGAGATCCTGGGCTACACCGCCGAAGAGATTGAGGAGTTCAAGAAGAACAACGTGATCTCCGAAGACCACCTTTATGATGAAATCGTAGGCGCGCCAGACCGGCCTCATTAGACTAATAGCCAAACTTCCGATTTTAATAACGGCTCTTCAAAGACCAACATTGTAGGGGCAGGTTTGAAACCTGCCCCTACTTGCGTGGACTATGCTCGAATCCCTGCCGGTTCAGACGCCCGCTTACCCCGACGGGTTGACCCAGCGGGAAGCGGTAGTGCTACAGCTAGTCTGCGGCGACAAAACCGACTGGGAGATCGAAGAAGAGCTCTTGATCAGCGTCTCGACTGTGGGCAACCACGTGAGCAACGTCCTTAACAAGACCGGCGCGGTCAACCGGACAGAAGCTGCCAGCCACACTAATCAGCACGGCCTAGTAACGGCAGACCCCGCTCAGTAAGCCAACATCATCCGCTGAATTTCGGCTTTGTCCTTGGTCTTCTCCAGTGCCAACATCAGCAAAATGCGCGCCTTCTTGGGCGTGAGGTTGTCAGCTACTATATAGCCGTCCTCGGTGAACCGGCGGGTCTGCATCACCCTTCCGCTGCCAGTCTGCGTGGCAATCACCACGGGTAGCCCGGCGTCCGATACTTCCTTCAACGCCGCCATGAATGGGGGCGGCGAACCACCGCTGCCCAACCCGGCAGCCACCAGGCCGTCCACTCCGGCTTGAGCCAGGGCCTTGATCACCAGCCCGTCAGCCCCGGCATAGGCAGTCGCGATGTCTACCCTCGGCAGTTGGTCTAAACCGTCGACATCAAACTCGGAATCTACGGTGTGGGCGCGGTCCGGGCGGCGATAAAAGACCACCTCTTCATCGGAATCTGCGTAGCCCAAGAACCCGAAGTCCGCGGCCTGAAACGTCTCCAGGCGGTAGCTGTTGGTCTTGGTCACATCCCTTGCCGCCTGGATCTGGTTGTTCAAGATGGTCAAAACGCCCCGGCCCGCCGACTGGGGCGCCGCCGCCACTCGGATGCAATCGATCAGGTTCACATCAGAGTCGGTGCCCAAGCCGGTGGGCGGACGCATGGCGCCGGTAACCACGACGGGTTTGCTGCTCTTGATAGTCAGGTTCAGGAAATAGGCGGTTTCCTCCAGAGTGGCAGTCCCGTGGGTGACCGCCACGCCCGCCGCATCAGGATCATCTCTGAATATCTGGTTGATCCGGTTCGCCAGTCCCAGCCAGTGCTCCGGCGTGACATCAGTGCTCCCCAGATTCAAGAACTGCTCGGTCCTGACGTCGGCAAACTCCAAAACTTCCGGCACCCTGGCCAAAAGTTCATCGATCGTCAGATGCTTACCGTCGTAGCTGTAGTTCGTGTAGTCCGTGCGAGTACGCCCCACGAAGGAGATACTTCCACCTGTCCCCACCAGGTAAACCTTCGGCTTGCTTTGACTAGTCATATAAAAACTCCCTGTTAAATAAAACCGTGCCTGGAACAGTCTCCGTTCCTCCCCAACGCCCAGCAGTATACGACGGGGCTGCCAGATAGATACAGAGGGACAGGCACGCCGCCGCTATGGGGCCATCAAGTCGGTAATTATGGGCCGACTCCGCTAAAGTGCCTTCCTCAACATGGGTACATGTGCTATTCTCAATATTGTCGGGTGAAGTAATACGTTTCTCGTAATCGAGACCAATTTCCTGCCTCGGGCCACTAGATTTATTCCCCTGGCCCTTGGCGAAAAAGGCCGCTTGAAACCAGCAAAACTTAAAAATCGAAAGACCCAGCATCTACCGGACCGGTTGGCCTGGAGCCGGACCCGTAGCTGGTAAGGAGGCGACCTCAAATGTTGGCCCTTTGGATGCTCAGAGCGTTGAGCGCGGGGGGTCTTGGGGTGATCGGCTGGCAGCTCGGATTATTTATATCGGAATCATCAACAGATAAAGCAGAATTCATTCCTTGGGGTCTTGGATTGACCCTGGCCGGCGCAATAATCGGGGGCATATTAGTCCCCTACCTGATCCTCAAGCTCTGGCGCATAAGCGCTGAATACATCGATTCACTATCCGGCTCGGCATTAATCTCAGGCACGGTAGGCCTACTCGTAGGCTTGGTTGTTGCCTCACTTGTCTGCATACCCCTGTACTCACTATCCGGTTGGCCCAGTTGGGGCGTGCCGGTCGTCGTGAATGTTGTCTTAGGCCTTTTCGGACTTGGGCTGGGCGTCCAACGGGAGCGGGATGTGCGCGCCATATTCCCTGGACTGGAAGTTCCTGCCATGCGCGCTGAACATTCCATGGGCTCAACAATGAATGGGGCCGGAGTGACCTCCAGCGGCAACAGTTGGACCGGAAAGGCCGACAAGGTCAAATCCTTGACCTTCTCTCGTAATGGAAACATCCTCGTGGACACCAGCGCGATCATCGACGGACGGATCGCCGACCTTAGTATCACCGGTTTCCTGGAAGGCTCTTTAATCGTGCCCCGTTTCGTGTTGGATGAATTGCGTCACATCGCCGACTCCAGCGATCCGCTCCGGCGCAACCGTGGCCGTCGCGGCCTGGAAGTCTTGGGCAAGCTGCGGAAAGACGAGGCGGTGCCACTGGAAGTTCTGGACGTGGGAGTGGAGAACGGCAACGAGGTGGACGCAGTCCTAGTCCAATTGGCCCGGGAGATGAAATCGGCCATCCTCACCACCGATTACAACCTCAACCGCGTTGCCGAGCTTCAAGGCGTCCAAGTCTTGAATGTGAATGAACTGGCCAACGCTCTCAAGTCCATCGTTCTCCCCGGTGAAGAACTGCGGGTGAACATAGTCCAAGAAGGGAAAGAAGTGGGCCAGGGCGTGGCCTACCTGGATGATGGCACGATGGTCGTCGTAGAGGGCGGCCGGCGCTACCTGAACGCCTTCCATGATGTGGTAGTCACCAGAGTCTTGCAGACGGCGGCCGGACGCATCATCTTCGCCCAACCCAAGGGCGAATAGCCTCGAACTCCCTGGTTTACGTTCTTAAAGACGCGGAGAAGCGGTGGTCAAAACAGGCGCGGTTATAGTCGCTGCCGGACGCAGCACCCGTATGGGCGGAGTGGACAAGACTTTCGCCCCCATACTGGGCAAGCCTCTGGTGGCCCATACCCTGGACCGCTTCGAATCTTTCTCGCTGGTCGACCAGATCGTGCTGGTCCTGGCCGAGGATTCCCTGAAACGAGGCCGGGAGTTAATCCAAGAGCAAGGCTACCGGAAGGTGACCCACGTCTGTGCCGGCGGTGAGAGACGCCAGGACTCGGTCAAGAACGGACTGGGCTTGCTTTCTGAGTGTGACTGGGTCATGGTCCATGACGGCGCCCGACCCTGTTTCGACGAAGCCATGCTGCAGCGTGGACTGGACGCGGCTGCCGAATTCGGTTCGGCCATAGCCGGAGTGCCTGTCAAAGACACCATCAAGCTGGTATCCACCGGCCAGATGGTCACCGAAACCCCTGACCGCTCCCTGCTCTGGGCCGCACAGACTCCCCAAATCTTCCGCTACACCCTCTTATCCGAAGCCCACCGTGATTGCACTCAAGACGTAACTGACGACGCAGCCATGATTGAGTCCCTGGGCCACCCCATAAAAATGTTCCTGGGAGCCTTTCAGAATATCAAAGTCACGACTGTCGAAGACCTGATAATCGCTGAGGAGTTTCTGAAATCCGCTTCGAGTTACATTTGATGGCATCCACTCGTCCTGAGCCCGTCGAAGGATCCCGGCTGTGCCCCAGTCATAGTTAACCCCCGGTCACACGTCCTTGAAGGGACAAGTATCCTAGCGTAAACTTTTCCCGATATGTCCACGCCCAAAAACCCTGAATCTCAGGAATCGCGCTCAGGAATCGGTTTCGACTCCCATCCTCTGGCTGAGGGGAGAAAGCTGGTGCTGGGCGGCGTGACCATCACTCATGACAAGGGACTTTCCGGCCATAGCGACGGAGATGTGCTGGTCCACGCCATCATGGACGCCCTCCTTGGTGCGGCCAATCTGGGAGACAAAGGTATCCATTTCCCCTCCAGCGACCCCCAATACAAGGACATATCCAGCCTCATCTTGCTCGAGCGAGTCGGCGTTCTGGTCGCCCAGGATGGCTGGCGGCTCTCAAACGTAGATGCTACAATCCTGGCACAAAATCCCAAGCTCAGTCCCTTCAATGCGGAGATGCGGGAAAACGTGGCAGGGAGCCTGTCCGTTTCTCCTGACCGAGTCAGCGTAAAGGTCACCACCACCGACTACCTGGGGTTCGTGGGCCGGGAAGAGGGGATCGCCGCCATAGCCGTAGTTTTCTTGATGTCCGCGATTCCTGGTGGCCAGTTATGACTGGCTCCGTTTGATCCATGAAGCTATATAACACCCTCAGTCACGATATCCAGGAATTTGCTCCCGCAGACGGCAAGACGGTCAAGATGTACGTCTGTGGGGTCACGCCTTATTCCTCCACCCACGTCGGCCACGCCCTAAGTTACGTCGCGTTCGACACTCTCCGGCGGTATCTGGAGTTTCTTGGCTTCGACGTTCGCCACGTCCAGAATTTTACCGACGTGGACGACAAGATCATCAACCGCGCCAAAGAACAGGGGATCGAGCCCGACGAACTTGCCGAAGAGTTCATCGACGATTTCTACCGGACCATGGATGCCCTGAACATCCAGCGGGCCCATGTCTATCCCAGGGCAACGCAGGAGATCGGTCCAATCATCGATACCATCCAGACGCTGGTGGACAACGGCTCGGCCTACCCGGCGGGCGGCGACGTTTTCTTTCGCGTTACCAAGAAGGACGACTACGGCAAGCTCAGCCACCGGACACTGGACGGGATGCAGGCCGGCGCTAGAATCGAGATCGACGAGAACAAAGAACATCCCATGGATTTTGTCCTCTGGAAGGGCGCACGCCCGGGAGAGCCGTCATGGGAGAGCCCGTGGGGACCGGGAAGGCCCGGCTGGCACATCGAGTGCACGGCCATGTCCATGACCTACCTGGGCGCAACGCTAGACATCCACGGCGGCGGCCAGGACCTGATCTTCCCTCACCACGAGAATGAGATCGCTCAGAGCGAGGCGGCCACCGGCGAGGCACCCTTCTCCAAGTACTGGGTGCACAACGGCCTGCTGCAACTGGGCGAAGACAAGATGAGTAAGTCCTTGGGCAACCTGGTGTCGGTGGAAGATGCCTTAGAGAATTACACGCCCGACGCCATCCGCCTGTATTTCTTGAGCTCCCACTATCGCAGCCCGCTCAGCTACAGCGACGAAGGCTGCGACGCCATGGAGCGCAGTGCTGACCGTCTGCGCCACGTTCTCAGGCCCGAAACTAAATCAACCGGCGAACCCATGGATGCAGCTGCGTTCGAAGAGCAGTTCATGGCCGGCATGGACGACGACCTGAACACCCCAAAGGCGCTGGCGGCCCTTTTCGACCTGTCCCGGGAGATGAACCGCCAACGTGACGAGGGACACTCCATCTCCGCCGCCCAAGACTGCCTGCGCCACCTGGGCTCCATCCTGGGTCTGACTTTCAACGAACGGGCGTCGTCTCTGAAAATCGACGCTAAGTCATATAACGCTATAGCTCAAGAACTCCGGGTTAAGATCTCAGAGACCGGGCAGGCCGAATTATCCGAGTTGTTCGCTGATTCCAACTCGGATGTGGAAGCCGTGTCCGCGAAAGACATTGACCGGCTGGTGGACATACGGACCACCTGCCGGACTTATAAGCAGTTCGGCTTGGCCGACGAGATTCGTGGCTGGCTGGAGAGTCAAGGCGTTACGGTGGAAGACTCTGCGGCGGGCAGCATCTGGGAATACCGCCCCACTTCCTAACGCGGCCCTACGTAATCAAATCGTCCGGAGTGCCTTGGGCTGAACGGAGCCAAAACTGATGCCCGATACCACCCTGCCCGATTCCCTCATCTACTCTCTCGCCCAGGTTCTCGGGCGAGAAAACATCCTCACTGACCCCTACGACCTGGACCGCTATTCCGGTGACGCCCTCTCCCCATCACGCGCCTTCGGCGCAGAAGACTCTTTCAAGCGTTTGGCCGACGTCGTGGCCCGCCCTGGTTCCACCGAAGATGTGCGCGCCGTTTTAATGCTTGCCAACGAGTCGGGCACACCGGTAATCCCCTTCGGCGCCGGCACCGGAGTCATGGGCGCCACCGTGCCGGCCAGGGGCGGCATCACTCTTGACCTACAGCGCATGAACAAGATTCTGACCATCAACCCTACTGACATGACTGCTGAGGTAGAGGCCGGCGTGGTACTCGAAGACCTGGAAAACGCACTCTCCGACCTAGGGTTAATGCCCGGCCATGACCCTTACAGCGTGCCCATCGCCACTGTGGGCGGGACGATATCCACCAACGGCGTCGGCTACCGTGCCAGCGCTTACGGCCCCATGGGAGACCAGGTCGTAGCTTTGGAAGCCGTGTTGGCCGATGGCCGAATCATGAGCACCAGGGCAGTCCCCAACCAGTCATCTGGCCCGAGCCTGAAGCACCTGTTCATCGGCTCGGAAGGCGTATTCGGCGTGATCACCAAAGCGACGATCCGTGTGTTCCGCCTTCCAGAGGCCCAAGTCTTTTCCGCCCTAGCCTTCGACACCTTCGACCAAGGCTTCAACGCCGCGGCCGAGATGTTCGCCCTGGGGATTCGCCCCACGCTGGTAGACCTTACAGAAGAAGGTGAAGGCATCACCTTCCACCTGCTATTTGAGGGATTCAGAGAAGGTGTCCAAGCCACTGGGGAAAGAGCAGTAGCGGTGTGCGCCGAGTTCGGCGGGCGGATGCTAGGGCCGGAACCGACCGAGGCCTACTGGGCAGACCGGCGCCAGTCGGCCGAGAACTACAAAGTGTCAGCCCTAGGCAAGCCCCGCAGCGTCCGCTGGAGCCGTTGGCGCGGTCGGCGTGGATTTGACTACCTCCACCTGGGCCTGCCCATCTCAAAGGTGCTGGAATACCGCAAGCGGAGCGATGAGATCATGTTGAGATCAGGCGTCCGGGTCGTCGAGTACGCAATCTGGTCCCGGCCCGAGTTGTTCTCCATGCTAATCATCCCAGATTCAGCGGCAGCGGTCTCAAATGAGAGTTTGGGCGAAACAGTGGAACAGGTGCTGACATTGGCCCAGGACATGGGCGGAATCATGGAGTATTGCCACGGAGTGGGCGTAAAACTGAACCATCTGCTTGCGAGAGAGATGGGGGTCGGTCAGGACATGGTACAGGCTATCAAACAGGCATTAGACCCCAACAACATCATGAACCCCGGCAAACTCGGCCTCTAAGTTCCGTTTTTATTCGCTAGACCAAACAAACGAACGGATCCGACGCCATCTTGATGCGCCCCTCTGAGCGAGAAGTTATTTTCCTCGACCTTTTCCACTCTAATCTCTTTTCTATTAGCTATTTCCGTAATAATTCCTCCGTAATCGGAAATAAACGAAAGAATACCAGCCGCCACGGTCAATTGATAACTTGATACCCACCATCATTAAATCAGATACTGTCAAGCTCAAACTATACACTGACACAATAGGACGATATAGTTATCATAGAATTGGATTAAGTAACGATCATAGTATCGTGATACTACACACTTGAACGAGCGGTAAGTCCGAAGGCTAGGGAACAGGATATGACGAAGCAGGACAATCACAAAAACGGGCATCTGGACTTTTTGCACTTGAGTGAAGTGCTACATCACATGGAAGGAACCGTAGTCGTAGCCTACGACTGGCTGGCCGGTCCGGCCTTGACCGAAAAGCAGCGCACGGAGCATAGGCTAGCCGAGAGTGAGCCAATCCGACGCGTCGGCACGATGGGCCTCTAAGAAGATCTCCGGAAGATAACCGAAAATTCCCATCAGGTCTCGAATCTAACTACCCTAAAGTTAACCCGGTTGTAGCCGCCCATCCAACACCCATTTCGGCGCAACCTCCACCGCGATCGTGGCCGGGAATACTCCTTCTCCACGGCGGCAGCTGATTTCGCTGCCGCCTTTTCTTTTGCCAAGAGCCGAACTTAGATCAGAATGGCAATTCCTGCCCGATCCCCTGCTCTTTAGCTTTGGTGTAAACCAACTGCGCTGCGGCTATGTCCTCAAGAGCTAGGCCCATGGACTCGAACAACGTGATCGAGTTCGCCGAAGGGCGGCCTTGTACCCTGCCTGCAACCACATCCTGAAGCTCTTTGGCCATGTCCCAGCGGAAGCTGCCTCGTGGTTCCAGCCATAACAGGTCGCCGCATTCGATCTTGGCCTGGTCCAAGTCGTCAACCACGATAACTTCGGACCGCAGCACCGCCTCTTCGTCGATCTCCCGCCGCATCCAGTGGTTACCGCCAGCGGCGTTGATGTGAGCGCCCGGAGATAGCCATTCTCCTAGCAGCGCCGGCTCCCGGGCCGAGGTTATAACTATCACCACGTCGGCCCCTCCAACGCATTCCTGTGCGCTGTCCACCGCTTTTACTTCTACGTTCAGACTCTCGCTGCTACGCTTGGCAAACTCCTCACGACGTTCCTCCCGTCGGCTGAAGACCTTCACTGCTTTAATATCGCGCACAGAACAGACCGCCTCCAATTGGGTGCGGGCCTGAAAGCCGGACCCAATCACGGCCACGATGGCCGCGTCTTCTTTGGCCATATATTTGGTCGCCACTCCGCTGGCGGCTCCTGTGCGAATCTGGCCCAGGCGGCCGGCCTCCATGCAAGAAAGCAACCCGCCGGTTTCATAGTCATAGAGCATTACGATCATCTTGGCTGAGCCGGGGCCGCCGAAAGAGGGGTAGGCCTTATATCCGAATACTCCTTGGCCTGCGTTGGAGGCGGTCATGAAATGGAAGAATCCACCCGGCATGCGGATCCTATTCCTGGGACGATTGTCCACCTTGCCCTCGCCGGCATCGGCAAACGCCTTGTCCAGCACGTCTATGCACTCGCCCATGGGCAACAACTGGGCCACTTCTTGGTCGTTTAAAAACAGGGCCATATCTATCTCCTGATGTTCCCGGCGCTCTTGGTAAGCTATTCGTGTCCAGGCACGGACGGCAGCCAAGTATAGCACCGTGGAATCCCTTGGAATAGGCGCCAAAAAAGGGCATCCCTTTGCTACAATTAGCGGGCACTCCACCAGCTTGATATCAAGGAAATAATCCAACGATGTTCAAACCCCGCGTTTACGTCACCCGGCAGATATTTCCGGACGCCTTGGACCTGATTGAGAAGTTTGCGGAGTTGGAGCTTTGGCCGGACGATGAGCCACCCTCGCCCGAACAACTCATGGAAGCCATGTCTAATGTTGACGGCGCAATCATCAATGTGATGGACCGCATCGATGCGCCACTTTTGGACGCCGCGCCGAAGCTCAGAGTACTGAGCCAGGTCGCCGCGGGGCTGGACAACATAGACATTCCCGCGGCCACCAAGCGGGACATCATGGTAGGTTACACGCCTGGGGTATTGGCCAAGTCCACCGCCGACCTGGCCTTTGCCTTATTGTTAGCCGTGGCCCGCCGCGTGGTCGAGAGCGATAAATGGGTCCGAGAAGGCAACTGGAAGATCTCCCACCATCCCATGTTCTGGCTGGGGTCAGAGGTTAACGGCAGCACCTTAGGCATCCTCGGCTTAGGCGGAATCGGACTGGAAATGGCCAAAAGGGGCCTGGGCTTCGACATGAAGGTCCTCTACCATTCCCGCACCCGAAAACGGGACCTGGAGAAAGAGTACGGTCTTAAATACGCCTCGTTCAAGAGGGTTTTGGCCGAGTCTGATTTCCTCTCCATACACGTGCCTCTCACACCGCAGACGAACCATTTCATCGGCGAGAAGCAACTCCAGATGATGAAGCCGTCGTCGATCCTGGTGAACCTATCCCGCGGGCCGGTCGTGGACACCGGTGCCCTGCACCAGGCGCTCACCAATGGCACGATCGCTGGAGCAGGCCTGGACGTGTTCGATCCCGAACCGGTGCCCACAGACCACCCGATTCTCGGCCTGGACAACGTAGTGGTCCTGCCTCACATCGGCAGCGCGTCCAACCGTTCCCGCAGGGATATGCACCTTCTGGCGGCCCGAAACTTGGTGGCTGGTTTGAACGGAGAGCGGCTGGAAGAATGCGCCAACCCAGAGGTCTACGAGTCTCTGGGCATCTAACTTCTAAGCATATCCTATGATGCTACCGCCGCGGTGGCAGCGGTCAGCCCCCAACGGGATTGGACTAGATGACCTCCGACCCACGAAAGCACCTAACCGTGTACGGTTAAGCATTGGTCAAGTAGTAGTGATACGTCTCAGATTCAGACCCGGCACACTGAATCCTATGCGTGTGACCGTGGCACTCGTCTAGTTCGGCGTCGGCACAAAAGTCGGAATCGGTGATTCAGCGGGCGTCGAATCCGGCGTTAGAGTTGGCGCCTGGTGGATGGTGGTCGGTTCCGCGGTCGGTTCCAAGGCGGTCTTGGTCTCAGAATCAGCGGTGCAGGCGGCAACAGCTACGCCCATAAGCAAGATTACGATGGGAAAACAAATTTTCCGCCTGTTTTGAGTACTCCGTGGACGCGTCACTGGGGAGGTTGTGGTCAGTTCGTGGGAAGGAAGAATTCCCAGTGAAGTGATGGCAGAAGGCTAGAAGGATGGCGGAGAGGGCGGGATTCGAACCCGCGAGAAGCTTGCGCCCCTACACGATTTCCAGTCGTGCCCATTCGGCCGCTCTGGCACCTCTCCAGCTTGGCGGGAATTTCCCGCGCAGAGGACCCGGACACGCCACGCGGCCGGGAACCCTGAGACATTAGCCATTATAGGCAACGGCCAGATAGGCTGTCCACAGACTCGAGCGCCAGATCTCTTTCGCTACTCTTCAAAAAAGCCTGGCCGCTCGCCTATAATGCTATTTGATCTAATACAGCATAGGAGAACATAGAACCATGGCCGACGCAGGCTTTGTAAAAGTTGCACAAGTAAGTGAGATTAAACCTGGCGAGATGATCTCGGTGGAAGTGGATAACGAACAGGTCCTTCTGGTCAACTTGAACGGTAGCATCCATGCCGTCGACGACATATGTTCCCACGCCTACGCGTCCTTGTCCGAGGGTGACCTAAGCGGGGAAGAAGTCGAGTGCCCGCTCCACGGAGGATCATTCAACACGATCACCGGAGTCCCCATCAATCCACCGGCTAGTGAGTCTCTTCGTATCTTCAGCGTTCAGGTCGAAGGCGACGACATCCTGGTCGGACCGCCCAACAGCTAGGCAATACTGTTACCGGTTAGCTAGCCAAAGCCGGGAATCCGATCCAGGATGTTAATGATCTGGATTTCCGGCGCGGGCCAATAGACCATCCAAACCTTGCCGCGTATGTTGGCTTCCGGGACGGCTCCCCAGGAACGGGAGTCGTTGCTGTGAGTCCGGTTATCCCCCAGCACGTAATATTCGTCTTCTCCCAATGTGACCTCAGAAGCGTTGGAATGGTCCTTATGGGGCAGGTACGGCTCATTCAGCACTTCTTCGTTCACAAACACTTTGCCGTCAAACATACGCATCGTTTCTCCGGGCAGCCCAACCACCCTCTTCACGAAGTCTTTCCTTGGGTTGTTTGGATTGGAATCCGGAAACTCGAACACGATGACCTCGCCCCGCTTGGGTGCATGAATGGCGTGCCGGGACGAGCCTTCGCCGGCCGTCCAAAAAGGAACGATCTTGGCCAGCCGGTCAAGCTCCACCCGCAGGTAGACCAACCGGTTAACCAACAGGTATTGGCCGTCTTCCAGAGTGGGATCCATGCTAGACCCGGCGACCTTGAAGTTACGCACGGTAACCTGCAGCAGCATGAACACCACCGCCGCCAGGACAACCGCCTCGATTATTTCTCTGCCTACACGCGCCAAAGATGCAAAGTCCTATCAAATACGCCCAGACACAAATCGTGTCAAAAAGTATAGCACTCACGCACAGATAAAGACCGCCGGTTGTCTGATTCCACATTCAAGTCGCAAATCATAGCGCAACCTGAATTCCAAGGCATATTGCACTTCACCGACTTAAACAGCGTTTCCAATTTTCTACCGGAACGGTCAAAGCGTTGGCGAAAGAATCTGACGAACTTTCTGACGCCGAAAGAGCGTCGCTGAATGAATCTCTCCCTGACTTGGTCTCCGATACTCCGCAAACGCAGTTTGCGATAATGCGAATAGACCGATGGTTATCGCGAACTGGTGGCGAAACATCCATTGCAGTTAAAGAGGTCTTGATGAGGGTCGCAACCGAGGCGGTGAAACAGCATATGAGGTGGGATTAGCCTATATCCTTGCGTGTTTCGAAGGTCATAGATATATTGTTCGTGGATATCCAGTTCTTGAATCAGCACAATTCCATCCACGGATCACGGAGGAACCACACCATGAGTTGGCGTTTTCAATTGCTTAACAAACCCTACGGCAGCGTTACCGAAGGCCCCGTCTGGGACGGCGAGAATCTGCTTTTCACCCACATAGCCGCCAGCCGAATTTACCGCTGCGACCACAAGACTGACGAGATCACCGTTTGGCGGGAAGGCACCAACCGCACCAACGGCCTGGCCCATGACGAGGAAGGGCGGCTCTTTGGCTGCTGCTCTGGCGGCCGCGCCATCCTACGCTTCGACCCCGACGGCAACAACGTGGTCATCGCCGACGGATTTGATGGCCATAAACTGAACACCCCCAACGACCTGGCCGTGGACCGCCAAGGTCGGGTCTGGTTCACCAACCCCTGGAACGCCACCAACATTGACGCCAAAGAGATCGAAGAACCGGGCTTCCGCGCCGTGCTCTGCGCCACTCCCCAGGCCGACGGCTCTTATTCCGTAACTAGAGTCGAGACTGACAGCACCATGCCCAACGGCATACTGGTGTCCATCGACGGCAAAACCCTGTACATCGCCGAGAGCAACAGCGAAGACGCCAGCATCGACCGGGAACTACGGGGGTATCCCATCAAGGACGACGGATCCCTGGGTCCCTACGACACGCTGCATGCCTTTGGCACCAACAAACGCGAGCCCCAGCGCGGCATAGACGGCATGTGCCTGGACCGTGAAGGCAATATCGTCGCCACCGCCGGTTGGCCCTCTTCCGGCCCCGGCCCGCTGATCTATGTGTTCGACCCCAAAGGCCGGGTGATCGAGACCCACCCGGTGCCCTGCATCCGGCCAACCAACTGCTGCTTCGGCGGCCCGGACCGATCCACTCTGTACGTGACCACCGCCGAGGGGCATCTCTTCAAGGCCGAAACAGGCATGGAAGGCTGGGCGCTATTCCCGTAGGGATCGCCCACTTTCAATGATTCAACGAGAGAATAAATCATGAGTTTGCAAGGGCGGGGCAACCTCGGCGACCGAGGAATCACCCGGGCGCAATTGCGTCAAGGTGGCGGTCGCGGCAATGGCAACGACCACCTTGAAGAGATGATTGGCGCTACAGAGTTGTTCGTTTACCAAACGCCCAACAAGAAACCCAAGGGCTTCGAATCTTTAAAACTGTTCCTAGCTGCGTCCGAATGCGAGTTGATATCCACGCTGGACGTCCCACCGGAACTCAAAAACTACGAAGCATTCCGCGTAACCCACAAGTTGGGAGAAAAGATTCCCGACGACGTGCTCAAGCGCTGCCACTCGTGGGCCCACGGACGCAATTTCCTCCACAGCTTCTTCAAACCCATGTACGGTACGCGGTAACGGTCACGCAGCACCCGCTACACCCCGCTCATCTTGGCTTCATCAACACCAGCGGGACCTTGGGGACCAGCCTTGAAGGAGTATTCGCCGCCGGCGACGCCCGAGGCGGTAACACCAAGCAAGTGGCACCAGCGGTCAGCCAAGGCGGAACCGCAGCCCTAATGACCCGCAACTTTCTTGAGAAGCAGCAGGGCAACCGGGGTTACAAGGGCGACTAGGCCAATAGGGCCGAGGGGGACTAGTTGGACTGGTGGTCGCGGCGGTTGGCGCAGTTGGGGCATCAGCCGCAGAGGTCGACACGCCGTCCACTGAACTGGAAATCTGAACAGACTTCCCGGCGCTTCCGGAGGTTGGAGACCATGTCTTGGCCCACTTTGGCGTCATGAACGCTGGCGCATCCGACGCAGACCAAGTTGGCATAAGGGGAGAGGTTGGCGTCGTAGCGAGACTGCTCCTGGAACGGTAATTCCCGGACGATTCCCGCGTTCTCCAGCATGGTCAGTGTGTAATGGACTGTGGCCAGAATTACGTAAGGGAAAAACTCCTTGACTCGGCCGTAGATCTACGTCACTGAAGGATGATCGGCAGAGTTGACCACAACTTCGGCAATGGCCAATCGTTGCGGAGTAAGTCTGATTCCCAGAGTCTTTAATTGCGCGCCAAGTTCATCCTGTGTAGTAAAATCACTGCTGGCTTATAAGTGTTGCTAACCAGACGGGGAACAAGAATCATCCCCCTTCTTGCCTAGCTGACCGGTGATAGCTGATAGCTCCTACAGGCGTCCGCCTCCCTTGAACATGGGCTCCTGTCGGCGGTAGACCTGGATGCGGTTGCGGCAGGACTCGACCACGAACACGCGGTCCTCGTCGTCAACAGCCACGGCCACCGGACCCCAGAAGTCCTTCTCGCGCTCGATGCCCTGAGCGATCTCCCGTTCTTTCCACATCTCGCCGTTGGCGTCCAATTTGTCCTTGCCCCACTTGGAGATAGTGCCGTCGCCGGTGGTCAACGTTACGAACTTTCCGGCCGGATCGAACATCTGCAGGCGCTCGTTACCCCAGTCGGCCACATAGATCATTCCGGTCCGGTCCACGGCGACGCCAGTGGGCCGGTTGAACTCACCGGGCTCGCTGCCGGGGCTGCCGAAGGCCATCAGGAACATGCCGTCCTTGGTGAACTTCTGGATACGGTCGTTCCGCCAATCGGCGATGTAGATATTGCCTTCGCCATCGACGTCAATGCCCCACGGCAGGTTGAATTCCCCGTCGCCAGACCCCTGACTCCCGAAGGACGAGATGAACTTGCCATCCTTGGTGAATTTCTGGACCCGGTTGTTCTGGCTATCGACCAGCAGCAGATTGTCGTCGGCGTCAAAGACCATCCCGGAAGGGCTCTTGATCTCGCCGTCGCCAGTGCCTGCAGTGCCCCATTTGCCGACCCATTCCCCGTCCTTGGTGAAGATGGAGATGCGGTTCAGCCATTCGTCGGCCACATAGACGCTGCCCGTCTGGTCTAACGCCACGCTGGTTGGCCAAATAAGAGAGCCGTCCTCAGTGACGATGTCCGTCACGCCGGCGGTGTGGACGCCCCGGGCGAACTCGCCGATGTAGTCCTCATCCACGGTGCAGATGGTGATCCGCTTGCCGTCGGGCCGGTACTCGTAAGACCGGTTGACCACATACATGGAGTCGTCGGCGCCCCGGGCTACGGCTACGGGGTTGCGGAATCCGGGTCCGGAAAATTCTCCTCTCCCGATGCTATGACTGTATTGAAGGGATACTCCCAAGACTGCAGTAGCCATCATTACCTCTTTAAGATGTTCGGTTACGGCTTGCCTGACTCTTCTAGGCCAGAACCTACAGAAACGCCATCTGCTCGAATTCCCCGCCCACCACAGACTTGGCATCGATGCCGATCCATTTTTCCAGCACCGTGGAGTACAAGCCGCGGAAGTCGTTGTTGAAGTGCAGGTCGCCTTCCAGCAGTTTGCTTTCTTCCAAGGACGGGTACTCGCCATAGACGCCACCCTTGACGTTCTCGCCTACGACAAATGCGATTCCGCCCGAACCGTGGTCGGTGCCGGAGCCGTTATCGTGGACACGGCGGCCGAACTCTGTGAAGACCAACAGTGTCATATTGTCGGCAGCATTGTTCTCGACTAAGTCTGCCTGGAAGTCGCGCACCGCGGCGGAAACTTCGCCCCACAGAGCTGAATGGCCAACCATCTGTCCGGCGTGGGTGTCGAAGCTGTTGTATGGGGCGGTGGTGTAAAGGAAGCGAGTCCCGAACTCGGCGATGTGAGTCTGGGCGATGTTCCTCATGTACTGGGCGACTGAATTATTCCCGTATTCAACAGTTGAAGAATAATTCTCGGGCGCGGTGCTGAGGATATCGGCGCCTTTCAAGGCGTCCATGCCTGTATGGGACAGGTAGTCCATCACCTGGCCACGGCCCATGGCCGGAGAATACATGCGGGAGAAGATGTCCAGCGCTTCGTCCCTCTGGTCGTCATCGATGCCGGTCAGGACGCCGTAGGTCTCCAAGTTGCCCACCGAGGCGACCGGGACTCCCGGCGCCGCCAGCGATCGGGGGAGGCCCCGTCCGAAATTCACGCCGGTTAGGACGTTCTCTCCTCGGGGGTCGAGGTCGCGGATGGCGCGGCCCAGCCAACCTTCGTTGCCCACCTTTTCCGGCTCGCAGGTGTGCCAAATGTCCATGGAGCGGAAATGGGAACGGTTGGGATTGGGGTAGCCAACGCCAAGGATGATGGCCACTTTGCCCTGGTCAAAAAGGTCTTTTATGGGGCCCAAGGCGGGATTGAAGCCGATGTGATCGTCGATTTTCAGCACTTGGTCTTCGGATACCCGGACTGAAGGCCGGTTGTCGGCATAAAGAGGGTCGGCATAGGGAATTATTGTGTTCAAGGCGTCGTTGCCGCCGGAGAGCTGCAAGACGGCCAAGACCGGGTCTTTTTTAGTTGATGTCATATGATGGTCCTCCTTGGAGTTACTTTTCTGCCTAGGCGAACTGGTACTCCTGGGTGGCTACGATGAGCTGCAGGGCCTGTGTGATCTGACCGCCGTAAGACTCGGTCCCGGGCTTCAGGTCGCCGGACTTTCCAATGTGTTCCACCAGGTAAGCGCGAGTCTCATCCGGCAGAGCGTAGGCTCCGACCATGTCCAGACAGCGGTCGAGCAACGCCGAAGGATCGCTTATGCCCTCTGAGCTGATCCGTTCGATGATGGCCTTCACTCCGGGGAGGTCCGTGTTGCCCATCTGGTCGGCGGTGAAGTTTATGCGTTCTACTAATGTGCCGCTGTCGATCCATTCCTGTCCGGTATGCCAGCCCTCGACGGTCGGGGGGTTCATCAAGTCTTGGCCCATGTAGCGGATCTCCATGGCGATGGGGTGGAGGCCCGGCTTTGGACTGGTGAAGTCCTTGACCAAGCGCATGGTCCCGGCCACGGTCTCGGCGGGGCTCTTCACTTTTTCGAAGCGGGCATTCTTGAACCAGTCAGAGTTGAACATCACCCGCAGCATCTCGGTGAGGTTGTAGCCCGACTCGAAATAGGCGTCTTCCATCTCTTTGATAGCTTCCATGTCCCGTGGAGGAGTTCCCTGCCAAGCTGGAATCTGGGGCTCGTCGGCCACGAAAAAGTTATACAAGTGGCGGGCGATGAAGCGTCCGGCGGAGGGCTGCTTCACGATGATATCGATGATATCATCGCCATTGAAATTGCCCGTCTCACCCTGAAACGTCTTCTCTCCGTAGTCGTGGTCGGCGGCATTGAAGGCAAACTGAGATTCGAAGCGGCCGTAAGGGTACCTGGGAATGGCGTTGGCGATGGTCCAGCCGGTGAATGCCTGGGCGCATGCCTTCACGTCGTCCTCAGAATAATTGGCCTGACCGTCCATGCCAACGCCCATTGCGAACAGCTCCAGGAGTTCCCGCCCGAAGTTCTCGTTGATGGCGTCTTTGTGGCTCATGCAGTTGTCCAGATAGAACACCATGGCCGGGTCAATGGAAAGGGCCAGCAGCAATTTGGGGAAACTGCCCATCCCCAGTTCCCGGAACATGTCCAATTGCTGTTGTATCTGGCGGCCATGCTCGCACTTGGAGTTGCCGACGCAAAAGATGCCGTGCCAGAAGAGGGTCATCTTCTCTTGCAGCGGGCGCTTAGTGTTGATCATGCGGTAGGTGAGATAAGCCTGGTTGACTTCCAGGGCGTTCATCTCTTTCCAGTCGATGAAATAGCGCTCCAGGATGTCCATCTCCAGGTCCGGCTGCTCCATAGGGCTGAGCAGTTCGTCCACCACGGCCTCGTAGCCCTTGGCGGCGTACTCTTCCAGTTCTTCGTAGGTGGCGCCGAAACCGGCGCGACGCATTAGGTGAGCCATCAGCTCGACATCGGAACTAGCCATCGGTTTCTCTCCTTCCGCGAAAATCCTCGAGTCCAGGGGAATTTATTCATCCAAAGCAACCGGCATGTAATGTTGCAATCTGATCCGTGGGGTTTCTAGTCGCTAGATTATAATCATTCTAATATAAGATTGTCTATAGGTAAGCCGAAAATGGGTGGCCGAGCGCGCCATAGTGAAATGCCCCAGCCCTGCTCGTGGTGAGTTCCGACCAAAGGTCGAGAGTCTCGATGTAATCGGACCTGTCGAACCAACGTTCTCGCAACAACTTGTAATACCAGAATCGTGACTTATACGGAACCTTCAACGGGCTCAGGGCGAACGGTATACCTGCCAACCACCCGCTCCTTGGAGGCTTCTAGTTCCCGGCTCCCTGGGCCTGTTGGCCGCCAGACCGGCGGCGGTGTTGGCGGAGGGTTCAATCATCCATGATCACTGGAATACCGGCGGCCTCAGCTTTCGCAGCGGACTCCGGGTTGATCACGCCGTCCTGCATCCAGATGTATTTGACGCCGATCTCGATGGCCTGGTCGACCACCGGGGCAACCAACTCTGACCGACGGAAGATGTTCACCATGTCGATGGACTCAGGGACCGATTTTAGGTCTGGGTAGCTTTTCTCGCCGAGGACCTCTTCAATCATCGGGTTGACCGGGATGATCCGGTACCCTTGTTCCTGCATATACCGGGTAACGCGAAAGCTTATCCGGTCCGGATCTCCCGAAAGGCCGACCACCGCGATCGTCTTGCTGTTTTGCAGTTGCTCGTCAACCAGGTCCATATCGCCTCCCCTTAGTTCCAGTTCTTAGCCGAGATGTACGTGAAGGCCGCTACGGCTGCCGTCGCGCCGTCGCCGGCGGCAGACACCAACTGAGATGAGGAGTTCTGTCGCAGGTCGCCCACGGCGTAGACCCCTGGCACCTCAGTCTCCATGGATACATTGGTTGGGATGTGGCCCGCGTTGTCGGTCTTAAGAAGCCCTTCCACGATGCTTGAGTTGGGCTCAAGACCAACGTAGACAAACAACCCAGAGAGTTCCATGGCGTTCTCCAAGTTGGTCACGACGTTGCGCATCCGAAGTCCGGATACGGTGTCCTGACCCAAGACCTCTTCGATAACCGTGTTCCAGACCACCTCGATCTTGCGGTTGTCGCCGACCCGGTTTACTAGGGACTGCTGTGCGCTGAGGCTGTCGGTCCGGTGGACCAACAAGACTCGCTCGCAGTACTCGGTCAGGGTCAGGGCCTCGTCGGCGGCCGAGTCTCCGCCGCCCGCCACGGCCACGACCTGGTTCATGTATAGAGGACCGTCGCAGGTGGCGCATTGGGAGACGCCCCGGCCGAAGAACTCTTCTTCACCCGGTATACCCAATTTGCGCAGGGTCGAGCCCGCCGCGATGATCACTGTCTTGGCCCGAAGCTGCCCCGCGTCGCTGAGGACCACCCGGTAGTCGCCGTCCTTGGCAATCTTGGCGGTCTCGCCCATTATGAAGTCGGCCCCGGCGTTCATGGCCTGTTCCATCACCGCCGGTCCCAGTTCAGCCCCGGAGATGCCCTCAGGAAAGCCGGGAAAATTGTCGATCTTGTCGATGTTTATGATGGACGCGCCTCCCATCATTTGTTCCACGATCCCCGTCCGCAGTCCGTAGTTGGCGGCGTACATACCGGCGGTCATGCCCGCAACGCCTCCACCGACAATCAATACATCAAAATCGTCTGCCAAAAGGGGCACCTCCAAGGATGTAACCAAAAATTCTAGAGATGATTGAACAGTCACGGAATAGGCGTGTCGAAATCGTCCGAGACCGCTGGACTAACTATAGGTTCGAGCCTATTTTGTGTCAACAAGATCTGTATGCCTTTCTTGGCCCGGTTGCGGCTCCGCAGATCCACCAATAGAATTGAACGGCCCTGCCCATCCAGCGATTTATTGGGAGCTTGCTGATGCCCGGCAGATATGAAGTCCGTACCGAATCCAACATCATGGTCGCCATGCGCGATGGTGTCCGGATGGCCACCGATGTCTATTTGCCTGCCAAGGACGGCGTTGCGTTGGACAGTACATTTCCAGTCTTGCTGCAGCGAACTCCCTATAGCAAGACCAGAGAAGACTTGGCTCTGGAGGCGTTGTTCTTTACCTCCCACGGGTATGTCACGGTGCTCCAGGACTGCCGGGCCCGTTATTTGTCGGAAGGGGAGTTCACCAAGTACACCGATGAGGGCGAAGACAGTTTCGATACCTTGGCCTGGCTGGCCGGGCAGCCTTGGCACGGTGGCAAAGTGGGCACATACGGGCTGTCTTACGCGGCCCACACCCAGGCTGCGGCAGCATGTCTTAACCCTCCCAACTTGGGTTGCATGTGGCTGGAGTCGGGCGGGTTCTCAAACGCGTTCCAGAATGCCTGCCGCAATGGCGGAGCGTTCGAATTGCGCCAGTTGACCTGGGCCTACAAAGAGGCTGTGGAGAGCCGTGAGGCTCATGCCGACCCCGATGTAATCGGGGCGGCCATCGAGTCCCAAGAAATCTTTGATTGGTTCAAGAGACTGCCCTGGAAGAAGGGGCACTCGCCGCTACAATGGACCCCCGATTACGAGGACTATTTGTTGGACATCTGGGCCCGGGAGAACTTCAACGACTATTGGAAGCAGGTTGGTCTCTGCGCCGAAGAATACTACGATGTGTTCTCCGACGTGCCTCAGGTCCACATGAGCGCCTGGTACGACCCATATTCGAGGACGGCCACCGACAATTACGTGGCCCTTTCCCGTTCCAAGAAAGGCCCTGTGACCCTACTGATGGGACCCTGGACCCATGGCGCCCGTTCGGTGAGCCACTCCGGAGATGTGGACTTTGGCCAGTCAGCAGTCATTGAACATCTGGCAGCCGATTTTAATCACCTACGATTGCGGTTCTTCGATCGCTGGCTAAAAGGGGAAGACAACGGCTGGGAAGAACAAGCGCCTGTAATGTTGTTCGTCATGGGCGGCGGCTCCGGGCGCAAGAACTCAGAGCAACGCTTGGAACACGGTGGGCAGTGGCGCGGCGAGAAAGAATGGCCCCTGGCCTGTGCCGTGAACACGCCCTTCTATTTGCAGCCCGGAGGCCGTCTGGGCGCCCAGCTTCCCCAGGTGTCTCCTGTTGCGGACACTTATCTGTTCGATCCTGAGCATCCGGTGCCCACGGTCGGTGGCAACATATCGTCTGGTCAGCCGGTGATGGCAGCAGGAGGTTTCGACCAGAGGGAATCGGAAGAGTTTTTCGGTTCGGAAGAACCCTACCTGCCCCTGGCCTCTCGGCCGGATGTGTTGGTGTTCCAGACTGAGCCGCTGGGGGAGGACCTGGAGATCACTGGCCCCGTATCGTTACAACTCTGGATATCGTCCAGCGCAGTGGACACTGACTTCACCGCCAAGCTGGTCGACGTCTACCCACCGTCCGAAGACTACCCGGAGGGCTACGCCTTAAACTTAACCGATGGCATCCTCCGCGTGAAGTTCCGGAGCTCTTGGGAACGCACGGAATTGATGGTGCCAGGAGAGGTCTACCAAGTAGAAGTGGGGCTACTTCCTATATCTAATCTGTTCGTGAAAGGCCACCGCATCAGATTAGACATATCTTCCAGCAACTTCCCAAGGTTCGATGTGAATGGAAACACGGGAGAGAACCCCGGGACGTCTTCGGTAAGAATCACCGCATTAAACGGCGTCTACCACGACGAGACACGGCCGTCCCACATACTGCTGCCGATGATTCCGACCCACTGATTCGAGCTATACACTGAGCCTGTCATTCCGATGAACGCCGAAGGCCGACGAGGAATCCCGTTGCCCAGTGTAGTCTCGTTTCACCTGAGCAACGAGACCCCACGCTCCGCTCGGGGTGACATTAGGGTGGAGGAACCGTCCCTTCTTCCTCACAATGGGGGAGGCCAGGTTCGACGAAGTCGAGACGCTCGACCTCGTCGGAGTTTGGGGGCGCCTTCTGTTCCGAGGTTCAAATCCGTTCGGTTCAAGGGTTGCCGTCCAGTTCAGCGCCGGTTGATCAGCGTTGCGACAAAGTAATCAGAGTTCAGATTGAGGGAACTCTGGAACTTGAATCCACTGTCCTTGGCGATCTGGCGCAGTTCCTCTGTTGTGATTCTCACCTGTTGGGGAGGACCCGACTCTGTTTCCTTTTTCTGCCACTCCACGATGAAGCACCAGCCACCGGGCTTCAACATCTCTTTGGCCGCGGTCAGGAATCTGACCCGGTCTTCTGGGTGATGAAGGGTAACTGAGATAAAAAGGCCGTCCGCTATCCCGGCCTCAACCGGAAACTCGTACGCTTCGCATTTCACGACTTCGACATTGCCCAATCGTGCCTGGTTCACTCTCTCTTGGCAGGCCTGGATCATCTCGTCAGAGACATCCAGGGCAAAAACCTCGCCGTAGATCAAGTACTTGGCTAGCGGAAGGGTGAAATACCCGGGTCCGCAGCCGATGTCGGCCACCGTGTCCCTGGGATTTACGGGACAGTGGCTCATGACTCGGAAGGGGTCCAGCGTTTCCGCCCGCTCGGGCCGCAGCATCCGTTCAACCGAGGTGGGCATGTCCGGATGACCTGATTCTGTGGACATCTATTCGTAATTCTCCCTACGTGTGATGATTGCTTCAGCCAGTCGCTTCGATCAATCGCTCGGATCAAATCGCTTTAGGCGGTTACTTTACATGACTGGATTATCAGTCGCAAATTGGTTGACCAATCCCCGTTGACACCCCTGAAACCCCATCGTACACTACCGCCGGAACCACGAGTCTGTGGGGCGTGAATCACTCGTGAAACGCCGCCGCCTCTACCTGACATAACCTGGTAGAATTCGATCGGCCCCCATCTATCAACCACCATTCAGGAGATATGCATGTCCGTCCTATTCGACGAAGACCCAGATGTCGCCCGAGCCCTAGAAGCCGAAGACGTACGCCAACGGGATTGCATCGTTCTGATCGCGTCTGAGAACTACGCCAGCAAGGCCGTACTTGAGCCGGGCGCCAGCGTCATCAGCAACAAATACGCCGAAGGATATCCGGGCCGCCGTTACTATGGTGGCTGCGAGAACTCGGACATAGTTGAGAGTCTGGCCATAGACCGGGTCAAGGAGTTGTTCGGCGCCGAGCATGCCAACGTTCAACCCCACAGCGGCGCTCAGGCCAACATGGCGGCCTACTTTGCTGTCCTAGAGACCGGCGACACGGTACTAGGGATGCAGTTGGACCACGGCGGACATCTGACTCACGGCGCCAGCGTCAACTTCTCTGGCAAGATCTACAACTTCGTGCCCTACGGCCTGAACAAGGACACCGAAACCATCGACTACGATGAGGTCGAGCATCTGGCCAAGGAGCACAAACCCAAGCTCATAGTGGCCGGCTGCAGCGCCTATCCCCGCGTTTTGGACTTTGCCCGGTTCCGGGCCATCGCTGACAGCGTGGATGCACTGCTCATGGTGGACATGGCCCACATCGCCGGGCTGATTGCCGGCGGCGCACATCCCTCTCCCTTTCCCCATGCCAACATCGTCACGTCGACCACCCAGAAGAGCCTCCGCGGACCCAGGGGCGGCTTCATACTATGTGACGAAAACCTCGCCAAGAAAATCGATTTCGCCGTGTTCCCGTTCACCCAAGGAGGGCCGCTGATGCAGGCTATCGCCGGTAAAGCGGTCTGCTTTGGTCAAGCGCTGAAACCCGAGTTCTCCCGCTATGCGCATCAGGTGGTGGCCAACTGTAAGGTCCTGGCGGCGGAACTCTCTGAGGCCGGTATGCGGTTGGTATCCGGAGGCACTGATAATCACATGGTGCTGGTGGACGTGACCCCTCTTGGCATCACGGGCCAGCAGGCCGAGCGGGCCTTAGAGTTGGTGGGAATCATCGCCAACAAGAACGCCATACCCTATGACCCGCAACCGCCCAGAGTGACCAGCGGACTGCGCCTGGGCACTCCGGCGATCACCAGCCGGGGCATGGAAGAAGCCGAGGTCAAGCAGGTGGCGGCCATGCTAACCAAGGTCTTGACCGACGTTGAAGACAAAGGGGCCCACGCCAAAGTCTCGGTCAAGGTCAAAGAGTTGACTTCCCGCTTCGCAGTGCCAGGCATAGATCACTGATAAACACCCAGTTGAGCCAGGCGAGACCCGATGCTATAATTACAAAGATTGTATAATCCTACGTTTAAATCTGAAATTCGCAACCCATCTACGTGTAATTTACCAAGGGGTACCGCTTGCGCCATTATGAACTGTTAGTCGTCCTTAGTCCGATGCTGAACCAGGACCAGGTCTCCGAGACTTGGGACAAGATAAAGGGGTTTATCACCACCCGGGAAGCCGAGATCAGTCACGAAGAGCAGTGGGGGACACGCCGGCTGGCGTACCCAATCCGGAAGGGACAGCATCGATTTCTGGAGGGTAGCTACCACCTAACTCGTTTCGCCACCGAGCGATCATTCAACATTGAGTTGGAGAACTTCTTAAAAGTAGACGAAGAAGTTCTTCGTTCCCTGGTAACGTCGACTCTGCCGGAAGAAGAACTTGCTGCCCAAGCTGCGGCGGCAGCCCGGGCCATCCGGCCTGCACCGCCCCGGCCAACGCCCGTTGGACCGGATGGCTCGCCCTTGCCTCCCGCCCCAGTTGATGGTGAGGCCCCAGCGGCTGCCCTACCTGCGGAAGGTGCAGCCCCAGCAGCCGAAGCTCCCGTCGGTGGTGACGCCCCGGTAGCCGAGGCCGCGGATGCCGGTCCCGAAGCAGAAGCCCCAGCATCCGAAGAAGCTGCGGAGGAACCAGTAGGAACGGCGGAAGAAGAGGCTCCCGTGGCGGAAGCCGAACAGGTAACTGAAGAACCAGAAGAACCAGAAGAACCGGCCCCAGCCGAAGAGCCTGAAGCTGCCGAGGAAGAGGGCAGCGACAATCCTGAAGAAGAACCAGAGGAGCCGGCTTCCGAGGAAACACCGGAGCCGGAGGAAAGCGAGGAGTAGAAGGGAGGCAGAGGTGAATAAGATCATTGTCATCGGACATCTGGGTAGAGACCCAGAGATGCGGTACACACCCAATGGTCAAGCGGTAACCTCGTTTAGCGTGGCATCCAGCCGCCGGTATACCACCAGCGCGGGAGAACAAAAAGAAGAAACAGAATGGTTCAATGTAAGCGCCTGGGGAAAACTGGGCGAAACATGCAACCAGTACCTGGCCAAAGGCCGGCAGGTCTACGTGGAAGGCCGCCTCAGCAGCCGCTCTTATGAGGCGCGCGACGGCACCACACGATTCTCCAACGATATCTCTCTCACTGACGTCCAGTTCTTGGGCGGCAGGGGTGGAGACGGCGACGGAGCGCCTGCATCGGCGCCATATGAATCGGGCGCCGGCGCCATGGCAGACGAAGCCCCGGAATTCGACTCGGTAGACGACCTGCCATTTTAATTAGATCGTGGCAGCGAAAAATAAAGGACTAGAACTAGTATGACGACAGAAGCCCCTAGAGGACCAGGCGGACCGCCACCCAGATTTGGTGGTGGAGGCGGCGGCGGTGGCCGGCCAGGCGGACGGCCCGGTGGCCCTGGCGGCCCTGGCGGCCCTGGAGGACGCCCTAGAGGTCGATTCGTACGCCGGCGCAAAGTCTGCGCCTTTTGCGCCGAAAAAGTAATTCACATCGATTACAAAGACATCGATAAGATTCGGCGGTTCGTATCCGAGCGGGCCAAGATCGAGCCCCGACGCCGAACAGGTGTCTGTGCCAAACATCAGCGCGCCCTTCGGTCCGCGATCCAGCGGGCCCGGCAGATCGCGCTAGTGCCCTTTGTCGCCTACCACGCCTATTCAGGGGGCATCCGCCGCTAAGCGGACCCGGAAAATACCAAGCCGTAACCTAAAACGGCTCTAACTTGATAGACCCGGCGGCTCAGGCGCCACACCACGCCGCCGAACCCCTCCCCATCTCCACCCAAGGCTCGTTGAGGTAGACAATGCCATTTTCATGGCTCCGACGGTTCGGCTCTGCAAATTCGGGCCGAGGCGGCCGCCGCCGTAGGCGAGCCCAGCAACTAGCCCATGGAGAAGAGCCCCCCCCGCAGGAAGATCCCCAAGTCGTCTCCGAACGCAAGCAGCGCAGAGTCGGTTTTGGCATCGGTTCCGCCTTGATCCTCATCATAGGAGGGGTGGTCGCGTTTGGTTATTACCAAGAATTCTACAAACCGCCCAGGGTATGGGCCGGTTCTGTTAACAACGTGGAATTTGACATGGGCGACTTGGTAGAACGCATACGGGTCCTACAGGGAGTCAACCGCTACCAGGGCGGCCTGGTGAACCTGAGCACTGTTCCGTTCGAATATCTACAGAACTTGATCAACGCCGAGATACTTCGTCAGCGCTCTCCATCCTTGGGCATCAACATCAGCGACGCCCAGATCGAAGATGAACTCCGGCGGCAATTCGTTCCGACGGCTGCCCCAGGACAAGAAACCGATCCAGGACAATTGGAACGAGAATTCAAAGACAACTATTCAGGCTACCTGACGGCCACCGGATTATCGGACGGGGATTTCAGGGTTATCGTCGAAGAACAGCTAACCCAACAGGCTCTGGCGGGCGTACTGGCGCAGGCCATCGAGGAACGGCAACAGCACGTGGAAATCCAATGGATCCAACTCCCGATCGACGGGGAGATACTTATTGGCGATGTGGAACAACGCCTGGTGAACGAAGATTTTACAAGGATCGCCCAGGAGCTGAATTCCCCCAGCCAGTTCGCCGACCTGAACGGCTACGTCGGATGGGTGCCGAAAGGCGCATTCCCAGCGCTTGATGACTACATCTTTGGCAACCAGGAAGACGAGATTGAAGCCGTTTCACCGGGCTCGGTCAGCGAACCGATCTTCACCAACGAAGCCTATTACCTCATCAAGGTGCTTGCGCCTTCTGAAGAACGGGACCTGACCGCCCTTATGGGCTCGAAGCTCCTACGGGCGTTGGTTGACACCTGGCAGAAAGAAGCCCTGCTTGCGGGGACCACTCAGGGATTCGTTCGGATGAACTTTAACAGCAGATTGTACGAATGGGTCACCAAGCAAGTGTTCGTCACCGCGCCCCGCATCGAACGGCCGACCCCCGTCCCTGAGCTCTTGCCAGGGATCCCCAACCCCTCCATCGGAGGGTCGTAGGTCTCATGGCGGCCTCTGGCGGTATGCCCTCCGATATTCCTGATGTGATCAACGTTGGCCTGATGGGCCTGGGCGTTGTCGGTACGGGAGTGGCTACTCATCTTCTTGACCGTGGGTCATCTCTAGCCGACGTGGCCGGCCGTTCGGTAAACCTGAAGAAAGTATTGGTCCGTGACCCGGCTTTACCCAGAGACATCAAACTGCCTTCCGGGGTGATGACCACCAACGCCGAAGACATCCTCTCCGACCCTGATATCCACATTGTGGTGGAAGTGATGGGTGGCACTGACCCGGCGGAGGGTTATCTCAGGCAGGGTCTAGCCGCCGGAAAGCATGTTGTCACCGCCAACAAAGAAGTGATGGCCAAATCAGGGTCGGAGTTGTTAGCTCTCGCCCGGCAGAACGATGCAAGCCTGTTGTTTGAGGCCAGCGTCGGCGGCGGTATCCCGATCGTCGGCTGTTTGATGAATGAACTGGCGGCCAACGATATCCGTTCCATCCGCAGCATCATCAACGGCACAACAAACTACATCCTCACCCGTATGGCCCACCAACGGACCAGTTTCCAACAGGCTTTGGGTGAAGCCCAGGACCTGGGATACGCCGAGGCTGACCCAACCAACGACGTCGAGGGCATCGACGCCGCCTACAAATTGACCATCCTTGCGTCTTTGGCCTACCGGCGTCCGTTCCAGCACGCCGACGTTTTCTGCGAGGGCATATCCAAACTTGAACCCCAGGATTTCCGCTACGCCCAAGAACTGGGTTATTCCATCAAATTCCTGGCGATCGCAAATCTGGAAGACGGCGCCGTGCAACTGCGCGTATATCCGGCATTTGTCCCCGCTGAACACATGCTAGCCAAGGTTGATGGAGTGTACAATGCCGTGGAGGTCGACGGCAGCCTCTGCGGGCAGGTCCTGTTCCACGGGATGGGGGCCGGAAGAGAGCCCACTACCAGCGCGGTGGTCGGAGACTTGATCGAAGTGGTTCGAAGTATCGGTAGCCATGCCACGCAACCAGGAACGCAAGACGGAAGAAGCCCAGGCAACGGAGTTGATCTGGCCGTCCGGCCAATCGGAGACCTCCAAGCGCGGTATTACATCCGTCTGGATGTGGTTGATCACCCAGGGGTGTTGGCGCAGATTGCCCAGGTCTTAGGTGACGGGCAGATCAGCATCGCGGCGGTACTTCAAAGGGATACTCACCCAGAGACTGAGAGTGCTGAGATCGTGATTACCACGCATCCAGCCAATGAGGCATCGATGCAGAACGCCCTTAAGGCCATGGCCGGACTGGACCAGGTCCGACGGGTAAGTAACATGATCAGGATCGAAGAATGATGTCTGCGCTGGCAACGATTTGGGGCAACAGGAGATTGGGTTAATCGTATGGGTGCTGGGGTCTTAAACACCTACCGGGACCTACTACCGCTGACCAGCGCCACGCCCATGATCACCATAGGAGAGGGCGACACCCCGTTGGTTAAGTCCAACCGCTTGGGACGGGAACTGGGTTGCCCGGAGCTGTATTTCAAGCTGGAAGGATGTAACCCCACCGGGTCGTTCAAGGACCGTGGGATGGTGGTGGCCATAGCCAAGGCGCTGGAAGAAGGGACTCGGGCCATCATGTGCGCCTCCACTGGCAACACCAGCGCATCCGCGGCAGCATTCGGCGCCTACTGCGATATACCGACCTTCGTCCTGATTCCCAAGGGGGAAGTAGCCATGGGCAAGCTGGCCCAGGCCATGATCTACGGCGCGAAAGTCATCATGATTAACGGCAACTTCGATGCGGCCTTGAGATTGGTTCGTGAATTCACCAAGAACAACGATGTCACTCTGGTCAACTCCGTGAACCCCAACCGGATCGAGGGACAGAAAACAGCCGCATTCGAACTGGTAGATACTATGGGCGACGCCCCGGACCTGCTCTTCATACCCGTGGGAAATGCCGGCAATATCACTGCTTATTGGAAGGGCTTTCGGGAGTACATGGATCTGAGCAGGAGCCAAACACTGCCTCGAATGATGGGTTTCCAAGCCGAAGGCGCCGCGCCGATAGTCAGGGGAGAGGTCGTGGCCCGGCCACAGACCATCGCGTCCGCCATTCGCATCGGAAATCCAGCCACCTGGCAAGGCGCGGTTGATGCCCGAGACCAGTCCGGAGGCGTCATCGATTCGGTCTCAGACGACGAGATACTTGATGCCTACCGTCTTTTGGCCGGCCAGGAAGGGATATTCTGCGAGCCGGCGTCGGCAGCGTCGTTCGCGGGCCTGGTGAAGATGCACCGCCAAGGTTTGGACCTCCATGACAAGCGCATCGTATGTGTCTGCACCGGCAACGGCCTGAAGGACCCCGATCTGGCGGTTAGCAGCGCCGGAGGGCAGGCGATAGAGATTGAAGCTAACGTCGAAGCGATAGAGGCGGTCACCCTCGGAATCGGCGGATAGAGGCAAATAAAACGGTCCAAAAACAGCGCATAAAAAAAGCAGTGGCCGAGATATTGGCCGCCATTGGCGATGACCCATTCCGGGAAGGGCTGCTGGACACTCCTGACCGCGTTGCACGGATGTATGAAGGTCTATTTTCCGGTATTGGAATCAATACCGAAGAGGCCATCGATACCGTCTTCGAGGCCGAAGGCAACGATCCGGTCATCGTGAACGGCCTGGTGTTTTATTCGGTGTGTGAGCATCACCTGCTGCCATTCTTCGGCGAGGCTCGCCTGGGTTACGTGCCCAATGGCAAGATCGTTGGAATAAGTAAGCTCGCCAGGGCGCTGGAAGTTGCGGCGCACCGTCCCCAGGTGCAAGAACGGCTCACCGCCGATGTCGCCAACGCCATATTCAACGTTCTCAAGCCGGACGGCGTGGTTGTCGAGCTGGAAGCAGAACATCTCTGTATGGCCATGCGCGGTGTGAAGAAGCCGGGCACGCGGGTGCTGACTTCGGCGGCTCGCGGAGAATTCGAGAATTATCCGTCGGGGCGAGAAGGCCTCCTAGCCTTGATGCACAGCCGGTAAAAATAATCGATAAGTAGTGGATTGATATTGGCGAATACACCAATCACATCGTTTCAAGAAATTGAAGCAGAATGGGAAGCTGTGCTTCATGATAGTCCGGCAGACACCCTGTTCCTGACCCCGCAATGGCAGAAAGTATGGTGGGACATATTCGGTGACGGACGGACCATGTGCGGCTTCTCCTACCACGGGGCTGACGGAGCGCCCGATGGCGTGGCTGCCATCGCCTCCTTGGTCAAGTCTGGAGACACCGTTACTTTCGTAGGCAGCCAAGATACATTTGATTACAACGACTTCCCCATCAGACCCGGACACGAAGAGGGCTTCTACCGTTCGCTTTTAGAGCGCATGGAAGAACAGGAAGTTCGTTTGCTGCGCCTAGATTCTCTGAGAGAGAGTTCCTCGACACTTGAACTCCTCCCGGAGATGGCCCGCGGTCTCGGCTACACCGTTGAGATCGAGCAAGAAGACGTCACTTCGGGTATCGCTCTTCCAGGGACCTGGGATGAGTATCTAGGCATGCTGAACAAAAAAGACCGCCACGAATTGCGCCGCAAACTGCGCAGGATGGACTCCCAGACCGACTGGAAATGGTATTCCCTGTCGGAACCGACACAGGTTGCCGAGCGGCTTGGCGAATTCTTAACGTTGATGCGCTTGAGCCGTGAAGACAAAGACGAGTTCATGACCCCGGAACGGGAACGTTTCTTTCACAATATCACGCAGCGCATGGCCGAGATGGGACAACTGCAATTGTTCTTCCTTGACCAGGACGGCGCCACCGTGGCAACATCCCTGTGTTTTGACTATGGGGGCTCCCGCCTGTTATACAATAGTGGCTACGATCCCGAGTATGGCTATTTCAGCGTGGGCCTGTTGCTGAATGCGATGTGTCTCAAGGACGCCATAGACCGAGGCCTTGGTTATTTTGACTTTCTGCGCGGCCCGGAGCCCTATAAGGCGCACCTGGGCGGACAACAAATGAGCCTTTATCAGATGGTGGTAACCAAGAGTTGAGCGAGCAGCGAGCAGCGTTCATCACCCTCCACGCCTGCCCGCTGGCGGCCCCCGGACAGGGGAAGTCAGGTGGAATGAACGTATATGTACGGCAATTGGCGGCTGCCCTGGGTGATATGGGGATGCAGATAGACATCTTCACCCGGGAGCACTCGGATGTCTCCAATCGTATTGAGACTATTGGGACGAGCGTCCGCGTGATACATATAAAAGCTGGGGAACCCGAAGCCCATGTGGGAGAACTATATGCCCATCTCCCTGAATTTCTGGAACAAGTAAACACATTCAAGGAAGAACAGGGGCTGGAATACGACGTGGTTCATTCCCACTATTGGCTTTCTTCCTGGGTGGGCCGCGAACTGTCTCAGGCGATGGGCGTTCCCCACGTCGTCACCTTCCATACGCTGGCCCTTCTGAAGATGCAGTCCCGGGCCGGAGAGGTGGAGCAGGCCGAACGGCCGGTTGTCGAGGGTGAAGTGATGGCCACCGCCGACCGGATAATAGCCTTCAGTCCACACGAGCGGGATGCAATGGTCCGGCTATACGGCGCTGACGCCGCCAAGGTCTCTCTGGTGCCCTGTGGTGTCGATCTATCAGTGTTTTGTCCCCTTGACCGGAAAACGGCGCGGGGCCGGCTGGGCCTGAACGGCGATAAGATCCTCCTGTACGTTGGCCGGGTAGAACCGTTGAAGGGTCTGGACCTCCTGGTTGAAACTGCCGCACAGATGGACTCAGAAGAAGGTGTCCGGGTGATGGTGGTGGGGGCCGACGTTAACGGCGACCGGGAGATGGATCGGGTCAAGCTGTTGGCTAAGGAAAGAGACCTGGAAGACCAAATCGACTTCGTTGGCCAGGTCGACCACAATGAACTGCCGCTCTACTACAACGCCGCCGATGTCTGCGTGGTGCCCTCTTATTACGAGAGTTTTGGGTTGGTGGCATTAGAAGCCATGGCCTGCGGTACTCCGGTTGTTGCAACCAGAGTCGGAGGACTTTCCACCATCATTCAGCACGGCAGCACCGGTTATCTGAAACCATGGCGGTGCCCCGACGCCTTCGCCAATTCTGTTGAGATGATCATCTCCAGCGACGGTCTGCAACAGAGCTTGGGCGAGGCGGGCCGCAAACGTGCTGAAGGCATGGGCTGGGACAACGTAGCCGTGATGGTCTGGGACGAGTACGCCGTGTTGACCGGGTACCCCACAAAAAGCGATAATAAGTATTAATCGGATCGGGTCAACAGCCGACCCTGACCTGAATGTTTCTGCGTAATGGCCTCGGATCTGCCACGATCTTGGCTCAGGACCTGTACGACAGACCGGCAGGCGCCGGTCACCGCCCCGGAGTAGACATTGACCCCAGAACCCCATGATGTAGACAGCGTCGTCCGCCGGAACCGCCTCGGCCCCCTGCGCCGCCCGGTTTTGCACTTCCAACGCACCCTAGGCGCGGGCGTCTTGGTGATCCTGCCCATCGGCATCACCGTGCTTGTCCTGAAGTTCTTTTTCGATCTTCTCGACCCGGTGCTAGAGCCTCTCGTCGACCTGTTGCCCGGACGTTCGGTCACGGGGACTGGACTTGTGGCCCTCATCGTGCTGATCTACTTGCTAGGTCTGTTCGGCGCTCTAGTGGTCGGACGGCGCTTGATCGGCGTCGGACACCGGGTGATGGAAGTGATCCCGGTCGTCAAAGGGATCTATGGAACCACACGTATGGCGATCGCGATTCTCTCGAAAAACCAAAATGGCAACAGCAACGGTGACCTGGATGACGGTCAGCAATACGCGGGCGTGGTGCTAATCGAATACCCCAGGGCCGGCATCATGTCCATAGGATTGATCACCTCCAGCATGCTGGACACAAACGGAGAAGAAGTCCTGTCGGTCTACATTCCAACAACACCGATACCGTCGTCTGGGTTCTTGGTCATCGTATCCGCGTCAGAAGTGACGCGAACCGAGATGAGCGTTGAGGACGCCATGAGAGTGGTGATATCCGGAGGGATTCGGCTGGATACGGTGTTCAAGCGTTCTGGATTTCAGGTGCCGGGTAGGACTCGCTCGAACCAGTGACGCTCTCCCATCGTCTTGAAACCGGTGGATTTATAGAGCCCCACAGCGGGCTCGTTGTTCCCGTCAACTTCCAAGCCTATCTCGGACAGCCCGGTCGAACGCAGGTATTTCATTCCCGCGTGTAAGATGTGGCGGCTCACGCCCTTTCCCCGGTATTCGGGCACCACGCCGATCATGCCAATTACGCCCCTTACGCCGTTCTCAGCCGGGACCATTACCGTCCAACAATGGCCGGCGGGACGATCGCCCTCGAACAAGAACAATATCCCGGACTTGGACGTGTTGGGCATCTGAGTGCGGTATTCGATCTGCTCTTCAGTGTTGGGAGAGAATCCCCAGCTACCGGTGAAGGCGTCGTTCTGTACCCGTGTCAGTAATGGCGTGTCTCTCGACTGGAAGGACCGCACAGAATATCCCTGAGGAAGCTCTAGGTCAGGCAGTTCGTCCTGGTCCCACAGCATGTCCAGGTAGGTGCGGACCTGGGAAAATCCCACTTGCTCCAGCAATCCGCCCCGGCCCGACTCAGGTAGCACACATATGTGGGCCACGCCCAACCCCTCCGCTTCTGCCCGGGCCACCGCACATTGCACGAGTTCCAGTTCATCGAGACTGCCGGATTGCTCCGGGTCGGTCATAACCTCGATCACCGAACGGCTGATCGCGAACTCCCGAAAAACCAGCGCCACGCCCTTAACTACACCGGCGCGTTCCAAAACGAAACAATTTTCTGTTGCATCGAGGCCGGGCTGCCCCAGCACACCCTGAAATGTGCTGAAACATAGGTCGTAGATTTCGCTGTTTGGGCTGCTGTGTGAGGCGACGAATTCGGCGAGGACCGTATTGTGATGGTTTGTGTAGTTAACGACTGGCAATCGGGTCTTCCAGACTGGTAAACTCTAGAACTGAAAGGTTGAAACTCGAGGTGACGAATTTCGACGCCGCTGAGCGCGGCGGACGGTAAACCTAGAAGCCAAAAGCTGCGGATTCGTGCTGAATGGCTTTGGGCGATTGTAGCAGAGTATCCGCCCCTTCACAATTAGGGCACGATGTCCGTGAGTCCCACCTTCATCAATGCAAGAATTCGCTGCCTTCAGCTATATCGGGTCGAAATCAAGCTGACTTCGCGCCGTTTGTCGTAAATCAGGCCGGAGCAGCCGCAAGATTGGCAGAAGCCGGGAACCCATTTGGCTAGCGACATCATCAAGGTCCCGAGGAGGCCCGAGGTAGATGGAAGAGACCCCACGGAAAGTTCTCGTAGTAACTCCCCACCCCGACGACGCCGACTTCTGGTGCGCGGGGACCATCGCGAAATGGATCGGCGGCGGCGCCACTGTCCGCTACGTCCTTTGCACCGACGGCGGTAAAGGCACCACCGATCCAAACGTCTCTTCAGAAGAACTTTCCAAGATACGAGAACAAGAACAGGCCGACGCGGTAGAGATTCTGGGAGTCCAAGAACTGGTTCTGCTCCATCACCCCGACGGCTTTCTGGAGGATGACGACGAGTTACGGCGGGAGTTGGTCCGCCAGATTCGCCAGGTGCAACCGGACGTTGTGCTGTGCCCCGAACCATACCGCAAGAACCTGGCCTGGCACCGTGACCACCGGATCACCGGGCAGGTTACGCTGGATGCCGTGTTCCCGTGCGCCCGTGACCATCTACATTTCGTGGAGCTATGGCGCGACGAAGGGCTGGAACCTCACAAGACGGCGGCCATATTGTTCTGGGGTACCGAGCAGCCAGACACCACGATCGATATCACGGAGTGCCTGGCGGTTAAGACCAAGGCAGTCGCGGCACACAAGAGCCAGATGGGCGGCCGCAACCCGAAAGAGGTCGAAGATTTCATCCGGGAACGAGCGCAGCCATCGGAAGGCGGGTCCGGCTTTGAATACGTCGAAGCCTTCCGGAAGATAAATTTCCGGGTCTAAAGAGCTGAATCGCCTGGGTCTTTGAGCAGGGCGGGCCTCAGCAATGGCAGAGCGGGACCGCCAAAGGAAAGCAGCCGATCATGGAACCCTTTTAGGCTGTAGGCGCTCCCCTGCTCCCGCCGGTAGTCCTCGCGCAACTTCAAGATCATCAGCTTGCCCAGGGTGTAATTCAGGTACCCGGGGTCAAAAGTTCCTCTCAGGGCTTCCCTCCGGGCCGGTAATTCGGCCATATAGGCGTTCTCCATGAAGAACCGAGTGGCTTCGTCCAGAGTCATCCTCTCAGTGTGCATCCGGAACGAGCACACGTACCGGCAATTGCGAACCAAGGCCTCCAGAAGCTGTGTCAACAAGAGCTTAGGCTGCCCTTCTCCGTACTTCGTTTCCAGCATCATCTGCTCGGTGTAGTGTGCCCAGCCTTCCGTGAAGGAATATGACGTTGCCACACGGTTGACCAACGGAAGTTCCCGCCCGTAGCGGTTGTGCAGGTGATGAACGAAATGGCCGGGGTAGACCTCGTGGATGGAGATGATCTTCAGCGTGTCGTAGTTGAAGTTCGAGAGCCACTCCTCCCTTTGCTGAGAATTCCAGTCGTCTTCCACCGGCGTTACGTAGTAGAAAGATTCGCGGGCCTGCGTCTCCAGTGCGCCGGCGGTGTCCATGGCGGCAAAGGCATAACGCATGTATGTGGGCGTTTCGGTCACCTGACAACGGTCCTCGGACGGAACGCTGATCACATCGAAATCGATGAGCGACTGGCGGATATCCTCCAGCATGTCCCGCGTCTCCGGGATCAGCTCTTGCGCCTGCGGGTGGTTGCGGCCGATCTCTTTGACAATCTCGGGTAACGGCCGGCCAGGCGCTACGCTTTGGGCCAGTTCTTTGATGCGCGAAAGGTTATCTTCCAGGTTCTCCTGCCCGATGGCCGCGATTCGGCTTAGGGGAGCTTCTAGACCCTCTCCAGTGGCCAACATACCCGAATAAAGCTCCGACCCGATGGCGAAGCCCTCCGGGCCACTATTTCCTCGGGCCTTAAGGCGTTCGACGAACCCGTCCAAAGCGGCCGCGGCAGCTTCGCGGGCCAGGTCGAATTCCCCGGCTATCTCCTGGTCTGTAACTCCATTGGCAGCTTCCGCCAAATCAACGCGGTAAAAGCGGGCCATGCCGGAATAGCTCTCCACGCTCACGTCCACGACGTGGGAGGAGAGAGTGTCGTCCAGCGCCTTATCCAGCACGTCCAGAAAATCGGGCGACTGCCTCATGGCCGAGGCCGCTGACCGCAGGCGGTCCTCCAGCGGGGCATAGTCCCGGCGGATATAGCCGCTCACGTTCAGATACCCGGTGTGCCGCATGGGATTATTCTCCAACGGCTTCAGGTCGTTGAAGATGAACAATTCCCGGCGCAGGAACAATTCCATAATTCGGTAGCTCATCTGGCCCGACTCGTCCAGGCCGTCCGCATCCAACGCTTGCAACTCGCTCAAGCTACGCCGCAACTCTCCTTCCCGTCGCGCGTTCTGCGCCGGCGAGAGATCGGGCAAGCGGCCGTCGTATTCGTGTCGGCCGATGCGCGACCCGGCCGTGGGGTAGAAGTCCCAGTGGTCTTTGATCAGCCTTTGAGACAACTGCTCGAACGCTAGATCCACCTCTTTGCGTGCCATGTAGCTCCTCAGACTAAAAAAGGCGGCCCAAATATCGGGCCGCCTTTGGTTTCAACTGTCCCAGAGCGATCAGAGCAGGGTCTCGCTGATCTGGAACGTCGGTTTGATGTCGGTGTAATTGGAAATGTCGCCCATGATCGCTCCGCCATGGGTCTTGAACGACTCATGGACCTCTTCGGTGGTGTTGAAGTAGAGGTGAGCTACCGCTACGAAAGGTGCAGGGGCGCTGGGATCCGTGCCGGAAACCCCCTTTTCCATCTCGCCGTTGACCAGGCCCATTGGGCCCAGCAGACTTTGGACCAGGTTCAGGTGGGTGGTCGTCCAGTACCCGTGGTCGAATTTCTTGCCGTCTTCGTTGGGATATAAAACCGTGACTTTGATCATGTTGCCGGCTCCTGTTTCACTGGGGGGTTTTAATCTGGCTGCGCCGTAATCTGGCGTTATCCTCAGTGTACTAGGCACGTAGACCGCTGGCAATGCCGGGTTGATGGCACGTTTGGACAGGCAAGGAATGCCAAACCCTTCTGATACAATTAACCAGCCGCGATAGTGACCCCAAATAATCCTCCGTCATAGCACATCCGTATTCAAGAAAATATGTTGCAAATACTACCGTTCTTCCCTAGATCCTTCCCTCGTTTCATCGCCTTGACCGCCGTTCTGCTAGTTATTCTCTCGTTGGCAGCCTGCTCATCATTATCAGAAACCGAGAAATCCTCAAAAGAGACCGCCGATGGCCTGGCGCTTGTCTGGGAGGCTTGGGGAGAGATCAACCGGAATTACGTCAGTTCCGAGGCCCTGGAACCCGAATCCGTCCTTACAGGAGCGATGGCCAGAGTCTTGGAGCTGCTGGATATCACTCCCTATCCATTTTTGACGAACATCGGACGGATGCGCGGCCAGGCGCCGGCCCATGTACCGGGTGAGATGCTGGACCTGTGGCGTGCAGTAGCCATTTACCAGGTGTCGAACCCCAATTTTGACCCGTCCACGGTCGCCAAAACGGCGGTGGGTGGAATGTTGGCCGGGCTGGGTGATTCTTCAGCCGTGTATCTGGACGCCACCCAGTATCCCCAGGCCAAAGAGAGCTTGGAAGGCGGCATCGAAGGTAGCTATCTGGGAATCGGCGCCAGAGTGATCTCTCAAGACGGCCAGATCGTACTGTTCCCCTTCGCCGATTCCCCAGCCGAGAGCGCGGGAGTGCTCCCCGGCGATATCGTTTCGGCCGTGGGAGGTGTGTCGGTGTTGGGTCAGGGTGTGCAGGAGGTCGTCGACCAGGTAGCAGGACCGAAGGGCACCAAGGTCGCATTGGAACTGATCAGAGAAGGCGAATCAGAGCCCATATCGTTGGAAGTCTTCCGTGGAGATATCGAACTGCAGTCAGTGGTGAGTCAACTGATTCCCGGTGGAATCGCGTACGTGCGTATCTCTCGATTCCGTGATAACACCGGCGAGCAGGTTTTCTCCGCGTTGGAGTCCCTGAACCGGTTCGACATGTTGGCCTTGGTACTAGACATCCGGACCAACCCCGGTGGCTCACCGGCAGCGGCGAAGGAAACTGCCGGAGAATTTCTGCCTGATGGGACATTGTTCGGATATGTGGAGGACGAGAACGGTGATCGCACCGCGGTTACCATTGACGCCAACGAGGACCGCTTGAGCTTGGACGATCTTCTGATCGCCGTATTGGTCAACGAACAGACATCGCGCGAGGCGGAGACCTTGGCCGCGGCTTTGCAGGGCTCTGGGAGGGCGACGTTGATTGGGGTCACCACCGCTGGAGACTCCTCGGCCTATGGGTTCGTGGAACTTAGCGATGGATCGGCCCTGTACATGCCGATGTCCCGCCGTTACGCTCCATCAGGAGAGATCTTGGGAAGAATCGGACTGACGCCGGATGTCGAGGTCGTCTCCGTACCGGAATCAGAAGGATTCGGACCGGAAAGCCAGTTCAACCGCGCCTATGAATTCCTAGACGAGCAGTTGCCGCCGTTCCGTTAGGGGATAGCAAAGGTGATTACCCACCTTAGCCAAGCAGTCTTTCGTAGTCACCGTGTGTCTCGATTCAGAACCAAATCATCTCGTCGCCTTCTCTTACTCCGGGTGCACGGTATGTGAGCGTGATCCTTACGGAGTATATGGGCCTTGTTTGGTGGACTTGCCTGAACCGTAGGCTTGGGTGTAACGGGTTTTCTGCGAAGTGCTGGTAAGCCTCTTTAGCCCTGCGTTGGATACTTTGAGGAAGCTGATCGTACGCCCTGCGGAAGAGTGTGTCGTCCGCGACCTCACAGCTCATCTGGGTCTAGTTCTTTAGTTTGGCTTGCCGAATGTTCGGCCAGAGCCTCATCTGCCAAGCGTTCAAGATATTCGCCTGATTCTGATAGGAGCTTCTTCCAATCTCCGTCAGAAACCGTCTCGTCAAGCAACCACGTTGCAATGGAATCTTGGTCGGCCGCCGGTAGTTCTGCATGTTTGGTGAAGGCTTCTTCAAGCAATTTTGACATGGTGAGGCCTCGGGTTGTGGAGTTTATTCGAGCCTGAAATTGCGGTCCGATCTCATTTCCAGATCGAATTATGACTGCCTGCATCCATCGTATAGTTAAGTCAGTCGATGATGATTAGTCTACAGCCTTGGCTAATTTTACAAGCCGACCGATACCATGCGCAGGATTCCAGAGTCTAAAAAAGGCCTCTCTGAAAAGAGAGGCCTTTCTGATTGATCTAAGGTGATTCTCCGGGATGCCTTGAACCGTCAGGTAGCGTCACCGCCGCTGTCATCCTGACACCTCAGGCACACGAAGGTACTGACGTCCTCTGGGAGGCTGTCGCTAGCCACGTTGCGCTTACGGTTGCACACCGAACAAACCACCGTCTCCGTTGCGGCTGACGGCGCTTGGACGGTCACGACCGTATCCAGTCCGCGGTACCCAACATAGTCGGGATTGCTATCCTGCAAACGCTGGAAGCGCTCCCGGTCTTTTCGGCCCAAGCTGTCCTCCTAGGGACACAGGGTGGAAGCGGGAATCACCGGCGAAGAGTTACTTTACCTCAACGGCTGCACCAGCCTCTTCCAGCTTGCTCTTGATCTCGTCGGCTTCTTCCTTGGCGATGCCATCCTTGATGGAGGCGGGCGCGGATTCCACTAACTCTTTGGCCTCGCGCAAACCAAGGGAAGTGACTTCACGAACGGCCTTGATGACGTTGATCTTGTTGGGGCCGATCTCCCTGAGGTTAACCTCAAATTCCGACTGGTCCGCAGAAGCGGCTGCGCCGCTGTCGGCTGGAGCGCCACCGTCGGCGGGTGCGGGGGCAACGGCCACCGGGGCCGCAGCGCTGATGCCGAACTCGTCTTCTAGGGCCTTGACTACGTCGGCTAGCTCGACCACGTTCATCTGCTTGATCGCTTCTATGATTTCGTCCTTGGTCAAAATGTCTCCTCTTTCGCTATTCAGCTTGTTGGATACTAATATCTACTTGATTATCGTTGGGGACTCGGAGTTATTCCGCCTCTTCTGAGCCTTCGGTTTCAGCCTCTGGCTCAGGTTCATCGGCGGCTTCCTCTTCGGCAACTTCCGTTTCCGGAGTAGCTTCTGGTTCGGGTTCCTCTGCGGGCGCTTCATCGACCGGAGCCTCGTCCGCGGCTTCCGCAGCTGGCTCTTCGTCCGTCGATGCCTCGGTGGCGGGTGGCTCTTCCACCTCGCCAGTTTCTTCCGGCTCGGCGCTTGCTTCACGTTCGGGTGCAGCCTCCGGTTCCGAGGCCGGACTTGCTTCTTCCAACTGGCGGACTCTCGCTTGCAAAACGTTGCCAAAACCCTGGAGAGGTCCGTTCATGACACTGAGCAGGCGGGCGATGGGCGACTGCATCTGGCCAAGTAGCATGGCCAGTAGTATCGGTTTGGATGGCAAAGAAGCCAGTCTGTTTACTTCATCCGGGGAAATCGGGGCCCCGTCTCCCATGACGGCGCCAATGATGGCCAACGTGGACCCGCCGGTGCGGACGAAATCTGCAACGGCCTTAGCTGCTTCCACTGGGTCTTCATATCCGATGGCTATGGCTGTCGGCCCTTGGACTATCTCTTTCAATTGAGGTTTTTGGGCTTCATCGGCAGCCAGAGCGATCAGTGTGTTCTTGACGATGGTGAAATCAACGCCGCCGGCCTTCATGGCTCGGCGTAGCTCAACCATCTGGTTCACCGAGATGCCCGAATAACTGGTGGTCAACGCGATGGAACTGCGCTCCAACCGGCCCTTGATGTCCTGGACCCGGTCTATCTTCTGCTGGGTGGGCAAATTATTCCTCCCTTGAAATGAAAAAATCCCTACGCCAAGCACGCGGCGCAGGGAGCTGGTTGCTCCGATGATACTGTCCGTCGCGCCTGGGCGGGCGGCTTGCGCATTTAGCCCCGAAGGGAACCCGCTTTCTTTGGCGTGCTAATCTCTAGGTTGTAAATCGGCTTGCTAAGCCGGTCGCCGGGTTATTCCGGCGATTCCAGCGCCTGCAGCGCCGGCAGGTCCAACGAGACGCTGGGACCCATCGTTGACGTGATGTATGCTGAGCGGAAGAACGGTCCCTTTAGGCTCTCCGGCCGCTCCCTTACTATAGCACTTGATAGCGCTGCCAAGTTGTCCACCAGTTTCTCGGCGTCGAAACTTACCTTGCCGACCGAAGAGTGGATGATGGCGGTGCGGTCGGTCCGGTACTCGGTCCTTCCGCCCTTGGCTTCTTGAATCGCACGGGGCAGGTCTTGCGGTTCGACCATAGTGCCGGAGCGAGGATTGGGCATGAGGCCCTTCCGTCCCAGGATACGGCCCAATTTACCGATCTTAGGCATGATCTGAGGAGTAGCCAAACCGACTTCAAAATCGTCCCAGCCTGCTTCGATCTTCTCGATTAGGTCATCTTCGCCAACGAAGTCAGCACCGGCGGCCCGGGCCTCTTCAGCGCCTTCCGCACCGGCGAATACCACCACTCGAATAGTCTTGCCCAGCCCGTGGGGCAGGCCGCAGACGCCACGGATCATCTGGTCGGCGTGACGTGGGTCAACGTTGGTCCTGATGTGCAGTTCAACGGTTTCGTCGAACTTGGCAGTGGAGACTTCCTTGAGCAGTTCCATCGCCTCTAAGGGCGAGTACTTCTTTTCCAGGTCTACTTTTTCTGCAACGGTGCTGAACCGCCGGCTGTGCTTGACCATTGTTGCTATTCTCCTACGTCGATGCCCATGCTGCGAGCGGTACCGGCGATGATCGCCATCGCTTCTTCCACGCCGCCTGCGTTCAGGTCGGCCAATTTCGATTCCGCGATCTCTCTTAGTTGTTGTTTGCTGATTCTGCCGACGCTGCCCTCGCGGAATTCAGAGATACCTTTCTCGATCCCGGCGGCCTTGCGCAGCATGTCCGACGCCGGAGGCGTGCGGGTTACGAAGGTAAACGACCGGTCTTCATAGACGGTCAGGTGGACCGGAATGATGGACCCGGCCTGGGTGGCGGTCTTGGAGTTGTATTCCTTGACGAAGCCCATGATGTTTACGCCGTGTTGGCCCAAAGCGGGTCCCACCGGTGGGGCGGGGGTCGCCTTTCCGGCTTCCAATTGCAGTTTGATGATGGCCCTGACTTTCTTCGCCAACGGGGGCTCCTTCAGATGCTCTCTTGATCGATTTTCGTCTGGGAATCAGCCTTAAGCCGCAGCTCGGGCAATAATGAACTTAGAAATGGATCTAGATACGCTCCACTTGGAGGAAATCCAGTTCCACGGGCGTTTCGCGCCCGAAGAAGGATACCATAACCCGGACCTTGCCCTTGCCTTCGTCCACGTCGTTGATGGAACCGATGAAGTCTACGAACGGGCCTTCAGTGATCCGCACGGTCTCGCCGCGTTCCAGGCCGATATTCATGCGGGTGGGGTCTGAGTCCACCTGCTTGAGGATGTCTTCCATCTGCTCGTCTTCCAGAGGGACCGGCTTGGGCCGCTTGTCGTGCTCGTCTTCAGTGGAGACGAAACCGGTTACGCCGGGCGTATTGCGGACGGCGTACCAGCTTTCATCATCCATCGTCATCTGGACCAGGATATATCCGGGGAACAGCTTCTTGCGCTCCGAACGGCGCTGGCCGTCCTTGAAGACTACCTCTTCCTCTGTGGGAACCAAGACTTCATTGATGCGGTCTTGCATGTCCAGACTCTGAATACGCAGGCGGAGGTTCTTCTCCACCAGGTCTTCCTGTCCGGAGTAGGTGTGGACGATATACCAGCGGGGGCCCTGGGTCTCTTCTGTATCCGATGAATTGATTGTAGTCATGATGCATTATCCGATGCTGGTAAAACAGAAATGAGCAACGCCGTTGTGGGCGCCCCTCATTCCCGTTGACTCAGTCTATTGGGACCGCACCCCGGGGTCTTATCTCTTTAGCGGAAGATGATCCGGGAGAACAACTCGGCGAACACCCGGTCAAGTCCGCCCAAGAAGAATCCGGCGGCGATGGCCAATACGATGACCACCATGGTCAACCGCGCTGTTTCTTCCCGGCTGGGCCAGACCGACTTCCGCAGTTCCTGATAGGTCTCCTGCAGGAAAACTACGGGGCCGACACGTCCACCCCCAGAGGGGGCGACGATTCGTTGACTGCGAGTTGATGCCCTAGCCATCGGGGTCTACCTCACTTCGCGGTGGGTCTTGTGCGAACGGCACCTGGAACAATATTTGCGCAACTCCACCCGGTTGGGGTCGTTGCGCCGGTTCTTCACCGTTGTGTAATTACGCTCCCGGCAGTCGCCGCATTGCAGTGTGATGATCTGCCGGATGTCGGCTGTTTTTCTGGCCATGACTTATGACACCACCTTGGTGATAACTCCGGACCCCACGGTCCGTCCGCCTTCGCGGATGGCGAAGCGCATCTGCTCTTCGATGGGCACCGGGCTCATCAGTTCGATCTCCATTTTTACGTTGTCCCCAGGCATGACCATCTCGACGCCTTCGGGCAAGGTGCACTCGCCGGTGATGTCGCTGGTCCGGATGTAGAACTGGGGCTTGTAGCCGGAGAAGAACGGCGTGTGCCGTCCGCCTTCGTCACGGCTCAAGATGTATACCTCGGCTTCGGCCTTGGTGTAAGGCTTCATGGTCCCGGGCGCCACCAAAACCTGTCCGCGCTCCACTTCTTCCCGGTCAACACCACGGAGCAGGATGCCCACGGCGTCGCCTGCTTGGGTGGTGTCTAGGTTTTTGTGGAACATCTCCAAGCCGGTGGCCACGGTCTCGCGGACATCGCCCCAGCGGATAATCTCGACGGGAGATCCGACCTTCAGGGTGCCGCGCTCTACTCTGCCGGTGACGACAGTGCCGCGGCCCTTGATGCCGAAGACATCCTCGATGGGCATCAGGAACGGCCGGTCGGTTACGCGCTCGGGCATGGGGATGAACTCGTCCATGGTCTTGACCAATTCGAGGATCTGGGCAGCGGCTTCTTCGTCGCCTTCCAGGGCCTTCAGTCCACTGACGCGGACGACGGGAGTGTCGTCTCCGGGGAAGTCGTAGCGGTTCAGTAGGTCGCGAATCTCAAGCTCCACCAGTTCCAGGAGCTCTTCATCGTCCATCATGTCGACCTTGTTCAGGGCAACGACGATCTTGGGCACCTCAACCTGGCGGGCTAGGAGGATGTGCTCCCGAGTCTGGGGCATGGGGCCGTCTGGGGCGCTCACAACTAGGACCGCGCCGTCCATCTGGGCTGCGCCGGTGATCATGTTCTTGATATAGTCGGCGTGACCAGGGCAGTCTACATGGGCATAATGCCTGGTATCCGACTCATACTCCACGTGGGCGATGGCGATTGTTACGCCACGGGCTTTCTCTTCAGGAGCATTGTCGATGCTGTCCATGTCGAGATAACTGGCAAGGCCTTTGTCTGCCAGCACCTTAGTGATGGCCGACGTCAAGGTAGTTTTACCATGGTCCACGTGGCCGATTGTGCCTACATTTACGTGTTCCTTGGACCGGTCGAATTGCTGCTTAGCCATCTCTTAGGTGTCCTCCCTACTACTCTTAGCTGAGGCCCATATTTTGGGCCGATTCTTGCTGGAGCCCAGAGGCGGGATTGAACCGCCGACCCCGTTCTTACCAAGAACGTGCTCTACCGCTGAGCTATCTGGG
>ERZ651768.122-NODE-122-length-53415-cov-13.721549_pt1 | contig 53415 bp, 40 predicted proteins | sample MGYA00514754_ERZ651768 | MGnify/ENA metagenome assembly ERZ651768
TCATTTCAGGAAGAAGCTAAGGAAGCCACTACAGATAAATCGACTGTTCCGGATAAAAAATCAGAAGAAGAAGCTGAATTAAAAACACAGGAAGATCAAACTGCATCAGAATCTAAAACTGATGAAACCAAGCAAGAAACTGATTCTGTAGAAGCAGAAACATCAGAAGACGGCAAAGATCTGCAAAAATAAATTCCATTCCAACAAACATACAGGAGCCTGGTATACAGACTCCTGCTACCCCACAAAACACAAAAAAAAATATTACAGGCCTTGCTTCCGGGAACGATGATGATTTTTTCTATCTCTTTCCGTAACTTAGCGGATTTTTTTCAGGAGATTAAACAGGACAGGATCAGATTAGGGAAAAATCTGTATTTTTGACTTATTTGCTTTCCTATACGGATTTTTTTGTAATAGAAACAGCTTTCTTCAGTCTTTTTGCAGCATATTGAATTGTGGTGTTTTCAGGCTCCAGAAGCAGTGCTTCCTGGTAAAATGAGAATGCACCTTCCAGGTCATTCTGAAATTCGAGGCAAACTCCCTGCAAATAGAGGTTTTCAGCAGTCTTTTCAGTCGCTGAATTACTGGTGATCAATTTTTCCAGTCTTTTTAAAGCCAGAGAATAAGCGCCATTTTCAATCATTTCCACCGCAATACTATCACCATTCAGCAGTTCTATCTCAATGTGTGCCCTGTAGGGCAATATTTGTTTAGTGTATTCCCTGGCAATCAGGTCACTTACTTTTTTTCTCAGAACAATTTCATCAGGAACCACTTTACTGCTTCGTTTGTATCCTCTTTCAATTTTTTGCCTTGGGATAATTATATTCCCGTTCTCTTCTGTTATGCTGATACTAACTGTCTGGGCATAACTCACATTTTGAGTCCCGTGATTCAAAGACCCGACTCCAATTACATGACATTTGTTCTTTTCCAGAAGATAATTGCAGTGCCTGAGAGTAACGCCTGTCACAGACCTGGAACGCGTTACCACATAATGTTCTTGTACCTCATACTTCAGAAGGGCTACTTTGCCTTTTTTCCCAATTCTCGGGATGAAGTTGTAGTCACTCATCTGTCTGGCCAGGTCATCAGGACTGCTCGAACTCTCTACTTCAAGGAAAGGGAGAGAAGCAAACCTCTCACGAAACGCGCCCTCCAGAATATCAGGGAGAATGTCTCCTTTGTGGTTATTTACAATAATTAAATAGTCGATTTTACCTGCAATATTTTGATCTGCAGACTTTGGCGGGACCCATGACCTCATAGGCACTCTGGCTGCACAGCCTGCAACAATTAATAACATCATCAGCAAATATACTATCTTATTATTCATTTTAAGAACCAGCATCAAAATTTGTGTTGCAGTGCGCCTATAGCTTTAATGACGTTGCTGTTACCCTCATCCAACTGCAGAGCCTCATCATACAGCTGTATAGCTATTCTCGGTTCTCCCAGTGCTTCATAACAAATTCCCAGATTATACAAATTCTCGGCTGTCTTATTTTCCGAACTGGAAATTATTTCTTCAATCCGCTCCTTTGCTTGCTGTATTTTGGCCTTATTGAGTAGATTTACTGCATCTTCATCTCCTCCACTGTCAATAGTTCTTGTAACAAGAACAGAGTGTGGAGCAAACTTGGGAAGGATCATATTTGAAATATGCAACACCAGACGACGAGATATATTTGGAACACCATGGGGCTTAGTTCCAATAGTTTGATGCTTTAATTCTGCAAAAGGCATTGTACCGATTATTTCCTCTTTGCTTCGATCATCTTTTCTGAAAACAGGCAGAATCTTTTTGTCTGCGGACTGGGAAAAACTTCCGGGAATAAGTCCGCTTCCCAGTGATACTACAGAAACTTCACTGAACGAACTAATTAATTTTGTATTTCCTTCTTTGACCTGTACAATTTCTCCCTTCAGGAAAACTGTTGCAGTTTTTGTCTGGTAGGACTCAGTAATTATTCGATCTGTAGAACTGTCTTCCGTTATTATCCATTTCTTGCCCATTTTACGTTTTGCATGTCGCTGAAATCTTCTCACCTTATCAAATTGACCTTCCTGGCTTACAACACTGATAGCAAAGCTGAGGTTCAAAATTGCGTCAATTCCTTTAATTCTCAAGCCCCTTTCAGGTTTGATTGACTTGAGTCGGTCTCCAAAAATAGTACTGAAAGTTTCAAGATCGATAATATTGTAATCTGAGAACCGGCTCAGATTTGATACAAGAGAGTGTTTGAGCAGTTTTTCCAGTCCTTTTGAATCCAGTTTAGTCCTGCTTACTTTCCAATTCCCTTTATTGTCAATTAAGTTAAGTTGATGTTCTTGCACAAGAAGAACATCTCCTATGGCCAGAGTCCTGATATTTTTCAAATGTTCTGAAGGGGGAATAGAAGTGCTGAATTGAATCTTATTTGCACAAGACATCAATCCAAAGATGATTAACAAAAGGAAACATTGAAGTAGTTTTAGATAATTCACCTTGCTATTACCGGGAAAATTATTGTTTAACTGGAAAATATTTTTCAACGGATGCTTCTGCCAGTTGTTTTATGGATGACTGCCAATTCTTATAGTTAAAGGGAATACTTACGACATGGTAACCTGCTGCAAGACGAGCATCAGTGCTTCCGCTTCCAAAAAAAGATTTTGCCTTATTATCAGGGTCAGTGAACTCAACACGTTTTACTTCTTGATTTTGCATTGTACCCAGATCCCCCTGCACTTTAGCTGAAGAAAAATTTGAGGCAGTAATTACACTTCTCACCAGCCGGGGATTTTCCGTCAGTTCGATGAAATACAAGTTAGTGAAAGACATGAAAGACTGCTGATTCCAATTCAAATGCTCAAGCACATCCCAGCTGCTGGAAGTATTCATTGTGCTTCTGAACATGCTCTTGATATTTGCATTTTGTCCGGACATCTCTGTGCGCCTGCTCCAGATATTACCAGTAATCCAGATAGAACCTTTATTATCATTCAAAGTTGGCAGAGGATTACCGGTCTTTATTATAATGACTTCGTAATCTTTCATGCTTGACAAACGATTTGCTAAAGCATTGAAAAAATATCTTCGCATATCCAGTGAGTCATCTTCTGCCGCAATAGAATCTTCATGAAGAATAATTCTCTTTATCTTCGATTGCAGAGGTTTCAAGCTGGAGTCAGGTGCCTCATAAGTTGCGATATTAACGCACGATGATACAGCGAATGTGATTAGGATTAACCCTGAAATTACCTGTTTTTTCATTATTTAAAAGTAACTGAAGAAATTTTAAAGGAGGGTTTTAATGTTGAAAATTACAATACAGATAAAGATTAACAGAGACTAATAACAATACAATCAGCAAAATTGTGGGGGGGTTGTGTTTTTCAAAAAAATGAATTTCAAATCAACAGCTCCAGACTCAAGAACAGGGATAGAGCATGAACTTTTCATGTCCTTAAATTTTTTGAAAAGTTGGGGATCACCCCTCAAATACTGGTCCGTTTGGTCGTATTCGTACCCCCGGGGCCAGGCGCTTCCACGGAAGATTGATCGGGTCTGCGACCATTGGGCCAGGAGATTCGGCAACGAGAATGCTGTGAGCGATGGGAGTAAAATCTGCACGAAAGTGAACAGAGCTTTTATTTACCAGGATTTTCATTTTCTCCGGCTCCACTCCTCCGACACGATAGAGTTCTCGGTCGAGCATTTGAACCTTGCTTGATCCGACAACCACACTTACACCGTCTATCCGCAGGCAGGCAGTGGGGCCAAGACTAATTTTTGCTCCACGCATCATTGGTCCCTTGACAGTCAAATCTCCATTGCTGAGAAAATCTATGCCGAATGTTCCTTCAAAGGGATTATCTCCAAGTGCTGGTTCCCCGCCCAACCCCAGTGTAATGGTTTTTCCAACTCCTGTTTTGTGAGCCGCTTCTGCAGCTTCTGGATCAAACAAAATCCCAAGGGCAGCGTCACTTGCCTGATTAGCAACCAGTGCCCGCAACATTCCTGTGGTGTTGGAATTACCTCCGGCTCCAGGATTGTCCTGAGTGTCCGCAATTACCACTGGACGGTCTGCACCCTTAGAAAGTCGAATGGCCTCCTTTACTGCTTGGTCCGGCTTATGGATGTCAATCCACCATTCTGCCTCTCGCTCGTTGATATGATCAGTAAGTGAGTCAACTGCACTTTCCAACTCAGACTGATTTGTACCATAGCCCCATACTAAAGCACCGCATTCAGGGAAGTCTGCCGCCGGGAATCCCGGGGTGAAGGACATGCTGTTAATGCTTCCCTGTTCCAGCGATTCAAGATACTCATATGTCTGGCTGGCAGGTTCCATATCTGTGCACTGGCCGTGCAGCGGAATCAGAAATGGAATTCGCCTGCTTGCTTTAAAAAGGCGATTCCCGCCCTCCATGTAATGCTTAAGCAAAAAAGCTGCACGTTCTCCTGTTTCGGCCATGTCAACATGGGGATAAGTCCTGTAAGCAACCAGTATATCAGCCTGTTCAAGCATCAGCTGGGTTACGTTTGCATGAAGATCAAGGCTGCCAACTACGGGAACACCTTGACCGACCACAGTGCGAAGCCGCTTCAAAAGCTCACCTTCCCCATCATCAACATGTTCGGCTACCATTGCCCCATGTATATCAAGATAAACTGCGTCCGGTTGAATTTCAGATGCTGCTTCAAGAATCTTTCCAGTGATGCGTTCAAAAGCATCTTCAGTAACATGAGCCGAGGGGCATGCCGCAGTCCAGATAACCGGAACAATCTGATGAGGTTCCCCGTGCATCGCGTCAAGAAAACCACCCACAGGAATGTTGATGCCCTTGAGATCAAGGATATCGCTGCCGTGAGTCATGCACGGCATTCCTCCACCCTGAACAAAGTCATCCCAATTGGCCTTTGATGGTGCAAAGGTATTTGTTTCATGTTGAAATCCGGCAATAAGTATTTTCATGCTGAACTGCGCAGAAGAGTTTACTCTCCTGGTAATAAGGAATGCTGGAATTTATGGATTAAATCAAACCGGCTTTTTTTGAAGAAAGCTAAGGTTTTCAGAAATTAATGAAGGGAAACTTTTGTTAATCAGAACCCACGGATTTGAAACAGCGACTGTTCGACAGCATTGCGGATACGTTCACTGTCATGCTGGCTGTAGCTTTCCAGCATTTCGATCCCCTGCTTTGCTTTGAGCAATCCAAGAATCCGGATCAGTCTCTCAGTAACCAGCAAATCTCCAGACTTTTTCTGTTTCTGAAGTGCAGTTATAGTTGCCTCCACGGCGTTGCTTCCAAGGTTTCTCATTGCTTCAACAACCTGTTCTGCAACTTCCTCATCAGCAAGATAAGGCAGCATCAGTGTGGCAACACGGGGATTTTTGATTTGGCGCAGTATTTCAAATGTGTCGCGATTCTCAAAGAAAGAACGGCCCTTGAGCAGTTTACTGATGGAATCAGCAATTTCCGGTCCGACAGCAATCAGCAATTCCTTGTAAGCGGCACGATTTGCACTTTGGTTTGATGAATCATATCGGGATACAATCACATCTATTGCGGGCTTTCCATACTCTCTGAAAGCATCTGCCAGCGCCCTTAACATATCCGAATTGGATTCGGTCGCCATGTCAGCAAGATCCTCAATGGCAGGTTCATATTTGACCTTCCCCAGATTCCGCACTACTTCACGCAGAACACGAGCATCAGTTTCAACAATACGCTCATGCAGTGCAGGTCCTGCTTGTGGACCGCCAATTGATCCAACCAGCTTTACTGCTCGAAGTCGCACTTTTGGACTGTCATCATCCAGCAGAGAAATAGCCATTTCGAGTGCTTCCTGTTTTTCACCCTGGCGGTAAAGCGATTCAGCTTTTTCGATGCTGGAGCATCCCACGGCAAACAACATGATCAACATTATCCAGGCGAAATTTTTTCTGATTGCACGCATAAGATTTCCTTATTTTGTAAGTTATTATTAACTGAATTGTGGCAATTTATGATAAACGAACATCATTATTCTTCATCAGGAATTCTTGCAAAAACAAGGTCCGTTAAATCCGGAGCAACAATCGGTTCTTTCGCGTTGATTCCTTCAGAATCAAGTATTTCCATAATTTTATCTCCAAGATCCTCGACTTTTCCTGCGTGGCGCACAACGATCGTCACAATTGTCGGTACAGAATTGTCGAAGCTTATGTAGCGGAATTCATCATCTTGAATTTGCTTCAGTTTTGTGCGGAGCTTTCGTACCTCCTTGCTTTTAAAATCCTTCAGTACCAGTTCAAAGGCAATCAGGCGTCTACCGCTGATTGAAATTGTGGACATTTCCTTGATCACCTGGGGGATGAATTCTTTCTGCATTTCTTCATATGTGTCATTAACGAGACCGGCGATCATTGCTGAAGTAATAACATTCGGTCCGCCACGTCTCGCAACATTGATAACGGTATTTGCAAAAGCCCCTCCCCGTCCAGTGGAAACATTCTTGGCGGTCACGTTCAGTGAGAGTGCAAGGTCACCCTTGATATTTCCACTCACGGACATGATATTTACTTCCACTACTACTTTAGCCATCTGCTTTAGCAGGCTTAAACCGGTAGTGTAAAACTGTTCCGCGTCCTGGACTTGAGTTGCAAGCAAGGCTTTGTCAGCAGGACTTCCGGAAACAATTGCCATGAACTGTTCCTTGGAAATTTTAGCAAACTGCTTTTTTACTTTTTCATCTGTCTGCAGAGATGTCACAGCGTTCCTAAAATCCATTGCGCGTAATCCACGCTGATTCAAATCAGTTTGAATTTGATTCATCATTGTATCCTCCAAATCCCTGAAGGTGAAACCGGAACCACTGAGATCAATATCCTTTCTGCTCGTAATAACCGGGACCAATGTGCTGGCACTGTTGTTTATAAGCTTGAGGTCTTTCTGCAGAGCAACAAGCACCCTCTGGCGGTTAACCTTGTGAGCTGTATCCAGACCGTAATATTTTCCGCCAAAGATCTTTTTCTCGTCATTGACTTCGCTGCTGTCAATATATTTTTGAACATTTTTTGAAAGATATTTTTCTATATCTTCAAAATTATTGTTGTAATCCTCATCAGGCAACAATTCGCGTACCATTTCGTCAACAGCCTGTGTACTGGCTATTTCCAGGGCCTTTGCTTTTGCTGCACGAATGTCGTTGCGCTTGATAAAGGCTTTGGATTTTATGCGGATCACTCGGACGTCCGGAGAGTCCTCCTTCAGAGTGACGCGCCCGCTCAAATCAGCCAGCGTGAGGAATTCATCTGGTTTTGGTTCCTTCTTTTTTGCGGCACATCCGCTGAAAATTATTGTTAGGATCAGCAGAGATGAAATTATAAAATTCTTATTTAGCATTTTGGCTCCTGTCATTTTATGAGGAGGATTAATTATTGCCTTGTAATTGTTACTGATGAAATTAGAGATAATAAATTGAGCATATGTTTACTATTACCCTGAATCATTTTCAGGCATTAAAATTAAAACATTTATTGATTAAATTAAATACAACTATTTTATATTTGATCCCATGTAAATAACAATTTGTTAATGCCCCAATTTTGCTTCCTCAATACAATCAGTTGATATGGATAAAACTAATTGGTTCGGGATTGCGCATTTTGCTAAAAACTGTGAATCTTGAATGTAGCATTTTACGTGATTAATGAAAAGGAGATATTTGTTTCTGACACGAATTGCCATTATTTATTTTGCAGTATCTTTCTTAATTCCTGTTTTAACGGCCGTCGCGTATTATCCTCTCAGCTGGGACGATTTAATGTACCAGATGGAATTGCGCATGAGCTGGAAGCGTTTGAAAATGGAGACCGTTGTTCAGGTATTTGATCCATTCGCTGGAACTGAGGAAAACGATATCCCAGAACATCCTGTTGAAATCCCTGCGAGAGGATACAAACAGATGATTCATTGGAAAGATGGAGAAGTACTTGTAGTAGAAACCTACAGCATGAATGGACAGTTATTGCATTTATACTATGAATACAATAAAGATTTACTGTCGGTTTCTTTGAATGATAACCGAACTTTTGAAGCAGAAGACATTATGCCGGTGCAGCTGCGTTTTCGTTCCAAATTTGGTGAAATCCGAAGCAAAGCGCTGCAGGAAGTTGGAATTGTAAATAAAGAAATAGCCTATCACATTCGGGAAGACAATCATGTTTTTTTAAGGATAGGAGATTTGGAGTCAGGACACTATGCGCTTTTGAATCCAAAAACCTATGATTTATCAGCTGTTTATAACAGAATCTGGAAGCCAGACGGAAGCTGGCTTGATTTAAAAATTATCTTCAAAAATTATGAAAAGTATCGCTGGCAGACTTATCCAAAGGTGACAGAATATTTTTTGGATGAACAGTTGTTTAAGCGAGTTTCTGTGAGCAGTGTACGCACAATTTCCCGTGTGCCGATAAAAAGACTTAAAGACATGGCGACAAAATTACGTCACAAACAAATTGCAACTCTCAAATATGACTATGCTCTTTAATCATATTTTACGTTATCTGGCAGCTTTTTGCGGACTTGTTTTTGTAGTTTTGCTTAATGTGCATGCCGAAACTATTGTGGTTGACCGAATTTATTTGATTGTCAACAGCCAGATGCTAACTCGCAGTGAGGCGCAGGATGTTAAGTCAGCAATTATGTCTCAAAAATCATCAGGGGAAAAAACACAGGTTGAGCTGGATAATCAATTGCTGTTGAACCTGATGCAGGAAATGCTGTTGCTTGACCGTGCGAATGCCTTGAAAATCGTACCGATGGAGAATGAAATTGATTCACGTTTGAACAGTCTTGCAGATGAGCAGCCACAATTACTGGATATATATTCTGAGGAAGATTTAAAAGAACAACTGGTGAGGGATTTCAAAAAACATCGTGTGATTAGCAGGGAGGTGGACTCAAAAATTCACGTTAATTCGCTGGATATTGAAAATTTTTGCTATCGGCAAATGCGTAATCAAAGAAAAATAGGGCTTGCACAAATACTTTTACAGGGTTCCGAAGAAGAAATAAGCAAGCAGGTTGATACAATTCTGCAGGAGTTCGAAAACGGTGTTCCCTTTGAAGAACTGGCAAAGAGCTACTCGGCAGATTCAAGTGCAAAACAAACAGGAGGCAAGCTTGGAGTTTTTAAGCCTGGAGATTTGCTGGAGGCAATAGGGGATGTTACTAAAAATCTGGAGCCCGGACAAATCAGCGAGATTGTTGAAACAAATATGGGGAAACATCTACTTTATATTTACAAGCAAGACTTTCCACCGGGACTGGATTGTCAAAATCTCTCAGAAGAACAAAGAGCAGACTATTCCAATGTTTTACATAAACAAAAACGTGAAGGGTTATTAGATACCTATATGAATGAACTTTATGCCTGCGCGAATATTGAAATTAAAGATCCGGGAGCTTCAGGACTACCTGACGCTTTGTCATTGCCTGAAGTCAAGGCAGAAAATGTAAATTGCCAGGCTCGCAGGTTTATGGTGATTCCACAGAAAAAAAAGAAAAATAAAAAGAGAGCTGGAAGGAACGCAAAAAGCTGAAATGATTTAAGAATATCGTTTCATGGTTCTGAAATATCGAATCAGTCTTCTAAGTGAAATTAGAAAAAATTATATCCACCTGTCAGCTTCAACTGTACAGATTCAGAAGTTACCCATCACCTTTCATTGAATTGTAAAGTTCAAAAGCTTTTTCTGCAGTTTCATTTTCATGAACAACAGACCTAACAGCCTTGATCATGGCAACCGGAGCTTCTGATTGAAATATGTTTCGACCCATGTCCACACCGGCAGCACCTTGCTGTATAGCGTTGTAAGCCATTTTCAAAGCATCCGATTCAGGAATTTTTTTGCCTCCTGCAATAACTATAGGCACAGGACAACTGGCCGTGACAGTTTCAAAATCCTTTTCTACATAATAAGTTTTTATGTAATGAGCACCTAATTCCGCGCATATGCGTGTTGCCAGCCGGAAGTATCTGGCATCACGCACCATATCCTTACCTACTGCGGTAACAGCCAAAGTTGGAATTCCGTACCGAGTTCCCTGATCAACAAGCCTGGTCATATTGATGATGGACTGTTTTTCGTGTTCACCACCTATAAAAACCTGAACAGCCATGGCTGAGACATTCATCCGGATTGAATCCTCGATATCCACCGCAATCTCCTCGTTGGATAATTCCTTTAGCATACTGGTTCCGCCGGATGCACGCATCACAATGGATTGTGTAAATGAAGGCGGCACAATGCTGCGCAATATTCCGCGTGTCAGCATCAGTGTGTCTGCGTAAGGTGCGAGCGGCATTATTTTGACGTCGATACGTTCCAGACCTGTGGTTGCCCCCTGAAAATAACCGTGATCAAAGGCCAGCATTACTGTGCGTCCCGTTTTTGGGTTAAATATTCGCGCCAACCGGTTTTGCATTCCCCAATCAATCGCGTTCAACCCTTTGAGGTAAAAAGCATCTGATTTCTGAGGAATGTCAAGGTAGTATTCTTTCGTATCTTTTAATTCGTCTAAATCAGCCATTTGCGTTTTGTATATTTTAAAGTAAGAGTTTTAAATGACACGTTCATTGCCGCCGTCTATAGGAATTTGCGCGCCTGTGGTTTTCGCGAAGACTGAACCTGCCATTGCACAGACCATCCGCGCCACTTCAATTGTTTTAACATCAGTTTTCAGAATATTCCTGCTTTTGTATTCTTCTACGGTTAATCCGTAACGCCTTGCGGACCTTCCCAGCGCTTTTGAAGTCCATAGACCTGTATCATAAACACAGTCAGGATGAATAATATTTACTCTTATACCATATTCACCCAATTCAAGAGCCGCAATCCTTGCCAATTGAGTCTGCCCTGCTTTAGGCACTGAGTAGGCAGACGCTCCAGGTCCAGGAGCAGGAACATTTCTTGAGGCGATAAAAACAACTGACGGATCAATACCTTCCTTCAAAAACGGCACACAGGACTGCAATAACTGCTGAGGTGCGGTTAAATTTGTCTTCAGGCTTTTGTTCCAGGTTTCATCTTCCATTTCTTCGATGGTCTGTCCTGCAGGAAAAGTTCCGGCATTCAAAACAAGAATGTCTATGCCGCCAAAATATTGTACAGTTTTTGCCACTGCCTTTGCAACAGCATGTTTTTCCGTAACATCACACTGAATACCCAATATGTGTGTGCTGCCGGATTTAGTGTGTTCCGAAAGGATGTTATTTATTTCCGGATTTATATCCAGCCCGGCTACCGCTGCCCCCTGTTGATTAAAATGTTCAGCACAAGCAAGTCCGATTCCGCTGGCAGCCCCGGTAACGACAGCAATTTTTCCCTCAAATTCCGGAGGCTGGGATTCTGTTTTTAATTTTGCCTGTTGTAATTCCCAATACTCTGCCTCAAAGAGATGATCTTCAGAGATAGGTTTCCAGCCGCGGCAATTTAAGGAATTCATATTTTCCGCCTGTTGAATTGCTTTCGCAGTATGCATAGCGATGTCTGAGATTATTTCAGTTTCATCCGGGTTCCCTCCGAAAGATACAATACCCTGTTCAGGCCAGACGCCCCAGCGTGGTGCGCTGTCCAGGCGGGTTTGTTTTCCGTCTGTGTGTCGATCAAAATAAGCTTCATATTTTGAAGCAAAGTCTTCAATGCTTTTCTCCACATTTTTCTGGTTAAGATACATCGGAGCAGGTTTGGTACGGATAAGATGATCCGAGGTAATTGGACCGCGAGTGGAAATCTTTTTTACGTTCGGCAAACCGGAAAAAACTCGTGCTTCCGGACTGTTATTTAACCTCGCAAGTGAAGCGGCCCCTCGGATGTTGGAGACCTTTTTTCTGATACGTGCAAGTTTTCTTAAGGTTTCCTGATGTAATGCTGGTGCTTTTTTCTTAATATTATTTTTTGGCAAGGAAGAATGTTTTTTCAGAAACTTTTCTGCCAGCGTAACTGCATTGATCATTCTTTCATAACTCTCATGTGCTTCTGCACCAAATGAAATTATGCCATGATTCAGCAGAATCATTCCTTCGTATTGTTGCCAGTCCACCTTCTGCGTAATTTCAAAAACCTTGCGAGCCAGTTTGAAACCTGGCATTACATACGGAATGATAAGCAAACGGTCACCGTAAACATCTTGAATTAATTTCTCTCCTTTTGGTGTATTTGTTAAAGTGACAACAGCATCAGCATGGGTATGGTCGATCCAGCTAAAGGGAATGATAGCGTGAAGAAGAGCTTCTACAGAGGGGCTGGGGGCATCCGGATTGGTCATGGCAAGTTGCTGTTCACGTACCATCATTGTGTCGCTGATATGCACAAGCTCCGCCAGTTTCTTCATGTTTGTCAGACGAAGCGGAGTAAAGCCTTCTGCATCAATTGTGGCTAAATTCCTGCCGCTCCCTTTAACGTACAGGATATCTTCTTCTTCTCCAAATATGTTTGTTTCACGGAGCTTTACTGAAGTATTGCCTCCACCGTGCAGCACCAGGTCTGAATCAAGTCCAAGCAGTTGTGAAGAATAAACACGCAGCTGTAGGGAGTTTTCTTCAAGCCTGGAAGCTGTTTTTTGATCCCACAGGTTTTTCATCAAAATAGGTTATATGAACTAAAGATATTTATTCTGCAGATTTTCTTTATATGGAGGCCCTATAATTCCTTTGTCCGTAATCAGGCCAGTTACTAAATTATTCGGAGTTACGTCAAAAGCAGGATTTTGGACTTTCATATTTTCAGGGGCTGTTCTCTGCAGTCCGAAATTTGTTACTTCGTCTGTCTTCCTTTGCTCGATCAAGATATCCTTGCCTTGCTTTGTTTTAAAGTCAATCGTGGAGTATGGACAAGCCACGTAAAAGGGAATTTCAAAATGTCTGGCCATGATGGCTAATCCATGAGTACCGATCTTATTGGCTACATCCCCGTTAGCAGCCACGCGGTCGGTTCCTGTAATAACCAAATCAATCAGTCCCTGTGACATAATATGAGCCGCCATATTGTCTGTTAGAAGGGTAACGTCCAGTCCGGACTGTTGAAGTTCCCAGCTTGTCAAACGAGCTCCCTGAAGCAGCGGGCGTGTTTCACTGGAGTACACTCGAAAGCTAATCTTTTCACGGTGTGCCAAATACATTGGAGCAGTGGCGGTACCAATCCCTGTAGTTGCCAGAGCACCTGCATTGCAGTGTGTCATTACACCCATGTCTTTTTTAATCAGTGAAACACCGGATTTACCTATGTCCAGGCAAAGCTGTTCATCCTCATTATGAATGCGAATTGCTTCCTCCTCCAGGTACTTGAATAATTCTTTTGAATCGTCTCCAGAAAATGATTTTGCGTATTCCAGCATTCGGTCCAGTGCCCATTTTAAATTCACAGCCGTTGGCCGGGCACTGTCCAGATATTCTGCTTTAGCTTTAATTAACTCATTAAATCTATTTTTATGCAGCTCTGTTTTATCCCGAATTGCCAAAAGTAAACCGTATGCTCCTGCTACTCCGATTGCAGGAGCCCCTCTTACTTTGAGCTGCTTAATAGAATCCCAGACCTGTTCCACAGTTTCCTGCTTTTCTTCCACCACTTTGTGAGGCAGCAGTGTTTGATCAAGGAAGTATAATTCTCCTGAGTTCCAGCGAATGGTCTGAGGTAGTTGTGACATAGTTTTTTAAAAATTTGTTTTAAGTAAATGTTGAAGCGATTATCAGCAGAATATCACAGCACAACCAATTGCATTGCTCAAATCAAAAACATTAAAAGCACAGCCTGGTATTTAATTTCGAAGCTTACTCAAACTATGTTAACTATTTGTTTAGCTTGTTGTTTTTTCACCAAAATATTACATTTACAATTCAATCTTAAACAGTATTTTGATTGAGAGTTCAAACAAATTAAAGCTGTTCTAATTGCCTAAGCAGTCTTTTCCTTTGCATTTTTGATGGACAACACGCGTATAAAAACAAAAATAATATGTACAATCGGGCCTGAGACTGCATCATTTGAAATGATACAGCGTATGGCTGGTGCAGGAATGAATATCGTTCGATTGAACATGTCACATGGTGATCAGGACTGGCATTTTCGGGTAATCAAGCACATCAAAACACTAAACCGCAAAGTTAAATTCCCTATCGCGATTCTGCTTGACACACAGGGACCGGAAATACGTACAGGCCATCTGTCGTCCAATTTGGATCTGAAAAAAGGCTCTGTGATTTCGATAACGATTCGCGGAGCGAGTGAAGTTGAGGAAACTTCAATACATATAGACTACGACGACCTGATCAGTTCTGTGCATGCCGGAGACAAAATTACTGTTGACAACGGTTTGATAAATCTTGAAGTATTAGAAAAACAGGAACGAATCATGCGATGTCGAGTTCTGGATGGCGGAGTACTCAAGAGTAAAAGTCATGTAAATCTACCGGGCGTACGTGTTAATCTGCCGGCTATTACCCAGAAAGACCGTCGTGACATATTATTTGGAATCAAACATGATGTAGATTTCATCGCACTTTCTTTTGTCAGGGAACCTGCTGATGTTTTACAGTTAAAAGAGTTACTTGGAGACAAAGTTGGAAAAATCAAGATCATAGCGAAAATTGAAGATCAGGAAGGAGTTACCAATATTGAAAAAATCATTTCAGAAGTAGATGGTATTATGGTTGCCCGTGGAGATTTAGGAATCGAAATACCAATTCATTCTGTACCAACTGTTCAGCGTAAAATTGTCAGGTCATGTTCGGAACAGGGAAAAAGAGTAATTATTGCCACGCATTTACTGGAATCAATGATTAAAAACCCTCTTCCTACGCGTGCTGAAGTGACTGATGTGGCAAATGCTATTTATGAAGAAGTAGATGCAGTGATGTTGTCTGGTGAAACTACTGTAGGAAAGTATCCTCTGCGTTGTATCGACCAACTGGTCAATATTGCTCAAAACGTTGAAAATCAGCCAGGATTGCGTTTTGTGAACAATCTTAACACAGACAATGATAAACAAAAATTTTCACTGGCTGCAGTGGACCTGGCGCAATCACTGGGTGCACGCTGCATAGTTGTTATCACCAGGCGGGGGATAATGGCGGATATGGTTTGTAATTGCCGTCCGGTTAACAGTGATATTTATGCTTTCACGAATGTAAGCCAGGCCAGAAGAACTATGATGCTGGGCCGTGGAATTAGATCTTTCCGGATTGCCTTCAGTCAGGACCCGGAGAAAACTCTTCAAAACGCATTCAAAGTGCTTAAGGAAAGGGAAGGATTTCAAGCTGGTGAAAAGGTTGTGGTAATTTCAGATGTACTTGCAGGTTCAGGAAAAATTGACGCGATTCAAATACGTCACCTGCCTTGAGTGCTCTTTTGAATGACTTTACCGTGTATTAAAACCGTTTTGCCTCAGGTACGTTCCACAACTGTAGCAACTCCCTGCCCAAGCCCAATACACATTGTTGCCACACCAAGTTCAGCATCCTTCTCCCGCATCTCATGCAGTAGAGTTCCAAGAATACGGGTACCGGAACAACCAAGGGGGTGACCAAGGGCAATTGCCCCGCCATTGGGATTGACTTTTTCTTCAATCAGATCACCAATTTTCAGATCGCGAAGCACAGTCAAAGACTGAGCAGCAAATGCCTCATTCAACTCAAATAAATCAATATCTTCAATTTCAAGCTGGCAGCGTTTCAGGGCTTTCCTGACCGCAGGGACAGGACCGTATCCCATGATAGCAGGGTCAACACCTGCAGTGGCCATCGATTTGACTTTTGCGAGGGGATTCAAGCCCAGGTCTTTTGCCTTCTGTGCAGACATCATTAAAACAGCCGAAGCACCATCTGAAATTGCAGAAGAATTTCCAGCTGTAATTGTTCCTGAAGCCGGATTGAAAACAGGAGGCAGTCCAGCGAGCGCTTCCATATTTGCATCATGACGGATAACTTCATCTTCTGAGCAGAGCTTTAATCTGCCTTCTTCGTCATGACCCTCTATAGGCACAATTTCCTTTTCAAATCGTTTGGATTTTGTCGCACTTGAAGCATTATTATGTGAGCGCAGAGCAAATTCATCCTGATCATGACGTGAAATTTTATGCAGGATAGAAAGCATTTCGGCAGTTAACCCCATCATTCCGGACGCCTTTGCTGAAAATTTGCTTGTGCTTGGATTTGGGTCCAGCCCATGATCCATCGGTACATGACCCATGTGCTCAACTCCTCCGCAGATAAAAACTTCCCCCAGCCCGCACATGATGGACATGGCAGCTGTGTGAACTGCAGTCATCGATGATCCGCACAAACGGTTAACAGTCTGTGCCGAACAAGTATGCGGCAACGGTGTTAACAATGAAGCAAATCGGGCGATATTGAAACCCTGTTCTTTAGTCTGGTTTACGCAACCCCAGATTACGTCTTCTACTTCATCCGGATTAAGCTCAGGATATCGTTCCAGCAATTCAATGATCAGTGCTGCAGACAGATTTTCAGCACGGACATTCCTGAACATACCTCCTTTTGAACGTCCCATTGGTGTACGAACAGCATCAATAATTACAGCTTCTTGCATAATACCTCATTAATTTTTGATTTCATTTTAGCCTGTTTTTATGCATCTCAATCTGAAAACAATTAATCACTTGTCATCGAATCGGATGGAATAACTGGCCGTCCTTAACCATCTTGCTGATTTGCTCTGTGGGTTCATATATTTTTCCAATAGGCTTTAGTTTTTCGGCTCGCTGTAGTAATTCATCCAGCCCTGCAGAATCAGCCCAACGGAAAATTCCACCACGGAATGGTGGGAACCCAAGTCCGTATATCAGTCCCATATCAACTTCCATGGGAGTTTCTACTATATTATCTTCCAAACATCGAGAACTTTCCATCAACATTGGAAGCATCATCCTGTCAACAATATCTTCGTCGCTTATATCATCTCCGGAGCTTGCATTAAAATCACGGATAAAATTTCCAGTTTCCGGGTTTACCTCTTTTTTGGGTTTACCTTTCTTGTCTTTGGAATGAATATAAAACCCTTTTTCGTTTTTCTTGCCGAACCATTTCTGTTCAAACATTTTAGATATAATTGTAGGATCTTCCCTGCTCATTCGGTCAGGGTACCCTTCAGCCATCACACTGCCTGCATGGAAAGCTGTGTCAATGCCCACCACGTCCAGCAGACATGCGGGGCCCATTGGCCACCCGAATTTTTCCATAACTTTATCAATATGCTCATAATCAACTCCGTCACTTACCAAACCTGTAAAACCTGCAATGTAAGGAAACAACACTCTATTTACAAGAAAACCTGGACAGTCATTTACCACGATCGGACTTTTTCCCATTGCAGCTGCAAAGGCAACTGTGGAAGCAATTGTTGGTTCAGAACTTTTTTCACCACGGATCACCTCAACAAGGGGCATTCTGTGAACCGGATTAAAAAAGTGCATGCCGCAAAACTGTTCCGGACGTTTCAGTTCTTTAGCCAGTTTAGTAATTGAAATGGTGGAGGTATTTGAAGCTAGAATCGCTTTTTTACGGATGATTGATTCAGTTTCGGAAAGTACTGCTTTTTTCACACTTTCCTTTTCTACCACTGCCTCGACCACCAGGTCCGCCTCAGCAATATTTTCATATGAAAGTGTTGGAGTAATATCAGTCAAAATATGAGTCATTTCCTCTACTTCCATTTGCCCGCGGTCAATACGTTTTTGCATTATTTTAGCAGCTTCCTTTATGCCCAATTCCAGTTGAGATTGGGCAATATCCTTCATGGCTATTGGAATCCCTTTGAAGGCGGATTGATAAGCAACCCCTCCACCCATAATACCTGCACCAAGAACTGCAGCACGATTTACCGGTTCAGCCATTTTTTTTGAACTTTTGGCTTTTTTCTTCAGTAATTGATCACCTAAAAATAAGCCTATTAATGAAGTTGCTTCCGGAGACTTTGCAAGTTCCGCAAATCCTTCCGCCTCAATTTCCAGTGCTCCTTCAAGTGGAAGATTTGCACCGGCCTGCATAACTCCGACAATAGTCAAAGGTGCAGGATAGTTTGGACCTGCCTTTCCTGCAATGAATGCACGCGCTGTCTCAAAAGTCATCATTGCTTCGTTTTCATTCAACATCAAGGGCTGTTGTTTTACTTTACGTTTTGTTTCCCAGTCCAGTTCACCCCTGATTGCTCTAGCAAGCAGGTCCAAAGAGGCATCCCGTAATATTTCAGGTTCGACCACTGAATCTACAGCACCTGCTTTAAGAGCATTTTCTGGATTGTTATCCTTACCTCCTGCTATCCATTCAATGGCATTATCAGCACCTATGAGTCTTGGCAGTCTTGCTGTGCCTCCAAATCCGGGCAGCAAGCCAAGTTTAACTTCAGGCAAGCCTACTTTTGCTTGCTTAGAGGCTACACGATAAGTACATGCTAGACATATTTCAAATCCTCCTCCAAGTGCAAATCCATTTATTGCGCATACACTGGGTATATTTAAATTTTCAAGATTTGAAAAAACCTGCTGGCTGTCTTTTACCCATTGCACAAGCTTGTCCAGTGGTTCCTGAAAAATCCCCAGAAACTGGTTAATATCTGCACCAACAATGAATGTGTCTTTTCCGCTGGAGATAAGCAGTCCTTTTACTGATTGATCTTTTTCCAGTAGCTTAACAACTTCATTGAGTTCCTGAAGCGAGTTTTTGTCAAACTTATTTACTGAACCATCCTGTAAGTCAAATACCAGCTCAGCAATATTGTTTTCCAGAGTATGGCATTGTAGAGTCTGGCCTTTGTATTCCATATATTCAGATTGAGTTAAATAGATTAAAAAGTTATTTCAAGCGCATCGAAGTTCTGTTTTCTTCCTCCTTCAAGTAGAGCATGGTATTGAGGTATGACAGCTTCCAAAAAATAACGTGCGGTTTTCAGCTTATTTGAGTAAAAAAGAGCGTTCTCATTTTCCACCAGCAATTCTGAATCATCAAGGTCTTCCAGTCCTTCTTTCGATCTTATCCTTGACAATTGTTCTGATGCTACAACTGCTTGCTGCAATAACAGCCAGCCTGCTGTAACTGAAGAAATAAACATTAAAAATGGTGTTGCATAAAGCGCGATGGATTCCATACCCCGTTCCTTCAATATTTCCTGCGTTGACATTGAAGTTTCGTAAAGTGATTCGCAATAACCTTCAAATATATTGATTAATTGTCCCATTTCTTGGTGGTCCCTGTGCTCATTTATTAATTCACTATAATTTCCCATAAGTTGCTGAAAAAGAGCACCATCGTTGCGGAGAATTTTTCTGCCGATTAAATCCAGAGCTTGAATATCGGTTGTACCTTCATAAATTGTAGAAATTCTTGCATCTCTGTACAATTGCTCAAGAGGGAAGTCTTTGGTATAACCTACGCCGCCCATTACCTGAAGCCCAGCTTGTACAACTTCAAGTCCAACCTCCGTACACCAGCCCTTGCACATTGGTGTAAGCAGATCGATCATGTTCTGTCTATTTTCTTTTTCCTTCTCAGTTTCAGCAATTTTCTCCAAATCGAATTGCAATGCAGTATAGTAAAGCAGAGCGCGCATAGCTTCGACCCTTGACTTCATATTGATCAGATTGAGCCGAACGGCAGGGTGTTCAATTATTGATACACGTTGAGCATTTAAATCACGGATTTTTGAAATGTTTGTACCCTGAACACGCTCATGTGCATAAGTTTTTGCGTTTTCGTATGCAGCTCCGGCTAGGGACAAGCCAATTAATCCGGTAAAAATTCGTGCTGTATTCATCATCTGAAACATGGCAGTAATTCCCTGGCCTTCACTGCCAAGAATCCAGCCCAGACAATCGTCATTTTCTCCAAAACTCAGAACTGCGGTTGGACTTGAATGGATTCCCATTTTATTCTCAATGGATACAACTGTGACGTCATTCCAGTCTCCTAATGAGCCGTCATCGTTTACTCTGAAATATGGAACCACAAACAGGCTCAAACCTTTTGTGCCATCTGGAGCTCCCTTGACACGTGCTAAGACTGCATGAATTACGTTTTCACCCAAGTCATTATCTCCAGAAGAAATCCAGCATTTAGTACCTTTAATTTTGTAAACACCATTCCCCAGCGGTTCGGCGCTTGTTATTCCTGCTCCGACATCGGACCCAGCATGTGGCTCACTCAAACACATAGTCCCTGTATACTGTCCCTGAAACATTTTTGCTATGTATTTTTCCTTCAACATGTCTGAGCCATATGTTTCAATCAATTTTGCGGCTCCTGAAGTGAGTCCGAAAAACATCCCTAATCCGAGATTTGCGCCGTTTATTGCTTCACTAACTATTAAGCCTATAGTTGCGGGAGCACCCATGCCACCGTATTCTGGCGAATCGGAAATCGAAGCCCATCCCAATTCATAGGCCTTTTGAAAAGGCTTGTGTAAACATTCAGAAACTTTTACCCTGCCCTCTTCCAGTCTGCAGCCCTTACGATCACTTTCTGCTCGAGTTGGGAAAACCACCTCAATCGCAAAACGTATTCCTTCCTTTACCATCATTTCAAGGGTGTCCTGATCAAATTCAGCATATTTTTCGGAATTGTTCAGTTTCCCAAGTTGAAGCCATTCACTGATTGCGAAGCTGATATCACGCTGGTCAAGTGTTAAATCAGTACTACTCATAGGTTATAAAATTTTTTTTAGAAATCTGTGGTTAGCAATATGTCAGAATCAAGATGATTAATGACTATCTATCTCTAAAATACTCTAAATTAAACGGAGTAAAAAGGATTATTTGGATTCATAAAATTAAATGCATTATATCAGGTATAAATCTACATTCGAGTTTCAGTTTAACGTGTATTTTAAATGTTTGGGATAGTTTGTGCAGAAGTATTAGTATATTCAATATTTTAATACGTTAATGACTTGCTGAGTAGAACAATTGAATTTCGCATTTATTATTTAAGAGAAAATTTTTTATGTCACTCAAATCATTAATTCATTCCTCACGAAGAACTCCGAGTTCCTTAAAGAATCAGTTCCGCTGGAAACTTGTTCCTGGATTTATTTGGAAATCAGTACAATCATTTAGAATCACTTTGCTGATATGGGGTCTGGTAACAGCAGGATGCATCTTCTACCTAACACAATGGATGAATTTCAGGCAAGTAGCTCACAGAATTGATTTGCTTGAAACATATCGATCAAAATTGTCTTCTCAGTTGGAGTTATTGGAAGTTGAAATAAGTTACCTTACACGTCCTCAGCGTCTAGAATTTCTGGCAGGAGGTACAATGCTCATGCAGCCTCCAGAGTCTGTCCAATACAAATTGTCCTGGCTGGATATAACCAGCGAAAAAGACTAAATGAGTCAATCACCACGTTTTCAAGTCTACAGCTTCAAATCCCGTCTTCTGACAGTTCTGGTTTTTTTTGGAATATGTTTTGTTGCGGTTTTGGGCAAAGTATTTTTTTTACAGATCATTAAGGCGGATTACTATATTCAGAAAGCAAAGTCTCAACATGAACTTACGGTCAAAGTGGAGCCGCACCGTGGAAGAATTTTGGACAATAACGGACGAATTTTGGCTGTCTCTGTTAAACTGAAATCATTATTTGCAAAACCAAACCAGCTGGAATCCCCTTCTGAATATGCAAGAAGACTTTCCCCGATTCTCAAAATTCCCTACCACAAACTGTTTAATGAACTGAAATCAAGACAACAGTTCATCTGGATAAAACGCAGATTACATCCTCAACAGGCAAGACTTGTTCAGAAACTTGGATTGAAAGGAATTGGATTTATAGAAGAATATCGAAGATTTTATCCTAATGGTAGTTTTGCCGGACAACTTTTGGGGTATTCCGGAATTGACACTCAAGGATTGGAAGGTATAGAACACAAATATGAATCTTTGCTTGCAGGCATGCCGGTCACATATGTACTTGAGAAAGAAGGTATGTTCCGCACGGACCCTCTTTCAAATATTTCAAAAAAAATCCCTGATCAGTATTCACTCTATTTGACTATAGACAGTACGATACAACATTTTGCAGAAAAGGCATTAAGAGAAGGAGTTATTAAGTCACGTGGTGAACGAGGAACAGTTGTTGTAATTCACGCTAAAACCGGAGCGGTCCTGGCAATGGCTAATTATCCCGACTATGATCCAAACCGTTATCAGCGTTACACTAGGGAGCGTCAGCTGAATTATGCGGTAACTGCAGGTTATGAGCCGGGATCTACCTTCAAAATGATTACTGTTGCTGCAGGACTAAACGAGGGGCTTATATCGTCTGATCAGGAATTTTTCTGTGAAGAAGGAGAGTACAGGATAGGGAATAACTTAATCAGAGACTCCTCACCACAAGGTGTGTTGACACTGGAGCAGGTTTTAAAAAAATCATCAAATATATGTGCGGCAAAAATTGGCATGAGCATACCGCCTTCGCGGTTTTATGATTACATCATGCTTTTCGGTTTTGGACAAAGGCCAAATTCCGGTATTGCCGCTGAAGCATCCGGCAGGGTTATTTCTCCCAAAAAATGGAAAACTATTGATCATGCAGCGATTTCTTTTGGTCAGGCTATACTTGTTTCACCATTGCAAATGGTAAGTGCAGCCAACGTTTTTGCAAATCAGGGAGAGTGGATTCAACCATATATCCTTGATCATGTCCGTGACAAAAAAGGAAAAGTAATTAAGGAAATCAAGGACAATGACGGAAGGTTGATTCAAAAATTTGGTGCAGGCATTCGCAGTCGTGTAGTTGACGCTTCAGTTTCGGAATTAATTAAAGAGTATCTTATATCTGTGACACAGCCGGGGGGTACAGCAGAATTAGCGGCGATAAAAGGTTATCAAGTTGCAGGTAAAACCGGTACCAGCCAAATTTTCGATCATCAGCTGGGAAGATATTCCAAAACTCGTTACATTGCCTCATTTGTCGGTTTTGCCCCTGCATCGGATCCATTGGTAACAGTTCTGGTTATAGTTGAACAGCCTCAAACTTCTTATTACGGTGGAACCGTTGCCGCGCCAATATTTAATGAAATTGTACATAGAACTCTTTTGTTTAAAGATGTATTGCCCCTGCCAGATGAAAGTTATTCAGAAATCCCCGCACATCAAAGTACCGCATCTCGCTGACGAAGATAAAGTATTACTCCGGTTTTATACTTTATCTTAGGCTCTGTATTATTTGAAAATTCCTACTCATTAGCCACTTTCCCTGATAATATACTGATATTATTATTTTAGTTAGTACACACGATTGATGGGGAAGATTTAAAATTGCATAGAATTCTTACAAAATTTCTTACATTTTTTCGGGATGACAGGACAAATCCTGAAACTGTGGAGATTTATAAAAATGTGTGCAGATAAAAAAACTAAAAATTTATTTTGAATTCTTCAGAGATGATTTTGAGTGATTATAACCAGTTAAGAAATAACTGGATGGTGAGGCCATCTTAACAGCCATCTTGATTGACTCTATCATAGAACTTGGATTAGCTTCCATTTTTGGAGCAAGCTGGAAAGCAGTCCCATGGTCAGGGGATGTTCTAATAACAGGCAATCCTAATGTTATATTTACTGCACGATCAAATCCGTACAATTTCAGAGGGATCAATGCCTGGTCGTGATACAGTGCAACTACTGCGTCAAACATTCCTTTTCGATGTTCCAGAAAAATAGTATCCGGAGGAAAAGGTCCTTCACATAGCAGACTTTTTTTGCGAGCAAGTTCCAATGCAGGAAGAATGATTTGATTTTCTTCATCACCAAATAACCCCTTTTCTCCTGCATGTGGATTAAGCCCTGCAATACCAAGCTTAGGATTCGGAATCCCCATTCTTCTAAGTCCAGAATCAGTAATCTCAATTACTTCAAGTATCAATTCTGGTGTAAGTGAATCCAGAGCTTGACGTAAAGACATGTGAAGCGTTACCATTGAAGCTCTTAGATCATCTACTGCCAGCATCATCACAGAGCGGGCCCCGTTGCTGTAGTGCGAAATGATTTCTGTGTGTCCCGGGAAATTATGCCCTGCTGAAAAAAGTGCCTCCTTGGAAAGCGGGGCTGTTACAATAGCATCAATTGTTTTATTATTTGCCCATAGTATGGCGTTGTGAACAAATTTAAATGCTGATTGCCCGCCCCATGAGGAACACAAACCCAGTTCCCACTTTCGATTTTTTTTGACTGGTAAATCGACCACAGGAATGCAAAAAGAATCATTAAGCTTTTCAATAGGCAAATTATGTTTTTTGGGAATTGGCTTGTATGAGAAAGGAGCCCCAACTGCTTTATTGATTTCTTTTATGATTTCGATATCACCAAAAATCAAAGGCTTCCATTCATGAAAGGGATGAAGGTAATGGAGGGCACGTATCAAAACTTCCGGACCAATCCCGTTTGGATCACCCATTGTAAAACCAATTTTGATTTCTGATTCCTTTGGCATTTTTAATCTTTGTGAATAGTTTATGGATTTAGAGAATAAAGTAGCCCTTGTAACCGGAGCAGGAGTTCGTATTGGACAAGCAGTAGCAGTGAAACTGGGACAACTTGGCATGCGTTTGGTGATACATTATCATCACTCTGAAGAAGGAGCAAAACAAACAATTCAAAGGCTTCCAGGGAAAAAGTCCAGACACCTGGTTCTTCAAGCGGATCTGAAGGACGTTTCCGCAATCAAAGAACTTGTACACAAAGCTGAAAAGCAGGCCGGTCCTGTTTCAGTACTGGTTAACAATGCAGCAGAATTTTTCCCTACTCCATTATTTTCCGTAGCTGAAGAAGAATGGGATCATCTTTTAGCTCTAAATTTAAAAGCACCTTTCTTTTTATCACAAGCGGTAGGGGAAGTTATGAAATCTTGTGGAGAAGGAAAAATCATCAATATGGTAGATGTCTCTACTGATCGCCCATGGAAAAGTTTTCTGCCATATTGTGCTTCAAAAGCTGCTTTGATTTCATTGACCAGGGGTTTGGCACGTGCATTATCACCTGAAGTACAGGTTAACGGAATTGCTCCGGGAACGGTTTTGCCTCCTCCGGGACATAATGAAATGGACTTAACTGCTTCTGTTGAAAACAGTCTGCTTAAGCGCATTGGTAAAGTAGAAGATATTGTGCAGGCAGTTGAATATTTGCTACAATCTGACTTTGTAACTGGAACAATCCTTCCTGTTGATGGTGGACGTTCTATTTATTGAAGCAATTTTTTGATTAAATATATGATTATTCAAAAATTTATTTCATTGATAATAGTTCTTAATCTTTACTTATACTCTGCCTATGGAGTTTCACGATTTTCGGTAGAAGAGCAGGAAAACATCAAGATATATGAAAATAGCAGTAGAGCGGTTGTTAATATCAGCAATATTGGTCTTAACTACGATTTTTTTTACCGGGCTATTCCTGCCGAATCCGGATCGGGAACCGGATTTATAATTGATGATTCTGGAACAATTGTTACGAATTATCATGTTGTGGAAAATGCCAGTAAACTGATTATCACTCTATCAGACAATAGTCAATGGCCCGGGGAACTTATAGGCGCAGACCCAAACAACGACCTGGCTGTAATACGAATTGATGCACCTTCCAGCAGTTATGAATATCTCGCATTTTCAAGTTCAAGAGACATTGTTGTTGGCCAGAAAGTATTGGCACTGGGAAATCCTTTTGGATTAAGACTGACTTTGACAACAGGAATAATAAGTGCTTTGGGTCGTACCATTGCCGCAAAAAACGGGCGTAAAATTGAAGGGATCATTCAGACTGATGCAGCAATAAATCCAGGTAATTCTGGCGGTCCTTTACTGGATTCAGAAGGTAAAGTAATTGGGATTAATACCGCAATTATAGGTACTTCTGGCAGTGTGGGTATTGGATTTGCCGTGCCAAGCGACACAGCGCTGAGGATTCTTCCGGATTTACTGGAATACGGATATGTCCGTCGCCCGTGGCTGGGAATTGAGCCGATACCGACTGTTTATCTTCAAAGGATAGGAATTGATGTACCTGAAGGTCTGCTGATTGCCAGAGTTGTGAAAGGAGCTTCTGCAGACCAGGCCGGATTGCTTGGTGCTACCAAAACAGTCAAAGTGGGGAATTACAAAATTCCATGGGGTGGTGACATTATCACACATATCAATCAAACCAAGGTTACTACAATGGAAGATTTGGCACAGCAAATAGAAACACGCAGATCTGGAGATGCAATCAATATTAAGTTAATCCGCAATGAACGTGTGCTCTCCATTAAGGTTGAGTTGTTTTTAAGACCAAGATCTTAATTAAATTTTTATTCCTTCCTGATCAAATTTTCCTTAAACTACCCTTTAAGTTAAATTACACAATTAATTTCAGTAGTACTTTAATAAAAAAATGACTAATCGTATTTACAATTTTGGAGCAGGGCCGGCAATGATCCCTACTCCGGTAATGCTGAAAATTCAGCAGGAATTTCTGGATTATCATGGGCTGGGGGCTTCAATTGTTGAACTCAGTCACAGGCTTCCATTATTTAAGGAGATACTTGATGAAGCAGAATCAATTTTCAGGGAATTGACAGGTCTTCCTGACAACTACAGACTAATGTTTATGCATGGTGGTGCACAGATGCAGTTTTCTGCGGTTCCGCTTAATTTAATGGCCCGCAAGTCACACAAAGGCTCTTACTTCATTACAGGAAGGTGGGGAACTCTGGCTGAAAAAGAGGCACGCCGTTATGGCAAAACGGAGGTGCTTGCGGACGGAAAAGAGTTTGAATACAGGAGAATACCGGATTATGACATCAGTATGCTTGATCAAAATACCAGTTATGTTCACCTGACATCAAACAACACGCTCTATGGAACGCGCTGGCACAAATTTCCATACACAAATGACATTCCTCTTGTAGCTGACTCTACTTCGGACATCTTATCCAGGGAAATGGATTATTCTCTTTTTGGAGTTGTTTATGCCGGCCTGCAAAAAAATCTTGGCATTCCCGGTACTGCTTTGGTAGTTGTTCGTGAAGACTTGCTGGGTAACGCACTTCCGGAAACACCGAAACTGCTTGATTATTCACTTATCGATGAATCACAGTCTATTCTAAATACAATAAATGTATTTGCAGTTTACGTGGCACGTTTAGTTTTAGAATGGGTAAAAGAGCAGGGGGGAATTCCGGAAATGGAAAAACTTGCAGAACAAAAATCCGGACTTTTATATCAGATACTTGATGACTCTGATTTTTATATTGCTGTTGCTCATCCGGATCACCGCTCTACTATGAATGTTACCTTTCACTTTGGGCAGGAAAAACTGCTCCATAAATTTTTATCAGAATCAGAAAAAGAAGGGTTATTTGCTCTCAAAGGACATGCCTCAGTAGGAGGAGTCAGGGCTTCAATATACAATGCCATGCCTCTGAATGGTGTTAAACAACTGGCTGATTTTATGAAGGAATTCGAACGGAAAAACGGCTAGGCGGCTTTGGCCTGATTTATCTTTACCAGATGACTTGGCCATTGCAAATATTCCTGCCAGCAGGAGTCTGGAATCTGGATATGAAGTGTTTTGGCTATATTAACCATTTGCCAGTAATTTGGCTCATACGGAGTCTGGGAAGGCTGTACAAAGTTTGCTCCCTTGCTTAAATTACATTTCAGGCAAGCTGCAACAACATTTTTCCAACGTAGTCGTCCTCCCAGACTTTTTGGGATGACATGATCTACAGTAAGATGTTCTGCTGAGAAGTGTCGCATGCAATATTGACAATGAAAACGGTCCCGCAGGAAGACATTACGACGAGTAAAATTAACAGTTCCTTTCTTATGATGATATCGATTCATCATTACCACACTGGGAACCGGAATGGATATGTGCTGTGAATGGCATATCCAGTCGTCATAAGAACGTAAAACAGTCACCTTCTCCAGAAAAAGGGCTTTAATTGCCTGCTGCCAGGTAAGTGTGCTCAGCGGCCATAAGGTCAACGGATTCCCATCCTGGTTCAGTAAAAGAACTTCTCTCATATTGAAATAGATTTAAAAATGATTGTTTAATTAATCATATCCTGCTTATTTTCACGCATGAATTTTCTCAAAACAGTATGTAAAATACCACCATTTTTGTAATATTCAATTTCAACCTGCGTATCCAGGCGGCAAGTTACAGGAATTTTTTGATCTCCAGCCTGTAAAATCAAATCCTGACCAGGCACGAGATTATCATTCAATCCCAATACAGCATATTCTTCCTCACCACTCAAACCAAGCGATTTATGTGTTTGATTATCTTTGAACTGAAGAGGGAGTACTCCCATTCCTACCAGATTTGAACGGTGTATCCTTTCAAAACTTGATGCAGCCACAGCTTTGACTCCAAGCAATGAGGTCCCTTTTGCTGCCCAGTCACGAGATGAACCTGTACCATATTCTTCACCTGCCAGAACAATAAGAGGGGTGCCGGTCTCCATGTATTTTAACGATGCTTCGTAAATTGAAGTTATTTCTCCTGATGGAATCAGTTTAGTAAATCCTCCTTCATGTTCGGGCACCAACTCATTACGTAAACGTATATTCGCAAAAGTTCCGCGTGTCATTACTCTGTCATTTCCGCGGCGGGAACCATAAGAATTAAAATCATTTTTTGCAGTCCCATTTTCCAGCAAGTATTTCCCTGCAGGACTTTCTGGAGAAAACGCTCCTGCGGGTGAAATATGGTCTGTAGTAACTGAGTCACCAAGTTTTGCTAAAACTCTTGCACCAGTGATGTCCTTTACTGGTTTAGTTTCAAGTCCCATATTTTTGAAAAAAGGGGGATTCTGTATATACGTGGAAGATTCGTTCCACTGAAAAACTTCTCCGGCTGGTGCTTCAATGGCATTCCACATTGGGGAACTTTTATCTGCACTGTCATATTCTTTCAAGTACATTTCACTGGAAATAAGTTTTTCAGCATTCTTAATCGCTTCATTACTTGGCCAAATATCTTTAAGATAAACTGGTTGTCCATTGTCTCCAATCCCGAGAGGATCATTATTGAAGTCATGATTTACACTACCAGCGATTGCATAGGCAACCACAAGCGGTGGACTGGCCAGATAATTTGCCTTTACATGCTGATTGATCCTTCCTTCAAAGTTTCTATTGCCTGACAACACAGATGCAACTATTAGATCTCCCTCGTTAATCGCATTAACAATCTTCTCTGGAAGTGGTCCTGAGTTGCCAATGCATGTGGTGCATCCAAAGCCCACTGTGTGAAAACCAAGTGCATCAAGGGACTCATCCAGTAGTGAAGCTTTAAGGTAATCTGATACTACACGTGAACCGGGTCCAAGAGAGGTTTTAACCCATGGTTTTCGTTTCAATCCTTTTTCAACTGCTTTTTTTGCCAAAAGACCAGCAGCAAGCATCACTGAAGGATTGCTGGTGTTTGTGCAGGACGTGATAGCCGCAATTACTACTGATCCATGTGTTAACTTTTCTGATGCAATTCCTTCTAGTGGAATAGCAGTTTCGAGTTTATCTGCACTCAATTCAAAACCACCATCACTTCTATTAGAACGCAGAGTTTTTTGCCATGTAGGTTTCATCAATGAAAGCCTGACACGATCCTGAGGACGTTTTGGTCCGGCAAGAGAAGGTTCAACTGTTGAAAGATCAAGCTCTAAAGAATCAGAAAATTCAGGGTCGAGAGTTTCACTTGTCCGGAAGAGTCCCTGTGTTTTGCAGTATCGTTCTACTCTCTGAACAAGTGATTCTGGGCGCCCGGTACCACGCAAATAAGTTAAAGTCTCCTCATCAACCGGGAAAAAACCCATGGTTGCTCCATATTCCGGAGCCATGTTTGAAAGAGTTGCCCGGTCAGCTAATTTCAGATTATTTAAACCGGGTCCGAAAAATTCAACAAATTTTTCCACTACCCCTTTTTGACGCAGCATCTCCACAACGCGCAGCACCAAATCAGTAGCTGTTGTGCCTTCTCTCAGTTTACCCTGCAAACGGAAACCGATTACTTCAGGTATCAGCATATAGATCGGCTGCCCTAGCATTACCGATTCTGCCTCTATTCCTCCTACTCCCCATCCCATAACCCCAAGGCCGTTTATCATTGTTGTGTGAGAGTCTGTACCAACAAGTGTGTCCGGAAAACAAACTCCATTTCTAAATTGAACAACACTTGCCACAGTTTCCAGATTTACCTGATGTACAATTCCTACACCTGGAGGGTAGACATTAAAATTGTCGAATGCCTGCTTGCCCCATTTGAGAAATTCATAACGTTCGCGATTACGTTTAAACTCAATATCCATATTACTTTTGAGAGCATCAGAACTTCCAAAAACATCGACTTGTATTGAGTGATCAATTACCAAATCAACAGGCACACGAGGGTTAATAACTGCGGGGTCACCATCCATTTCAACCACAGCGGATCTAAGAGCAGCAAGATCAACAACTGCAGGCACACCGGTAAAATCCTGTAAAATGACACGCGCAGGCCTGTATGGAATTTCTTCAGATGACTTTTCTGAAGCATTCCAGTTAGCCAGTAAATTCACATCCTCTGTATTAGATTTTGACTCTTCAACATTTCGAAGAGCCTGTTCCAGTAAAATACGGATAGAAAACGGAAGAGTGTCAATGGGGCCTACACCTCTTTTTTGCAGCTCTTCCAGACTGTAAATTGAAGCAGTTCCTTCCCCACTTTCGAAATCAATACGGCATCCAAAATTGTTTTGCGACATTACCAATACAAATGCATTCAAAAAAGATTAATAAAACATGAGATAAAAAAATGCATTAAAGCATTTATCAAAAATTGAGAAAAATATATCTTGAAATGTATTCAGCTTATCAGAAAAACTCAAGTTATTAGGGCTGTGTAGAAAAATTTCGGCACTAATTCAAATTGAACTTGAATGAATAACAATGGTGCTTCAATAGTTGAAAAATTCATTAAAATAAGGGATAATGCGCTCGTAATAAAAAAGCATTTCATTCAATTTATCTGTATAAAAAATAAATATTTAATCATGCTGAAACCTCTATTAATAATTACCACAATTTTGTTTTTCATCGGTGGAGGAATGTATTTTTTTCATGAGGGCTCAAACTTCAATAAATCCCCAAAATACGTTCAAAGCAGTCAAAAACTTTTAAAACAGCTTGATACTAAAACTTTAGACAGAATAAAAATCTTTGGTAATGGTTCTCAGGTTGATTTGGTCCAGCTGCAGGGAGGAGGCTGGAAAGAGCAGTCTTTAAATTACGAGGCAGATATACTTTCAATTCAGGATTTGTTAGTAAATTTATCAAAAATAAGTTTGGGAGATTTAGTTACAGATAATCCTGATTATCATGAACGGTTCCAGCTACTTGACCCTCCGGATAATATAGACCAGTGGGAAAAAGAACGTCATGGATTTTCATTAAACCTATTACGTGGAGACGGGACATCAATTGTTTATTTACTGCTTGGTAAAGAACGTATTAACGGGCCAGGGCAATATATTCGTCAGGCAGGGTCGGATAAGATTTATTTGATTCCTGAACCTTTATTAATATATTCAGAAGTGGATGATTGGCTGAGAAAAGATTTACTTGCTCTGGCATCAAAGCATATTCAAAGACTTGATCTTCAAAAAGGAGATAACAGCTCCTATTCCATCAGTCGGGTAGATGATAATAGCGACTGGTTATCTGAGCCTGAAAATTCAGACTTAATTGAAAAAAGCAAAATAAACAGGGCACTTAGTAGACTGGAAGATCTAACCTTTTCAAAATTATATAAAAATGATGAAGTGACACAGGAGCTGACAGAGGGAAACTACAAAGAGGACTCTTTATCAGTTACGTTGTTTGATGGCAGTGTTTATTCATTAATCTTCAAAAAAAATGTATCAGGTGATGAAAATTACCTGCTGAGACTGCGAATGGGAATATCACTTGAAGCATCAGGCAAGCCTGATACAGATGACTCTATACTTCGTAAGGAAATGGAAGAATTTAATCAGCGAGTGAATAGTCGTTTGTTTGAAATCAGTTCCTGGGAAGCCAAGGAACTTTTGTTCAGTGACTAATGAATACCAGCCTTCCCTCATATAAAAGCCTTTAATGTCAATCAAAATGACATCCGGGCATACTGAACTAAGTTTCCATTATATGCGTTTAGGTGGTCAGGTGGAAACTCTCCTTCAATTTTTACTCAGGCGATTCCGTTATTTGGATGATCAACAATGGAAGGAAAATATTAATGCTAAACGTATTTGGGTCGATGGTAAATTAGGCAAAGCTAATCTTAAGTTACATGACAACCAAAAAATTATTTATTTTCGTCCTGATTTTCTTGAACCCGAAGTTGACCCACAATTTGACATTATCTACGAAGACGAAGCGCTGATCGCATTGTGCAAGTCAGGGAATCTTCCTACCAGCCCTTCAGGCAAATACTATAAAAATACACTGGTTAATTTAGTCAAGTCACGTTTTGGCATGAAAAAGCTGTATACGCTCCATCGGCTTGATCGTGAAACAAGCGGAGTGATTATTTTTGCAAAAAGGCATGAAATTGCTCAAACTATGGCCGCTCTTTTCAGAAAAAAACTAATTCAAAAAATTTACTCTGCAATACTTAATGGGCATCTGCCTAAAAGTTCTGGAAAGGCCATTCCAGAAGCATTCATTTATCTGCCTATAGGGAAGGACTCAAACAGCATAATCAGGATTAAGCAAAGCGTTAATTCTCTAGGAAAACCTTGCCAGACGTATTTCAGGGAAAAAGAAAAAATTGGTGATTTTTCCCTTGTTGAAGTGCGTCCTCTCACTGGAAGAACCCATCAAATCAGAGTTCATGCCGCTCACATTGGCTGTGCTGTTCTGGGTGACAAGCTGTACGGACTCCCTGATGATGGATTTATTCGCTGGCTAAGTGATGGTGATGATTATCTGCTCGAGCAAAATTTTCCACTACACAGGCAATTACTCCATGCATCCGAGATACGTTTCGAGCATCCTGTTAAAAAAATTGAAACTGTAATTCGGGCTTCAGATGAAATTCTGTTAAAAGAATTAAATTAAGTTAACAAGTCCACAATACACACAATAGATTTCACTAGAAAATGGATTTTATAGAAAAAGCAAATTTCTGGGCTGAAAATCCTTGTTTTGACAGTGAAACTCAGGCAGAAGCCAGAAAACTTCTAAAAGATCAAAACAGAGATTTATGTAAAGATTCTTTCGGCAGTATTCTGGAATTTGGTACAGGCGGACTTCGTGGAATTATGGGTGTGGGAACAAATCGTGTAAATCGCTACACAATACAAACTGCTACAGAAGGAGTGGCACGGATAATCAAGAAAAACAAGATTGGATCTGCAGCAAGAGAAGTGATAATTGGATATGATACCAGGCACCGTTCATTTGAATTTGCAAAAGTGGCATGTGAAGTTTTGGCCGGGCATGGAATTCCTGTGTATTTGTTCTCAGAAGCTTCACCAACACCGCTCGTCTCATGCGAGCTATTGCGGAGAAATGCTGTTGCCGGAATTATCATTACAGCCAGCCATAATCCTCCCGAGTACAACGGCTATAAGGTTTACTGGAAAAACGGCGGACAGATTGTACCTCCGTTAGACGGTCAGATAATTAATCAAATCCGGAATATTACAAGAATTGACGAAATCCCGGTAATCCCTTTTGAAAAAGCATTGGAGCAAAGGAACATTGAGTGGATAAATAAAGAGGCTGATGAGTATTATCTGAATACTGTCAGTAATTTAAGTTTAGGAAACTGTGAAAATAATAAGAAGTTAGGAGTAGTTTTTACTCCACTGCACGGAACAGGCGGACGTTTGGTACCAGAACTGCTTCGGCGACATTGCTTTGAGAAAGTGAAAGTTGTTGAAAAACAAATGGTCCCAGATGGAGAATTCCCTACAGTAGCATCTCCAAATCCGGAAGATATTGATGCCTTCAATATGGCTGTATCTCAAGCATCGGACCAGGATGAGCTGATTTTGGCAAATGATCCTGATGCAGACCGCTTAGGTGTGATGATACGGGACTCAGAGAAAAAATGGCATTGGTTAACAGGCAATCAAATTGGAGTATTAATTCTGGATTTCATCCTTTCGAATTTAAATCAGCAAAACCTTCTTCCGGGAAATGGTGTAATTTTTACTACTGTGGTCACTTCCCCTCTAGTATCAAAAATAGCTGGGGAATATGGTTTGAAAGTAGTTGAGGTATTAACAGGATTTAAATGGATTAGACAGGCGGCATTAAAGTATGAAAAAGATCATGACTTCAAGTTTGTTTTTGGAATGGAAGAAAGCCACGGATATTTAATGGGTAACCATTCAGGCGATAAAGACGGGATTTGGGCATCTCTGGTCTTTGCTGAATTGGTGGCATCACATAAGGCAAACAACCTGACACCACTTGACAGGCTTAATCAGATTTACCTGCATCATGGGACTTATCTTGATGTACTTAAGACTCGCACTTTCTCAGGGGCTGGAGGAATTGAGAAAATTCAGCAGCTTATGAAAATATTACGCGACTCACCTCCTGAAACTGTAGCAGGAAATTCTGTAGTTCAAATTACAGATTTTTTGCACAATACAATCACTTACACGGATAAGACATCTCCACCTAAGATTGGTCCCGGATTACCTCCCTCCAATGTTATTTCTATTGAACTGGATGACAGGACCAGAATAATTGCTCGGCCATCTGGTACTGAGCCTAAAATAAAATATTATTTTAATCTGTGCGGAGAGAATTCTTTAATATTAGAGAAGAAACTTGATGCTATTCAGCAAGAATTTCTCAGAGATTAATGAGCAGTAATTTTTTAAATAAATTTAAAAAGTATGTTTCAGTTTTGCTGACGCTTTTTCTGGCCTTACCATTGATGGGGCAAAGCCTGTTGGTGGAGAGGGCCGAATCTACAGTTGTTATTAACAGAGACAACCTGGTAAGAGCAAAAGCTGATGCACTAAAGGACGCTAAGGGGCAGGTTGTTATGCAGGCTGTTGCCAGGTATTTGGATTATAACAGCATGGTTTCTCTGAAACCACTTCTGAAAAAACATTTTTTCGAAAATCCGGACGATTTTATTGAATCAATTCGAGTAATAAGTGAAGGTAATACAGAGGATCTGAGTGAGTTCACGATAAACATTGAAACGCGGATATTTCAATCTCGAATAATATCAGCTTTCAGGAAATTAGGACTTCCTCCACTAGATGAACGCGTTCCATTCAGGGATTATTATTTGATTTATAATGCTGAGAATGAATTTCGTCAAACAGAATTTTTAACTAAGTTTTTGGAGCAACTGCACGCTCGTTTAAAACCCTATCGTATACGCACAAAAGATATCCTTGTTAATGAAAAATTTCTTCCAGTGAAAGCAGGCATGCAGGCTAGGCTTAATCTGCTAAAAAGCAATCATGACGAGCAAACTGACAAAAATTCATTTCCATTACTTGAACTAAAGTCCAGCAAAATTGCTGATGGAAATGATCCGCAACAACATAATCTGAAGACAGAGATAATCTTCTGGTCTCCGGAAAATAAACTTACTGATAGCCCAATAATTATAGCCAGTGCAACAGCCTTAATGCCCTATTCTTCCGAACAAATTGATAGTATCATTCCACAATTGCTTGACAGATTAATGCTCAACTGGACTCCTGTTATTAAAAAGGCCTTAATTTTTAATGAAGGAAGAGGAATAAAAGTGAAAATCAAATTCATAGGTTTATATGGTCCAGTTGAAGAGCAGCTGTTAGTTAAGACTTTGTTTCATAACAACCCTCGCTGGAAAAACCTGCGTCTGGATACGATTTCCAGTAATTTTGTTTCTTATAGGTCCCTTTATTTAGGAAATAAAGATAAAATGCTTAAGGAATTTATTCTACCTCCTGATTCACAATTTCAAATTTCCGAATTAAAATGGGAAGACAATTACCTTGTGGTAAACGTTACATGGCATGAATTGATTGCTTCACTTGAACCATATTTTACTTTGGATGAGGGTAATGATATTGATGAGGAAACTGAAGAAAATAATTTGCCCATTCCAGAATTTCAAGTTCCATTAAGTCCTTTCAAACAAACCTACAGACTGCCGTTGACGAGTACAGTTTATGATAATATCAGACATCGCGGTGACAGCACATTGTTCATGATAAAAGCAGATAAAGATAATGAATCATATGAAGAAAAAAATTTGATCAAAATAACCTGGAATCGTCTTGGTCCTACTCATCTGCAGCCAAAACTGACTATATATGATCACAATCGTAAACGAGTGAAGGGGTATCTGCTGAAAAGAAAAAAACATTTTTCTTTTCAATATATATTACCTGAAGGGAAAGATGCCTTTTATTTGAGAATTTCTGATGAGATAGGTTTTCTTGAAGGTGTTGCAGGCAGTTACCAGTCTTTCCGTTATATTTTAACAGTGAATTAAGTTGTTTGGGTCTTATGGGCAGTCTCAATTTTTTGTCTGGGCATCTGCCTGAATTTGGTTTTGCTTATGTTGAACCTGATTAATACATCTCCTATTGTCACCTCATCACCATCCTGCAGAAATCGCTGATCAATCCTCCTGCCGTTTACAGAAGTTGTTTCATGAATGTGCAGATTTTGAATTTTCCAGGTTTCACCAACCTTGTATATTTTTGCGTGACGAGAAGCAACTTCATTGCTTTCAATAACAATATCATTGGAATTAGATGTGCCCATGGTGTTCAGGTTACGAATTAAAGGGATTTTCTGCTGACTTCCGAGGAATGTAAGGATTGGGGTTCCTTTCTGAACAGGTCCTTTAAGTTTAGCGCTTGCCGCAGGTAAGTCTAAGCTCCCGTCAACATTGCGTTGCATATTGTCAGATGAAAGATCAGGGTTTCGGTAAAGCAGGACCATTTCCCCAACATCCAATATGTCATCATTACACAGTAGAATTCGATGGGAACGCCTTCGATTGATCAGCAGGGCGTTTTTATAGTTCTTGTCCTCCATCAGAAATGAATTTTGGTGAGGAGTCAGAGTAACTCTGTTTAAATTTGCAGATAAACGATACTTTTTCCCAGTATTAATCTGGGAAAGCAATTCAAGAGTTTGAACTTCGGGCTTAAGAGGGATGAACATACCCTGTTCACCAATATTTAATAATTGAAAACCAGGACTTGATGGTATCCTGACCTTTGGTTTTTGCAGCAGCCACAGAACAAATACAAGCAAAACTGTACCTGCAAATACCAGAAGGGACTCGGAAATTGTCAGAGAAGTTTCCTGACTTATTTTGAGGAAAAAATTATCTTGAAAGAATAAATCAAGTATCGCAGAGTGCGATACGTCTTGTTTCAAACCGTAACTCTGATCGACTTGATTAGCCGCCAGCAGGTTATTAACGTTTAGTAAACTGATAAATTCCAGGTATACACTAAGCAGGCATACCCGCAATAATCGACCAATGTGATAGAACATTAAATTTCATAGTACTGCAACAGCGCTGTACCAATTTTAATCACATCTCCTTTTTTCATGGATTGTTGATCGATCAAACGATAGTTAACCAGAACATCTCCTCCTGTGTCTGCACTCTCAATATAATTTTGATTCCCTTTCTTGAAAATATGTGCATGTGTATCACAAACTTCTGCATAACCACGTAATATGAGATTATTCTGTGAACCGTAACCCAGTGTAAATCTGTTTTGATCAAGAAGAAAAATTTGTCCTTCCTGCTTACCTGATAAAACTCTTATGGCAAAGGAAGTAACTCTATTTTCAGCAATTCCAATAATTAAAAAGATGCTGAAACCGGCAAGGAGCAAACCTGCTAGGTGTTCTGTACCGGTTAAATGATACTGCAGCAATAGTTCAAAAATTCCACCTCCGATTACTCCACCAATACCCCCGCTTATAATTCTTGGTCCTGAAAATCCAGATGCGGAGCAAAACAATTCTGAGGTGCCCGTAATTGATAATCCTAAAAGTGTCCAACTTGTTATACGACTGATCGAAGGTGAAATTTGTCCTGCTGTCAAAAAATTACCAATACCAAAACAAATCAGTCCGAAAATCGCACCTAGAAAAGCTCCTATAAACATTTTGAACAAAACACCCATCAAATCATGATGGTTCAATATTGAAGCTCTTGCCTGTAAAACCAGGCCCAGTCCAAGTCCAATTAAAGCACCTTCATAGTTAAATTCATTGATCCAGTTAGAATTTAATTCTGGAAATACTTTTGTGGAAAGAGCATCAAATATGTTAAATCCGCTTTGCAAAAGTGACCATCCAAGGACTCCTCCCAGAAGTCCAAGTAAAGAAGTATGCAATAGACGAATAGATTTCACAAAAATTTAAATGATATAAAATTTCCTTGGTAATTTAGTAAAATTAATGAACCAGGAAATATTCTTTAAAGAAACTTAGGGAATTATGTCAGAAGCCGACTAGCGATGTATGAAAATCGGAACTTGTGGATATGTATATTGTACTCACAGTTTCCTTTAAGCTCTCAGCTTTTTGACTCTAAAGCCAAGCATAATGGGAAAGCTTTATAACCACAAGTTTTTTTATTGTCGAGGCCTGCTTGATCCTCGTCTTCGAAGAAAAGTAGGAATGTCTAAATTTTGAAAAAATGCTGGATTATCAGTTTGATTTGCCCATTCCGGGATAAGGGGGCTGGTTTCAACTTCACTGGCCTCCGTTTCGCTATCTTTTTCAGAAAGAAGGTCTGGGTAGGAAAGTGAATTTGCACCAGGAATAGTCTTACCATTGAGATCGGCTGATTCCAAAGCAGAATCATGAATTGAATAAGTTTCTGCATCAATTAAATTAGTGGACGTCATGTCCAGAGGCAAATCCTCAAATGTTGAATTATTCTCTAAATTGGAATTCGAATCTTCATGGTCAATATTATCATCCAAAGAGGTTTCAATTTCGGAGGAATCAGAGTTTTCCATATTTTGCTGATTCATTTGAGTAATGGTGTTTTCAGATGATTCAGACTTCATTTCACTTGCTTCTTCAGCATCAATCTCCTCTTTTTCGGCTTGATCGTCAGATAATTGACTGGAAACGCCTTCATTATCAGAAAGAATAAATTCCCTGTTTTCTCCAGGTTGGATAATTTCATCAGAATCTGTGCTTTCTGTTTCATCTGGTTCATGAATATTACCCTCATCTTCAGTATTTTGTGAAGTATAATCATAGTTGTCTACAACCAGATTAGGATCGGTTACAACTTCTGATTTATCTTTTGTTTCAGCAAGTGCATCAAATGGCATGGCAGGAATACTAGCAGTAGATTTCTTCTCAGCTGCCTCATCATTTTCATCAAATCCGGTTGCGATTACAGTGATCATCATTTGATCTTCAAAATCCGGATTAATAGCTGCACCCCAGATTATTTCCGCATCTTTGTGACCGTGTTCTTTGATGAATGTAGAAGCTTCATCAACTTCCTGCATGCCCATTGAAACTCCTCCAACAACATTGATCAAAATTCCGCGTGCACCGTCAATTCTATTGTCGTTTAACAGTGGGCTGTGCAGAGCTTGTTCTGCCGCATGTCTTGCTCTGTTTTCACCTGAGGCAAGTCCAGTCCCCATCACTGCTTTGCCTTTATTTGCCATTACGGTTCTAACATCCGCAAAGTCTAAATTTACCAGTCCGTCTCTGGTAATTAAGTCAGAGATACCTTGAACCCCCTGACGCAGTACATCATCTGCATATCCAAATGCTTCAGTCATAGGGGTTCGTCTATTGATGATACTGAACAAGTTTTCATTTGGTACAACTATTAATGTATCAACCCGGTCTCTCAATTCGCTTACCCCTCCACTCGCGACTTTACGCCGTCTTTTTGCCTCAAAGTTAAAAGGCAGGGTTACAACACCTACCGTAAGTGCTTTCATGTCTTGGGCAACCTGAGCCACCACAGGTGTTCCTCCAGTGCCTGTTCCTCCGCCCATACCTGCAGCAAGAAAAACCATATCAGCTCCTTGAAGGGAATCCCTGATTTCATCAATGCTTTCAAGGGCGGCGTTACGTCCTATTTCCGGTTTGGCTCCGGCGCCCAGGCCGCGTGAACACTGGCTGCCTATCTGAAGTTTCTGAGGTGCTAAAGATTTTCTTAAATCCTGCAAATCAGTGTTTGCCGCAATGAATTCCACACCTTGAACTCCTGATTGAATCATCCGATTGACGGCATTTCCACCACCACCGCCAACACCAACAACCTTGATGCTTGGCGTATCATCGCGTATAGGCTGGATATCAGAAAAATTTAGCATGTTACCCCCATGTTTTATTTATTAATTCAGGTTTAATACTGAAAAAAATGTAAATACTAAAAGAAATTTTGCATCCAGTCTTTCATTCTTCTGGACACTTTATGAAACAGATTTGTGTCGTCTCCAGCAAAATTCAGTTTTCCTTGATTGCTTGTTATACCATAACGTACAAGTCCTACACTTGTTGCATATTTAGGTGAATATATCATTTCACGCAAACCAGTAATATTTTCAGGAAATCCCACACGTACTGGTAAATTTAAAACTTGTGAAGCAAGCTGGTCTGCTCCGGGCATAATACATGTTCCTCCAGTAATAACTACTCCTGATGCCATCAAAGTATGAAAATGAGTTTTTTCAATTTCATGAGCAATCAATTCAAATATTTCCCTGAATCGATCCTCAATGATGCTTGCAAGCACTCGTTTTTTCATAGTACGGTTATTACGCCCCCCAACACTTGGTACTTCAATCATTTCATCTTCCTCAACCATGCTGGTCATGGCCACTCCGAAATTGTGCTTTATTTCTTCTGCTTCATGAAGTGGCGCGCCCAGGCCAATTGCAATATCATGAGTTAAATGATTACCACCCAAAGCTAAAACTGCAGTATGCACAATACTGCCTTCCGAATAAATTGTTACATCTGTGGTGCCTCCACCTATGTCAACCAGTACCACCCCCACTTCCTGCTCATCCGGACTTAGTACAGCCTGACTTGAAGACAAAGGCTCCAAAACTATGTCTTCAACATCAAGTCCGGACTGGTTGCAGCATTTAATTATATTTTGCGCGGAGGTTACTGAACCGGTCACAATATGTACATTCACCTCCAAACGTGCCGCTGCCATGCCAAGCGGATTTTGTACTCCATCCTGGTCGTCAACAATGAATTCTTGAGGAAGAATGTGTAATATTTCTCTGTCATTCGGAATCAGGACCTGAGCAGCGTCTATTACCCTGCGAATGTCTTCATCAGTTACAATTCGGTTATGATAAACTGTAACCATTCCTCTGCTGTTTTGCCCCCTGATATGATGGCCTGCGATTCCCGCATAGACGGAACGTATCTGTGTTCCACACATTAACTCACATTCTTCAACCGCTTTCTTTATCGCTTTAACTGTTTTTTCAATGTTGACTACAACACCTTTTCGCAATCCTTCTGATTTTGCAGTTCCAACTCCAACCACATTCAGTGCTTCAATATCATCTCCTTCAACAGCAATTGCACAGATTTTTGTGGTGCCAATATCAAGCCCAACAATCAGATTATTGCTTTTAGTTTGCGATGGCATCCATGTTCCTCGACTTAGAAATTTATTTTCTTACTGGAAAAATTTTTTAAAAAACAAAAAGAACCCTTGGTCGTTTGCAATTTACTGTCCATGTTATTCCCGCATTAGGACTGTGATTGATAATTTTTCACTTAGTTCAGATAACTAAAACATTTTTATTGATTCTAAGTTGCTGGATAAAAAAATTAATATATTAAAATCCAAATGATATCAATGTTTTATCTGGAAAAAGAACAATTTTGGGATTTAATTCTATATTCATTTGCAATTGGACAGGGCGCATCTTGCAATCTATAATTCCCGCAAAAATATCCTGCATCTTTCAAGTCAGTTCTAATTTCTTCCAATTCTGCAGTTTTCCCATCATTATTAAGGGGGTAAATTTTACCCAACAAAACCATAAAACGTTTTGTATTTCTGGAACTTACAGCACGACAGACCCTCTGTAATTCAAGACGTTCATCCGTTGGATATACGTATCTTCGCTGCTGGCTGCATCCCCCCGATGACAGGATTAACAGGGAGGTAAAAGCCATCAACAGTATTTTCATTGAAATAGTATATACCCATTCAATTAACAATGGTAGGACTAAATGAAAAAATAGTAAAAAAAGTTCAGGTGGGCAAGAAAAGTAATTATTTCAATTAAATAACTGCCTTACTTTGTTGAGGTGCTGAGAGGAACATACGGCAACCACCCTGTTATGAGGTTGAATTTCAGTTGAACCTACTGCCACTTTCCAGACTCCGTCCTGTTCGACACCTCCGATCAAAATATTATGCTGGCGAAAATTTTTCGCTAATTTGTTTAAAGGTTTGCCTGCAATTTCTGAGCCCGGTACAGCAAATAGTTCTATCACTTCAGCATCAACTCCATGAAGATGTGCCACTGATAAAAGTTCATTGCGACGTACAAATTTTAGTATTTCATTTGCAGCTGAAATTTTTGCGTTAAGTGCAATGTCCAGCCCGATTGTGGATGCTAAAACAAGGTAATCTTCCTTGTTTACCAGAGCAATCGTTTTTCCATATCCTCCTTGTGGGTCTCTATTATTTCTGTTCATCAAGTGTTTAGCCAGCAGACAACTGACAATATTAGTTTCGTTATCTCCTGTTGTGGCAATGAAAGATTCTGTAGTATCCAGACCTGCCATAACGAGTATATTTGCGTCTGTTCCGTCCCCGTGGATTACTTGTGTGTTTTTTAAGTCAGAGGCAAGCTCCTCAGCACGTTCAGGATTATTTTCAATCAGAATAATATCCACTTCTTTTTCCAACAGCTGTGCAACTCTCCTTCCTACTAAACCCCCACCAAGAATCATCAGACATTCAATTTTTTTATGCTCTATTTTCATCATATCCATCAATGGCATCATATCCTCCTTACGCGACATGATGAATACCTGGTCAAATGGACGAATTTGTTCTTCAGCTTGAGGAATTATTGTAGAAATTCCACGTGCGATAGCCACTACCCTGAAAAAAAAATCAGTGTGAGTTTCAGAAAGCTCTTTTGGAGTTTTGTTTAAAAGTGGGGAGTATTCATTAATTCTCATAGCAAGTACAAGCATATTACCCTCCCCCACAGCTGTGAGGTCATTGCATGAAGCTCTTTTAACCAATCGGTATATTTCCTGTGCAACCAGTTCCTCTGGATGAACCATCAAATCGATCTTCAACTCATCCGGAGAGAAAATGCTGTCATCCGTAAAATCAAGGGAACGTGACCGGACAATTTTTCGATCGATACCAAATTTATCCGCGATCAGTGAAGACAACATGTTTGTGGAATCATTGTTTGTAGCAGCAATCATAAGTCCCATATCTTCCGCATTTGCCTCATGCCAGCTTGACAGCTGCATTGCATTTCCACATATCAGGCGGGCATCCAATGACTCTGAGGCATGTTCCAGTAATTCAGAATCAGATTCAATAACAGTAATTGGATAACCCTCATGAACCAAACGCTGCGCCAGGTGCATTCCCACTCCACCAATACCTAGGATAAGCGTATTTTCGTCTTTGGGCATACTCAAATAGTTAATTCATATTGTTGGACACGTGATTTATTATGCAGGGGATTTTTTGTGGAAAGGTCAACTTCGTAAAGTTCATCTGATTGTGTAACTGAATTAATTCCATAAATATCTTCCGGAAGCTGAGCTTCTTCCAGACAATGTCTGATCGCATTAGCAATCCATTTTTCAATTTTCAAAATTATAATTTTTTTTCTAAGTCGACCCTGAACATCACGGTTAAGTACACCGGGAATCGAGTTGCTGGTAATGAATTGATTCAGGTAAGGTGAATTCAGGTTCTCCCGTGCTTCCTGAGAGATTGTTGTGTGTGTGCTGTAGAAGAAAATATTTTCAGGCCGACATCGTTTTGATTCTGCTATTGCACTGATATTTGCCGCAATTGTACCTCCTGTGCGTACCATATCATCGAGAATGAAAATATCACGATCTTTCAGCAGTTCCACATCTTCACTGATGTTAACTGTTACGTCCCGCTGGCCGCTCCGAGTTTTTTTGAATGTAACCAATACTGAATTATGAAGACCACTAAACTCTCTCACACGGTTCACAAATTCTACTGCTCCTTCATCGGGTGCTACAAACCCTACATGTTCGCCGTAGTTCCAGAGCCGCACAAGACCTGAACGGAGAATGTAGTTTGCAATCAGCGGAGAAATGTCAAGATTCAACAACGGTGGAATATTGCGTGTATTTCCTTCAGGATAGACATTTTGATATATTTTACTCATCACATCAGGTTTATGGTTATGAACAGTCATCACGCAATCTACTCCTGATGTTTTTAACAGCTGTGCGTACATTTCCGCAGAACACGGCTGTCCTACAAATTTTTCTCGTGAGGCAAAATCAGTAACTTGCGGATGATCGAGAGTTCTTGGACCGCGGTCCTGAGCAGAGTAATATAAATCAGGCTCTACTAAAGCAACAAATTCTGCACCGTTTTCCTTGGCTGCAGAAGCAATTAAATAATTGCGCATAGCCAGCTCGTTGCGAGAATAGTATGCAGAGTGAGAAGATACAATGTATACAGATTTGCCTTCCAGTCCATAACCAAGTGTTTCTTCTGTAACGTGATCCTGTAAAAATCTTGGACAAAATTCATTGTTGATAAATGTTTTTAGGGCAATTATATCTGAAATGTCATTTTCCTGGGAATGCGCATAACCTACGCCAAGTGCAAAAGGGGCGTCACTAACGTTTGATACAATGATGTGCTTGTTCACAATTCCGGTTTAATTATAGATTGATCTACTTTTCATTCCGTTTTATTCAGTATGCAATCGCAAAAAGCGCTCTTTGCGCAGAGGGCAATCCGGTTACCATGCATTCTCCCGGCTCAGGATTTTTTTCAAGCGGGAGACAGCGGATCGTTGCCTTTGTTTCCTGTTTAATTTGTGCCTCAACTTCTTTGGATCCGTCCCAGTGTGCCGAAATGAAGCCGCCTTGATTACTAATAATTTCCTTGAATTCTGCATAAGATGAGGCAGTCCTGGTGTTTTGTTTTCTATAATTCAAAGCCCGTTCAAACAGGTTTTGCTGAATCTTTTCCAGTAAATCTACAACATGTTGTGTGATTTGGTCAACTGGGACAGCGTTTTTCTCGCGGATATCTCTTCTTGCCACCATAGCCGACTGTTTTTTTACATCACGCGGACCAACTTCAATCCTTACGGGAACTCCCTGCTGTATCCAGTGAAAAAATTTATCGGCAGGCCTCAGATTATCTGAACTGTCGATTTTTATCTGGAGCTGATCAATTTTTTCTTTCAGTCGGTTTGATATTGTATCCGCAAACTCCTGGGTTTCACTGCGTTCCTGGTCATTATTAAAAATTGGAACAATTGCTACTTGAACAGGTGCTATTTTTGGTGGGAGTATCAATCCGTCATCATCACTGTGAGTCATTATCAAACCACCTATCATGCGTGTTGAAGCTCCCCAGCTTGTTGTCCAGACATATTTTTGGTTGTTGTTTCTATCAAGAAAATCAATTTCAAAAGCTTTCGCAAAATTTTGACCTAAATTGTGAGATGTCCCTGACTGAAGAGCTTTGCCATCCTGCATCATTGCTTCTACTGAATATGTGGATAACGCTCCGGGAAATTTTTCTGATTCAGATTTAATACCTTTGATCACTGGAATTGCCAAATATTCTTCCTGAAAAATACGGTAGATTTCCAGCATCCGTAATGTTTCTTCCTGTGCTTCCTCTGCTGTTTCATGAGCAGTGTGTCCTTCCTGCCAGAGAAATTCTGAGGTGCGCAGAAATAGTCTTGTGCGCATTTCCCAGCGCAGCACATTGCACCACTGATTTATCAGTACAGGAAGGTCCCTGTAACTTTGAATCCACTGGGAATACATGTGTCCGATAACTGTCTCTGAAGTGGGGCGAATCATCAGAGGTTCTTCAAGCTCTTTTCCTCCTCCATGTGTTACGACAGCACATTCAGGACTGAACCCTTCAACATGCTCCGCTTCACGTTCCATAAAATGCTTAGGAATCAACAAGGGGAAAGATGCATTAACATGACCTGTTTCTTTGAACATTCGGTCCAAACGGGACTGCATAGCTTCCCAAATTGCAAAACCGGAAGGTCTGATTACCATGCATCCTTTAACAGGTGCATAATCAGCAAGCTGCCCGGCCGCAATTACATCAAGATACCACTGAGAGTAATTTTCTTTGCGGGGTGTAATGTTTTTTGCCATTTTGGCAGATATCTTTTGGGAAAAACGAAAGGAGGTTCTATACCATCATTCAATGGAGAAATGTTTGCCGGAATGAATGGGCTTTGTTGGATTGAGCATTCAAAAATACAAATTTTACAGCATATTTACAAGGCCAATTTGAAATGCCGTAAACAATCGTAAATCTTGAAATAGTAATATTTCGTTCATTGCTTGAGCATGCATAAATCAAAGTATATCATTAACTTCAATTCTGAACAAATTTTTCAGATGCCATAATTTAAGTTTAAAATACCAGAATATCATTTTTCTTGAAGGACTGATCATGAAGGCTATGATGCTTCACCATCCAGGAATGATTGAGGATGTACAGCTTAAATGTGAAACATTAGATATTCAGGAACCGAAAGAGTCAGAAATTTTAATTCGAGTAAAGTTTTGCGCTGTTTGCCGTACAGATTTACATCTAATTGAAGGAGACCTTCCTGTGCCAGAATTACCTGTAATTCCCGGCCATCAGGTGGTTGGAATTATAGAGGAGACAGGTGATAGAATAGATGAATTTAAGAAAGGTGACCGTGTGGGAGTACCATGGATGAGCTCAACTTGCTGCCGCTGTGGGTATTGTAAAGGAGGAACAGAAAACCTTTGTGATCTTGCGCAGTTCACAGGACTTGATCGCCATGGTGGATATGCGGAATATATTACTGCACCAGGTCAGTTTGTTTATAAGCTGCCTGATGAAATAGCTGACCATCAGGCGGCCCCATTACTTTGTTCCGGAATTATTGGGTATAGATCGCTTAAACTTAGCGGGTTACGGTCCGGACAGAAGTTGGGGATTTATGGTTTTGGAGCTTCAGCACATATTACTATTCAGGTTGCCATCCACTTGAATTGTGAGGTCTACGTCTTTACGCGAAGTGAAGAACACAGGCTGCATGCTGAGGAATTGGGCGCAGTTTGGTCCGGTGGCTCCAATGACGACTCTGGAGCAGAACTGGACAGTGTGCTGATTTTTGCGCCGTCAGGTGTTTTAATGGTGGACAGCCTGAAAAATTTGCGCAAGGGGGGAACTGTAGTTTCAGCCGGGATTCACATGAGCGATATACCAAAGTTCCCTTACCGCCTTCTTTACGGAGAAAGAGCAATGATGAGCGCCACAAATGCCACTCATCAGGACGGCCAGGAATTCCTGAAACTGGCCAGCGAGATTCCAATCCGAACGGAAGTGAAACTCTACCAGCTGGAACAAGCAAATCAGGCTTTGCTGGACCTCAAGCAAAGTCGTATAAAAGGAGCTGCTGTTTTGACTATTGATTAATTGCCTCTGGGCATATTTGCAAGTTGAAGTTGAAATTTTGTAATACTGACTATGCAAATTGTTGTGGGCCAGAAAGCAGCGAAGTCATTTCAGATTCACCGATCAAACTGTTTTTTTTGTTTTACAGTAGCTGGGGTTCTGGATTTATCAGTGTTTTGAAGATGTTCTTTCAGTTGCTCAAAAGTATATCCTGTGACTTGCGCGGCCGCTGAAATATCAGGAAAATTCTGACCCTCAACAGAAACTGCCCCACCTTCGCCTCCTTTTGAAACAGTTTTTGACAAGGAATCGTTTCGAGAATTTTCGATTGGAGAGAGCAGGAGCTTTGCTTTTTCGGTGTCTCCGTGCTGTATAAGAGAAATGTACTGGCCAAGCGAAGGTACCATCTCAAACCATCCGTTTCCAGAATGATGAGTTTGAAACAGGCTCTGCAGGGTATTGACAATAGTGTCTGCAGATTCGTCCTGACTTGTTTCGAAACTTGCCAGAATATGAAGAGTCTCTGAAGAACCCTGCTGCAAGTTCTCCAAATCAAGATATGGATTGCTTCCAGAAGAAATTTTAACTCTGTTATTTCTTGAATCCTGAATGAAATAAACAGATTTCCCGTCAGGATGATGTTTGCGTTTCTGCTTCAGATTATAATTCTCGTCCATGCAATTTTTGCATGAAGATGTTTTTCCGTCTTGAGAATGTGAAGACATGTAAAATTCCCGCAGTGGCTTTCTTTCACCACATTCTTTGCATACCTTCTCAAGCAGATTTGCCTGTGATAATTTTGTATCCATGTTTTTAGCAAAAGAGCTCAGCTGAACTCTGAGATGAGCACATTTTCTGCAGAATGATGCCATCCCGTCATTGCAACGACCGTCAGGGAAAAACTCTGCCGAGCGTGGGAATTCTCCTCTGCAAATACTGCATAAACGGGTATATTGCTCTGGACCGAACAACTCTTCCTGAATAACTAATCTCATGCTTTAATACTGATGATGAATTGTTGAAAAAATATGAATTGAACAGGCCTGCCTTATGTTAAAGTTGACAATCCAATTCTCGGTTAAAAATAACAGAATTATTTGAATAGTCAAATTCTGAATGCAATAACTGTTCTGTAATTAATACTGTTCAAAAAATTTGCTTTCGCGCTTGAATCAAAAAATTAAGTACATTTAAAGAATGTCTTTTAAGAACACTTTTTGAATTTGATCTTGTATAAAAGCATAAGATTTTTTTAGTTTAATTATGAAAATGTCAGGGCACCTTTGGAAGAAAATCATTGTATATTATTTCATAGTATATAAACTGGGCCTGATGCATTAAATATCAACATGTAGCTTTGAATTGTTAACAAGTTTGTTTGATATGCAATATCAAAAATTTGATAACTCAGCTAGTAATTATCTTAAACACTCTGACCTTGATTATATAAATAATGTCCGAATCAAAATTTTGCAGTTTACTTACAAGGCAATCAGGCGAACCTCTTGCGGGGACAGCTCCTTTTGCAAAGCATTTCGTCTTCATTACATGGCCCAAAAAATACTGGCAATATGAGGCTCTTGACTCAAAAGGGGGTTTCCCGGAGGGTTTGAAAGAATGGATGAAGGCTCAAAGCGAAATAAGCGGAAAAGTAAGCATTCGACTTGTAAGCCGTAAAGAGCTGAGCAACGAAAGCGCAGACCTTTTTATTTATCCGGAAAAAATACATTATTCAAATATCCTTCCGGAAGAAATAACTGATGTTTTAAAGTCACATTTTCTGCATGAATCCAATTCGGGAAATACAACTGATAAAATAGAAAAAGATCATATTTTAGTATGCACCCACGGGAGGCATGATAAATGCTGTGCCAAATTTGGGCAGGAACTGGCTGATAATTTGCGTAATCATCTTAAAGATCAGCAGGATACTATTGAGGTATTGGATAGCAGTCATCTTGGCGGACACAGATTTGCGCCTACGATGATTGATTTTCCAGCTGGCAGAGCTTATGGACAACTTACACCTGAAGAAATTCCTGATTATTTAGAAAGTCGTAAGCAGGGAATGGTTTATGCCCCTGCTTATCGAGGATCAGTTTTTCTTCCTGAGCTTGTGCAGGTTGCTGAGGCTTATGTGCAACGTTTTCGCTCCAGTAAGCAATGGAATTGTCAGGTTAATATCAGTAATGTAGAAAAATTAAATGATGAAAAATTTGGATGTATTGCGTCATTTAACAGTCCCGAAAATAGTCTTGCATCACAAACTGATATTCCTGATGAATTACCTTTTACATTTAAACTAAAGGGATATGAAGGTCCAGCAGGATGTAATGGTCTCAACCAGCCCAAAATGAGAAAGTGCTGGGAGTTGGAAACTCCCCTTCCCGTAAATATCATGTGATGGAGTAAATATGGCAAACGAGGAAGAGCAGGAAAAAAAGGAAGCTGCCAACGCGGAAGATGATATGGATTCGTTGATGGACGAGTTGGAGGAACAGCAAACCAAACCTGAAAATATTGAAAGAAGTGAAGATCTGAGTTCATTAGTAACAGAAAAAACAGTTTCTTCAGATGAAAATCTTGATCAGATGCTTGAGTCTGCGGCGGATTCTTCCACTCCTGAGGCTGACGCCTCCTCAGATGAGGAAGGTGTAGATTTAAAATTGTTGCTGGAATTGCCTTTGACAATGACGTTTGAGGTTGGACGGGCAAAAATGTCTATCAGCAATCTTCTTTCACTCGGTCAGGGATCTGTATTGGATTTGCACCGCCTTGTAGGTGAAGACCTGGATATTTTAGTAAATGGCAAATTAATTGCCCAGGGAGAGGTTGTAATATCCAATGAAAAATTTTGTGCAAAGATTACCAACGTCATTCCACCAGAAGAGCGTGTGAAAAAAATGGCAGGCATGGATAAATCAAATTTGTAAAATCTGCAGCAATAAAGAAAATGTAAATATTTTTTAGACTCGCGTCATGAAGATGAATATATCCAATCCATAAACCAAATGTCTTCTATTGACTGGAAGCTTAGTTCTTATCATTACAAACTCCCAGAATCCCTCATTGCCCAGCATCCCACCCCGAGACGTGATCAATCAAGAATGCTTTTTCTTGATCGTTCAAAAGACATAGTTTCACATCGTAACTTTTCTGAAATAATTACACTTTTACCAGAAGACTCCTGCCTGGTGATAAACAACACCAGGGTTCTTCCTGTGCGTCTACCAGGAAGGCGAAAAACAGGTGCCAGGATTGAAGCCTTGCTTATTGAAGAAGTAGGTGAGGGACACTGGAGTGCTGTTATCCGTAAAGCCAAGCGAATCAGGCAAGGCGAACAGCTGGATTTTTGCGGTGGAGCACTTTGTGCGGTGGCTTTGGAAAGGAAGGATGGAGGTGAATGGCTACTGGAATTTGAAGAACCGGAATCTTTAAAAGAACGTTTGGAGAAGGTGGGACTACCTCCATTGCCGCCTTATATTAAAAGACAAAAGGCGAATGAAATTCAGAACGCTGAGGACAGAGAACGCTACCAGACCTGTTTTGCTTCCAAACCCGGTGCGATAGCCGCACCAACCGCAGGGTTACACTTTACACCAGAAATATTGAATGCAATCAGGAATCGAGGTATTGAGATTCTTGAAGTAACTCTGCATGTAGGTCTTGGTACCTTTACACCTATTGAAAAAGAGGATATCAGAGAACATAAAATGCACGCTGAATATTTTTCAATTTCTTCAAATTCCCTTCTTAAATTGCAAAGTTTTAAGAGATCGCGAAAACCAATAATCTGCCTTGGAACGACATCTGTGAGAGTTTTGGAAACTCTGGTACTAAACAATTTTAAAAAGAATTCAGGTTGGACAGATTTATTTATTTATCCACCTTACAATTTCAGGATGGTGCAGGGATTGCTGACGAATTTCCATCTTCCAAAATCAACCCTGCTGATCATGGTTTCGGCTTTTTATGGACGCGAAAAATTACTTGAAGCGTATCGCGTAGCTGTAGAAGAGAAATACCGCTTTTTCAGTTATGGAGACTGTATGCTTATACTTTAACTGAGAATTAATTGATTTAAGACAGTAGCCGTACTTCTATTAGGGGAATCACTTTAAAGTCCATTTTCGTGGTACTGTTTGTACTTAGGCAACTCGTCCTCAATTAAGTAATAATCAGGCTTGTCAATCATGAATATATGACTGATCGTTTTCAGTCCTGCAGTGGAATCCAGCATGCCTGCAGCTATGCTGATATTTTTTTCTCCAATCCTCTCATAAAATAGACTTGCACCGCACTCCTGGCAAAAACCCCTCCTTGCTTTATCCGAGGAGCGAAACCATTTCAATCCTGTGTCACTTATGAACTGAAACTTGGTTTTTTCAACAGAACTATAGGCAGCATAATGTCCGTGAGTGCGTCGACATTGTCCGCAATGACAGTTAATTATCTGACGCAATTGTCCGTAAATTTCGAACTTTACAGCTCCACATAAACATCCTCCCTGATATCTTGCTTCTTTAACTTTGTTCTCTTTTGAATCTTCTTTCATATCACCTGTCACACGATTTTCACGACGGTCTGATTTTGTGTAAATCTTTCCTGATGGTTTAACTTTTTCTGCATAACGACTCCTCATTTTGTTGCTGTAATCCGCACCCAGTGCAGGAGTATTTTTTTTAGATTTTGCCACTTTTTGCCCTCTCAGATCATTTTATTATTTTGAATGTTTTCCGTCAATACACATTCGTTAACTGATCGTATCATTCTTAATTACCTGCACCGTGTAACCTTCCAGCCAGGCACAACCATCAACAGGAGAAATGTAATCGGAAGGTTCTTTATCAGTATCAATTAACACCAGCCAGTTTTTTTCTTCAGTGACTTCAAATTTAACAGGCCGATCAAAACAATTGATCAAGACCCGTATTGTCTGTTCCGGGAATTCATTATTTGTTACTTCATAATGTAATGTTCGAACATGAGGTTCATGATCTTCCGGACCGCCTGAAGCATTGAACCACTGATAATTGCTTTTTTTAGAAAACAGGAAAGTAAAAAGCTGTTTCCTCAATGCAATCATTCTTTTGGTGAATTCTAGCAGTTTTAAGTTTTTTTTAGCCAGTGTCCAGTCCAGCCATGTTAAAGGTGAATCATGGCAATAAGCATTATTATTGCCCTGCTGGGTTCTGCCAAATTCATCGCCTCCAGCAAGCATGGGAATCCCGTTTGACAGCATGAGAAGGCAATGAAACATACACAGCTTACGGAATCGCAAATTCAATATTTGCTGATTGTTTGTCTCACCTTCCATTCCACAGTTATCTGAATAATCAGTGTGATGACCATCCTGGTTTTCTTCAGCGTTGTTCTCATTGTGTTTTGTGTTGTATGAAACCAGATCCATCATTGTCATTCCATCGTGTGATGCGATGAAGTTGATACTACCCTTTCGTCCTTTCTCTTCAGAGCCAAAAATCCCTGGACTGCCCAACAGCGACTCTTTTAGTTCAGCCATCATATTGTTCTCTCCCTGAACCGCACGTCTTAATGTATCACGGTATTTGTCGTTCCATTCTGACCAATCAGCAAGTGAAGCTGCTTTGCCCAGTTCGTAACCTCCGGAAGCATCCCAAGGTTCGGAAATAAGCTTTATGTTTTTCAGTCTCGGATCCTCTCTTAATTCCCAAAGAAACTGTGGAAAATCCATAATTTCCCCGCAAATATCCCTGTTAAGAATTGTTGCA
>ERZ651768.124-NODE-124-length-53022-cov-5.603022_pt1 | contig 53022 bp, 45 predicted proteins | sample MGYA00514754_ERZ651768 | MGnify/ENA metagenome assembly ERZ651768
AATCATAGCTCGCCCAGTCAGCATAGTCCTGTGATGAACCTTCATCATCCCAGCGGTTGACCTTCAAGACGCGGGCCTCATCGCTATAGGGATCCCCATCCAGAACGCCTGGCGAAAAATCAGAGTCGAAGCGCACCTTAGAGACCCTGGGCTCTCCATCATAATCGCTGCCTATCCATAACCCGGCAGAGAATATGATATTGCGAGAGTTCCCCCGCGGCCATCGTCCTCCGGGGGCCCCTATCTCATAGTTATGCCCCCAGGCACCATCGTTACCGGCCATGAGATACCAGTGGCTGCCGTTAAAATATTCCTGATCATTGAGATCATTACGAACAGAACGTGAGCGGGGATCCAGTTGGTCCGTTTTCTGCTCAAGGATACTTTTCGTCTGTTTTTCAATTTCCTCTTCGGGTGGGTGTTTCGGCAGGTCTGCCGAAAGAAGGGATATGGTCATGGTGGCAAGTATGGATAATAGTATTCTCTTCATGCTGAGTTCCTATTTCAAGACGGTTAATGCTTGTTCAACATAGTTCTCTGTCCTTCATTTCATGATAGGGTTCCCCCACCCACCGTCGAATGGGCGCAGGTGACCTTACCACGATCACGTGAAATCTCTTTTCAATTGAATATAGCAATTTTTGTGCCATAATCCTTCATAAGAAGATGGTTCCGGGCATTTCTCCTCTATAAAATATTTATCAGGGACAGACGAGAGAATTCGGTGGATGGTCACAATATGATACAAAGTGTATCTATTGTATAAAAAAGGGGCGATCCTTCAACGAAATGTTACATGAATATCGGGACCTGGAACGGGCGCTATGATAACTCAATGAACTATATAAGTGGAACAGGTTCCGGCCCGCACAGTTGTGCTATTCGCTCTTCTCTATCTCCTGGAGATGCTCCAGGCCGTGCTCATCAAAATAAGAATTCGAGAAGACCTCGATCAGGTCTGAGAGGGTATCACAGGATGACAGGTCCGTGGTCTGTTTACACTTCATCGCGGCCACGATCACCTGATGGAGTACGAGCGTCTGGTCCACATACTTTTGCCGCCCGCTCTTTCCCTTATCCTTCGGCTTGATCCGCTGGGCCATAAAATAGTCTGACACGACCGCTTGAACATGTTTCGCGTGCTCTTCCTTGGTGGTGACCCACCTGACCATCTGGTTCATGGTCTGTGCACCTGACCCATTCTTTGATAGCTCATTGATCTGTTTCATGGCCTTCCAGATCGTGGTCACATCCTCCTTGATCTGGACGATCCGCAGCGCATCATCATAGATACCGCAGGGGACCTGGCAGTGGGCATGGATAGTGCTTGAGATGATGAACAAAAATAGTGAACAAGTGATCAGTTCTCTTTTCATGACCGGGGAGCTCCTAATGCTGTTTGTGTCTGATTATCTTTTAATAAGTTAAACTAAAAAGGGGCCCCGATCGAGGCCCCTTTTTGAACCTGTTACCATGCCGCACAAAAAAGATGTAGCATGCTATGATCCTATCTATTTCAGCAGGATCATCTTCATATTCTTACGATAGTCCCCTGCCTGGATCGTGCAGATATAGACACCGGCGCTCACAGGGAGCCCCAGATCGTTCGTAGCGTTCCAGAGAACACTCTGATAGCCGGCAGGCTCTGTACCCCTCACCAGGGTGCGTACCTTTCTTCCCATCATATCATAGACCGATAGGATAACCTGAGCCTCCTCAGGTAGTGCATACCGCACCTGGGTCGAAGGATTGAACGGGTTCGGATAGTTCTGCTCAAGAGCGAACTCCGTGGGCAGGGATAACTCTTCATCCGTACCCAGCAGTACTGAGACCGACTCTGATGGATCACTCTCGTTGCCGGAATGGTCCACCGCGGTCACCCAGTACTCCCAGGATCCATCGGTCACCGATGGATCAACAAAGAATGTGTCCACCGTGGTGAACACCTCTGCCGGGTCGGGTGAGTCCAGATCATGCCGGTAGACCCGGTGATGATCAAGATCCTCATCCACTGGCGATGACCAGCTTATGAGTATCCCCTCTCCGGTCTGGTTCGCCATCACGCCCTCGGGAACACCCGGATGGAGATTGTCCACCGAGTAGCCCGTGGCCGGCTCCGAGTCCAAGAAGAAATTGGGGTCCTCTGTGTGCGCGCTCACCCTGAACGTGCTCCAGTAGATCCCCTGGTCCGTGGAATCACCCAGGGTAGGAACCACTGCGCTATAGGGCTGGATCCCGTGCCAGTCCACCGTGGTCACAAAGTCCCAGAGCTCACCAGGAGCCTCCGGTACCAGTCTCCAGATGGAGAACTGAGTGAAATACCCCCACTCAGCGGGCTCACCAGAGTCCCAGAGCAGGCGCATCTGCCTCCCCTGGTCATCAGGTATATCTTCTAAAAGTTCGATATGGGGTGCCGCCAGCTCAGTGGTTCCATCATAGATATGCGCGGTTAAATTATCTACATAGACGGATCCGTGCTGGTCATTGTTCATCTGGTTGTACTCGATACCAATGTTAACATAGGAGACCCCCTCAGGGATCACACCGCCCGCACCCCGATGGTGCCAGTCATTGGAGGGATCCTCCCCGCTGAATGATTCTGAGTCGTGCCTCTCGATCATGTTCCAATCATTGTCAAAAAAGAATATGAAGAATGTGACCGTGTTGGTACCCTGCCCGATCCAGTCATCCTGGTGCGACATGATCATACCATCCACCCAGACATGTGTTCCCGGACCCCCCAGATCATCGGCCCAGAAACTCTGGTAATAGGCCGTGTGGTTCTCTTCTCCATTATACTGGCCCCACATCTTAAGCGAGTACATGCCATCAAAGGCCTCGAACAGTTCGCTGGAGCCATAGATATTGTTCCCGCTCGCCTCAATATGATGATTGCCCGCTTCCGTAGGCCACCAGACCCAGTCCACTGCATATAGCTGCCACTCCTCTGCACCCTGATAGGTATCCTCAAAGCCAGGGTTGGACATGATCTGATCGGGTCCATCATCACCCTGATCGAGCATGATATTATACTCGAAATACTCCACATCATCCACAAAGACCGTTCCCTCGAGCTCCATATAGCCTTCGGCCCATGCGCTCACATCATACTCGTACCCGCCAAGAACCCAGAGCTCATAGTAGCCTTCCTGATCGGTGGACCCCCAGGACTCTATGGTCACATCTGGATACTCTTCATAACGGAACTCGACCTCTGCATCCTCGATCGGTTCGCCAGACCCGTTATGGACATGGCCCCAGACCATGGTCGTGTACTCATAGACCGAGAAATCGATACCGTCCATGTGACCATCGACCTCCACAAAGTGCCCGGACGGATAGAAAAAAAGGTTGGAATGTGTCTCGAAAAGATCACCCAATAAAACAATATAGTTCCCCGGTTCGGGAAGGTCCGTATGATAGGTGCCATCGCCCACTATGACCGATATTAAGAATTGATCCTCATCCAGTTCACCCTCTGAATCAATGGGCGCGACCACGGCCATCAGGCCGGGCGTGGCAGGGTTGGTCCCTCCTGATACCGAAAAATCGGACCCGGACCCGATCACGTTCAATGTTGCAACATCATCGATGCTCTGATCATCAGGGTCTAACCCGGCAAAGAACCAGGTGCTGTTCTGGATCATGGTCATGAAGTTCGGCTCCCCCTCATCACCTATACCAAATGTTATCTCAAGGGTACCTACATCAGGGTTCTGGTCACCCTCCATTCCATCAGCCACCATTACCGCGGGGACACCCTCCATCTCGTCGATCAGATTGAGATCATCCTCATCCGGCTCACCATTGAAATTGCTGTCAAATAATATCGAGAGCATTCCGAGATAGGGCGGCTCACCGCTCGTGTCGAACATTATCGTTATCTGGATCTCCTGGTCACCCGCAACGACCGTGGCAGACTCTTCGCCATTGACCAGGATCTCAAATGCAGTGAGCTCGGTCTCGATCACATTGCCCCGCTCTGCGCTTGCTAAGACCACATACTCTGGGTTCCCATTGAACCCTTCGGGCTGGGTACCGCCAAATGCAAAGATGGAACCATCCAGGAACACAGAAGCAGAGTGTCTTCGCCCGGCCATATTATTCTCTACCACCATGAAATCATCGTTCTCCGGATCATAGAGACCACAGAACTCAATATCAGCATAGTCCCCGATAACCGCTATCCCTTCCCCGTTCGTTACTGTGGAATGGGCTGAGACGTTCACCGGCATATCTTCCAGTTCTGTGTTCCAGGTATCCTGCGATATATCATACGCATAGATCCTTGAGGAAGCGGTCTCCCCATTGTAACCGCCAATCACATATAGTATCCCATCCACCACGCGCCCGCTGGTCGATTGAGCCTCTGGCATATCCGCTAACCTTGTCCAAGGTTCGCCATCTAATTCCGCTGGGTCAAACTCGTAGAGGCGAGCGGAGAGCCCATCAGCATTTCCTCCACCAAATATATAGATCTTATCATTCCAGACCGCGCTCCCAGCATATTCCACAGGGTACGGGTTCGTTGCACTATAGCTTACCGGTTCTTGACCAGCAACAACATCAATGATCTCCACAGTATCAGTATACGTATTACTCGTGTATGTATCACCATTAAGAAGAAAAATTTTCCCGTTGACATATTCAGCATTGGTGTAACGTCTAGGGATAAGGCCATCGACAAAGATCTCCCAGGAATCGGTGTCCGGGTCATATCGCTCACCATGGGTGTGTCTTGTATCATTATCTGATCCACAGATCGCGTACACATATTCACCGTCCGTCGTGTACCCCATTCCATAACGCTCATAGTTCATATCAGAAATACTCTCGAACTCGATCGTCAATAAGTTCCTGTCCCTGCTGCCAGGGTACGATAAAAGACCTGATAGATCATGTGCAGACCTATCCTTGGATGGGTTTGTAGAAAATCTGGTAGAGACCGGCGATGGATCGGTCACAAGAGCATTTCGGGCCTGTTCCCATAGACCAGGGATACCATCGAGCTTCTTCCTCAATACATCATAGATCATATCCTGTCTCTGCTGGTCTCCCACCTGTGATCTTTGAGAATTATCAATGATATCTTTTGCTTTAGCATCAGCACCAACAGCAAAAAGCAGGGAAATGGCAAAAAAAGATAGAGCACGCTTCATACTGGTTCCTTTTCTATTAATATACTATAAATTGCTTTAAACGAGAGGCGTGCTCGATCAAGGGCAATTCGAACTTACCATTATGATATATTGTTGTCAATCATTTGAACATTTCTAACATTTTCCAAACAAGTTCCTACCAAAGAACGGATCATACCCTGCTCTGACCTTGGGACCAGCCTAAAAAGATATTGACATCACTAAAATACATTTTTATTATTGCGAATGAGAATCAGTCTCATTATCAAAAACAAACCAATAAAATACAAATAAGAAAGAAAAAACAAGTGCGTAAAAGAATAATACTGATGGTGACCCTATCTTTGTCCTATGGAGAGGATGAGTTCTTCCAGCCGACAAAGAGCATTGGAGGATATGGTGAACTACACTACAACCACAGCGCCAAGGAAGGATCAGACCCTACAAAGGTACTGGACTTTCACCGGTTCATTATTTACTACGCGGCCAGTCTCACAGAGAAATGGGCCTTCTTCTCTGAGGTAGAACTGGAACATAATTTTGTAAGCGATGGTGAGGGTGAGCTCGAGCTGGAGCAGGCTTTCGTAGAATACAGGGGCGAAAAGGGCGGGCTCAAGGGGGGTGTCATTCTACCCTCTGTGGGACTGATCAACGAGTACCATGAGCCGCCCCTTTTTCTGAGTGTCGAGCGGCCCGAGTACTCAAAATATGTTATCCCCACGACCTGGTTCGCGAACGGAGTTTCCGTGAACTATAGACCAATGGATGGCCTGAGGATCCGCTTTGCCATGATCGAGGATCTGAATGGTGAGGGGATCGGGTCAGGGATCAGGAGCGGACGCGGTAAAGGATATAAGACAACGGCCTATGATTGGACAAAGAACATCAGTGCTGCCTATACCGGGGTCCCGGGTCTCAGGCTCGGAGGATCATACACAATGAACAATGCACCGATCAATAGTGACCCTGACACCACCATCAATATCGCTCTCATGGAGCTTCATGCCAAGTATGATGCAAACAATATTCATGCAGTGTTCGAGTATGGGGACATTCAGTATGACGGAACGAACCATACTCCTGCCCATGGATCAAGCGGAGGATACTATGCTGACCTCGGATATAATATCGGATCTTTGTTCGGTCTGAGTGGGCGGCTCATGCCCTGGGTTCGCTATTCGGACTATAACAGGGGCACTGATCCTGAAGGAGTGGTGCCCACCAAACATTTTACCATTACCCGGTTGGGACTGACATATTGGCCTATCGCCCAGGTAGCGCTAAAGCTTGATTATGGAACAAAGGTCACAGAGGACCCCGAAACAGTTAATATTACCCAACTGAACATTGGCATCGGATACAATTTCTAAGAGAAAATACGAAAGGTACACTGCCCCGATGTCAAGATACTGGATCAACCCAAGAAGACCCTTCACGAGACACATTATTCCAGTTCAGGCTATTGTACCCTTCATTCCTTTCTTGTTGATACACTCGGCCGCCATTAGCGATATCAGGGTAAGGGCAGAAGAATTGATATATGACCAGTACGGACAGGACAAGATCATTGAGTACCAGAAATATGTTGTGCCGAGCGGTGGGAAGGAGCTGGTCGAGAAGAACTCTGGAATGAGATATATGTTCCCTCATGTTTACATATGGTGGATCTCAGAGAGCGACTCGCTCATCGGGCTTGCCATACTGGACAATGTAAAAGGGAAATCTCTTCCCATCACCTTCATCACATTCTTCGATCATACCGGTAATATCACTGGATCACATATAGTCAAATACCGGGAGGACTACGGTTGGGAGGTAGGGAACCGAAGGTGGCTGGACCAGTTCTTAGGGTTGCACCACGGGTCTGTCTACGCTGTTGGAAAGAATATCGATGGGATCAGTGGTGCAACTATCTCTGTGAACTCTGTCACAAGGGGGATGAAAAGGTCATCATTGCTTGCAGAACTTCTCATCAAAGAACGGTATGATGGATCTGAGTAGGTCATTAGGCCAACAATCCAGAGAGATCAAGGGCCTTATCGTCTGCTTTGTCCTTGCCCTGCTGATCGGGGTCTCCATCGGGCTCATCTATGTGGCGACCACAACGTCCCTGACCCCGGACAATACTGCCGAGCATTACCGGGGATCCGAAACAAATGATGATTTTGATATTCCGGAGAAATATGCAAAGACCCTTTCCGGAATGCTGCTCACGACCCATACCCATGTTATCTCATTCTCGATCATTTTTTTCCTGCTCGGTATCCTTTTTTCCATGACATCAATGATACAGGGGCCCTGGAAGATGGTGCTCCTGATAGAGCCGTTCGCATCATTCTTATTGACATTCCTATCCATATGGGGCCTACGGTATGTTTCAACATATTTTTCAGTGACAACTATATTCTTTGGCGTTCTAACGTATGCATCATTCTATCTGATCTCGTGTATAATACTCTACGAGCTACTGTTCTATAAGAAATGAACACCATGAAAAAAAGTTTTTGCAGGATCTAAGAAGCACTGTTTAAATTTCGACCGAAGAGTCGAAATTTAAACCTTAATTATAATCATGTCTCCATCAGAACGTCAGTTAGAAGAACGCCAAATGAGAAAAGAGCGGATACTCTCCGGAGCCTTAGAAGTATTCAAGGCCAAGGGGCTGGAGGGTGCGACCATGGATGAGATCGCTTCCAGGGCAGGCTTTGGCAAGGCCACTCTCTATTACTACTTTAAATCAAAAGAGGATGTTTTTTCTGAGATACTTGAGGATGGTTGGGTGAAAATATGGGAATCCTTGGAACCCGTCATTGCGGGTCAGGGCACCCCCAGACAAACATTTGTGAACCTGCTCATCAGGATCGCAGAGAATGCTCAGGATCGGCCAGGGCTATTTGAGTTTCTGTTCAACGCACCAAAAGCGATAAAAATGGAGCACCAGCCATGGAAGGATTATCAGTATCGCCTTTACGGGGTCATAAGAGGCTTGCTGGAGGATGGGATAAAGGCGGGAGAGTTCCCAAAGATCGATCCAGAGCTGATGTTCAAGGCTCTGGGTGGGCTCTTTATGGGCCTTGTTTTCATGGGGGACCGGTCCCAGCCTGTATCAGATAAGGATGTGGAAGAATTATTGAACCAACTGATCACGGATCCTCATATAAGTAACTGAATACTTTTCTCCAGTAAACATCATTTGTAAGAATAACCAGTGTTAGAGCCAACAAGAGACCTGTTCCTACTTTTTCTTGTCCTCGGTTCATTCTTACACGGTGGGATGATAATAGAGGGAAAGACCTTGAACATTAAAACAGGCGACCCTGTTGTTGGTGTTAATATTTCTGTAGAAAGTTTGGACACTGGCACTGTTTCAGATGATAGTGGAAACTTTGTGATAGAGACCAATGGACAAGATGGCATAGTTGCAGAGTTCGATCACATAGCCTATGAGACCCTTTATGTTCCGTTCACGGATAGTAGATCGGGTGTGATGGTCCACATGAATGAGGTGCTCCTACAGATGGATGATGTGGTGGTCACCAGCATGCGCAACGGTTACCTGTTAAGGGATGTACCCATAAACACAGAGGTGATCGGTAAAAGAGAGATACAGGGGTCTGGTGCTCTAACGATCAGTGAACTGCTCGGTCAGCGGGCAGGCGTTTCCAATTCAGTGAACGTTGATGGGGGCGCCATATTCAACCTGTTGGGTCTGGACTCACGATATATTCTTATACTAAGGGATGGGCAGCCCATAACGGGACGTTTCAATGGTCGTGTGGACCTGGACCAGATATCATTGACCGGGATCAAGAAGATAGAGATCACTAAGGGCCCAGGTTCTGCTCTCTATGGAACAGATGCCATGGGTGGTACCATTAACATTATCACAGACGATCCATCCGAGTCCTCCTTCATGAATATGAGCTACCGTAGCACTACATTTGGAAGGACACTCAAGGCAATAAAGAATGATCCAGTAAATAATATCTTATCAGGCAGTATTGTTCTTCCCCTTAGAAACTTATTCTTTTCAGCCAGGCTGAACCACCAAAGTTTCACCAGAGGGCAACAGTTCGAGTATATAAGCGCGGACGAGATAACCAAGCTGGACCTTGATGCAAGTATAGAATGGGAGATACCAAACACCGGTCACACGATTGAGCTTCGGCAGCAGCAATATTCCCAGGATGAGAGTGGTACCACACGCTTATCAAGTGGTGCTGTATTATTCACAAATACGACCGATATCAATAGGGAACAATCCATCCTAAAGCATACCTGGAGCATGAAGAATATCGTCATAGACCAGACACTCCGGGATGTAAGCTATTCAAGACGATATAGGGTCATGGATACTGACGATGAAACACAAAATAATGATCTGACCGGGGAAGATAATAGAGAATATAAATTGTTATTCACGCAGGACCTCGAAGCTCTGGGCCTGAACGGTGGATTTGAAATATCCAGACCCCGTTATATCAGCGATCGTATAGCCGAAGGGCAACAACAAAAAGATCAAAAGGGTGCGTTCATACAGGCCGACTGGGGACCGATCTCATCAATGGATATTGTATCAGGTCTGAGGCTTGACCAGTATGGTGATAGGTCTGTTATCAGCCCGCGCTTAGCTCTTGCCTATAGCCTTTCTGAAACAATGAAATACCGTATAGCCTATGGGCACGGTTTTAGGGCTCCATCATTCATGGAAACACTGATAGACTGGGAGCATGTTCAGTTTGGATATACTGTCAGAGGTAACCCTGACCTGAGACCGGAGATATCCAAAGGTATCACACTCGGTGTTGAGTATACCAACAGAACCGATATACAGCTTAGTGGACTCCTCTATCATAATAGATTCTCCGATCTTATTGAGGATTACTCGATCGAGCCTGGTCTTCTCAGCTATCGTAACATAAGCGAGGCCACGTTCACAGGACTGGAGCTTATATCAAAATGGTCGATCAATAGTTATCTTTCATCGAGTATCACGTTCAACTACATCCATAATACTGATGGCAGTGGAAAGCTCATTCCCAATACGGTCCCCATATCGTTTGGAACAAGATTCTCTTGCTCATTACCGGACAAGAGTCTACTCTTCTCTATAAATCTGAAAGGAAATGGAAGATATTTCCCTCAGGAATTCGACCCCGAAAAGGGCGACTATATATCTTCTGCTATCCCTATCGAACCATATCTTATGGCCGATCTTCAGGCACAATACAAAATAGGGCCCGGTCATAAGCTGATCATTGGATCAAAGAATATTGGTGATCATACCAATAGATCTTATGGCCCTTATATAGGTAGAACTGCCTACATAGAGATCAAAACAACAGTAAAAAGAAAATAAAATGAAGCACACGATGATCATACCGATAATGTTCATGCTATTTATTATAGGCTGTGAGGATGATACCTCCACGGCTGATGATCTCGATGTGATCTCTGACCCTATTCAGGTCACAACCGGCAATATGACCGAAAATAGTTATTACTATGATCTGGTAGCTGGAACAGAGGCCGAAGCGGCATCTTCCTGGCACCTTGCTTTTCAAATGATCGATGTTGAGATGGCTGGTACGACCTATTCAATGCCAAGCCTTATAATGGGAAATGTTGCGACCGCAGTATACACTGATATCAGCTATAATGACCTGACAGAAGCACCGGACCAGGAAACACTTCAGTCAGACGCGATCGATAACAGTTCCGTGGAATATACGGGTGAGCATGAGGTCATACATTATGACATGGCCACACACACGGTCACTATAAATGAGCCGGAACGTGTTTTTGTGATCTACGCATTTGCAACACATAATGTTTATAAGGTTCAATTCTTAGAATATCAGAGCGGTATCATCGCTTTTCAGTTCAATGAATTATGAGCAGGATCTTTGACAGAGTGCACAATATCCGGACCAAGGAGAAAATAATATAGATCCTCAAGGATCAGAACATATGGGACAAGGATATTTACTGATCATTGTATCATTGATCCTTACCGGTTGCACTATAAAGCAGGAATACTCGGATCATCTTATACAAAAAGGAGAAACACATTTTAAGGATCTGCGTCAGTTAACATTCTCAGGTGAGAATGCAGAAGCGTATTTTAGCGCTGATGGGAAAAAACTGATATTCCAGTCGCACGATGGTGATAGTCTTTGCGATCAGATCTATATCATGGATATTCTTTCAGGTTCGACCGAATTGGTGTCTACAGGTGCCGGGGTCACTACCTGCAGTTTTTTCGAATACCCGAAGGATGATTTCATGATCTATGCCTCTACCCACTTGGCAGATCCTGAATGCCCGTCCAAACCGGATCTGAGCCATGGTTACGTTTGGAAACTCTATCCCGGTTTTGACATTTTCCGGGCAGCATTGGATGGTTCGGGCCTGCAACAATTAACGGACACACAGGGTTATGATGCCGAGGCAACATTCTCATTTGATGGTAAGAAGATCATTTATACCTCTTTAGCAAGCGGGGATCTAGACTTGTGGACCATGAACTCAGATGGTTCGGGAAAACAACAATTAACAAAGAGGGTCGGATATGATGGCGGTGCTTTTTACAATCACAATGGTTCAAAGATAGTCTGGCGGGCATACTATCCTGAAACGGATCAAGAGATCAATGAATATGAATTTCTGCTTGTAGATAATTCGATCAGACCTATGGCACTACAATTATGGACCATGAACATCAATGGTACAAATAAGAAACAGGTGACAAATAATCATGCGGCAAACTTTGGTCCATCTTTCTTCCCAAAAAAAGATCGAATTATCTTTTCATCAAATATGCATGATGAAAAGGGTCGCGATTTTGATCTTTATGCAATAGATGCGAATGGTGAGAATATAGAGAGAATCACATATTTTGACGGGTTTGATGGGTTCCCGATGTTCAGCCCTGATGGCAAATACCTGGTCTTTGCATCCAATCGTAACCAAAAAAAGCGGGGGGATACCAATATCTTTGTTTGTGAATGGAAATAAATTCTCTTATTAATTGGTAAATAGTTGTTACCTAAAAATAGGGTCGTGTGTTCCCTATCAAAACTTTATAAAAACATGGATACAGTAAAACTGATCAATATCGTTGGTTTCCAGACAGGCTGGCAGTTCGTGACCCTGATCTCCCCAATATTTGTTTATTTATTGCTAACAAAGGTCAGTGGAATTAATATGCTTGAAACCAGTGCAGACGAAAAATGGGGTACAGATGAAGAATACCAAAGATACAAACGAGAAACTCCTGTGCTTTTACCTTTCACTTAAAAGAATAAGATTCATGATACCAAAAGTGTACCAGACATTGAACTCTACATCATCTTTTTTAAAAGTAAATAGAATAGCTCCATGACCGTTTTCTTTATTGTTGCATTATTTTTATTGTCTATCATTCATGGAGTGGTTGGCTGGAGAATTATCCCTGCTTTAGGCTTGAGCGACCCTTTAAGATCATTTGTCTGGGGAATAATTCCCTTAGCTATCGTTCTTCCTATGATCCCCATTGCCTTTCGATCCCGCGGTATTGAGAATGATCTGATAGATTGGTTCTCATGGGCCGGTTATATCAGCCTTGGTTTCTTTGTGCTCACATTTTTTGCTATACTGGCCAAGGACACGATGTTCGCTGTTATAGGTCTGGGCCAAAAAGCGGCCGGTCTTTTAGGGTATACCCACCACGAACCAATAGATCCAAGCCGACGGGAATTCATCCAAAAAGTTACTGGGATCGGCATCTTAGCGATTACAGGTACCGCTACTGCTAAAGGGGTATACAATGCTAGACAATCACCAATTATCATTAAAAAAGATATCCCCATTCATGGTTTAGATCAAGGGATGGATGGATTTACTATTGCTCAGATCTCGGACTTTCATATAGGGCCCACCGTAAAAGGTGGATACGTAAGACAAGTGGTTGAGCAGGTCAATCGCTTAGAACCAGACATAATAGCTTTGACAGGCGATCTGGTTGATGGATCTGTTAAATATCTTGCCAAAGAAGTAGCTCCCATCAAGGACCTTTCTGCTCGCATAGGAAAATATTTCACTACCGGAAACCATGAATATTATTCAGGGGTTGATGCATGGTTGGATGAAGTGGATCGATTAGGGTTCACCAATCTTGTTGATAGTCACGAAGTTATCTCAAATGGCAGAGGTAGTTTCACGCTTGGAGGGGTCACCGACTACCGTAGCAGACAGATCAAACCTGACCATCACAGTGATCCGGAGAGAGCCTTTTCCGGTGCCCCTAAAGATCTCCCAAAAATATTATTAGCGCACCAGCCTGCGAGTATCTTTGCAGCCAATAAGGTGGGAGTGGACCTACAGCTTTCTGGTCACACTCATGGGGGTCAATTCTGGCCTTTCGTATATGCTGTTAAAATGGCAAACCCGTATACCGCAGGGCTCCATGATCATGATGGGACATGGATCTATGTGAACCGGGGAACTGGCTATTGGGGGCCACCACTACGAATCGGGATCCCCTCGGAGATCACGCTATTGAAACTGCGTTCTGCAACTGAATTAAAGAAATAATTCTTACACCACGAAAGATCTCATATCTCATCGAATTGTAAGGATGTTCCGTTTTCTATTGGCGATGAACACCAAATTGAAATTTTATCAGAAAAGGAACATTATTATTATAGATCACCTTTCTTAAATTAAAAACTGTTATGAGAATAGCTCTCATGATCATGGTGTTTCTGTGGGCCTATGATCAAATAAATATATCGAATGATCAGTCCTCTAAAAGAGATCATTCTCCTGCAAATGGAGAAAAATATATAGGTTCATTCAAGAATGGTCTGAGAAACGGCCATGGCACTTGGATACATCCTACTGGCGATAAATATGTTGGCAAGTTCAAAGATGGGATCAAACGAGGAAAAGGAACCTTTACCTTTGCAAATGGAGAAAAATATATAGGTGAATTCAAAAGGGATAAGATACACGGGTTTGGTACTTATTATCATAAAAACGGGGAAAAATATATAGGTGAATTCAAAGATAATAAGCGACACGGACAGGGATACATAACAATTCATAAGGTCATAGTCAAATCCGGAGAATGGTATAATGGTTCGCTCATCGAGACCAAGCCTATTGATGACGTCAAAGCATATTTGAATGGACAGGACCGCCAGTATCCCAAGGAAGAATTTCCTCCTGAACTTTCAATAGATATTAGTTTTAGAGAGCCTTCCGGAGATCGTTTTTTAGAAACAGGTGAAAAAGGAGTTATCACACTTTCTATTGCCAACAAAGGGGGCGGTAGCGCTTTTGGATTAGAAGTGTTTATAGATCACAAAAATAGTATCAAGGGTATAAAGATAGATGATTGTGAAAAAGTACAGGAGCTTGAGCCAGACTCTATTGTAACTATAACAACACATATTTCTGCGTTGGAGGACCTATTATTATCGGGAACCGTACAGTTTGAAGTAAATATTACTGAATATAATGGCTATGATCTCTATCCCCCAGGGATGTTCTTTATAAGAACAAAAGTTCTTTCACATCCAGAGCTTGTGATAATGGATCTTAAGATCAATGACCTTAAAAACAACAACGGTCTCATAGAGCCTGCAGAAATAATTGAAGCAAAAGTAATCATAAAGAATAGGGGTCAACGTTCAGCAAAAAATGTTAGTGTATCAGTGTTGTATGGCGAGAATATCTTTAACACTGGCAAGTCATCATTCTCATTAGGTGATATTCATCATAATGAAATAAAAGATGTTACTTTCTCCTTTTTTGCAATGATAAATGCAGATCGAGATCTGCCTATAATGTTAGAAATAAAAGAAAACAGTGGAAAATATGATCAGTTAATTCCAGCTGGACTGGCACTGAATAAATTGATCAATAACCCTAATTGATAATTGGTGCTGTAAAAAAAATATTTAGGGAAGTTTGATGAACTGAAATGTGGTTAGAAAATGAGTTAATATCGGGGAACATTTTTTTTCGAGAATTTGATATTCATAATGTATAATATACTTAGCGTAAGATCTTGGGCAATAATGGAAAGATCATTCCTGTTCATGCTGTATATAACCCTGTCTTACATACATGCTGAAATAGACACTCTTTGGACCAGAGATTATAGTATTGATGATAGCTGTTTTGCAGGGGCTGGGGACTATGACATTGTGAAATTGAACAGTGAGAATTTTATTTTACTGGCGGACTTTTTTTGTGATGATGATGATTCATTATCGATGGTTTTAGGGCTATTGAAGATAGATATTGCGGGTAATGTCATCTGGAGCCACAGGATCGATAGCACAGGGGTCGCTTATAATAGCGTTAATATAGAATACACTTCCGATGGAGGGTTCATTATTGGAGCAAAATACATAAAGAATTCTGTGTCCAGGTTCTGTATAATAAAAACAGACTCTACTGGTGAACAAGATTGGCAGTCGACATTCTTATGGGGAAGCGCCAACGAACTAACATCAATCGGGACAGCTATTGATGGGGGGTATACTTTGACAGGCTATTCTTACCAGAGCGGGAACATTACTGGGAAATTTGTAAAGATCGATTCTTTGGGGAATGAAATGTGGGAAAAGGATTTTTCAGGAGTGGTCACCAGCCAAGAAGAAACATTGTCTGGAAGTTTTATTTTAGGTCTAACATTACCATCTAGAGTAGCAATGATCAATGAGTTCGGAGATTCATTATGGACAAAACAGTATTTTGATATTGGGTACCCAGCCTTTCATATGATCACTATTGATGACCATGGTGGATATATTCTGGTTGGTAATTCGGACCTTCCCGATGGTTATGGAAATAACGACATTGTTATCCTGAAAATTGATTCTCTTGGTAATGATGAATGGCACATGAACTATGGAACAGCCCAGGATGATTATGGTTATTCGATCATAAATACGGTTACAGGAGGATATGCTATCGCGGGTGTACTGAACAATAAGGCATATGTGTTACTGATAGATAGTCTGGGGAATGAAGAGTGGAGCTCGACCATGGCAAATAGTATTTCCTTCATGTATGATATAGTGGGAAGCGGAGTGAATAAATATATTTCAATTGGACGAAACGAATCCTTGGTTCCCAATGCAGTCTCTGTATGGTCCATTTTCTCGTCATGTATTGGGGATCTTGATGATGATGGTTATATAACACCCGAAGACGTATCAGTATTAATGTTTTCTATCATGAATGGTGAAGATTTTATGGATAATGCTGATATGAACTATGATACAAATATGGATATCATTGACCTGTTAATGCTGATCGATATAGAGAACAGCAACACCGATGAAGCATGTCATTAATGTTTCATACCTTTGATCTTTAAGAATTTATGAATCATAGAAAGGACCAAACCCATGAAAAATTATACAAAAGGATTTATTGGAGGAATATTAGCATCAGTATGTATGCTAATATTTGTGGCTGCCACTAATCAAAGTAATCAGTATTCTCAAATATCACAGAATGAATTGATAAGTAAGCTGGAAGAGATCGAGACCAAGATCCAATTCAATTATAATGTTTTGAATAAACACCTTGTACGTATCATGGCATATGGTGTTAAGGTAAAGGATGGTTATATAGATGGGGTCAGACAACCGGTGAATTGTCAGCATATAACAAATGAATCAAAGAATAAATGAGTAAGAATGACAGATCAGCATATCTTCTGGAATTAGTATTATTCGATATAGCTTATATTATCTCGAATTGTGATTATGCATACTCTTCAGATGAAAGAAAATATCTTAAGATCATATTAGAGAAATACGATGATGATGATAAAGAGTTGTTAATGCTAAGAACACAATTCTTAGATGGAGTATTGTCCAAAGGAATCGATGAAGTAAAAAAATTTATTAGATCGATCAGTAGGTCACTAAAAAACAAAATTGATGACGATCTGAAGGATGCCTATTTGGAATTATTTCGAGAAGTGATCATGCTTGATAAAGAGATACATGAGAATGAGCTCCTATTATATAAGATCTTATGTGATGAGTGGGAAAGGGAAAGTGGTATATAAATATCTTATTTTAAAACTATAAAGAATGAATCAACTTTTAATACCTGCCAAGTCTAACATAAAAGCATACTCCAGCGCTAATTCCCGATAACGTCGGAACCGCCCGGATTTTCCACCATGACCTGCATCCATATTCATGTGCAGGTACAGTTTATTCTCGCTTTGCCAATGTTCCCTTAGTTTGGCCACATATTTTAAAGGTTCCCAGTACTGTACCTGAGAATCAAAGAACCCTGTCGTAACCAACATATTCGGATACTCCCGGTCAATCACTTGGTCATAGGGTGAATAGGATAACATATAGTTATAATATTCTTCATTTTCTGGGTTACCCCATTCATCCCATTCATTGGAAGTAAGTGGTATGCTTGCATCCAGCATGGTGGTAACAACATCTACGAAAGGCACAGAAGCAATAGCACCCTTCCAGATCTCCGGAGCCATATTCACTACTGCACCGATCAATAACCCTCCAGCACTGCCACCTTCACAATAAAGCTGGTCAGAGTTAGTATACCCCTGGTCAATTAAATATTTACCAGCATCAATAAAATCCTTAAATGTATTTTTCTTATTCAGCATCTTACCATCGTCATATGACCCTCGACCATAGATCTGTCCTCCACGGATATGGGCTATAGCAAACATAAATCCTCGATCAAGAAGACTGAGTCTACTTGATCGGAAACTGGGGTCGATCGTGGAACCATAAGAACCATAACTATAAAGCAACAGGTTCTGAGGAGTATCTTTTTTCAATTCCTTGCGGTAGACTAAAGAGATTGGGATCCGTTGTCCATCGCGGCCTGGAGCATATAACCGCTCAGAATGGTAAGAATCCTGATCATAACCACCTACTACTTCCCGCTGTTTTAAAAGTATTCTTTCACCTGTATTCATATTATAATCAAAAGTTGATGATGGTGTGACCATGGATGTGTAGGAGTAACGTAGTATGTCCGTATTGAACTCTTCATTGATAGAGATATATGCTGTGTAGGTAGGTTCATTGAATTCTATTAATTTGTCTCCCCCTGTTCTCTGGTTCATGATACGCAGATTCCTTAAACCATCGCGACGCTCACTCAAAACCAAATGATCCTTGAACACTTCCAATCTCAATAGGTGGACATCAGACCGATGAGGAATGACCTCTTTCCAATTGGCCATGACCGTGGCACTCTCAGATACTTCCATAAGTCGGTTATTCTTAGCTTTCCAATTGGTAAGTATATAGAACTTATCCTTATAATGCTCAATTGAATATTCGTGCTCAGTTCCCCGAGGTGAAAAGTTCACCAATTCACTATCCGGATCATCCGCACGAAGAATGTGATAATCACTTACCAGGGTACTATTGTTCCAGACAATGATATATTCTCCAGATTTAGACCGATATACACCAATGTAAAATGAGTTATCATTTTCCGTATACACCAATTCATCATTGGCATGGTCGGTGCCTATCTTATGCCGATAGATCTTTTCTGATAGGAGAGTTACTACATTTTTTGATGTATAAAATACGGTGCTATTATCGTTTGCCCAGGCCACACTGCCTGTTGTATTGGGAATCGTTTGATCCAATACTTCTCCTGTCAAAAGATCTTTGAACTGTATAGTATAAAAGCGTCTGCTTAGAGTATCCACCCCATAGGACAGCCATTGATTATTAGGACTAACTGTTAACCCACTGACCGCAAAATAATCATATCCTTCAGCCAGAGTATTCACATCAAGGATCACTTCTTCTTTGTTATCTAAAGATCCAGCCTTTCGACAATAGATCGCATATTCTTTACCTTTTTCAAAACGTCGATAATAATAATAACCATTATCTTTATAGGGGACTGACTCATCGTCTTTTTTGATTCGACCTACGATCTCATCAAACAGATTATTCTGCAGTGTTTCGGTATGCGCCAAGCTACCCTTTGTAAAGGAACGTTCTGCATGAATATGATCCAATACATTCCTTGTCTGAGAATCAGGTTCTTTAGCAGATTTTTGTTCATCAGTGAGACGCATCCAGTAATAATTATCTATCCTAGTATCCCCATGAAGGTGCATCTCATGAGATTTTTTGACTGCGACCGGCGGGACCAAAGACTTAGTACAGGAACCCATGATCAAAGCTAAAATAAATATACTATACATCATCAAATAATATTGAATGTTCGTTCGGTTCATGTTATCAGAAAGAATTGTTCTTGTCGCTCCGGAGGAGGGACTCGAACCCCCAGCCTAGTGGTTAACAGCCACCCGCTCTACCATTGAGCTACTCCGGAATTTTAACAAGATACGAAGGATATAAAAATTCTAACATTATATCTTCGAATCGAACAATATATAAGAACCGGGCAAATTTAGAATAGTTTGGATTCATAATGGCAGAAAAGGTATACAATAAAAACAAAATTGAGGCCAGTATTATAGGTAGAATATTTGTAGATTTCTCAGCCCGACCCATTCACGACCATAGTAAAAAGAATTTTTTGATCGGGGTACAATTATAGCACTGACCTCTATGAGTAAAGCCAGAGACAGCCTACCCCAACACTTACTGGCCCATATAGTAGACCAAGACTATTCTTTATACACTCCGATAGATCAGGCTGTCTGGCGATTCATTATGAAAATATCGGTTCCTTTTTTTAAAGAACACGCTCATAAAGCATATCTTAGAGGAATAAAAAAAACAGGTATTCCTTTGGAAAGGATTCCGTCCGTTGATGAAATGGATGAAAAGCTGGATAGGTTTGGCTGGGGAGCTGCCACGGTTAAAGGGTTCATACCCCCAGCAACATTTATGGAACTATTATCGCGAAGGGTATTGGCTATCGCTGTTGATATGCGTACTGCTGAGCATATAGTTTACACACCTGCTCCTGACATTGTTCATGAAGCAGCCGGTCATGCTCCGATAATCGCGGACCCGGATTATGCAGACTATCTATGTAATTATGGCGAACTGTCCCACAAAGCTATAGCATCAAAACAGGATATGGAATTATATGATGTTATCAGGAAAATGTCTGACCTTAAGGAAGATCTAAATTCAACTCAGGGTGAGATAGAACAGGTGGAAAAAGAGTTCAATGAAGCAGCGAAAGCTATAGTATGGGTCAGTGAGGCTGCAAAACTTGCTCGGATGAACTGGTGGACATCCGAGTACGGTCTTGTAGGTAGTCTTGATGATCCTAAGATATATGGTGCAGGTCTTCTCTCATCTGTGGGTGAGAGTCACGACTGTCTTGGCCCCACAGTGAAAAAAATCCCTATGAGTATAGATTGTATTAATTATGGCTATGATGTTACCGAACCGCAACCACAGTTGTTCGTGACAGGTGATTTCAAAGTGCTTTCAAATGTTCTAAAAGAATTCAGTGAGACCATGGCATACAAAACAGGGGGAATCCAGGGACTTGAAAAAGCAAAAACTGCGGAGACCATAACGACAGCGGTTTATGATTCAGGACTACAAGTTTCAGGTGTCCTATCAGATATTATGATCACTGAGACTCATGAACTGGCCTACATCAAATATACGGGGCCAGTTCAATTATCTTATAATGATAGTGAGATCTCAGGACACAGTATCGATCATCATGCAGATGGGTTTGGGGCACCAGTAGGTAAGATATCTGAAATCAATAAATCACTTCATCAATTGAATCAAGCAGATCTTAAGGGTTTGGGAATATTCGATAATAATAAAGTAAATGTTCATTTTTCCAATGGGGTCAAGATCTCCGGGATCGTGACCAAGATATATTATAATGTTGTCACACCTTTGTTGATCTCATTAAATGATTGCAGTGTGACATTGAATGATCATTTTTTGTTCAGACCCGAATGGGGAGTATATGATCTGGCCTGCGGGGGAAAGATCATTTCAGTATTTGGAGGTCCAGCAGACTGGCCAGCCTATAATAAGAATGTAGAACCCAGTAAAAATAATATCAGTCAATCCTCAAACCTGACCGAAGAGAATAGATCTTTGAACGAATTATATAGCATGGTCAGGGAAATGCGAGAGAAGAATATTGAAAAAAAAGAATATATTCCTATCATAGAGAAATTGAACACATCCTTTCCAGATGATTGGCTTCTTCTAATGGAGATATATGAAATGATCCTAACAGAAAAAACCTTATCGGTAAGCGCTGAGGAAATTCATGATCAGTTAAAGAAAATGATCTCAGCTGGCTCGCAATATTCTGATATTATAGAGAGAGGATTAGCAGTTATACAGTCACAGTAAATACTATAAAACATAGATCGTTTTATACTTTATATTTATCTATTAATTCAGTTGCATACTCCATATTCAGATCTTGTTCTCGATCTAAATCTTTCATTAATTCCTTCACGATAGCCGCTTGTTTCTGACCCCTGGCATATACTTCAGCATAAGGAATACGATGGAATGAGACCATAGAATAACGCGGGATAAATTTTTCAGGGAATTTTTTTTCCAGTTCTCTTTCAACTTGTTTTGTTAGTAAAAAACCAGGGTCATTCACCAGATCTCTCATTTCAACATAATTTTCTATGGCCATATCTGCAATCGCATCGGTATCAATCTTTCTTTTTTTACTGAAATCAGAGAACATTTTTTCCCATTCACCACTATAATCATCCATCATTGCATTTAGGATGGTACAATCTTCAAAAGCTGCATTCATTCCTTGACCAAAAAATGGCACGATAGCGTGAGCTGCATCACCGATTATCAATGCTATATCATCAATATTCCAAGGCTCGGATCGTACAGTGCCTAAATTGCTGGTAGGATAAGAAATATACTGGTCTACTACATCAGGCATTAGATCGATCGCGTCAGGAAATTGTTGCTCGAAAAAAGATGTTATTTGAGATCTTGTTTTTAAGCTTTCGAAGCTCACATCACCCTTCATTGGAAAAAATAATGTACATGTAAATGATCGATCGTGGTTCGGCAGAGCAATCAGCATATAGTCTCCTCGAGGCCAAATATGAAGAGCCTGTGATTCCAATTTATAGTCTCCACTATCATCTGGTAAAATAGATAGTTCCTTATAACCGTGTCCCAAAGACAAATATTCTGCTTCATGGTCTTCCATAGTCTCCATTGAATCACGAAGGACCGATGCAGAACCATCTGTCCCAATTACACAATCAGTTCTTAGATAGGTTTTTTCCTTACTTATTTCATTAAAAAATGAAATTATCTTTTTATCGAAATCCATACCCAAGCAACGCTGCGAAAAATTGATTTTTACTCTTCCTGTTTGTTCTGCAAGGGTCATCAATCTCATATTTAATTCTGCTCTTGATACAGAATTGATCACCTCTTTGTTATTCTGCCCATAGGGGAGAAAACGTGTAGAACTGTCCAGGTCATGGATGATCCTGCCATCCATAGGAATAAAGATCTTTTTGATCTCCTCATATAATCCCACTTCTTTCAAAGCATGGATCCCTCTTACTGAAACGGCAAGATTAATGGAACGACCAGCACTAATGGGCACCTTGCGCATATCATAACGGCGTTCAAATATTTCAACATCAAAACCCTTCTGAGCCATATATGTAGCGAGCAATGGACCGGTTAGTCCAGCACCGATCAGAACTATTTTCTCTGGTACAGGCATTCTATCTATCCTGCAGGATAGATCTCAATATTTCGAAAAATTCATAGACCTCAGAGAATGAATTGTAAAGTGGTTTTGGGGCAAGACGTATCACATCAGGCTCACGCCAGTCACAGATAACATTTTTCTCTTTCAATTTTTCAAAGACCTGTTTACCGGAATTTTTCATGACCACAGATAACTGACACCCCCGTTGGGCTGGGTCAGAAGGAGTAATGATATCTAAAGAGTTGTTCAATTGAACCAGTAGATACTCCATATATGCTGTTAATTTTTCACTTTTGGTCCGTAATGCTGATATGCCAATATCATTTATGATCTCCATTGACGATCTTAAACAGGCTAATCCAAAGATCGGTGCATTACTTATCTGCCAACCTTCTGCTCCTTTGATAGGAATGAAATCCGGACTCATATTGAAACGAGTGTCCTTATCATGCCCCCACCAACCATTAAAACGAGGACCATTCCAATTGCCATGGCGTTCGTGGATAAAAATACCACCAGGGCTTCCAGGCCCAGCACATAGATATTTATAACTACACCAAGCTGCAAAGTCCACACCCCATTCATGTAAACTCAATGGCAAGTTTCCTACTGCATGGGCTAGATCAAAGCCAACCTTCGCACCATGTTCTTGTCCTGTCTCCGTGATCTTGGCCATATCAAAAGCCTGACCAGTGTTGTAGTTGACACCACCTATCAGAATGGTCGAAACAGTGTCTCCATGTTCCGTGAGTTTGTTAACAATATCTTCAGTACGTAGACACCGCTCCCCAGTACGCGGTTCTAATATCACTAATGCACTATCCGGGTCCAAGCCATGAAATTTTATTTGTGATTCCACGGCATATTGGTCAGACGGAAAAGCTCCTTTTTCGATGATGATCTTGTATTTTTCTTCAGTTGGCTGATAAAATGAAACGAGCAGTAAATGAATGTTCACTGTCAGGGCATTCATAACAACAACTTCCGTAGGATCTGCTCCTACTAATCTTGCTGTGGCCTCAGTAACATGTTCATGGTATGGTTCCCAGCGGGAGTGATTGCCCAGTACACCATCTCGCTTCCAGGTATCAAGTTCTTTGTTCAAATATTCTTTGGTGGTCTTAGGCATCAAGCCTAATGAATTCCCGCAAAAATAAATGACAACCTTTTCATCCCGATGTGGTATATGAAACCTGGTACGGTACTCACGTAGCGGATCTTCTCGATCCAGTTGTGTTGCAAATTCCTTCGTTCTTTGAAAAATCATTTTTCTACAATAGAAAATAACAGTGGTCTGCTGGGAGCAGCATCACGTATAAAATTAGTGATCTGCAATTGCAAAAGATAATTGCCATCTTTTATATCATTTGGCACAAAGCTTAGCTCGGTAATTGTTCTGTGGGAAGGTTCAATACCATCCAGATCATGGGACCCTTGAGGTAATCCCCAGAAAAGACGATGGCATTCTAATCTTCCTTCATCATAAGCCCTATCGATAGAAGGCAGATCAACCAACAGATGGTCAAAACCATGCTCAATGATCAATGCCATAGCATCTTTCTCTAAATATGCAGGTAAGTTATCAACATCGTATCTTGCTGATAATTTTTTTTCCGAGTTGGGCAGGGTTCGTATTACCAGGGCAGATTTAAAATCATTATCTAGAGATAATAGTTTCGACTCCAGCTCATCTTTTGGAATGATCTTATCACTACCTCTATTTTTTTTTATTGTTTCAATAGATACAAGGGATGCTGGAACCAGTGTGTCTGGTAGAATACTGTTGATGTAAACATCATCATTCACAATATGACCAACGCACTCCGTGTGGGTTCCACAACAATGTGGTATAAAAGTAATTGTATCAAAATTGCAACTGCCTCCTTCAGCAGTATTACCGATTACTTCTCCACTTTTGTAGGGTGATGCCGATGCATGATCAACATTAAAGAAATTTACCTGGGGTCCTTTAAAATCAAGGGGAATGGATACATCTTGAAATCTTGTGGATTCATATTCGAACCAGCGACCACCCACTCTTGTGTTACACTTCATCTCAATAACGAGTTTTTGTCAATATTTAGCCAGCTTAGAGCATTTCTGCTAAATAGCATATCCCTGTTATCCACTGAAAGATCGTTCATTTCATTAATTAATGATCCTGGTTCAAGCTCTCCAAGAGGGAATGGATAATCAGTCCCCAAAGCAATTTTCTCCATACCTATCTTACTGATAAGGTATGAAAGTGCAGTTCTATCATGTAAAAGGGAGTCCACCCAGAATTTTCCCAGATAGGTGGACGGGAGCTTATCATTATCAATAGCACAAAGATCTGGCCTGACATTAAAGCCATGATCGATACGTCCGATAGTTGCTGGAAAGGCTCCACCACCATGAGCAAAAGCAACTCTCAAATTGGGTAATCTTTCAAATACTCCACCAAAGATCATGGAACAGATAGCCCTTGATGTTTCTGCGGGCATACCCACCAGCCATGGCAACCAATATTGGCTCATTTCCTTTTCACCCATCATATCCCATGGATGAATGAAAATAGCCGTATTTAGAGATTCAGCGGACTCGAAGACCTCAAACAAGGAATCATCGTTAAGGTTCAAACCATTTATATTGGTCCCGATCTGAACTCCTGATAGACCAAGTTCTTTTACACAGCGTTCCAATTCAGAAACGGCCAAAGATGGGTCCTGCATTGGTAATGTACCCAAACCGATAAACCGTCCTGGCTGATCGTCAATTATTGATGCAATATGGTCATTCAACAGCTTGGAAAGATCAAGAGCATGCTCTGGTTTTGCCCAATAACTGAACATCACAGGTACAGTGGAAAGAACCTGAACATCTATGCCGAATGCATCATATTCTTTGCAACGGATCTCTGGATCCCAAAGATTGGATCCTACTTCACGAAAGAATTGGCCGTCTCTCATCATTCGTGCACAACCTGTTTTATGATGGTCCAAATGGATCCAGCCACCATAACCATATTTCTTTTTTAGGTCAGGCCATTCTTTCGGCAAAATATGAGTGTGGATATCGATTCTCAAATATTGAAATCAGCTGGGTGGGTCTTGAACAGAGCCACAATGATCACAAGTTCTATACTCTAAGGTATCCCAGTATTTTTGGAATAATGGTGGTAACTGGGCAACAATATCGGTCAAAACAATAAATTCCTGATAAAGCAATCTATCACATGTATCGCAATACCATTGGAATCCATCCAACGCACCCTCATCCCTTTTGTATTCTATAACAAGTCCAACCGTCCCTTCAAAACGCTGAGGTGAATGAGGAATATTCGGAGGCAATAAAAAAATTTCATCTTCTTTAATAGGGATATCTATACGGGATTTACCATCGATGACTTTTAATACCATATCCCCTTCCAACTGATAAAAAAACTCTTCTACCGGATCCACATGATAATCCTTCCGGGAATTTGGCCCCCCCACGACCATGATCATAAAGTCAGTCCCATCATACACAACCTGATTACCCACAGGTGGTTTTAAGAGATGACGATTATCCTTGATCCAATCTCTGAAATTAATAGGAGGATTTAAGCTCATGTTTACTTTCTAATGGTTGCAATACATTTGAGCTCGATAGCTATTGGGGTTGGTAGAGCTGTTACTTCCACTGTGGTACGGCAGGGCTGATTATTATCAAAATATTCTGCATATACTTGATTATAAAGTGGGAAATCATTCTCCATATTCGTTAAAAAAACGGTTATGTCTACAAGATTATCCCAATGGCTCCCCGAATCTTCAAGAATGTTACGTATATTTTCGAACACTGACCGGCACTGATCAACTATGTCATAGGAAATAATATTGCCAGTTTCATCCAATTCAACACCAGGTATTTTTTTCATACCCGGTTTGCGAGGACCAATCCCAGACAAAAAAAGTAGGTTCCCTACTTTTTTTGCATGAGGGTATGGGCCCACTGGTTCAGGAGCTTTATTTGATCTTATAGAATCTGTCATCTATTTATGTGTGCTTGAATTATAATAAAAGCCCAAGTTTCTCAAGATCTCGTCAGGTAAACGAGGTAGCAAGGATCTAGGGATCAGGAACGTGGTCAAGTTTCCATAATCAGAGAAAATTCTATGTTTCTCTGTGCTTTCTTTCAGGTATGAAGAACCAGTTGACCCACCCGTACCAATTTTACGACCGATCATTCTGGCCACCATCAGCGTGTGCCTGTAGCGCCAAGTGGTCAACAATTCGTCCACATCCAACAGTTTGCTCAATAACTTATATGGGTTATGCAGAATGGGGCGATCACGATAGAGAAGGATAAGCAATGCAGCCTTGGTCGCCTTGTGAGAAAGGCGTTTTTCATTCTTATTGATCAAATCATTATGTTTTTTCTTATCGAATAGGGAATCAAACATGATCTCTGTATTCTCATATTCTTGCAAGTGGGTCTTTTTCTGTTTACTCGAAAGCTTATCATTCTTTAAGATGATCTTGCGGTCACTGGCTAACATCTCATCTACAGCTGAACGATACTGTTCCCAAAAATTGAAATCTTCAAAAACCAGGAAGGGCGTACGTTCAAGCCAATGTTCGACCAGTTCAAAGAGTGACGGGGAAGCCTCTGACCTTTCAAGAATCATTTGATGCTCATCATGCATCTGTGATTTATAATCTCGGTGTCCGTATTCATATCTATTTTCAGCTGTCAGTCCCAACTTATTTTCGATGAGACGGAATTGAATGCTCTGGAAACCTGATGCTGGTGTAAGCAGATCACGAAAATCAAGAAAGTCCATAGGCGTCATCGTTTCCAGAACCTGTATCTGATCGATGAGAATACGCTGAATTTCAATAATACGACTTAACCGACTAACTGCAATACCGATATGTGACTCTCGGATGACATCACGGTCAAATGCATTAATAATTGAATCTAACTCAAAGAGTATCTGTTTAAACCAAAGCTCATATATCTGGTGAACAATAACAAAGAGCATTTCATCATGAGCTCTTTCCCCGGCTTTCTCGCTTAATAGCTCTTGACTGGTTAGAAGATCTTCTAAGTTTAAGTAATCATGGTAATACTGGGGTGGAATCTGCTTTTTCATTTTTGGGAATTTCTGTGCACAATTTATTATAAAATTCCAATCACAAAGTCATCTCAGAATTTACTTATACAAAGGATGTAAGATCACTTTTACTCTTTCAAATAAGGAACTGATAAACTTTTCTAAATGTGATCTATTTAATATGAGGCTGATCAAAAGTGATAAAATAATATTGTAAGATATAACAATCTCTCTGATCATTGATTTGAAAAAGACTGTGTATGTTTTACATTTCTTTTTCCGCGATCAAGGGCCGTTCATCATCAAACAGACCATGTTCAACCTGAGTTTCATCCAGATAGACAATCCCATCATCCTGATGTGGTCTACCATACACAGAATGAATTGATTTCAATCCACCTAACCATTTCCGTTTATCAGAAAGATAAACAAGATCACCCTGTTTTGCGGCCATACGGGCCATATCGTTTTTCGAAAACATGATGCTTGTTCCATCGCCTTTGACCTGTTTCAACCTTACTTGTATTATTGCTCCGATCTCATCATTAGGAGCTGAACCCTTGAACATAGCTCTCGCTTTATCTATGGACCAGGACGTGAGACCCTCTATCGCGGTTTTTTCATTATAGGAGACAAAATATCCAACAATTGCAGGAACAAGGACTATTACTATCGTTATAGAAACAACCTGGAGAAAAAGGTCGGCACCATTAAAGAGAATCAATAAAAAAGCAAAGGTCGTAAAACCCGATAGACCTATCATTTCTTTTCGTCCCGATGGTCTCGATCTAAACCATGCTACGACCCGTACCTGAATAGACGTGCTCCAGGTAACTAAAACACCCACGCTTATGCAAGCCAAAGTGTTGAATAATGCTCGTATATAAGAATAAGGTCTATCTGGATTCATTGTGATACCATGATCAAATGGTGCAATAAACACACCGGGATAACGAGCACCAAGGATCATTAGTCCAACACCTCCTACAAATGTTGTGATCACGCCTGCTGGGGAGAATCGTTTCCAAAAAACCCCCATGAATATGGCCACAACCAAGGGCGGTGTCAGTGTTGAATGAAAATAACCATGAGCCTCATAGACCGTCGGAAAATTTTTAAATGCCAGCACAGAGACCACACCAAGAATGGTGATACCAATGGACGACAGCCTGGCAGCAAACAACTCTTTTTTATCGTCTGATCCACTGGTCTTGGTATCCGTAGACATAAACCGTTTTATTGGACGATATACATCGTTGATGAGAATCGCAGCGGTTGCATTGATAAGTGTGTCAACTGTACTCATGAGGGCAGCCGTAAGTGCTGCCATGATAAAACCAAACACTCCGGGACTTGCTACAATATTCGCAACAACTACAAAGATCTGGTCTGGCGATGTATTGGGTGCAACAACAGAAGGAGCAGTGACGGAAATAGCTTTTCCGATCCAACCAGCGTTCCCCACCACGATAGCAGAAAGAGGTAACACAAAAAGAATATTCACTGCTGCAGCCTTCCTGCCTTCATTCACATTCTTACACGCCATGAACCTCATGATCAATCCTTGGTTCATAAACAAAAATCCGATGGATCCCGCGATAGCATCCTGCCAGAAAATTCCTACAAAATTAAAGTCAGGTGGTTGGTTAAAATCTGCAAGAGGCAGTTTCCATTCCACAGGCAACAGCCCCCAAAATATCTCAAACCCGCCCAGATATGATATCCCTAAAAAGAACAACATAAAACCCGCAAACAGTAGTATAAATCCCTGCAATAAATCTGTAAAGATCACAGCTGTCTGACCACCAAAAGTAATATATGCACCAGTAACAATAGCGATCACTACTATGGCCCCCATTAGGGTTACTGGTATTGTAATACCCAAAAATGTGAATGCCTCAGGCAACATAGGCATTACCGCTTTACCCAGTGTTAGGAATCCGATACCAATATATCCGATCATATAAAGCAGAAGAAGGATGGTAGCCAAGAATCGTGCTGAAGGACTAAATCTCTTTTCAAAATACTCCGGAATGGAGCGAACTTTGGAATAAACAATGATCGGCAACCAGCCAAACATAAAAAAAGGCACAAAGAACCAATCATTCAAATATGTCATGGAAGATGAGATCCCATGCTGGAACCCCTTAGCAGAATATTTTACAAAACTATGGCTGCCTACACCGGTTGCCACAATAGACATGGTAATCAGCCACCAAGAAAAGCGACGACCACCAAAAAAGAAATCGGATGTTGTTTTGGTATACCTTGCAAAATAGGTTCCAAATAACATAATTGATATAAAATATACTAACATCACCAACCAATCAGTGGTTGTCCCAATGCTATGAAACGTGGTTGTACCTGTTTCCATTATCTATTATTTAGTGTTTTTCTCCGAAATTGAAAATAAGCTGAAATTGAAAGGCCAATTACCAGAAACATTATCAATACAGCGAATTTATTATATCCAAGTGCCACAAGGGTCAGAACACCATGCATCATCATATACCAGATAAAACCAAAAACAAGTACCCATAGCCATTGTTTATGAACATGGTTTTTTAGATTAAAAGAGCCGGATTTAAGAGTAATAATAATTCCAGAAAGAAATAACAATCCACCCAGACCGTACAGATAAATGAACGGTAGCCAGGAATGAGAAAAATATGACATTTACTTTTTTATTTCAATTTATCAAAATGAGGTCTCAGGTCATTATATGTTTCCTGTAAACCTTGCATCTGAACCTTGGTATGCCCTAATACGGGCATGAAATTAGTATCACCTGTCCAACGAGGAACAATATGGAAATGGATATGATCTGCAATCCCAGCGCCTCCGCTATGACCGATATTAGCACCATAGTTGAAACCATCAGCATTCATAATATTTTTTTGAATCGTCATTGCCTGATCCGCTAATTCCATAATTTCACTTCTAGAGCTGGAGTTTAATTTGTGGGTACTATCCGTATGCTGATAAGGAGCAATCATCAGGTGTCCATTATTATATGGATACAGATTCATGATAACAAAACTATTCTCACCCCGATGAAGAATGAGCATACTACGATCATCTCCCTCTGCTGGTTTATCACAAAAAATGCACCCTTTTTCTTTCTCAGATTTAATATAATCTATTCTCCAAGGTGCCCAGAGCCTATCCATTTAGTAGTTTACTCTTCGTTTTCTTTTGTCTTGGTTGCAACAATTTTAGATTCAAAATCCTTAGGCATTTTTTCATAATGGCTGAATTCTTCTGAGTGCAATCCACGACCACCGGTCAATGAACGAATCGTGGTAGCATAATTATATAGTTCAGCCTGTGGTACTTGTGCTTTAATTATCTGAAAACCACCATCCGAGTCCACTCCAAGTATCTTACCGCGTTTACCAGAGATATCACCCATGATATCACCCATGTGGTCTTCTGGTACCTTTACTTCTATATTCATGATCGGTTCAAGAAGACAGGGTTGGGCAGCCAAAAAGGATTCACGAAAGGCCATCTTACCCGCCATCTGAAAGGCCACATCCTTAGAATCTACTGGATGCATCTTACCATCATAAAAATCTACCTTGAGATCTACCACCTTACATCCAGCAATAATGCCTTCACTACAAATTGCATTAACCCCTTTTTCAACAGAGGGTACAAAGACACGGTCCACATTCTGACCCACAAGGGAGTGAGTGAACTCAACTCCTTTTCCCTGTTCTATTGGTTCGATGCGCATCCATACTTCTGCAAACTGACCAGCTCCACCTGATTGTTTTTTATGCCGATATTTGGCTTCTCCCTTACCATTGATTGTTTCTCGAAATGGGATTTTCGGTTTGGCAAGTTCGATCTCAAGATTGAAATTTCGTTTAAGCCTCTCTGTGCTAACCTGCAAATGCAATTCTCCTTGTCCTGAGATAATGGTTTGTTTTACTTCACTATCCACACGATATACGAAAGTAGGGTCCTCTTCATGGAGAGTGGCAAGCCCAATAGCCAATTTTTCCTCGTCACCTTTTGCCGATGAACTAATAGCAGAATGAATATTAGGATTGGGTAAATCTAATCCTGGGAGCATTACCTTTTTACCGGAACAAAGTGTGTTCCCTGTGTGAGTGTCTTTAAGCTTTACCACGGAGGCAATATCACCTGCTGATAAACGATCTACTTGTGTGCGGTTTTTTCCATTTAAGACGAATAGTTGCCCCAACCTCTCAGAATTCTTTCGATTGGTGTTATATAGGTCGGTACCTGTTTTAACTAATCCAGAATAGACGCGAAATAGTGAAAGCTCGCCTACATGGGATTCCGCCATTGTTTTGAATACTTGAAGAACGGTATCACTCCCATCCAAGGAAATATCCACATCGTTTCCATTTTCATCATGTGCTTTTACTATTTTTCGATCATCTGGTGATGCCCCATATTTTGCAATAAAATCGCATAGTCTGGCTACACCTATATTTATCGTAGCAGATGTACAAAAAAGAGGTACAAATGTTTGATCTTGGATGGCACGATGGATACCACCACGCATTTCTTCTTCAGTTAGACCACCCTGTTCAAAGAATTTTTCGAGGAGTGAATCATCTGATTCGGCTACAAATTCGATAAGTTCCTCATGGAGCTTATCTACTTCTGATGCTAGGTTTTCAGGAACATCTTCTTCCTGATACCTACCACTGCCGTCAATATCATAAGTAATTAATTCCCGTCGTAATACGTCCACAACCTGATTAAAATTCGGTCCTGGATTCACCGGCAAATGCATAGGAAAAACATTTTTCCCAAATCGTTCCCTGGTCTGTTTTAATATATGATCGAACTTGGTGTTCTCCCTATCCAAACCATTGATTACCAATGTCTTGGGAATACCAATTTTTGTGACCGTGTTCCACATAGTCTCAGTACCAACTTCTATACCGTTAACCGCGTGAATTAAAATCACCGCCATATCTACAACAGCCAGTGAGCTAATAGCCTCGCCAATAAAATCAGAGTATCCAGGAGCATCTATCATATTAAATTTTTTATCAGTCCATTCCATATGAAGGGGAGTTGAATGAATAGATATTTGTCTCTCTTTTTCTCCAGGATGGTAATCAGACACGGTCGAACCAGCTTCTATTGTCCCCATACGATTTATTTCACCCCCAAGCACTAGCATACTTTCCACGAGTGATGTTTTACCAGTAGCACCATGACCTACAATAGTAAAATTCCTTATATCCCCAGCATTGAATTGTTTCATGTAAATTCCTTTAAAAAGTTGCAATAATTAGAAGGGAAAGGGTCGGATTGTAAAACTCGAATTCCCTGAAAATCAAGAGAATTAAAGACCTAAAGTCTGGCAATCATCAATGTATGCTCGAAGAGCAGGAACAATGTAAAGTTTATCAAGATCATGTTCTATAAAACATTTCGCCAGAATATTTAGACGCTGTTCTATAGGTTTATTATTATTAATTACAATGACCTTTTCTTCATTTATTGTACAATTACCGCCCGTAAAATCACCTTTTCCTTTGATGATCTTTACACCTATTCGATCACTGAGTAGCTCAAATTCTTCTAATAATTCTTCAGATTTCATTAAAGCAAGTTCTCATGACCTTCTTTTTTTAGTAAAAATACCAGATCTTTTATGTGGTCTACCTTTTCCTTGGGAACCACCAAAGTGGCATCTTCTGTATTAATAACAGCCAAATTATCCGCACCGACAATAGCAGTGAAACGGCCATTTGAATGTATCAGGTTATTTTCACCGCTTAGTACCATACCAGCCCCATGGACCACATTTTCACCTTTTGATTTTGTTAGCACATCATACAAAGCATTCCAGGACCCTAGATCACTCCACTTAAATTTCCCAGGAATCACAAATATATCATCCGATTTCTCCATCAATCCATAATCAATGGATTCCGGCGTGATATTTTTCCAAACATGGTCAAATGGTTTATCTTTTTGAATACATTTTTTGATCTCTCTCAAAAATTCGTAGAGTTCAGGCATATGCATTTTCATGGAAGATAATAATGTATTGGTATCCCAAACAAAAATACCAGCATTCCATAAAAAGTCTCCACTGGCTAAAAACCGTTTTGCTAACTTTACATGAGGCTTTTCCGCAAATGTTTTTACTTTATATCCAAACAAATCTTTTTTGTTTTCTACTTGCTCATATTGAATATATCCATATTCTGTTGAAGCATAGGTGGGATTAATTCCAATCGCAATCAAACCGGAATTTTTCTTAGCCATGAGATCTGCTTGATCTATAGTATTCTCAAAATCACGGTGACCCACAATCAAATGATCTGCTGGGAATACACCCATAACCGCTTCTGGTTCAGATTCGGTTATTTTCAAAGCCATAAGTCCTATGGCCGGGGCCGTATTTTTGCCGCTCGGTTCAACAACAATATTCTTCGGGTCAATTCCTTTTATTTCTGATGCAATAGTATCATGTAACTCTTTTCGGGTAATAATATAGATTTCCTTTGTTGATCTCAATTTTCTCAGGCGATCAACCGTCATTTGGAGCATGGACTGGTCTCCAATTATATTTAAAAGTTGTTTTGGTCTATTAATTCGACTATAAGGCCAAAACCTTGTACCAATACCACCTGCTAATATCACACAATGCATTTAAGGTAGTTGCTCAAGCCGAATATCTGTTATTTCCATATCCCAGTTATTACGAATCGTTATTGTGTCCGGGAGAAACTGAAACCATTCTGCAGGTCGAAATGGGTCAACCTGGCCGTAGGAATAATTCCGGATGCCATCCAAATCATTAAAAATCAACAATGAGTATTTTCCTTCGGAAACATGGCTAATCTCAAATTCAGAGTTGGAATTTACAACCGTCCATTGTTTACTTTGTTCATTTTCAAAAGGCACCAACTCAGCTACTAAAGGTTGTGGATAAGGCTTTTCTATACGTCCTATTAAATTCCCAAACCCTATGAAATTTGTAGTGGAAATCTGTATGGTTTTTATTGAATCTTGTAAACTTCTTCCAAAGAAAGGGGAAATTCTATCCCGCATTATAACTAGAGAGAATTTTGACCGTGGTATCCAATTCTCCTTTGGCACTATCTGAAGATGAAGAGGTGATAACCATTGAGGGAAAAATGAAATGGCAATTGTATCGGATAACAAATGTATTGCGTCTTCGTTAATAGAATCTTTCATAATGCGGGAAAAGAAAATATCTAGTGGTACGATCCGGTCTTCCTCAGGTTTTATCTCAAATCCATTTTTTGGATTAATTATATCAAGATAGGAAGTATCTGATTCCGATGACGCTCTCACTGTCACCCTACCTGAATCAATAAGGGTCCTTTCTCCTTGAGAAATGGCGGGTATGGTAATAGTAAGGCGTGAATCACCTGGTAAAGAATCTGGTAGAGTAAAGTGAAGAACCTCCTTATCCAACATGTCAAGAAAAGTTGTAGGAATCAAGATCGAACTATCTTTGATAACATGTACGGACAATAATTTCTCATACTTTGAAATATTATCAGAAAAGAAAAGTTTTCCCCAGTTCCGGTCGAGCCATTCTCCCCTTATTAACTTAATTATTCGGGGTCTTTCTGCGATACGCATATTGATCCCATCCCTGACCTGGTTCGAATCAAGTTGAACTATATTCTTCCAAGATAATCCATAGATCATGCGTTCTGGATCTAGTGATAATCCTGCAGATGATCTATCCACACCCATCAATCTATAAGAGCCAGATGATAGATGGTAAAACGAATAATTTCCTTCATTATCGGCATCTGTTACATAGTCAGGAGAGGTCTTATAAAATTGGGTCAGGTCACTTTCGGAATTTACCATCCAAAGATGTAGTGCTACAGGTTTGTCATAGTATACTTTACCGTTTATTTCTCCCCGATCAATTTCACTACCGGTTGCATAGGCAATTTGTAGACCTTGGCCTAATTGAACACCATGTTCATCCCTTAGGTCTCTGTTGATTGATATGATATAGGTCTGATTTTCTGCTAAGCTATCTGGAAAATCAACCCATAAGGTTCGACCTTTATACTCTATTTCCAGTGGTTCTGGCAAGCTTGGTTGAATTCGTATCGCATTATGGACTGAGTTTTCTTGAAGGTATTCCGAAAAGACCAGCTCGACCCGCCCTCCTTTAAAATATATGGACCCATTAGTGGGAACAGCGTGAACCAATTCTGGTGGAATAATATCTTTTGGTCCTCCCGGAGGTGCCTGAATCGCAGCACACGAATAGATAAAAAGAATCCCGCTAAGGATAAAATGTTTTATTGTGTATTCTTTTGTCAAGATCAATTTGATCGAATAGAATCTTGAAGGGCTAAATTTACAGGGATCTCCTTGCAAAATGTGATTGCTGACTCACTCACATTTAGAGTGATACACCAGACCTCCACGCCAGCTTGACTGGCTGATAGCACTGCTTGACCTAGTTTTGGATCTCGTTCCCACATTGGACGGAATGATATTGCATCGGACCGCTGACAAACAAACAATATTCCTGCTTTTTCCCCTGATTCAACCAATCTTTTTAATGCAATTGCATGTTTCCTTCCGCGTACCGTGATAGCATCTGGAAATTGGGCCACACCATTACTAACAAAGGTAACTGATTTTATTTCCAGATAAAACTTGTTACCCTGTTGATCATTTAGCAGAAAATCAAAACGGTGATCTCCTACACTTATTTCAGGACGAACCATCGAATAATTATTAAACATAGTAAGTTTTTTTTGTTCCAACATTTCTTTTACGAACTGGTTGGGCAAAGATGAGACCAAGGATATCAATTGTCCTTTGTGTTTAACCATAACAGTAGAATATTTTGTTTTCCTCTCTGAACCAATGGGAGCTTTTCGTACCATGAGATCCGCACCAGGGGTCAACAATTCTTTTAATCTTCCTGGATCGGCCAAGTGACTTCGGTATTGAACACCATTAACTTCAATAACAGTGATAAACCTGTTAGGCCTTTCAATGAATTTTGCGTGAACCAATGGGCCCTTTATCTTCACAATAGATAGTACATATAATGTGATTGAAGTTTATTCTTCCTATCGTTTTTATAAAAATTATATATTATCAGTATTATATTTGGTGATATATTATAAATACCATATATTATTTATTAATAATAATTATATACAAAATATTTTCATGTATTTGGACAATAAAGACATACAATTACTGAATAAACTTCAGGAGAATGGTCGTATCACGAATGCAGAGTTGGCCAAACATGTAGGTCTGTCGCCATCCAGCACTTTAGAAAGGGTCAAAAAGCTAGAAGCATCAGGTATAATTGATAAATATATCACTTTATTGAATCCTCAATTAGCGGGTTATAGATGTTTTACCTATGTGGAGGTGAAGCTTGCCCGCCATGGAAAAACCCCTGTTGAAGACTTCTTCAAAGCAGTTGCTAATATAACTGAGATATTGGAATGCCATCACATCACAGGTGAAGCAGATTTTCTATTAAAGATCGCTACCAAAGATATTCCTACCTATGAGGAATTAATATTACATCAATTATCTGCTTTGCCTAATGTACAAAATTTGAAAACCTCGGTTGTTCTATCCACTTTTAAACAGGAAACACGATTAGTGATATAATCATGGCACTGGTCCCTTCCTATATCAAACAGCTGGACAACTACAAGCCTGGCAAATCTATCAAGGAAGCAAAGAGAGAATTAGGAATAACTGATTTCATCAAACTGGCATCCAATGAGAATCCACTTGGGCCTTCTCCAAAAGGATTAGCAGCTATTAAAAAATCCTTTGATCGGTTACATCGCTATCCTGATGCGATCGGCTACGAGCTGAGAAAAAAATTATCTGAGCGATTCAATGTTAAGAAGGAAAATGTGATCATAGGTGCCGGTTCTGAAGGAATAATGTCCACCATTATGAGAACATTCTTATTAAGTGATGACGAACTTATCAGCGCAGATAATTCTTTCATTGGATTCCGAGTTCTGGCGAATGCATCTGGACGACGGGTCCATTGGGTCCCTATGAAGAATTACCGTTATGACCTACAAGCCATGGCCGAAAAGATCACAGATTACACTAAGATCATTTATATTGCCAACCCTGACAATCCCATGGGTACCTATGTGACACGTGATGAGTTCAACGAATTTTATTCTCACGTACCGGAGCGTGTACTCATTATCCTTGATGAAGCCTATTACGAATTCGCACAGGACTCACCAAACTATCCAGACTCTATGAGCTACCGATATGATAACGTGATAACACTTCGGACTTTTTCAAAAGTATATGGCTTGGCAGGAATTCGTATTGGCTACGGTTTTGCTCATGACTCACTTATCAATAACTTGATGAAGGTAAAAGTCCCATTTGAACCTTCGCTTGCCGCGCAGGCTGCAGGTGTAGCCGCGTTGGATGATACAAATTTTTTAAAGAAAACGCTTGAGACCAATAATCATGGAATGACATACCTAAAAACAGAATTTGATTCCCTTCACATAGAACAAGTTCCATCCGTCGCTAACTTTATAACAACCATTTGGGATTCGGAAGAGCGAGCATCAAATCTTAGTCAAAAATTGTTGAAAAAAGGTGTTATCGTACGCCAGCTTATTGCATTCGGTTGGCCTGATTGCATTCGTATCTCTGTAGGAATTGAGGAAGAAAACAAAAAATTCATTCATAGTTTAAAGGGTGTCCTATGAGTGATCTTCTATATTCCATTAAAGGATTTGACCACTGTGAACTATATGTTAGCAATGCAAAACAAACAGCCCATTATTACCGAACCACCATGGGATTCCAGCCTATAGCCTATAGAGGGTTGGAAACAGGCAATCGAAATTGTGTTAGCTACGTACTCAATCAGGATAGAGTTAATCTGGTCATTACATCTCCACTGGAAAAGAATACCAAGATCGGTGCTCATATTGATCGTCATGGTGACGGTATTAAGGACGTGGCCTTTACCGTAGACGATGCTGAAGTGGCCTGGGAAACATCTTTAGACCGTGGTGCCAAAAGTGTCATGGACCCAAAGGAGATCAAGGACGACGATGGTGAAGCGGTCGTCTCTGCTATCCAAACATTTGGAGATACCATCCATACCTTTGTTGAACGAAAGAACTACAAAGGATCATTCCTCCCTGGTTTTGAATCCAATGATCTGGGTTTGAAAGCAGACCCGACAGGATTGGTCCATATTGATCATGTTGTTGGAAACCAGCCGGACGGTAAGATGCAGTCTGTTTGCGATTTTTATGAAAAGGTCTTTGGCTGGCATCAGTTCTGGAGTGTGGATGATAAAGATATCAATACCGAATATTCTGCCCTTCGCTCTATTGTGATGGCCAATGATAACGAAACCGTGAAAATGCCTATTAACGAACCCGCAGATGGATTAAAAAAATCCCAGATCCAGGAATTCATTGACTACTATGAAACTGGCGGGATCCAACACCTTGCTTTTTCCACTAAGGATATAATTTCAACAGTACGAATGATGTGTTCCAGTGGTGTTGATTTTCTTCATACTCCACGAAAATATTACGACAGTTTGAATGATCGTATCGGACCGATCGAAGAAAATATTGAAACCTTGGCAGAATTAGGCATTCTTGTAGATGTGGATGAGAATGGTTATATGCTCCAGATCTTTACAAATCCATTGCAGGATCGGCCAACGCTTTTCTTTGAGATAATACAGAGAAAGGGGTCCAAAAGTTTTGGGAAAGGAAATTTCAAAGCATTGTTCGAATCCATTGAGAGAGAGCAAGAAAAAAGAGGAAACCTTTAAATGAAATTTGTGACCTACAATCTTGATGGCAGTACACAGCCACGTTTTGGTTTTAAAAAAGATGATTACATCATTGATGTGGTCCGTGCAGCCATTTGGGCAAGTAATAATAATGGGGACCCCAGTTTTTTAGAGATTCCTTCATCATTAAAAAGAGCCTTGATGAACTGGAACACACATTTTTCAAAGCTCAGAGAATTGGGTACATCCTTACCAGAGATTAACATTCAATCGCATTCGGGCGGAGGTAAACCTATCGCTGTCTTGGAAAAGAACGTTCAACTTTTATCTCCAGTACCTGATCCCCAATCGTTCAGAGATTTTTACGCATTTGAAGAACATGTAAAAGCCGCACGTAAACTTCGGGGTTTGGATATGCACCCGGACTGGTTCAGGTTAGCTATCTTTTATTTCTCCAATCCAGCGGCACTTTATGGGCATGGACAAGAGGTCCCCTATCCAGGAGGGACTCAAGAATTAGATTTTGAGTTAGAGTTTGCTGTTATCATAGCTAATGGTGGTTCTGATATTAAAAAAGAAGATGCGGATGCTTACATTGGAGGATATACGGTCTGTAACGATTGGTCAGCCCGTGATCTACAACGGGAAGAAATGGCTATGAACCTAGGCCCAGCAAAAGGAAAAGATTTTGCTTCCAGTTTTGGTCCATATATGGTCACACCCGATGAATTAGAAGGTGCTTGGGATAATAACGGGAAATTGAATCTGCGGATGACATGCCATGTAAATGATAAGCTTATTTCCGATGGCAACACTAATGACCTCTATCATCCTTTCACAACGATGATAGAGCGTGCATCCATGAATGCTAAGCTTCTTCCAGGGGATTACTTAGGATCAGGCACGGTAGGAACAGGTTGTATACTTGAACTTCGTCCTGAGAAAACTGGCGGGTGGATACAAAAGGGAGATGTGGTTCGGATGGAAGTAGAACGATTGGGTGTATTAGAGAACAAAATCGTATAATTCACCATGCCATTCTACCAAAAAAGAGGACAAATACCAGAAAAAAGGCATACCCAGTTCTATGATGATTCAGACAAAATATACTGGGAAGAATTGATCAGTCGTGAAGGTTTCAACTGGATCTATTCCAATGTCTATCATATTAATCCTCCTACAGCTGTATCCAAAGTTGGAGAATTTCAAAAAAATAATTTGGACCCATGGAAGAAAGAGCATCGTCATCATCATCTCTTCACACATAAACTGAATTCTTCCGGTGATGCGATCAGCGCTCGGACACCACTTTTCTTTAATAGTGACCTCACTATCTATAAAGCACACGTTGACACATCCATGGATATTTATTACCGAAACGGTCATCACGATGAGGTGATATTCATCCATGAAGGTAAAGGGTCTCTATATTCCAATTTTGGTAAGTTAGAATTAGGGCCTGGTGATTACACAGTGATCCCTCGAGGGACCATCTGGCAACTTGAGATAAATGAACCAATGAAGCAGGTCATTATAGAAACCTCAGGACCTTTGGAAACACCATCTCGATATCGAAATCGACATGGCCAGCTATTAGAGAATTCTCCTTTCTCTGAAAGAGATATACGCACACCCGAGTATATGAGACCCAAAACTGACGGGCCGGTCAATATTAAGGTAAGGCTTAAGGACGGATATCAGTCCTATGAGTACCGTACCCATCCCTTTGATATCATAGGATGGGATGGTTATTTTTTCCCTTGGGTCTTTAACATTCATGACTTCATGCCTATTACTGGCAAGGTACACCAGCCTCCCCCGGTACACCAGGTGTTCCAAGCACCAGGACTGGTGATCTGTAATTTCGTTCCCCGGTTATATGATTACCATCCCCATGCTGTACCAGCACCATATGCCCATAGCAATCTGGACTCGGATGAAATTCTTTATTATATCAAGGGTGACTTCATGAGCCGTAAGGGTGTGGAAGAAGGTTCTATCACGTTTCATCCTATGGGACTTCCGCATGGACCTCAGCCTGGGAAGATCAAGGAATCCCTGGGTGCAAAGGAAACCAATGAATTAGCTGTAATGATCGATACTTTCAAACCACTTCAGATCACAACTCAGGCTACAAAGGTAGATGATAGTGATTATCCATCTTCCTGGCTATAATGTCCATGCTGTTCGATCCTACTGAACATTCATTTCATGAGTCTCATAAACTGATGATCGGGTCCATTATCCCCCGACCTATCGCCTTTGTTTCTACTATGTCTAAAAATGGGATCTTAAACCTAGCTCCTTTCTCTTATTTCAATGGTGTTTGTTCTAACCCCCCTACTATCATGTTTGCACCAGCAAGGCGCGGATATGATGGAAAGATCAAGGATACATTGAAAAATATTCAGGACACGAATGAGTTCGTTGTCAATATTGTATCAGAAGATTTTGTTGACGAGATGGTCACATGTGCCACGGATTTCGACCCAACAGTGAATGAATTTGACGAATCCGGTCTTACTCCTGGTTCATCCCAAAAGGTAAGACCTCCCACTGTTGAAGAATCAAAGATCAGTTTCGAGTGTGAACTCCATAAGATAATAGAAATAGGCGATGGTTCGCCCGGCAGTGGATTCATTGTGATAGGAACAATCGTCATGTTCCACATTGATGATAGCGTGTATGAGAATGGTAGAATCAATTTAGAAAAACTGGGTCCAGTGGGGCGTCTCTCAGGAAATAATTACACAAAGATCACAAACACATTTGAATCCATACGCAAGATCAAGCCAGATAAATAAACTATATTCATGATAGGCAGCCTTGCTGATCGTATCTATCGAGCACAGTGTATCGGAAATGTTGAGCCAATTGAATATATGGTTCCCTACCCCAGCACCCAATCACTTCTTGAGGGTCAAAATATCAAATTCAGTGATCAGGTTATTTATAAAAAGGATAATATTACCAACCTTCAGTTCTACGAACTTGTTCAGCAAACTGCTCATTGGTTGAATGGACTGGGAATTAAACCTCGAGAACGTGTAATTATCCAGCAGCTGGGAACCCCGCAGACAGAAATACTTCTGTTTGGGATCTGGCACTTGGGGGCTATTGGTGTAATTGTGGAAAACAAAAACATAGTTTCTATCGATGATCTTAAAGATCTGGCAAAGAAGATCCCTGCTGAGATCGATCTGATCAACAAGATAGAACCTTATCCTACTTTTTTTGACCCCAAATACAAATCCTTGTTAAGTGACGAAGCACTCGTTTTTATTAGTAAGGATAAATCCATACGTTTATCTCATTATAATCTGCTTGTTAATACAAACAGCATACAGAAAGCCCTGGACCTCAGGATCAGGACAAAATTGTTCTGTGACATCGAACCCACTTCTACTGCATGGGTGGTATTCAAAGCAATATTGCCAATCTACGCCGGTTGTTTATACACAAGATCTGATCCAGAAATAGTCTTCTCATTCCATGATGTGAACAAAAATAATGGTTTTCAACTACGCAATGACTGGGAAAATCTGGGAAAATTTGATGATCATCATTTTGGGGTCTGTCCAGAGAATACCGCTGCATTTTGTATAGGAAATACCCCTGTTCATCTTACTCATTACGAGAAAGATGGTTCTGCATTAAAAATACAGGGTCACTCAGTAATGATGGGCTATCTAAATGACCAAGCCAATGAAATAGGTTTTAGAGATAACGCCTTATACCTAATGTCATAAATAATGAAGACATAGGTTTCAGGCTCAAGATATCGATTAGATCATTTATCAAGCAAGGTCGGACAGGACATGTTGTGCGTGTTCCTTTGGCTTCACTTTAGGATAGGCTTTTTCAATCATACCACTCTCATCAATAAGATAGGAAATGCGCAGGATACCCTCATATTCTTTTCCATACATTTTTTTCATTCCGATCGCCTTATACGCGCGGATAGTTTCCTTATCTGGGTCTGATAATAATTGATATGGAAATTCTTGTTTAGTGCAAAAATTCTTCTGTCTTGTCACTGAGTCAGCACTTATTCCTAATATAATAGTATTTTTTCCCCGGAAATTCTGGAACTCATCCCGGAGTTCCTGGCCTTCTATCGTTCACCCAGGTGTACTTGCTTTGGGATAAAACCATAGTAATACCTTCTGACCTTCAAAACTATTTAGACTAACAGGAAGACCATTTTGGTCCTTTAAGGTAAAATCTGGTGCTTTTGTGCCTTCTTTTATCATAGCGTTTCCTTTTTAAAACAAAAATTCTCCGAAAAATTACTTCAAGTTCTCGTTTTCATTCATGTTAAATCCTTACTTCTGACCATTTGATACGGTCATCATCAGAACTTAACATTTCAAAAACACTTTTTATTCCTTCCTTTTGTCCATTCCATACCAATCTTTTCCTGGCAGTCTTAAAATCCAACCACTGGAATTCACAATGCTCTTTAGATAAGACCACATTCCTATTCTTTACTTCAATCCCGAAAACAGGAACCAGATTGACACGGTCACCATGGGTCTCGTAAAACCTGCTGACATGATCTGCAACAAATACTCTTACTGGTTCTAATCCAGTTTCCTCATTAAGCTCACGGGTGGCCGCTTCCCAGGCTTTTTCACCATTTTCGATCTTACCTGCCACACCCTGCCAAAGGTGCTCATACATCTTTGTCATAGCCCTCTTTAATAGTAAAAATCGAATATCATTTTTGTTTTGATGGTAAACGTAAGCATCAACAACACGGATCTTTATTCCTGGCATTACATTCCTTTCTTTTCTTCCATGTTTCTGAACCACTCCCTGGACCAAGCACTAAAGTCACCAGATTGAATCTTTTGCCTCATGGTTGCCATGAGCCCTATATAGTATGCAAGATTCAGCGTGGATGCGACCCTCAAACCCAAAATCTCGTTAATATTAAATAGATGTCGGACATAAGCCTTAGAGAAAATTCGGCCAAAAGCGTGAGAGCTGTCTTCATCTATAGGTGAAAAATCATTTTTGTATCTTTCATTATTAATATTAATAACACCAAGACCTGAAAAGATCTGCCCATTTCGCCCATTACGTGTTGGAATAACACAGTCAAACATATCCATGCCACGACTGACCGCATTGACCAGGTCTGAAGGCCGCCCAATGCCCATAAGATATCGGGGTTCTTCCTTTGGCAGAAGATTATCACACTGTTCAATCGTATCAAGCATGGCATTTTTCTCTTCTCCTACGGCCAGTCCGCCAATGGCTATCCCACAAGAAGAATAAGGAATTAATTCCTCAGCGCTGATTCTACGCAAATCTTCATCTGTTGCCCCCTGAATGATCGGGAAAAGCGTTTGTTCAGAATTATAAAGGGTTGGATTCTCATCAAGAAAAACTTTGCATCTTTTCATCCACTTGGATGTACGAACTACGGCTGATCTGATAGTTCTCTTATCCGCATTTCCTGGGGGACATTCATCAAAGGCCATTATTATGTCACTCCCTAGTTTGCGCTGGATTCCCATTGATATTTCTGGTGTCATTGTATGTTCACTACCATCAAGATGTGATCGGAATTCCACACCATCGTCCGTTATCTTGTTCAATCGAGCCAAAGAAAAGACCTGAAAACCACCACTATCTGTTAAGATCGGTCTCGACCAGTTAATGAATTTTTGCAAGCCGCCTGCTTGTTGTATAACATCTATTCCAGGACGTAGATAAAGATGATACGTATTCCCAAGAATGATCCGGGCACCTATACCTTCCAGTTCATGGGGTGAAAAGGTTTTTACCGCACCAACTGTTCCAATAGGCATGAAAACGGGAGTTTCAATATGTCCATGTTCGACCTCTAAGATACCTGTCCTTGCAGAAGATATATCGTCTGATTTTTTTATCGTGAATTTCATTTAATCATTTTTAGAGCACGACGACTTGAATAACCCGCTCAGAATATTGCAAATCTATTTATCACCAGTTCATCACAAATTTCTTATATCCTAAAATAATATTTTAAATGCATTATTGACCGATCGAACGGAATGAATTTTCAGTCCTATTTTTTTTATTCTTTCATTGAAACTACCTTTAGGAACGATCGCTTCTTTGAATCCAAGTGTTTTTGCTTCTGTTAAACGATACTCCAACCGACTGACTGAACGAACTTCACCAGTTAGACCTACTTCACCTAATAATACTATATTCTCATCTATGGCCTTATCCATTGTACTGGATGCAGCAGCACACAATATTGATAGGTCAGCTGCTGGGTCATCCACCCTTAGACCACCTACCAGATTAACAAAAACATCTTTTGTTCCCATGACTATACCCATCCGTTTTTCCAGAACTGCCATAAGCATGGACAGTCTGCGAAAATCAAAACCATTCACATTTCGCTGGGGTGTGCCAAAATTAGCATTGGAAACCAATGCCTGAACCTCGACCAGTATCGGTCGAGTGCCTTCTAAGGAAGGATAGATACAAGTTCCCGGTATTTCTTTGCTTCGCTCAGCTAAGAACATTTCAGATGGATTGATCACCTCCTTCAATCCTTCTTCATTCATACTAAAAATCCCCACCTCATGCGTTGCGCCAAATCGATTCTTTGCAGATCTTAGAATACGATGGTCGTAGCGATCATCTCCTTCCATATACAGCACTGTGTCCACCATATGTTCCAACATTTTTGGTCCAGCTATGATCCCTTCTTTTGTTACATGACCAATGATCATGATTATTACACCCTTTTGCTTACTCACTTCCAAGAACCGTTGTCCACAATCCCGAAGCTGACTGGGAGAACCAGGTAATGAATCCAACCCTGAATTCATGATGGTCTGGATAGAATCAATAATCACTAGATCAGGGGAAATCCTTTCAATATGGGATATTATGCCATCTAATTCATTCTCTCCTGAAAGGTGAAGATGTTCTGAATTTACATTGAGTCGTCGGGCTCTTAGTCCAACCTGTTCTTCACTCTCTTCTGCAGAGACATAGAATGCTTTGCGATCGATTCCAGCGCAAATGTGCAGAGCTAATGTGGATTTTCCGACACCAGGACTCCCTCCAAGTAAGAGCAGGGATCCAGATAGTAAACCACCACCCAGAACACGATCAGCTTCTTTGAGACCGGTTGAGATCCTCGTACCTGGTTCCTGGGCCAGAATGCTGGCAAGTGATCTGGATTCACGGGTCTCGAGCTTGCGACCATTTTTTTTGTGTGATATCTTATACTCAGAAAGGCTCCCCCATTCCTTACACGATGGACACTGGCCATACCATTTTGGGAAATCATCGCCACAAGCGGAACATAAAAAATGTATCTTGGGTCTTATTTTAGCCATGAAAGGATAAGAAATTGCCTTTCGTGGCGGACGGAATCAAGCAGCAGGTTTTACCAGTCAGGACCTAAGGAAAAATACCACTGAGGTTTGGAAAACCCGTTCGGATTCTTATCCCAGGCAGACTCGATACGAAGTAAAAAATACCCCAGGTTTATCTTTACTCCTATACCCGCTGTGACCACCCAGGGTGAATAATCACCTAAATTATCCGATCCGTATTTGCTTGGCCATTTATTATTCGAGAACTCATCAAGCTCATCCCATGCTGCACCCATATCCACAAAGGCATGTCCACGAATATTACCCAAAACAACCTTTAGCGGGAAACCCAATGCAAGATAGTTTATGAAAGGAAACCGTACTTCAAAATTGAATAACGCGGCCTGATTACCGATTCGTTCAGCAAACCTAGCGCCCCGAAGGGGGAAAGCATATTCAGTGAAATATATATCACTGATCATTGACGTGTTTGATGTGTCCGTAAGAACATTACGGTAATAGCCGTTATCCAAAACCCCATTGGTCTCCCCTTGTCCGCTCAGCAAATAGGGCATGCCACCTAAAAAGAATTTCTGGGCATCATCACCCTGACTTCGACCAAAGAACCCTCGCACGGCCAGTGTATAGTCCCTGCCAAAACGCCAGTATTTTCTCATATCTATTTTCATCGTTTGAAACGACATATCCGTTTCACCTCCACCGGGGCTTATTTTCATTGACATATTCTGCCTGTATCCATCGATCGGACCAGTGAACCCGAACACAGAATTATCAATCACCCAGCTCAAGGTTGGCAAAATAGTAGAGAATCCCTGGGACGGCGATCTTTTAACATATTCATTCTGTTGTAAAACTGGATTATAGACCTGATCTAAAATATCATACACAACATTATGCCAGGAAAAACCCACATCCACCCGTTGGAACCGACTAAAGGGATGAGATACAGATGTCTGGAATCCACGATGACGGAGCCGCCCTAATGTATAATAACCAATCTGGAAAAAGTTTGCATTCTGGAAACCCACAAAGTGGTAATCGGTCTGGTTCTTAAGGTAACCATAATAAAAATAGTAATCGCTATTTTCCAGCGTCAGGACCATTTCTGTACCGATCGCGATCTGATGGTCTCCAAGAATATCACTAAAAGCAAAGTATGTCATACCAGTTGCACCAAAAACATTACTGATCTGCAAGTTTCCGCTAACAAGGTCTAAAGTGAACCTTGTTTTATATGCTTGTGGAACATGCCAACCGTCAACCAAGGTATCATTAAAAGTTGTATCAGCGGGTCCCTGATTATTATCCAAGATCGCAGTATTATAATTCTCGTAAACTTGAGAAAATATCCATTTCGAATAATTTGATGAGATCTCATCTTCCAATCTGAAAGTGCGTTTTCGTTTGCGTAGGTCTGTGATCGATTGATCGTTTGAATCCTTATTTAGGATATATTGTGTCGGCTCGACCGTTACAGGTGGGAGATCAGATGGACCGCTCAAACCATACAGGTCCCAGCCAGTCCCCGCGTATCCTGCAAATATTAATAGATCATCATTCCTAGAAATGGTAGGTTGCTGCAGGCCTGTTAGAACATTAGTAATGGCATAACGGCCTGAACCTTGATCATTCTCTACGCTATTGGGATCTAGTGGATGAACATATAGGTTCCAAACTCCATTGTGGTCAGAAGTGTAATACAAGGCAGGTTTTGTGTTCGCCCAGATCGGGTGATCCTCATTCTCGGGTGTATCGGTAATACGCTGAATCATTTCAGTCTCAATATCCAATATATAAATATCGGTCTGGCGAAAATCATGGTCTTCCATTTTCCCTTGGTAAATGCCATCAACATAATCACCCCTATCAGAAACAAAAGCAATTTTTTTACCGGATAGATCCCAAGATGGGAATGAATCAGAAAAACGGTCATTAGTGATCTGCCGATAGTTTTGTTCCTTTAAACTGTAAATATAGATATCACTGGCACCGCCTTTATTGCCAATGAACGCTATATCATTTCCATTGGGACTCCACGCGGCTGAGAATACACCATCCAGATCGATATTGATCTTTTCTGTATTTTTCTTTTGCACATCGATAATATGAAGTACATCCCCTTTGCCTGCTTTAGCAGCGAACACGATCCTCTGATTATCAGGTGACCATGAGATACCTGGCTGCAACCATTTTAATTCTTCAAAATCCACAGACCGGCTACCCCTTACCAATACTCGTTTCTTTTTTCCGGTCTGGGCATCCAACAAATAGATATCAAAATATCCCGACCGGTCGGTCAATAAGGCTACCATACTTCCATCAGGTGATAGCGCTGGTGAAACATTATAGAAATTTCTATTTTTTTTATGGTCAGTTAGTTTTTCGGACATATCTTCCAACGGTTCACGATCTGCAATATCGGGCCAATATTCTTTTTTCAAATACTTATGCCAGTGTTTTGTGAGTTCATTCCATTTCATACCCATGGCACGCTGATAGCCTTTTTCTGCATTCTGGGCCCTCTTCATGGACCGGAATATCTCACCTATCTTTTCCCTGCCATATTTACCGGTAATAAATCTCCATAAGGACTGACCACCTTTATATGCCATAAAATAATTCAGTTCTTTCACTGTCGGGATGCGTTCATGTATAGAAATATCGCGAAGAACCATATCAGCCTTTGTATCCCAGTTCGAACTTAGAAACTCTGCTAGGCCTTCGTTTGCCCAGATAGGGATCCGGAGCTTGGTGCGGCTGGAGACCACATTCTGCATGCTCCCACCATAAACCATGTCATTAAGCATCGCATGAACCAGTTCATGATGAATCACATGTCGGAACTGCTCATAGTTTCCTGAAAATGGAAATACTATGCGATTCTTAAATAATTCCGTCACCCCACCAATCCCTTCCGACATATAGGTGCCAACTACATTGGTCTGTTGGAACTCATTGTGTGAGTTATACACTAGGATGGATACACGTTTCCGTAGATTCCAGCTTAAGTGTTTAGATATCTGCTCATAGGCCTCCTCTGTTACGTCAGAGGTAAACTCTGCCAGGGTCTGTTCACCGCCATAAAAATATATGTCGAAATGATGGGTCTGGATATAGGACCAGTCAAAATCTCGGTATTGGACCTTGTTCTTACCAAAGGACTGTCCCCAAGCCAACGATATAATCACGATTGTGAGAATAGGATATCTGACCACGTTTTTAAATGTTAACATATTATTAAGAACACTGATTCGAAGTAATAGTTAGAAGATACTGGAAATACCAACAAATCGTCAATTATTGAATGATTTCCAATATTTTACTGTGCTTGCCACTCCTAAACTGAAAAAGTTAGTTTCGCTGTCATGGATTTACCGATCTATTTCATTTCCGATATCCATCTAATGCTGAATGATTCAGAAGATGAGCAACAGCGTCAGAGAAAACTATATCGTTTCATGAACTATGTCAGAACAACGAGGGGAACCCTATTTTTTGTCGGAGACCTGTTCGATTTTTATTTTGAATACCCTGATATGGTACCAAAGGCTTATTTTGAGTTTTACAACAAAGCCTATCAACTAAAGAAAGCTGGTGTGGATTTGAGATTCATCGTGGGCAACCATGATTATTGGCTGATGGACTTTATGAAAAAAAAGATCATGAATAAAACCTATTTTGATGATACCACATTCTCTGTGAATGGTAAGAATTTTTATATTACACATGGTGATGGTATCCTGAGCTGGGATTGGGGGTATCGTTTGCTAAAGCTAATTATTCGTAGTCCATTTTTTATATGGTGCTTTCGATGGATACATCCAACTATCAGTTATAAAATAGGTCGAAGGATCTCAAGAAGCGGTCGTCATCCTGCTCACTCTGAAGAATCCAAAACAGATATTAGAAATGAGCTGAAGCAGGCCGCTCTGAACCAGTTTGATAAGGGTTTTGATTATATGATCTCAGGTCACTATCATTTAGGCGAGATGATACAGGTAAAGCAAGGGAAATTAGCCGTTCTTGGAGACTGGATACATAATCCAACATATGCCATGTTTGATGGGAATGATCTCTCCATGCATTCATGGGGGGATGATGCGTAGGCTGCTGGTCATAACCGTTTCATGCCTGATGCTCTTACAGGGATGTGCTACCATTAAGAATTTTTTTGGTAAAAGATCCATCATGGATCCTGATGACCCAAATTTCCTGAACAATATCCAAAAACTGCGCAGTGCATACCAGGATGGGAAAGTGCAGGCTCTCGATGAATTGATCCAAGTGTATAATGATGATAACCAGCACCCTAAAGCGCGGATAGAAGCGGGCAGGGTATTAGCTGATACCCAGCATCCCATGGCCTTGAACGCTATTGCAAACATGGTAGAGACCACCAGCGCTGTCGACTTCTCTTTTCTGAAAGCGTCTATAGAAATGCTGGCACTTTTTCGAGAGAATCCAAAGGCCAGTATGGCAATGGTAAAAGCGATGCACATACTGGAAGAGAGAACAAATGATCTTCATGTGAACCTGGTAGAGAATCTCCATAAGGTTCGCACTAAGGATCAGATACTGGTACTTTTGGATCTTTATGAAGTGGCCAAGGCAAACATGAGTAGAACTGAGAATCTAATGACCCAAACATTAGGGGCCCTGGGCAATGACCAGGTCATACCTGTACTGACAACCATTGCGAAAGACCCTGATGTTCGTATCGGAATCCGAAACAAAGCAGTTGAGATCCTTGGGAAAAAGAACCCTGATGAAGTTGCTATCGCTTTTGCTGAACTACTGGGAGACCCCAACACGAACTTGGAAGTTCGTGAGTTTGCCATTAATACCATGGCCGGTGTCCGCCAAGAGAATCTGGTTCTGGCCTTGCTCAATACTTATAACACTGGTAAAAGACAATATTACAGCCTGTTGAATACTATGCTCTCAGCTTTAGGTGAATTTGATGACCCAGAGGTAAAAAAGGCTGTTATCGAGATTGCCAGAAGTGATGATTATCCTACCGATATTCGAAAAAAGGCGATTGATAATCTAGGAACATTCAAAGACCCAAGTGTTATTCCCAAGATTCTACCTGTGCTGGAGAAAAAAGAGAACTATGTCTACTATGATAATATCTTGGACATGATTTACATGATTGGTGAAGAAAAAATCTGGGCCGAACAGGTTCGCCGGATGGCGTACAAGGCAAACTTTGAACGGAGAGAGCATGATTAGATCGTCCCGAAGCTTGCTGATCTGTTTTGTATTAGGTATCGCTTTCCCAAAGGATAATTATAAACTTTCTGGCATTGTTCGAACAGCTGATGGGGAGGGAGTAAAAAAGGCAAAAGTGCTCCTTCTGAATAATGACGAACAAGAGATCAAAGATGAAAAAACAGATCGTAAGGGGAAGTTCAAGTTCAAAAAGATAGCACCTGGAACCTATACTATTAAAGCAGAGCATAAGAGCGAAGGAAGCGGTGACCAGAGAATTACCATAACAGATACGGACTTAGAAGATATCATAATAACCATTTCAGCAGTAAAACAACCTGAAAAAGTTGCCGTGATCGAGACTACAAGCGGAACAACTCAGCAGGCATTTGTTGATGGTCTTGATACTCCTCTTAAGACCCAGAGTGCTGAAGAACTTCTGCCCCAGGTCCGTCAATTTGATCGAATAGATAGGCTTGCTTTTGAAGACACATTCTTTGAATACGAATCCAACCTGCGGGCATTGAAAAACCAGATAGACTCTCTTAAGAATATTGTGGCCGCGTTTGAAAAAAAACAGGAGATGCCTAACTTGAGCAGAGAACTACTTGACCTGATCAAGGTGCCGGAGTACCAGTATAGGATCGAACTGCGGAATGGAACCGTGGTGATGGGCGATATTCTGGAAGAATCGGATTCTACCCTTGTGCTAAAAACACAGATCGGTAAGCTGGTCTTAAAAAAAGAGATGGTCAT
>ERZ651768.125-NODE-125-length-52989-cov-3.884620_pt1 | contig 52989 bp, 56 predicted proteins | sample MGYA00514754_ERZ651768 | MGnify/ENA metagenome assembly ERZ651768
GTGAGGGTGTAGGCGGTGAATTGCTTTTTTACATTTGGTAAGACATTAACTTTGGGTGAAATTAAAAACACATTTTTTGTGAGAGAAGATATACAGTGTCGCGAATAGGTAAAGTTCCGATAAATATTCCTAGTGACGTCGAGGTCAAACTTGATGGCAGTACGGTTACGGTAAAAGGTAAGGTTGGAGAATTGACGCGTACTTTTCCGACAAGTATGAAAATTGATTTGACTGGGGATGTGCTTAGTGTGACTCGACCTAACGACGAGCCTGAACAACGGGCGTTGCATGGTCTTACTCGGAGCTTGCTTAATAATATGGTGATTGGTTGTTCAGATGGTTTTTCGAAAAGACTTGAGCTGATCGGAACTGGCTACAGGGTGCAACAAAAGGGCGCAGGGTTGGAAGTCAATGTTGGTTACTCTCATCCTATTGATATCCAGCCGATTGGTAATAATAAACTTACCGCTGATGGTCAGACCTTCATTGTTGTTAGCGGTCCAAGTAAAGAACATGTAGGTGATCAGGCGGCTCGAATACGGAAGGTTCGAAAACCAAATCCATATACGGGCAAGGGCATTAAATATTCCGATGAAGTCATTCGACGTAAAGCTGGTAAAACAGCGGTTGGAACTGGTGTGTAACAATGGGTAGTAGAAAGTTTGATACTCGCAAAAGGTGGATTAGGCATCGACGTGTTCGTAAGAACATACGAGGGGTTTCGGCTCGCCCTCGACTGGCCGTTTTTCGTAGTAGTAATCACATTTATGCTCAAGTGATTGATGATGATCGTGGTCATACTTTGGCTGCGGCGACATCACTAGAGATGAAACGCAAGGACACGAAGACTGACGTTGCAAAAGCAGTTGGCGAAAAAATTGCCCAGTCTGCCCTTTCAGCAGGGGTTACCAAGGTTGTATTTGACCGGGGTGGTTATAAATATCACGGTCGAGTTAAAGCATTAGCTGATGCCGCTCGATCAGAAGGACTTAGCTTTTAAATGGTTACGTCTCAGAATAATTCACGTAGTGGGCCCCGGAGGGGCAATAACTCTGACGCTCGCGGACCAGGCGGTGGGCGTAGACAAGGTGGGGAACGTCGAGGTCGACGCCCACGGCGTGAAGAAGAAGATTCCGGTCTTGTTGAGCGGGTCGTAAAGATCCGGAGGGTTTCTAAAGTCGTTAAGGGCGGTAGAAATCTCACATTCAACGCAATGGTTGTAGTTGGAGATGGCAATGGCAATGTCGGTGCTGCTCTTGGTAAGGCAGGCGCTGTTCCTGATGCAGTACGGAAGGGTACAACTTACGCCAAAAAGGCGATGGCACACGTCGAACTGAATGGGCCAACGATTCCGCATGAAATCACCTCAAAGTTTTCTGGTGCGAAGGTTTTGTTGAAACCTGCTGCCCCTGGAACAGGTGTGATCGCAGGAGGCGGCGTTCGCGCAGTTATGGAGGCGGTTGGCGTGAAGGATGTTCTCTCAAAGACATTTGGTTCAGCTAACACGATCAATATTGTGCAAGCCACGTTAGAAGCACTTCATAAACTACGTGATCCCGTTGCTGCTATTGAACGAAGAAAAGGTACAAGTGCTTCTAATGAAGAAGCTAACTCGTAGATTTAATAAATTATGGCCCCATTACGGATTACACAATTAAAAAGTGACATAGGTACTAAACCTGATCAAAAGGCGACGCTGAGGGCGCTTGGACTTCGCAAGATTCGTCATGTGGTTGTACAGAATGACAGCCCTCAAATTCGTGGCATGATCAAGAAAGTTGTGCACCTCGTGGCTGTTGAGGAAACGAAGTAAATATTTCATCTAACGATAATTGGCTCCAGGTAATAATTCAGATATGTCTAGTCTTCATCAGTTAAAACCCTCCAAAAATTCTAAGAAAAATCGGAAACGCGTCGGTCGAGGTGATGGTTCGGGGAATGGTACTTATTCCGGTCGAGGTTCCAAGGGGCAAAAACAGCGTGGCAGCGTTCCATTTCTTTTTGAAGGGGGACAACTTCCTCTTATCAAACGATTGCCTCACATGCGTGGTTTCACCAACATTTTCCGAGTGGAATCAACACCCGTTAACATCGAGATTCTTGAGGGGTTTAAAGCGGGTTCTGATGTCACTGTTGAAAAACTTGTATCTATAGGTGCTGTTCGTAAGAAAAATGTGCGGGTTAAAATTCTTGGAAACGGCCAACTGACCAAAAAGTTGAATGTTATTGCGCATGGTTTCAGCAAACATGCTAAACAAAAAATTCAGGAAGCCGGTGGAACCGCCATAATAATCGGTACTGTCGAATCAAGCGAATCAACAAAAATTGAGCCGGCTAAGTAATTATGACTCAGGCAACACAAACGTCCGAATCTGCAGTACCCGCACTATTTCGAGCTGCAGCGGACGCTTGGCGTATCCCAGACCTTCGATTTAGGATCCTGTTTACACTTGGAATTCTTGTCATATTCAGGTTTTTTGCTCATGTACCGGTTCCAGGAGTAGATAGAGAGGCGTTAGCGGCTGCTTTTGAGGCCAACCCTTTACTGGGTTTTCTCGATCTGTTTTCAGGTGGCGCACTTAGAAACCTTTCTATAGCTGCTCTTGGCGTGTATCCGTACATTACGGCTTCCATCATCCTGCAGATTATGACGCCAATTATTCCTACTTTGAAAAATCTTTCTCAGGAAGGTGAAGGCGGCCGACAGGCGATAAACCGATACACTCATTATCTAACTGTCCCATTAGCTTTTCTTCAAGGTTATGGTCAGTTGAACTTGTTCGCAGGTGGATTTGCTTCCCAAAGTGGAGCTGCCATTACTGGTATTGGTTTAGGTGCTGATACTTTAAACACAATGGCGATCCTTACTGCGATGACCGCTGGGACGATGTTACTCGTATGGATGGGAGAACTTGTTACTGAGAAAGGAATCGGTAACGGGATATCGTTAATTATCTTTGCAGGTATTGTTTCCACACTGCCACAGGTTGTCGGTCAATTGTGGTTGTTGCGTGAACAAACTTTTCAAGTTGGAATGCTTGTTTTTATTGCGATTGCGATTGTTTATTTGATCGTATATTTTGCGGAAGCACAACGAAAAATCCCTGTTCAATATGGCCGAAGCGTGTTCCGGGGTGGGCAGATGTATAGACAGTCAGGCGCCACTCATATTCCCCTACGTGTGAACGCGGCGGGGATGATTCCACTAATATTTGCCTTCTCGATTTTGATTTTGCCCTCAGTGATTGCCAGTTATTTCAATGATGGTTCCGGTGGGTTTATTTCTAATATAGCGAACTTCTTCCAGAATTCATTTGGTCCTACGAGTACGATGTACTGGGTAGCGGTGTTTCTGCTCGTGGTTATCTTTACGTTCTTTTACACTTTGGTTGTACACAATCAACAGAACCTTGCAGAAAACCTGCAAAAAAATGGTGGTTTCGTTCCTGGTATTCGCCCGGGGCCACCGACTAAGATTTACTTGATGCGTGTCGTGTTGCGTATTACCTGGGGAGGAGCATTGTTTTTGGGTGGTATTGCAATCGTGCCATATCTGGCTCAGTTGGTTACAAATTTGCCTAATGCCACGACCATACTCCAGAGTACAAGCTTGCTCATTATGGTGGGCGTTGCACTGGACACAATGCGACAATTGGAGTCGCAATTGCTGATGCGCAACTATGAAGGATTCGTCCGTTAGTCATTGGCTTTAGAAAATGCGTATAGTTTTATTGGGCCCGCCAGGAGCGGGCAAAGGGACGCAGGCCCGTCGACTTGCGGAGTCGACCGGTATGACACATCTTTCAACTGGGGACATGTTACGTTCTGAAGTTGCATCAGGTACTGAATTGGGTTTACTTGCTAAGGGGTTTATGGATAGCGGAGACCTAGTACCAGACTCCAGCATAATAGCGATGATTCAACAACATATTGCTGATCCTTCAGGTGTGTTACTTGATGGTTTTCCTAGAACTCTGATTCAGGCAGAAGCGCTTAATGAAGCACTTGACCAGATTGGCCTACCTGTCGATCAGATCGTTTATATGGCAGTTAACATTGATGAACTCATACGGCGGTTATCTAGCAGGGTTGTGTGTAAAGAATGCCAGGCACCGTACAATTTGGAAGTAGACCGCCCTATAAAATCCGGTATATGTGATCACTGCGCGGGTGAAGTGATAGTTCGAGATGATGACAGGCCGGCTGCGGTTAAGAATCGGATGAAGGTCTACGAAGAGTTGACAGCTCCTGTTTTGGACTATTATCAATCACGTATGAATGTGGTTGAAGTTATTGCGACAGGGACACCTGATGCGGTATTTACGAAACTTAACGAAGCAATAGGGTCCGATGCACCATTCAACTGATTGCTTATTTGAGATATACTTGGGAGTGTTCGCTCCTTGAACAGTGAATCGACACCCAGAATCGTTGCTAAAGGTAATTCTGCTCTAGGTCCCACGCTGAAGACAAGATTAGAGTTGCAAGCAATGCGTGAGGCGGGGCGTGTTGTCGCGTTTGCTGTCAGGAAAGCGTTCGAAGCGCTCGAGCAGGGAATAACGACTCGCGAACTCGATGAGATTGCTCGTGGGGCGATTAAATCTGAAGGTGCAGAGCCTGGTTTTTTGGGACTGTATGGATTTCCGGCGACAGCGTGTATATCGGTTAATGAAGAAATTGTCCATGGGATTCCGGGAGATCGCATTGTCCAATCGGGTGACTTAGTCACTCTTGATTGCGGTGTTTTGGTGGACGGGTATAACAGCGATTATGCGGTGACAGAGGTTGCGGGTCATTCTACAATTGAAAAAGATGATTTGATTCACACGACTCGCGAGTCGCTAGAAATGGGGATCAAAGCAGTACGGCAAGGTAACCGGATAGGTGATATATCTAATGCTATTGAGCAGTATGTGATCCCCAGATCTTACGAACTGGTTCGTGAATATGTTGGACACGGAATCGGGAAACGCTTGCATGAACCACCACAGGTTCCGAACTTCGGCCCTACTGGTCAAGGGCTAGAGCTTCAGGTTGGTTTGGTTTTGGCGATAGAGCCAATGGTAAATGTGGGTGGGTGGCAAACTCGGATACTTGAGGACGATTGGACTGTCGTGACAGCAGATGGCTCTCTGTCGTGTCATTTTGAACATACGGTAGCGATTACGGAGGACGGCCCGCTGGTTCTCACAGTTGAATAATAGTGATAATTAGCAGATGGACTGAGTGTAAGTTGGCAAAAAAGGAAGCAATCGAAGTAGAGGGCCTTGTGAATGAAGCGCTGCCGAACGCGTTTTTTAAGATCGAGCTCCCTAATGGTCACGAAGTTTTAGCTCATGCTTCAGGAAAAATTCGTAAAAACTTTATTCGTATTCTTCCTGGCGATAAAGTCTTAGTTGAGCTTTCGACTTACGATCTAACACGTGGCCGGATTACATACAGATTCAAATAATATCTATCTGAGCAATTTTTAGTTAGCGCATTAGGAAAATAAAACGAGATAAATTATGAAAGTAAAGGCATCGGTTAAGGCCAAGCACCCTGGCAGTAAAATTGTTCGTCGAAAAGGCCGCGTGTACGTGATAAACAAACAGACTCCGCGTCTCAAGGCGCGACAGGGTTAGTGACACAACAGGAGAAATCGTTCTTATGGCGATCATTGCTGGTGTAAATATTCCAGACAACCAGAGACTCGAGATAGCGTTGACTTCGATTTATGGCATCGGCCGCGCGACATCTAAGAAGATCGTTGCGGATTCGGGGATGGGAGATTTAACCCGTGTCCGAGATCTCTCCGATGAAGATTTAGCTCGAGTGCGAAGTGCGGTTGAGAGGACTGGTCTTTTGATTGAAGGAGATCTTCGTCGAGAGACCCAGCTGAACATTCGCCGACTAACCGATATTCAGACTTTCCGGGGTTTGAGGCATCGTCGTGGGCTACCAGTTCGAGGGCAGCGAACGAAAACTAACGCCCGAACCAAACGTGGTCGTCGTCAAACGGTCGCCGGACGTAAACGAGTTGTTGCACCATAACGACATAATTTATTAGAGATTTATGGTTCATTTGTTATGAAAATTACTATGATCAAAGTCGTCAACTAATCAACTAGATAAACAAAAAGAAAGAAATATGCCAAGGCAGCGATCTCGCAGGCGTGAAAAGAAATTTGTTCCACAGGGCAAAGCGTTCATTAGCGCCACTTTTAACAATACGCTTATTACGTTTACCGATCCTCAAGGGAACGTAATTTCGCAAAGCAGTGCAGGATCTATGGGTTTCAGTGGCTCAAGAAAATCCACTGCATTTGCCGCTCAACGTGCAGGAGAAACAGCAGCTCGAGCTGCTACAGAGCATGGGTTGAAAACAGTGAATGTGATGGTGAAGGGGCCGGGTGCTGGTCGTGAGGCTGCGATTCGGGCAATTCAGGGTGCAGGCATCCGTGTTGTGTCGATTCGAGATGTTACGCCTGTGCCGCACAATGGATGTCGACCCCCGAAAAAGCGTCGAGTCTAGTATTTAAGCGGCTGGATCTGTATTTTCATCATGCAGTCCCAATATTGATTCTAAGACGAAAAACACTAATACACACAATGAATGATTCAAGGATTTAGATGGCAAGGTATACCGGACCTAAATGTAAGAACTGCCGACGCTTTGGAATGAAGCTCTGCTCAAAACCCGCTGGTAAATGTGCATGGGAACGTCGTAAGAGTGCCCCTGGCGACAAGTCTACCCAGCAACGTCGTCGACGAATTTCTGAATATGGGATGCAACTCCGCGAAAAACAGAAGGCGCGCGCGATATACGGTGTATTAGAGCGACAGTTTCGCAACTATTATAAAAAAGCTAGCCGTCTTGATGGGGTAACGGGCGATCGTCTGCTCCAGCTTCTCGAGAGCCGCCTTGATAACGTTGTTTATCGACTCGGGTTTGCTGATTCGCGGCCGCAATCCCGACAGATCGTTGGTCATGGTCATATTCAAGTAAATGGGAAAAAGGTGAATATTCCTTCTTACCAGGTTAAGGCTGGTGATCGTATCAGTTGGCGCGAACAATCTAAGAAGACAGGGTTGTTCGAAATCGTTTCTGCAGGCATGGGATCGAATTCGGTGGTCCCTAGCTGGCTGAATGTAGATTCCGATAAAAATATTGGCGAGGTTGTAACAGTTCCGGGGACAAATGATGTCGAACTTGCGATTGATACACGCCAAATAGTCGAGTACTACTCTAGGAGGTAAATTACCCAGATGCTTGAACGAATGTACGGTATTACTCCACAGGAGGAATTGCCGCCTGTAGCACCAGAGATTCCAGATCTCTCAATCACTATTCAAGAAAATGAAGAACATTATGGCCGGTTCGTTGTGGAACCACTGGAACGCGGTTGGGGAGTGACTCTAGGTAACCCACTGCGTCGTTCGTTGCTCAATTCGTTGCCTGGTACTGCTATTACATGGGTGAAGGTTGTCGGTGCTCTTCATGAGTACTCCACGATTGCTCATATGCGTGAAGAAGTTGTCGAATTTCTATTGAACATAAAAGGCATCCGTATCCGTTCATTGTCTGATCGTCCTGGTCGATTGCGCCTTGAGGTGGATGGTGAGGGTGAAGTACGCGCTGGGGACATCATGGCGACGGCCGATTTCGAAATCGTAAATCCCGAGCACCATCTCGCCACTCTTGATAATGCTGATGCAAGGCTTTCCGTTGAATTCAACGTTGAGCAGGGAGTTGGTTACGAGCCAGCAAGTCAAGATGAAGGCTTGCCAATAGGCGTGCTTCCAGTAGATGCGATATTCACGCCTGTTCGTAAAGCGAATTTCTCTGTTGAGCCGACACGTGTGGGGCAGCGTTCTGACCTTGAGCGATTGATTGTTGAGGTTTGGACTGATAAGACCATTACACCACTTGAAGCCATACAAGCATCAGGAAATTCGTTGATGGAACGTTTCTTCCTGTTCACGAGACTTGATAAGGAACCGGAAGAAGAAGCCAGTCCTGCCGCAGGTCTTGGTATTTCTCCAGATGTTTACAACACTTTGGTAGAAACTCTCGCTCTTTCTGCGCGAACTCTAAACTGCTTAAAACGTGCCGGATTAAATCGTGTTGGTGAAGTAATTTCCATTCCCAAGACTGAATTACTTAAGATTCGAAACTTTGGCCAAAAGTCACTTGACGAACTGTATGACAAGCTTGCTGAGCGAAATATGTTGCCCGAAGATGACAACTCTGCTGAGTCGGACGGTGATACTGAAGAGACTCCTGCTGCCGTTGAGGGCTCCGAGGAAAAAGCTATTGAGGCATAAGATATCAGGTAGGCAGTTTGGGAGAGCTTCAGGTCCTCGTAGAGCTATGTTTAGGATCATGGTGACTGATTTGCTTCGGCATGGTCAGATCAAGACCACAGTTGCTAAAGCGAAGGCAATTCGTCCTTTGACGGAGAAAATGGTAACTCTGGGTAAGGCTGGGACCCTCCACGATCGGCGTCAAGCAGCGGCCTTTATTACGGATAAATCAGTTTTGAAGGCTGTGTTCGATGATATCGCTCCTCGTTTTCAGGAACGAAATGGCGGCTACACTCGTATCACTCGTCTGGGTGTTCGACCTGGTGACGCTGCAGAAATGGCCTTAATTGAACTGATCGATTAGATTTCAGATGCGTATTGGACTAGTCATGGAGTACGACGGGACTGAGTTCCATGGTTCCCAGTTGCAATCCAATGCGAGAACTGTGCAGGGTGAAATTGAAAATGCCCTGCTTAAAATTTTTCATAAAAATATAAGAATATATCTGGCTAGCCGCACAGATTCCGGAGTACATGCAACAGGGCAGGTGGGTCGTTTCGACCAGCAGACTGACATGTCACCCGATCAGATCAGGAAAGCATTAAATCACCATATGACAAAAGACGTGCGCATAATGTGCGCTCAATTGGTTCAAGATGGTCCTGAGGGGTTCGATCCCCGCAGTGATGCTGCGTCACGCACATATGTATATACATTTAATGATGCCGAATCTGAACCTGCGATCGGACGACACTTTGTAACTCACGTACGTACAAACCTTGATGCTGTGGTAATGAATGATGCCAGCAAAGCTTTTATCGGCTCCCATGACTTCGCTGCTTTTGCAGGCCCAAGTACCTCTGATAATGCGCCTACCAGGCGTGTTGTTGAACATGCCTCAGCCATGCGTCATGGCGACAATGTTGAAATTAAGATCACGGCGAATGCCTACTTGCATCAGCAAATACGACGTATTGTTGGGGTTTTGTATGACATCGGTCGAGATAACTCTCCGATCGACATGGTTGATGAATTGCTTGCTTCCGCAGAGCGTGGAGCTGCATGTAATGTCATGCCGGCAGAAGGTCTTTGTCTAACGAAGATCGTATATAACGGATCCGGAGAGTGTGGATTACCTGTTTATGCTCCTATTGACTCAGTTGACTTAGGCGTAAACTAGACTGTCGAGAATTATGGATTGAATATGGTTACCAAGATAAAGCAATATAATCCGAGTGTTTCTGAAGTTGTAAGTGACTGGCAAGTTATCGACGCGTCTGGTCAGGTTCTTGGTCGTCTCGCAACTCAGGTCGCTACACTACTTATGGGAAAGCATAAGCCTACGTATGTGCCTCATATGTTGTCAGGTGACTTCGTTATTGTGATCAACGCTAGCGAGGTGAAAGTTACGGGACTCAAGGCTGATAAGAAGGTTTACAGGCGTCATAGTCAGTATCCTGGAAATCTCAAAGAGATACCGTATGCGCAGATGCAAGAGCGTCATCCCGAACGAATTATTGAATTGGCTGTCAAAGGCATGCTCCCTAAGAGCAAGCTTGGTCGCCAGATGCTTAAACGTCTGAAAATTTATTCTGGGGCAGAGCATCCTCACTCAGCACAGGTTCTTGGTTCAGAAAGGCGAGAAATTCGAGAAGCGGCTGCTGCTAAGAAGCCTGCTGCTAAGAAGCCTGCTGCTAAGAAGCCTGCTGCTAAGAAGCCTGCTGCTAAGAAGCCTGTCTCAAATAAAGCTAGTGAGTCTGGAGAGAAATAGTTGCCCACAACACAGCAGTACTACTACGGCACCGGACGCAGAAAGACCTCAATCGCACGTGTTCGGGTTTACAACACTCCAGGTGGTTCGACCGTGAATGGTAAGCCTATTGATGAAGTGTTTACCGTTGGTGCCTGGCTACGACAAGCAGTCAGTCCACTTCAGGCAACTGATCTTGCTGACAAGGTAACGATTGTTGCCAAAACTCATGGTGGTGGCTCGGCCGGTCAGGCTGGAGCGTTCGCTCATGGTTTAGCGCGTGCACTTGTTGTGATGGACGAAAATAACCGTAAGCCGCTTCGAGATGCCGGTCTTATGACCCGTGACCCACGTATGAAGGAAAGTAAGAAATACGGCCTGAAAAAGGCCCGTAAAGCTCCTCAGTACACTAAAAGGTAACCGATCATCTAACGGGAAGTCCTTAAAAAGCTTCACATTGGTTGAGAGGCTTTTTTCGGGGAATCATACAGTTCCACGTATTAAGTTAGTTTAATATTAAAAAAAGTACTCGCTGGTCATTCGAATTCAGAGAAGAATTATCTGAAATTTCTCTAATTGTTTTCGATTGATATGCATCTAATCAATCCAGCGAGGTCTGTCAGTATGGAGACTTCTGCATAAGGGAATTTGGCTTGTGCTGTTTTCAGTACACTATCGGCAATTGGAGGGTCGATTTCGATGTAAGCCGCACTACAACTTGCTTTTAGCATTTTCGGAATTTCCTCCAAGAGAGGTACGATTATTCTTTGGCCATCAACCCCTCCGTCCAGGGCTATTCTTGGTTCCCTGGAGACTTCTGGCTCAAGGGATTGTATTGCGTCGCTTTGTATGTATGGGGGATTTGAGACGATTACGTCGAATTTTCCTTGGAGTGGATCGAGTAGGTTGCCTTGAGTAAATTCGACTTCGGCCCTTAATGTGCGAGCGTTCAAGAGTGCTACATTTAAAGCATCTGATGAAATGTCAGTTGCGAAAACCTCGGCAGACGGCATCTCAAGCGCAATCGAAATGGCTATTGCTCCTGAGCCTGTGCACACGTCAGCAATTCGCGGATGCTCAATTCCACGTTCCCGAACGTAATTTATTGCCTGCGATACGAGTTGCTCGCTTTCGGAACGCGGAATTAACACCCGCTCATCAACTGTGAATTGTCGTTTAAAAAATTCAGTTTTGCCTGTGATGTACGATAGGGGTTCTCGATTTATTCGTCGTGCTACGAGCGATTCCAGTAATGGCAATTGATTATTCGGAACAGTCTTTGACAGATTGCTGAGCTGCTGCACCGCAGACAATCCAAAAGCTTGTCTGATTAAAAGCCTTGCGTTGATTGCCGGGTCTTCGATTCCGACTGCACTAAATCGTGCAGTGACCGCCTGTATAAGTGTAGAAACCGTTTTGGTGGTCATGAATCACGCTGGTGTAGCTAGCTGTTTACGGTAGCTAGTTTGCGTGCTTGTTCTTCCTGCAATAGTGCGTCTATGAACTCGTCGAGTTCTCCACTGAGCACATTCTGCATTTGGTGACTTGTGTAGCCAATACGGTGATCGGTTATGCGTGATTGGGGGAAATTATACGTACGAATCTTTTCTGAACGGTCACCAGTTCCCACCTGGGCTTTTCGATTTGCACTAATCGCTTCGTCTCTCTTACGTAGTTCCATGTCCCATAAGCGTGAACGTAGAATTTCCATTCCTTGCAGTTTATTTTGCAACTGTGAACGTTCATTTTGACATTGAACTACAAGTCCGGAGGGTAGGTGTGTTATGCGGATTGCGGTCGCTACTTTATTGACGTTTTGACCTCCGGCTCCACCTGAGTGAAAGACGTCTATTTTCAAATCGTTGTCATTGATTTGGACGTCGAGTTCCTCAGCCTTTGGTAGTACGGCAACAGTTGTGGTTGATGTATGAATGCGCCCTTGAGATTCAGTTGCAGGCACTCTCTGTACACGGTGTACTCCGCTCTCAAGGTGCAAGCGTTGGTACGCACGCTCACCTTGGAGTTCGAATGTAACCTCTTTCAGACCCCCTACACCGGTGTCGTTCTGGCTCAGTATCTTGAGCTTCCATTTGCGGTTTTCAGCGTACCTCTGGTACATACGGAAAACTTCTGATGCAAATAAACCGGCCTCATCTCCACCAGCTCCTGCTCGTATTTCGACAACGGCGTCTGCATGTTCTGTTTCGTCTTTTGGGAGCAACTCCAGTTTGATATCTTCGGTAAGGGTCTCCAGTTTCTGTTGAAGTTCTTGTATTTCTTCATTTGCCCACTGTCGTACTTCCGGGTCTTCCTCCTCAGCTACGATGTTTTCAGCACCTTCGAGGTCTGATTGTGCTCGGGTCATTTGATTCCAGAGATCGACGATATGTTGAAGCTGGCTGTACTCACGTCCTAATCTACGAATAGCGTTAGGATTCGATGCGGTTTCAGGCTGTGACATCAGGTTCTCAACCTCGTGGTGCCGATTAGCGATTTCCTTCAGCCGTGATTCCATTGTTTGTTGCATATCTAGGTTTTTCTATTAGAGCGGATGTATTCAGCTATTGTCGCAGCATCGCGTCTGATTTCTTTCTGAGTATCGTCAGTGGCTAAGCTTTTGAAGCTAACAGTTCCTCGATCGACTTCTCGATCACCGAGGATTAGAACATTTGCCGCATCTTGATTGTTTGCATAGCGCATCTGCGCTTTTAATGATCTTTTGGGAGCTAGTATTGTAGAAACGCCTACTGCTCGCAATTCTGTTGCCAATGCAGCAGATGCTTTGCCAGAATTGCCTACAGTGATTATTATGATCTCTGGACCGTCAGGCGGAGTGACCATTATTTCTTGTTTCTTCATTTCAAGAATCATTCGTTCGATTCCGGATCCAAACCCAATTCCAGGTGTTTCCTGACCTCCTAATATTCCAATTAGCGGGTCATATCGTCCACCTGCCAAAAGCGTTTGTTGTCCTGTACCACCAATTGGCTCGTATTCAAATACTGTGCGATTGTAGTAATCGAGACCACGTACTAGTCGATGGTCGATGGTGTACGAAAACTCAGGGTAATTTGGTTTTAGATTTTCTAGTACTGTGAGTAGTGAATTCCAGTGCTCTTTGGTTTCACCTGTTAGGTAGTCCACAGACCTTGGTGCTGCATCAGCAAGTAACTGTGTACGAGGATTTTTCGAATCGAGCACGCGTAAGGGAGCTCGATTAAGGCGGATTTGGTCGATTTGTGGCAGTTGATTAGCGACACCTGTAAAGTATTTTTCAAGATCACTTAGATAATCAGATCTGCTTGCGGGATCTCCAAGATTATTTAATCGAAGTGTTACATCTTTTATTCCCAGTTCAAGGATGTATTTCCAGCCTAGCTCGATAATTTCGGCATCTACTTCAGGCGATGAATCTCCGATTATTTCGCACCCAAACTGATGGTGCTGGCGGACTCGGCCTGCTTGTGGCCTTTCATAGCGAAACATCGGTGCCATATAAAACATGCGCACTGGTTGCGGGAGATTATGTAAGCCGTTTTCAATATAAGCTCGACATACAGAAGCCGTACCTTCGGGGCGTAGTGTGATCGAATCACCGCCGTGATCTTCGAACGAATACATCTCTTTTTGAACGATGTCCGTTTCATCACCTACACCACGTTGAAAAAGGTTCGTATTTTCAAACGTTGGGGTGTCGATACGTCCGAATCCGAACTGTTCGGCAATTTTGCTGGCAGTCGAGTAAACATGAGACCAGTGAGGTTGGTCTTGGGGGAGTATGTCTGATGTCCCGCGTGGTCGTTTGAAGTTCATGTAAGTGATTGTCTCTTAAACCAAGATACCAGCACATTATGTGACTCGTAGCAAAATCACGCACCAATGGTCTGATTACGGGGCTAAGAACCCAAACCTGCGGCTTGATAGATCTTACCTTCGGTTTTTATTGCAGGCGCATACACCATACGAGCTTTGTTCATCTCTCTGAGATTCTCAGCGCCTACGTATCCCATGCAAACTTGCAATGCTCCGACAAGATTCAGTGTTCCGTCTGTGCGTGATGATGGTCCGTAGAGAAGCTGATTTAGGTTGTATTCCGTACCCATGTTAATTCGTGTTCCTCGCGGAAGTGAATCATGCCAAGTGGCCATCCCCCAATGGTAACCGTGGGCGGGAGCTTCTTCACATTTGGCGAACGGGCTACCGATCATTACAGCGTTTGCACCAGCAGCGAAAGACTTACACACGTCACCACCAGTTCGAATTCCGCCGTCGGTGATTACAGGTATGTACTTACCTGTTTCTTTGAAAAAATCGTCTCGTGCAGCTGCACATTCAACAGTGGCGCTGATCTGCGGAATGCCAATCCCCAGAACTTCTCGACTTGTGCATACAGATCCGGGGCCTACACCGATCATGACGCCTTGAATCCCTTGTTGCATGAGCTCTTTTGTGACCTCATAAGAAACTGTATTGCCAACAAGTACTGGAACATTGATGTCTTTGACCAAGTCAGAAAAAATTAAGCCTTTTAGACTTTTTGATGAATGACGCGCAGTAACAACAGTTCCTTGCACAACCACCATGTCAGCACCTGCTTCAACAGCCACAGGGGCCATTCTTTTTGCGGTCTGAGGCACAAATGAAACAGCGGCAGTGCCGCCTCCTTTTTTCACTTGCTCTATCTTCTTTGCAATTAGTTCTGGTTGTTGAGGCGCAGAGTAGATTCTCTGCATGATTGAAGTTGCCTCTTGCCTCGGTGCCGCCGCTATCTCCTCATATATTGCAGCGGTGTCTTCATAACGGCTGTGTATCCCGTCCATGTTCATGACCGCCAACCCGCCCGCTCTTGTCATTTCGATTGCGAAATTCGGGTCTACTACAGCATCCATTGCAGAGGCGATAAATGGGATATCCAGCTTGATTCCGTCGAAATTCGTCGATAAATCTGCCATTTCCGGATTAATGGTGATGTCGCCGGGAGAAATTGCGACATCGTCAAATCCGTATGCGGGCTTCAGTTCCTTGAAGTCACGGGGCACGTTTTGAACTCCTGATATTTATTATTAGCTGGAAATCTTGCTTGCGACGCTTTGGTATTTGATAGGGATTACGAATTCCGCCGCAGGTAAATTCAAACTCAGTATACGCCCAGTTTTCGCGGTTCGTACACTCCGACTTTAAGGCATTATTAAAGTTGAAAATTACACTTCAATTGCTATGCTAGGCTAGCTAGTGAATTACACGATTTGGTAAGCGATTGGCGTCCGAATTATTGGCAGGGCAAGAAATTCGAATGAATTATTCAGGAAGTATCACCGATGTAACTGGTATCACCGTAGGTCATCACACCGACGTTGAAAACGGCACAGGCTGCACTGTGATTCTCTGCGAGGAACCGGCCAACGCCGGAATGGAAGTTCGAGGAGCGGCACCTGGAAGTCGGGAAACCGCGCTACTCGATCCGCTCGCGAGCGCTCAATGGGTGAACGGTATTGTGCTCACTGGCGGGAGCGCATTTGGTCTCGACTCGCCGGGTGGAGTTGTTAGGTATTTAGAAGAACGTGGCGTTGGCGTTAAGTTTGGACGTGCAAGTATTCCTCTGATACCGGCCGCGGTGGTGTTCGACCTTGGATTTATCAATCACGCCGTTCGACCTACTGGTGACAGCGGATATACAGCCGCCGAGAACGCTTCCAGGGAATTTGCGACTGGGAATGTTGGCGCTGGAACAGGCTCAACAGTTGCCAAGCTTTTGGGTGCGGCATCGTCGATAAAAGGTGGGGTTGGAACCGCATCTGTTCAGCTACCGAGCGGAGCAACTGTTGGCGCGCTGATTGTCGTCAACGCAATTGGAGGGGTCGTTGATCCCGATACAGGCGAGATAGTCGCGGGTCCGCAAACCGACGATGGCTTTGCCGATTCGATCGACCTCATGATCAACTCACCGCCAAAGGATCGTGGATTCTTCCGCAACACGACAATTGGAGTCGTTGCAACCGATGCCCCCCTCGACAAGATCGGAGCGACCCGGCTCGCGATCGCCGGTCAGGACGGCATCGCTCTAACAGTTCGACCATCGCACACAGCGAACGATGGTGACACTATCTTCGGTCTTTCGACGGGTACACATTCCGAACCTGTTCCCGGCGATGTACTGCATGCTGCCGCGCTGAAAGCAGTTACGGGAGCGATTCTGAACGCTATCGATTCAGCCGAGACTCTCGGTGGGGTGATGTCGGCAGCAGACGCCGAATCCACCCGATCCGCGGAAGGCCCGGCCGAGTAAACCATGAGCCCACTTCCCGAGTTAAACAAGCAATCGCCTATAGCCGTAGTAGCGGCTGGTCGTCTCGGATCGAGCCTTGCAATTGCGATGACCGAAGCTGGGTACAACGTGGCCGCGGTGTCGAGTAGACGTTCCGATCATCGAGATTGGCTGAACTCACGGATCGGGGACGCAATAGCCGTCGAAAGCGCCCAAACCGCCACCAACATGGCGAATATCGTCTTCATCACGGCTCCCGACGCCGTGATTGAAGAAATCTGCTCAATTATCGAATGGCGATCCCACCAGGCAGTCATCCATTGTGCAGGCGTACTGCCTCTTTCGGCGATCGACAGTGCCCAGGATAGCGCTGCTGAAACAGCCGGCTTTCATCCCCTGCAAACATTTCCATCACCGGAATCTTCGGATCGTCTGAGGGACGTTTCATTCGCTACCGAAGCGGAAAAACCCGAGCTTCGTACTTGGCTCGATACACTGGCAACCGATCTTGGCGGTTCGCCGTTTCCAATCGTGTCGTCACAGCGTGCTGCCTATCACGCTTCGGCAGTAATGGCTTGCGGCCTCCTCGCAGGTTTAACCGGATTGTCAGCTGAAATGTGGGAGCCGCTAGGGATTGAGCGCTCGGAAGCACTGAGACGATTAATTCCGCTTCTTAGAGCGACTGTTGATGCTCTCGACGAAAAAGGACTACCTGAAGCAATAACCGGACCGTTCGTTCGTGGCGATATTAAAACGATTATGACGCACTTAGAAGCAACGACGAACAAATCGATAGTGACCGGAAATGCGTACGCGGCCCTCGCGCTGGCGTCATTGCACATAGCGAAAGAACAGGGTGGCTTACCCGATTCAGGGTTTGAGCGTATCAAATCGCTACTTTCTAGCGAAAAATAGATTTAAAGCGCTCTTAAAACCCTGAAAATGGGCAATAATGATTTGAAGCAAGTGAACTAAGGCCTGGCGGCTAACAAGTGGCAGTCGACCGGCGCGGAGGTACACGATGACAGTTCGCCGAATCACAACACATAAGATTCAACAGATGAAGCGCCGTGGTACACCTATCCCAATGGTGACGGCATACGATTACACGGCAGCCCGCATTATCGATGCGGCCGGGTTGCCCATGATCCTTGTTGGCGACAGTATGGGTCACGTTGTTCTTGGTCATGACTCAACAATTCCTGTAACCGTCGACGATGTCGTTAATGCGTCTGCAGCTGTCGTTCGAGGGGCAACCAAGCCTCTTATAGTGGCTGATATGCCGTTTCTCAGCTATCAAATTGATGCTGAGACAGCTTTACGTAACGCGGCTCGCCTGATTCAAGAGGGTGGAGCACAAGCCGTAAAACTTGAAGGCGGCAAAACGGTGGCGCTGATAATTCGACGACTTGCTGAAGCAGGCCTCGCGGTAATGGGTCATATAGGCCTTACGCCACAGCATGTAAATCGCTTAGGTGGTTATCGAGTACAGGGCAAGACGGAAACTACTGCTAATGAGGTTCTTAAAGATGCTTTGGCGCTTCAGGAAGCTGGTGCGTTCGCTGTTGTTCTTGAGTTAATTCCCGCCGAGCTTGCGAAGAAGATCACTAAGGCACTCGATATTCCGACAATTGGAATCGGTGCTGGTGTTCACTGTGATGGACAGGTTCAGGTATTCCACGACATGCTCGGGCTCGACCCTGATTTCAGGCCTCGTCACTCGGGGAAATACGCCGACCTAGCTCCGATCATCAAGGATGCGCTTGTTCGGTATGGAGATGATGTTCGCGAGGGCACGTTCCCGACCGATGCACAGTCTTTTTTCTCGGATGAGTCACGGGTTATGACGTCTATGCCGAATGCCTTTGAATCAGGCGATTAATTCATGCGGGTGATACGTACTGTTGAGGAGATGCGAGAAACTCGGCGGTGTATCTCAGGTTCAGTTGGATTAGTTGCCACGCTTGGTGGTATTCATAATGGGCACACAAGACATTTGGATATGTTGCGCCCAAAGTGTGATGTGCTCATAGGCTCGTTGTTCCTCAATCCCACCCAGTTTGCTGCGAATGAGGATCTTTCTGATTATCCGCTTGATGAAGCTGTTGATATCGACAACTTTGATGAGCATGGTGCGGATATTGTATTTATACCATCGGTCGAAGAGATATATCCAACACACGGTAAGGATGCGCCACCAATTGATCCTGGGCCAGTGGCAAAATCGCTGGAAGGTATCCATCGTCCCGGACATTTTGCAGGCGTAGCAACAGTTGTCACTAGATTGTTTTCCATCATTTCTCCAGATAAATCAACTTTTGGCGAAAAAGATGCGCAGCAGCTCAGGATCATCCAGCATATAAACAAATCGCTCAAGCTTGGTGTCGAAATCATTCCCATACCGACAGTTCGTGAGTTCGACGGTTTGGCAGTAAGTAGTCGTAATGCGTATTTATCTCCAGTAGAACGGGAAGCTGCGCCTGTCTTGTTTAGAGCTCTTACTGCTACCAAGTTAATGTGGCATTCTGGTGAGAGATCAGGTGACGTGCTTCGATTTAAACTCAAATCGGTATTATGTGGCGAACGGCTGGCTCGTACAGAGTATGCGGCCATTGTGGATGTCGACACTTTTCAGGAACTTGATAATGTTGTTGGATCCGCCAGGGCTGTCCTTGCAGTTAATATTGGCCGGGCGAGGCTGATCGATAATTTGCTTCTCGGGTAAATGTGGTTGAATCTGAATAAACTCAAAATCTCGTTGCTAGGATCATGTGTTGGCGTTGGGCTAGCTCTACGATTTGGAACATGAATATTCTTGTTACTAACGACGACGGTTTTGATCACCCTGGGATTTGGGCGCTTGTTGCCGCCGTCAGGTCCCTGGGTGAAGTCACAGTTGTTGCTCCCAGTGGTAATCAATCAGGCACAGGGTGTTCCATCTCCTTTCGTAAATCCGTGAATGTAAATCAGGTACCTAGTAGGGTTGATGGGGTGAACTGTTTCGCTGTCCGCGGGACACCAGCGGATTCTGTGATTTTGGGGTCAAAATACATTCTCAAAGAAGATGTAGATGTAGTGGTTTCCGGGATCAATCCTGGCTTTAATACGAGCAGAAATATGTTTATTTCGGGAACATTTGGAGCAGCAATAATTGCATCGGCGCTTGGTATGAGGGCATGTGCTTTTTCCATGGATGCTGTGGATCCGGTCGATGATTTTACGGTTGCGAACGTTATAACGGCGATTACGAATGAGCTAATATCTCCCGATACTCCTTCAGGTTCCCTCTTCAATGTGAATTTTCCTACAATTCCGGTTGGCGGTATAAAAGGTGTGGAAGGTTGTGCTCCAGCACGGTCTGATCTGAAAATGACTGTTGATTTACAGTCCGATGGAGGTTATGAATTATTTTCTGGCTTGAAGGTGAATATAGACGGTATGGAATTAACACCTGGGAGCGATATTGAAGTGCTTGATCGAGGTAAAGTGGCGCTAACGGCGGTAGATGGAACCAATCTTAATTACTTGAGGGGCGACCCGTCACTTCATCGAATGATTGATGCAGGGAACCAAGTAATAGGTTGACGGGTTATAAATAACTATCCAGAATTTCGTTAGACAAGCTGAAATTTAGGCTGTCAACAGGCTGGTGAAAGGGAAATATCGTGCTTTATGAACTTCGCGTATATGAATGTCTGCCTGGACGACTTCCGAATATCAATGCCCGATTTGCCAATCACACAATTAAGCTATTTGAAAAACATGGCATCAAAAACATAGGCTATTGGACTACAGACGTCGGAGAAAGCAACCATGAATTAACGTACATGGTGGCGTTTGAAGATGCCAATCAAAGAATGGCTGCATGGGATAGTTTCCGTAACGATCCCGAATGGGCCAAAGTGACCGCCGATTCTCACAAAGACGGATTAATTGTCAAGAATGTCCGAAACCAAATTCTCACACCAACGTCTTACTCACCGATGCAATAATTTAGTTTTCAAATAAAAGTCCTTACGCACTCCAGATTTGCTGTCAGCAATGCCCGAGTAATGAGAATATGCCAGATAAACGAAAACTTCAAAATCTCTCCGGAAAGGCTCACATCGTAGGCGTTGCTGAATCAAATAAACTTGGAAAGGTTCCAGAAAAATCTCCACTGGTTCATCATTCTGAAGCAGCGATAAACGCTCTTGATGATGCAGGGTTACGGCTTACGGATGTTGACGCACTATTTACTGCCGGGTGGTCTACATTGGATGTCGCTGAATATCTCGGTATACAGCCCCGTTATACGGACAGTACATCCGTTGGTGGTTCGTCATTTGTAATTCATGTTGCGCATGCACTTGCCGCGATTGCAGCTGGGTATTGCGAAGTAGCGTTGATCACTCACGGTCAGTCGGGTCGATCCGATCGTGCACCGATTCCACGTAATCCCGGTACCCCAATGGCGCAATATGAGGCTCCGTATGGCATCATCGGCCCGCCTGTTTCGTATGCAATGGCAGCGCGCCGGTATATGCACGAGTACGGTGAGGATCGGACCCGACAGGCGATGGCAGAGATTGCCGTTTCGACTCGGAAATGGGCCAATCTCAATCCAATGGCTTATTTTTATGATAAACCGGTTACGTTCGAGGATTATCACAACTCGAAATGGGTTGCGTGGCCGTTCCACCTACTCGATTGTTGCCTAGTAACAGATGCTGGCGCTGCGATTGTAATTACTACTCCCGAACGTGCACGGGATGCGAAAAATGGTAGCGTAACTATTTTGGGTGCCGGTGAAGGGCATGATCATTCAGGGATTTCCCAGATGCCTAATTTAACCCAAGCGTTTGGGATGCATACTGGACCGCAAGCATTGGAGATGGCTGGAATAACCCACTCAGACCTTGATCTTGCGATGATTTACGATTCATTTACCTACACGGTATTGGTGAGTATAGAAAATCTTGGATTCTGCGCTCCGGGTGAAGGCCCTGACCTAGTAGCTTCTCAAAGAACCGCACCGGGTGGAGATTTTCCACTGAACACCAATGGAGGTGGTCTTTCTTATACACACCCCGGAATGTATGGGATCTTTACTATAGTTGAGGCAGTACGCCAGTTACGTGGGCAGGCAGGCGAACGTCAGTTAGGTAACTGTGATCTGGCGGTTGCACACGGCACTGGCGGCCTATTATCTTCTACTGGGACGGTTGTATTGGGGGTTCAATAACGATATGAAGAATACAACTCCAAAACCACAGCCAGTGCCCCAGCCCGAATCGGATCGCTATTGGGCAGGGCTCAAAAATGAAGAAATTTGGCTTCAGCGTTCGACTACAACCGGCGCATTTCAATTCTATCCGCGTAATTTTTCAATATCTGAGCCTCATAAAGGTAGCGAAGGAATCGAATGGGTGAAGGTATCAGGTGAGGCGGAACTTTTTACATTCGCTATTGTTCATACCGCTCCTCACATGGGGTTCGTTGGCGATGTGCCGTACATAACAGCTCTCGTGCGATTACAAGAAGGTGTGATTGTTCCAACAAACATTGTTGGTGTTGACCTTGAACCCGAGGCTTTACGGATCGGAATGTCATTAAAAGCAGTATTTGAGCATAGTGAAGACGGTCAAACTTTGTTGAAATTTACTCCAGCGTAGTTTTGTTTGTGATGCCGAGTTAGAATAAAAATCTACCAGGTGAATAGGTTGGTTTTAAAAAGGAAATATTAATCTCAATTCTTGGCCAGAGAAACCTGACGCTAGAACCTGTAATAAAAATGTTCTCCGTCTTGGCGAAACCGATTGAAGGATGCGTAAGAATTTGACGACTAGTGCGTCTTTTTTCATTTCAAATATGAGCCGAGGTCACACTAATGTCTAATCACTTTCTTAAGTTTAGCGATATTGCTTCTCATGAAATTCAATCGATACTCGATCGAGCAACCGAACTGAAATCTGGGTTACCAAGTAACGCGCTTGCTGACAAATCAATTGCGATCCTCTTTGAAAAACCTTCGTTACGCACCAAGCTTTCATTTTGGGTAGGGACTCAAAAATTAGCCGGAAATCCTGTTTATTTCGGCCCTGAAGAGGTCGGACTCGGCAAGAGGGAGCCCGTAGCCGATGTTGCGCATGTTATGTCACGCATGTCCGACATCATTGTAATTAGGACGTTTCTACAATCTACGGTCGAGGAATTTGCAGCAAACGCGTCAGTTCCGGTGATTAATGCTCTTACTGAACGTGAACACCCGTGTCAGGCTCTTGCTGACATACTGACGATTACTGAGCAGCTAGGAAGTGTTGCAGGTGCCAAAGTGGCATTTATAGGGGATGGCAATAATGTTGCCTTGAGTCTTGGATATGCAGTAGCAGGTTTGGGTGGGCACATGACAATTGCATCACCAGATGCATACAAACTTTCTGTTGATTCGGTTGATGGTGCAAATGGATATGGTGAACATGTAGGAGGTTGTGTGACTCAGGTAACCAGCCCGCGGGAAGCTGTGATTGATGCCGATATCGTTTATACCGATGTGTGGACAAGTATGGGTCAGGAGTCAGAAAACACCGAACGTTTAGCAGCGTTTGAAGGCTACCAGGTCAACCCTGCAATGCTAGATCGGGCATCTTCAAATGTGAAATTCATGCACGATCTTCCAGCGCATCCGGGAGAGGAAATCTCAGGCGGTCTTCTTTACGATCCAAGGTCAATAGCATTTGATCAGGCAGAAAATCGGCTTTGGGCACAAGCTGCTCTCATGGAAAAGTTGATTTAATTTTTCACTGGGTTGAATTTACTCAATTCGCTTTAACTGTCCTTGAACATATATTGGTTGTTCACCAACCGGCCCGTGAAGAAACTTTAGGATATTAAAATGGCTTTGCCAGTAGTAGCAATAATCGGAAGACCCAATGTGGGAAAGTCGACTTTGTTCAACCGTTTGGCAGGTCGACGAATTGCTATTGTTAGCGATATTCCAGGCACTACTCGTGACCGTGTTTCAATGGACGCTGAATGGGGACGACATCGGTATTTGATCGTGGATACCGCCGGAGTAGAGGACCGACCTCATGACGAGTTGCTTTGGGGTGATATTAAGAATCAGGTGAGGATAGCCTTAAATCAGGCTGACGCTATCATTGCCGTGGTGGATGTGAATGATGGCGTAATTGATGCCGATCAAGATGTGGCTGATATGGTGCGCCGAGTTGGGAAGCCAGTTGTTTTAGCAGCAAACAAGGTAGATACCCTTTCGCGAGAAGATATGATTTACGAGTTTTTTGAGCTCGGTCTTGGCGAACCACATCCGATTAGTGCCTATCACGATACTGGTATATCTGATCTCATGCAGTCTGTTTTTGAGCAGCTGCCTATATTTGAACATGAACCGATCAGTCAGAGCACTATTAAAGTAGCGATCGCCGGACGACCTAACGCTGGCAAGTCCGCGTTGTTTAATGCTTTGACCGGACAAGAGCGCGCTATCGTGAGCCCGGTTGCTGGGACCACTCGTGACACTGTAGATTCTTTATTTGATTATGAGGGCGAACGAATCACGTTTTTAGATACCGCCGGACTGCGTCGTCGCGGGAAAACTGATCCTGGGATTGAAAAATATAGTGCTATTAGAACCATTGGTGCTATCGAACGTTGTTACGTCGCTGTTTTGGTATTGGATGCTACTGAATTTGTCACTTCGCAAGATACACACATTGGCGGGTATATCGACGATGCTTCACGGGCCACAGTGATAGTAGTGAACAAGTGGGATTTATCCAAAAAATTAAAGCTTGATAAGACCCAAGTTCAAGCAGAAGTTCATAACCGATTCAAATTTATCCCTGAAGTGCCAATTGTGTTTACTTCAGCTCTCACAGGCCGTGGTGTGGAGATACTATTCCCAACGATTATGAGCGTGTACAGGGAGTTTTCCAAACAGGTTCCAAGATCCGAAGTGAGCCGAGCGATTTTTGATGCAATGGGAGAGAATCCTTTACCAGGTTTCGGCCGTCGACGTCCCAGAATTATCCGGTGCTTGCAAAGTAGGTCTTCTCCTCCAACGTTCGAATTCACCACTCGTCATCCAGAACTAATACACTTCAGCTACCGTAGATATCTTGAGAATCAATTGCGAGATAGGTTTGGGTTCGTGGGTTCTCCTATTAAGATGATTTTTCAAAGTCGGCAAGATGAATGATCTCAGTATTACAGTACTTGTTCTGGTTAGCGCCTATTTTTTCGGAGCGATACCTTCGGGCGTCATAATTGGACGCCTATGGCGCGGGGTGGATATTCGTAGTTATGGAAGTGGTGGATCAGGGGCGACTAACGTAAATCGTACGTTGGGTCCTCGTGCGGGGGCAGTTGTTTTAGCCTCTGATATTACGAAAGGGCTACTAGTTACAGGCGTTGCACGTTATCTGGTTGAAGCAGATGCTTGGCTGATTGCCTCCGCCGGGGCAGTTACGGTCTTAGGGCACATGTTCCCAGTGTATATCCAATTTAGAGGTGGCAAGGGTGTTGCTGCTGGACTGGGAGCCCTGGCTATTATTTCCCCATTTTCAGCGGTTATAGCACTTAGTGGGGTGATTATCGCTGTGTTATCGAAGTACGTTTCGCTTGGATCGGTAATCGGAACCAGTCTGAGTTTGGGTGCTTTGATAGTTTTTAGTGCTTTTGAGGTGACAATTTTTGGATGGGATCATGATCGTTGGGATTTGCTTTTTGCGATACCAGTTTCCATTCTTATCATTTGGAGTCACCAATCTAATATTGGACGGCTTGTAAAAGGTGATGAATCCAAGCTAGAAAACAAGCCTGCCCCGCGCAGGGCACAATGAACCGCGTAAACTGCTTATGTGAAACACATAGGAATTGTTGGTACCGGGGCTTGGGCGACCACCCTTGGAATACTGTTAGCACGCACTGGATATGAAACCGTTTTGTGGTCTCGTAGTGAAACACGGGCAGCAGAGCTTGAGAGATCGCGTGTCAATGAAAGATCAGTGCCGGGAGTCCAGTTCCCAGCGTCTATGAGTGTGTCCGCATCCCTCGATGAGTCTTTTTCAGAATCTGAACTCGTGATAGTGGCTGTACCTTCAGTAAGCGTTCGTGAAAATCTGAAACACATTTCGTATGCTCTGTCTGCCGTAACTAGCATTGTGTGCGCAACCAAAGGCATTGAGATTGAATCCGGAAAACGTATGTCCGAGGTGATTATTGAAGAGTTGCCTGGATTTTGTCTAGACAATATAGGTGTCCTTTCTGGCCCTAATCTTGCGCCAGAAATTGCAGCAGGTAAGATCTCATCGGCTACAGTCGCCTTTCCAAGTTCTAGTGTGAGTGAATCTGTCCAATCTATCCTTAGTTCCGATGTTTTTCGTGTTTACCGTAGTGAAGATGTCAAGGGTGTTGAGTTGGGTGGCGCCCTGAAAAATATTGTTGCCATTGGAGCTGGGTTTATCGATGGTGCAGAGCTCGGGGCAAATATCAAGGCAGCATACGTTACCCGGGGACTGCACGAAATTACTCGGTTGGGGGTTGCCATGGGTGCGAAGGCTGACACTTTTGCGGGTTTGAGCGGGATGGGCGACCTGATCGTAACTTGTTATTCGACTTTGAGTCGTAACTATCGACTTGGATTCGGCCTTGCGTCGGGTCGAGATCTGCAATCAGTTCTTAAAGAGCTTGGACAAACGGTTGAAGGCGCCCCTACGAGCCAAGCGGCTGTTCGGCTGGCTCACCAACTTGATATCGATATGCCAATCACTACAGCGACACATACTGTATTGTTTGAAGGTGCTTCACCTCGAAAGGTTGTAAATGATTTAATGGTTCGTACACTGCAGCCTGAGAATAAGCATTACGGTACCTAACCACCTAAATCACCCATTTCATACAAAATTGCCGACATTACGGTGATGGCCGCAGTTTCACTGCGGAGGACTCTGGGTCCCAAGGTGATCAACTGGGCACCTGACTTTTGAATCGCAAGTGCTTCTTTTTGGCTGAAACCGCCAGGTGGGCCGATCAGTGTAGTGAGGCCGACTGGATGTTTTTTAAAGGATCTTAGGGCGACTCTAAGAGATTTCGACTCATCAATATTTTCTTCCCACATGCACAGGACATTCTCGGTTATAAGGGCCTGGTTGACGGCGTCCATGAGAGATATGGGTTGTCCTACCGATGGAATGATTGTACGTCCGCTCAGTTCCGCTGATTCGACAGCAATACGTTTCCATCGCTCAAGTCTTTTCACTGAAGGAGTTCGTGAATTGGCACCTTGTACCCGCTCTGAAATTATCGGTATGAACTTCACTGCGCCCAGTTCACTGCATTTTTGAATAGCCAACTCAATGCGTTCTGGTCTAGCCAGTCCGAGGAGCATGGTGATCTTGATGGAAGGTTCTGGGATTGCTTCTACCATTGAAATTAATGTTGTTGATATCTCATCTTTGCCTATTCGGGAAATTTCTGCTTCCCATTCAGACCCCACCCCGTTGAAGAGCCGCACTCTCTTACCTACTTCTATTCGTAAAACATTTCTGATCTGTCGAGCGATCGAACCTCTAAGTGGTATTATCTGGCGTGTCGCATCAATGTCTGGTACGTAGAAGCGATGCATTATTTGGATCTTGTTATCAAAGTCGTAATCCAGTCTTCTATTTGCCTAGTGGATTGAACTTTTCCTCCAGCAGATTCAAAGGCTGACACGACGTCGTCAACTCGAGTTTTCAGCATCCCTGAAGCGATTATGACGCCATCCTCTGCAACGGTAGCGACAAGTGATTCGGCGTTTTTTATGAGTACGTTGGCAGCTATATTCGCCACCACAACGTCGAAATCTCCATCCGTAATCTTATCTTGGGGTAACTCACCAGACAGGATTGTTGATTGAGCGGAGAACCCTGCATCATTTAAATTCCTTATAGCGGCATTTACTGCATCATTTTCGATGTCGACTCCTATAGCGTGCTGAGCTCCAAGTGCCAGAGCTGCGATAGAAAGTACCCCCGACCCGCAGCCCACGTCTAGAAATCGGTCATTTGGTTTTACGGTTGTTTCTATTTCTTCTAAGCACATGCGTGTCGTTGGATGATGCCCAGTGCCAAATGCTAATCCTGGCTCTAGTGTTATCACCACGTCAGATGTTTTTCCTGTAAATTCCGCGGACTTGGGGACTATCATCAGATTGGTACCTATTCTAATGGGTTTGAATTTTTGATTTCGCCATTCCTCATCGTTGACTTCGCGTTCTTCAATTTCTGGTAGATCCACGAAATGTCTGATCAGTCGAACTCCCACGTTGATTGCAGTTTTACGACTACTGGTGGTATCGTCGAATGGGAGCCAGCCTTTTATAGTGACCCAATCGGTAGGGTCTGGGATCTCCCCTTCATCTGGGTTGTATCCGCCGGGATGTTCTACTGATGCTGAGCCTTCACCGTGGAGGTTGAATAGGTGTGTTAGAGGCTCCACATATTCTGGTGGTGAAATGATGCTGATTTGTAGCCAACGCATCTAAAAGCCTTTATTCGGATCTGAGCCGTTATTTAAGGGTTGTGTTCCTCATTGTTGAAGGCATCCTTCAATCGTCCGAAAAATCCGTGGCGGTTTCCTGATCCCTTGCCGACTCGCTTCAGTCCAAACGATTCTGCGAGTTCTTGTAACAGTTGGGTTTGGCGTTCATCAAGTTTCCTGGGGGTAATAATGTTGAGCTCGACGAGTTGATCTCCTCGACGACCGGAGCCACCCATGTGTTGAATACCCGCTCCTTTGACTCGTTGGATCGTTCCGGATTGAGTCCCAGGTTTAATTTCAATATCTGTCGACCCATCGAGTGTTTCAATATTGATAATGCCGCCAAGAGTGGCCATCGCTATGTCGAGTTCTGCAGTCATCAGTATATCGACACCTTTACGATCGAAGATCTTGTCTTTTTCCACACCTATATGGACATAAAGATCGCCGCTTTGAACACCTCTTCCACCTGTTTCGCCTTCTCCATGTATTAAGAGCTTGGTTCCATGTTCGATCCCAGCTGGAATTTGGACTTCTATTTTGCGAGATTTTCGTTCTTTGCCACGGCCAGAACATTTTTTGCAGGCGGTTTGCACCGTCTGTTTCTCTCCTTGACACGTAGGGCAAGTGGTTACTTGTTCGAACTGTCCAAAGAATGTTCGCTGAGTACGACGAACCTTGCCTTCTCCATGGCAACCCGGGCATTCGACAACATCAGTGCCTGGTTCGGCCTTACCTCCCTCACATCGGTCACAGGTTTCCATTCGATTTATTTTGAGTTCTCTTGGGACTCCAAATGCAGCGTCTCGGAAAGAAACATTGATTTGAAATTCTAAATCCGCTCCTCGGTTAGGAGCTTGTCTGCTTGAACCACCGAAAAAGGAGTCAAATATGTCTCCAAAGCCTCCAAATCCCTCGAACCCATCAAAGCCATGACCTTGCTGACCGTTGACACCTGCGTGACCGAACTGGTCATATTGAGCCTTGCGCTGGGGATCACTTAAGACTTGATACGCCTCGTTTACTTCTTTGAACCGCTCGCCTGCATCAGATTCTTTATTGCGATCGGGATGAAACTTTAGCGCTTGTTTTCGAAATGCCTTTTTGAGATCTTCTTGTGTCGCATCACGGGAGACACCTAGAACCTCATAATAATCACGTTTGCTGGTTGTCATAGGAAAGGCGGGCACGTATCCCGTAGTCAGGGTTCATTTCATTTACGGCTGTGGTTTATCTGTCGTACTAATTGTAGCCTCGATATGTCCCAAAACCGAACGAATATTGAAATCTAGGCGAACGGAATTTGACTTAACGAATTGTCTATGGACATTAGCCGTAGACCATCATGGTTATTTCGTCGAGTTGTCGTGCGATATAGCGTACAGATGGAATGGCCGTGCCATATTTCATTCTGGTCGGTGCCATTACCCCAATAATGCCTTCGGCTGTATTTGAAGTACCGTATCGACTGAAGACGACGGAGAAGTTTTTCAGTGTCTCCTCCGTATTTTCCTCACCAATTACCACACTAGCTGTCCCGTGGGTATCTGTGGATTCGTCTAATATTGATATGGCGGATGGATCCTCGATAATCCAAGTAGCGCCTTCGGCCATAACGGGGTTAGCAATCATTTCTGGTTGTCGGAAGAGTTTACTGATACCACTAAATCGGTTTTCTGTACGTGAGCCATTATTGTGCCGCTTTAGAGCCGTAAGGGCTGAATCAAAAGCCAGTCTTTCTAAACCTGTATTAACGTGGGATACGCGATCTGGCAGGCTGTGCACTGGAACGCCGACTATCGCTTCATTTAATCGATTACGCGCATGCTCAATGTCAGAGTTGCTAAGAGATGAATCGAGCTTGATGATTTGCTTGTAAACACTTGCTTCCTGTAACACTAAAATTACTACTAATAGCATTTCCTGCAGCCGTAATAACTCAACGCTCTTCACTGGTGCTGGAGCGGATTGGGGTAGTGTGGTGAAAGCAAGAGTCCCCATTAAGCCAGCTAGGATCTCAGAGGAAGAGTTTACCCATTCCTCTACGTATGTTTGAACCGTGTGGAATTCCTCGTCCACGCGTGCTGCGACGGTTGGATGCAAGGTTGCCTGTGGATTAAGTGATGCTACGAACTGGCGATAGCCACGGTCGGACGGCACACCACCTGCCGAAACATGGGGGCGGAGTATGAATCCATCTTCTTCGAGCGCAACCATTTCGTTTCGTATAGTTGCTGGACTAGCTTTGAGACTCGTCGAACGAGCGACTGTACTAGAAGCAACAGGAGACGCTGTCTGAACATGTTCAGAGACAATAAATTTTAGGATCTCTCTCTTTCGAGAGGACAGAGTCAGCATATTTATTCCTGACGGATCAAATACACGGTAAGTGATAGGTTCTCGTGAACCTAGCATGCATTTTTCACGAGTGTCAACGGCAAATGTCCCTTTGTGAGTGGGATCAACTTCATGATTCTTTCTGGTAGTTTAATTAATATCATCCTGATTCAATGTTTACCTGATGCTACTCATACAGGCCAGGCGCGCGAACAATACTGAATTTAGTGGCAAGTTTGTTGGTCGGTTTTCCTTGTTTTGTGCGTTGAGCATATTAACGCGTCAGTTCAACCAGTATTTGATTGGCTGTTGGGGTATTCGTATCGATCCCCAAAATAGGTAGGTGTTATATCTCGGGTTACATCTCAATTATTGCCATCATTGGAGCTTTTCGTTGACGCTTGTACGGGCGCATAGTTAAATTGGTCTTTGAACCGTCTCCAAGTGGGGAGAATTGATCTAACACTTGGGCTTAAATTCTTCGAATTAAGGAACGCTCGCATGGAAATACGTTGGCTCGGTAAATCTACGTTCGAAGTGCGGTCTTCAGTAGGGGTTGTCGTGGTGGACCATCAGGGTAAATTGCCATCCCGTACTAAGTTGAAGGACGCGAATACGGTCTTTGTATATAGCAGTGATGGCGATCAAGACCACAGTTCTAATCATTTTCAAATTTTGACAGGGCCAGGGGAGTATGAAATTGGAGGACTTAGTATTCGGGGAGTCGCCACGCCAGCAGACAACCCCGCGATATCTAAGAAGATAAATACCGTCTATATAGTAGATGCAGATGGGTTGCAGGTTGCTATGTTAGGCAATCCCGGCTCCCAGCCGTCTGCGCATTCTGTTGAACAAATTAGTAAGGTGGATGTCCTGATAATTAACACGGAATCCCAAGGTCTCGAACCAGATGAATTATCTAACGCGATTAGGAATCTTGAGCCTAAGATTGTTGTGCCATCTGGTTATGATTCACAATCAGGAAAGCCGGGCGCCGAAATGCAGCGGCTGTTAACTGAACTCGGGGTAAAAGAATTTGAGGCAACTTCGCGTGTGACTGTAACAAAAAGCGGACTTCCTGATGAGCGGACCATTATGGTCCCTCGGCAACACATTGATTGATAATTGGTGGTAACAAGCTTCCAATTTAATGTGGTTTCCAAAAGCCCGTTCTAATTTGCAGAGCTACCCTGCTGACACTTGGCTAATTGGACTAAAAAGTCACCTGCATTGCCTCTGCGATTTCACCGAGCGAAAAGGTTTTTATATGCGGATTCGATCCTGACCAGATGTAGTTGAAGTGTTGGCGAAGAATCTGTGCGTATGAACTGGAAGATTCGAAGTGAAACATGGGAACTAACCCGTCTATGGAACTGCCATCTAACGCAGAGTCAGGTTTCCCGAAATGGTATGTCTCCACGAACACTGATTTTGTTGTCATAACCATGTATACCGACGGCCAATGATCAACAAATCTTACGTCTATTCCGAATCGAGTTCTTAATTCTGATTGTTTTTTTAGGTCAGCGATGACATTTAAGCTACGCCAGCTGTCGTTGTATAGTGGGCCACTTTTGAATCGTCCTTCATCGTCAAACTGTAGTCCATCTTCTGCTACAGCTCTAGCGCGCGCAAACTCGCTAACGGGATTAACAAGGATCGCTCTAACTTGAACCGGACGGTTATCTGAGGACATTTGCCGGAGAATGGTTGTATAGCTTTTCTCACCAAAAAATTCTCTGAGGCCGATTCCCTGTAGTAAAATTTCGCCTTCTGCTGTGTTAAGTGAGGCTGCGATATTTTCTATAGTACTTTGGTCGGAGCTTCTTGGGCCCAGAACCTTGTTTAACCCTTGCTGTGTGGCACCAACTAGGATATCGATAAATTTTTTTAGAGTTTCGCCGTCTGAATGAGTTGGTGACGTCTTTAGGTAATCGGTGGTTAATTCGACGTTAGATGTGATTAATGGGTATGACTGTGAACCGATTGCATTGCTTTGAGAGATAAGGTTTGCGGGGGTGCTGACCGAATGCAGTGCCTCTTCAGTTATGATCCACGTTTTGCCAATTCGCCTAGCTGGCAGGAGACCATCACGCAGCCACTTGTACACGGTTTTTTCGCTGATGTTTAATCGAGTAGCGACGTCCTTAACCCGTAAGTTCATATTTTTCTTATATATTCCTAAATAGTTTTAATAAATCCTTATAATTCTATATAGATATTTTCTGTTCAACAAAACCGCCTGAATCAATTGGCGGGCGGTTTGATTCCGTTTACATTGAGTTTTGGAAGATGTCACCAGCCAACAGCTGTGCCGTCCTTGCGTGGTTCGGAGCCTGCGGTTAGTACGCCAGTTTCCGGGTTGCGTGATATGACTTGACCGCCACCGAAGCTTCCCCGATCGTATCCTGATACCACTTGGACAGTATGGCCGCGTTTCTTAAGTTCATTTACCGTATCAGCAGAAAGATCTTCTTCGACCAGCACGTCCTGGCTGCCTTCAACTTCTACCTTAAACCTAGGAGCATCTAGGGCCTGCTGTGAATCCATAGAGTAGTCAATCATGTTAGACGCAACCTGTAGATGCCCTTGTGGCTGCATGAAACCGCCCATCACACCGAAGCTGAGCCACATTTCATTGTCTCTGGTAGCCATGGCAGGGATGATTGTCTGGAATGGTCGTTTGTTTCCTTCAAGATAATTTGGGTGTTCTGGGTCGAACGAGAATAACGATCCTCGGTTCTGGAGAGCCATTCCCAATGTGGGTACAACTAGGCCGGTCCCGAATCCGTTGAACAGACTGTTGATTAGTGAGCAAGCAGTGCCCTCATCATCGACCGCAGTGAGGTAAACAGTATCCGCTCCACCCATCGGATCTCCGTAAGAGACGTTAGGATTTGTTGCGACACCAGATATTTCAGAGCGTCGACGATTGGCATAATCCTTGCTCAGTAACGGGCTAATCGGAACCTCTGTTACCCGAGGGTCGGCTACGTACTGGAATGCATCTGCATATCCTTGCCGCATCGACTCGATCAAATAGTGATATCGATCTGGTGATTGAGCACCCATCGAAGCGATATCAAAACCTTCAGCCAGGTTTAGTGCTATCAATGCTGCGATCCCTTGGCCATTAGGTGGGCACTCCCAAATATCGACACCTCGGTAGTTGACACTTATCGCTTCATCCCAGTCTGAGTGATGGTTTGCTAAATCTGATTCTGTGAGCCACCCACCTTCAGACTGAATGAATTCAGCGGTCTTTTTAGCGATTTCCCCTTTGTAAAATGCATCGCTTCCACCCTCCGCAATCATCTGTAAAGTGCGGCCCAGTTCAGGGAGAGTAACCATTTCGCCATATTTGGGAGCACCTCCAAGTTTTCCTGGAAGTAGTTCTTTCCCCGAGGGTCTGTGGTTAAGTTTGGTTACGGTTTCGATTGATCCCCAGCTGTGAGCAATTACTTCCGAAACGGCATATCCGTTTACGGCATAATCGATTGCAGGTTTTAACACTTCTTTCAAGGTCATTCGACCGTATGAATTTAGTGCGGTTTCCCAACCATGTACCGTACCTGGAACACTGACGGCAAATTGACTGCCCTCGAGGTTATTTGGAATTGAATCAAATCCGGACTTTCGAACGTCATCAACATTGGCCGCGGCCGCCTGGCGCCCCGATCCGTTCAAAGCTATAACCTTTCGTTCGTTTTTGTCCCAGATGAGTGCGAACATATCGCCACCGATACCGGTAGACATTGGCTCGACGACGTTTAGCACAGCTGCGGTAGCAACAGCTGCGTCAATAGCGTTACCTCCATCTTTTATAATTTGGAGTCCTGCGACGGCCGCAAGTGGTTGGCTAGTGGCGACTGCTCCCTTTCGGGCTAATATCGCGGATCTTCTAGATTGAAAATAACTCACAGAGATGCTCCAATGATGAACGTCGGTTCATACTTTCTGGTGAATTGGATCATAGTAGCATTCCAAAAATATGAAGTTCAGTTCATCGCCGCTATACAAAGTTCACTTCAATACACGCATTTGGAGAACGCTGAATGACTGGAAATGTTCCGCAGGTAGGAATTGCCTGCAATAAAGAAGTACACGAATTATTTTTAGCCGAAATCGACTTAGTTCGTCTTAGGGAATTTGCTGATTTCCAGTGGAAAGAGTTTGATGAAGAGACAAGCTGGGACAATGCTCCTGAAACTTCAAGTCAAGTTAAGTCTGAATTTATCCAATTTACCAAGGGGCTGGATGCACTAGTTGTTTGTCATGGTTCCCCCAGAGTCGATGAGTCGGTATTCGCTGCGTCACAAAGATTGTCGCTGGTGGGTGAACTAGAGGGTGATCGATTCGCCCAGCGAATCGATATTGAGGCTGCTTCGATTCGAAAAATTCGTACCGTCGATACGACACATGGCTCTTCTTATCCAGTAGCAGAGTGGGCATTGGGCATGATTTTGATTGGCTTGCGTAATGCTGGAGTTCATTTCAGACAACTGATTGCCGGTGAGGTGTGGGGAACTCCTGAGCATAGGGAATCGCTCCCGGAATTCGCTCATAATGAAGAACTCACAGGCAAGACGGTTGGGCTTATTGGTGCGGGTTACATTGCTCGGCGATTGATAGAGTTTCTAAAGCCGTTTGATGTGGATTTATTCGTTCATGACCCCTATGTACAGTCTGAATTGGCGAGTTCGCTCGGGTTTACATTGACCTCTTTAGATGTTGTGTTATCTCAACCTGATGTTGTCGTTTGCTTAGCACCGCTTACACCTAGAACCCTGGGGATGCTGGGTCGGAAAGAGATTGACAGAATCAAGCCAGGATCTGTTTTTGTGAACGTGTCTCGGGGTGCAATCGTTGACTCACTCGCTCTAATTGAACGGCTAGAGCGTGGCGATATCACAGCATGCTTGGATGTGTTTGACCCGGAACCAGTCCCAACAGACTCAAGGATTCGAGAGCTTCCTAATGTATTCCTTTCACCACATATTGCAGGTACCTCACCACGATCTCGAACGCGATTTTTTGAAGAGATGGTCAGTGAACTGGAACGTCACTTTTCTGGGCACGAAACTTTACATAATCTCACAGCTAACACATTGGCCAACAGGCGCGGTGAGTAAGGGTGTATCTATCTTGATATGTACCTGTAACGCTACACTTGAACGGATACACGGTAGTTTGTTTAGTCAAAAAAATAGAGACATGGAACCGTGTACCGCTAATAATGTATGTGATTGATTTGAGATGGGCTACGTTTACGTGTAACTACACGGAAAAAAACAGGAATGCTATTTTTTGGAAATTAACGTGCCCGAGGGTTGAGTACGTCGTTAAGGGCGTCGCCGACAATATTCCAGCAGAAAATCAATAGCCACACGACTATAATCGGGGCAAGTAATTGCTCAGGATGATCTCGTAATACTGAAACGCTGGCGCCTCCACGGGCTGTCACTTCACCAATCATCACACCGAGACTCGGACGTGGCGGTTGAACACCTAGACCGAAAAAACTCAAAACAACCTCTGACAACGCGATGGCGCCGATACCGAAGCTGACCGAAACTATGATCGGGCTAACAACGTTTGGGAGTATGTGTCGGAAAAGTATTCTAGGCGTAGACGTTCCCATGGCACGGGCGGCTTCAACATACTCTGCGTCGCGCAAGGCCAGCACTTGTCCACGTACCAGGCGCATCATTCCAAACCAACTGAGAGGTAACAGGGCTATGCCTATGACTAGATAGTCAACCACACCTGAACTGACTAAACCCGTTATGTTGGTGGAGTCTTCAATAGTACGCGCTAATTCCACGATCCTAGGTCGAAGGGTGGCAGCTAACAGGATAATTAACAAGATGTCTGGGAAGGCAGAAATAACCTCTCCTACGCGCATAATTCCCGCATCGATCCAGCCTCGGAAGTAACCAGCAATTAAACCCATGGTCACCCCGAGGAAAAGACTTCCAGTAATAAGTGTTGTGGCGGTGATGATCACGGTTGTCTGAATACCCCAAACTACGCGTGTATAAATATCCCGCCCTAATCGATCGGTGCCCAGCCAGTTTTCAGCATCTGGTCCTTGTTGGGTTTTACCTATGTTCGTATCTTGGTAGTCATGAGTCTGAATCAAAGGAGCAACAATTCCGAGTAGATAGATCATAGTCACGATTACTAAGCTTATGAAAGCCAGGCGACGGCGGCGAAAGTTTGCCCATACTTGCCGCCAGTGGCTTCGTGAGCCTTTAAGCTGATTTATTGCTGAATCTGTGTTCATGACGTTTGTCATATATTCACTTCAGCCTTATGCGGGGGTCGATGATGGTATAGGCAATATCTATGACAAGATTTGCCAGTACCAGCATTAGGGATCCAAGTAGTACGAATGCGGTGAGGACTGGGAAATCACGCTGGAATATCGCATCTAGCGAAAGCCTTGAAACTCCTGGGATCCCGTATATTAATTCCACGATGAGCGATCCGCCGAAAATACCTGCCAACGTGAACCCGAGCAAGGTCAGAATTGGCAAAAGCGCGTTTCGAGCAACATGTCGGTAATTGATTACAAAGTTTGACATTCCTTTGGCACGTGCGGTGCGTATATATTCCTGCCCTATTACTTCCAGGGTACTTGCACGCATATGTCGAACGAAGATTGCGGCGCCTGGAATACCGATGGTCAGAGCGGGGAGAATAGCCTGGGTTGAAAACATTCCGTTCCAACCGGATGCTGGTACCCAGTGAAGTTTGACGGCGAAGAACAAGATAAGGAATGGTGCGGTAAAAAATACGGGCATAGCGTACAGGATCAACATTGAAATCAGGATTGCGGGATCAGTTTTTGTGCCTTGACGTTTTGCTGCATAAAAACCAAGAGGCAATCCAATACCAAGTGCAACTATGGAGGCAGCTATGTTCAATTGCAGCGAAACTAATAATCGTGGACCTATCAGGGAAGTTACTGTTTTGCCTTGGAAAACATAGCTTTCGCCCAAGTCCCCTTTGAGGGCATTGCCTATGAACCGCATGTAACGTATTGGTAGCGGATCGTTTAATCCAAGCTGTTCTCGAAGCCTATCTACTCTTTCTGGAGTAGCACGATTACCCAATCGAAGCTCAGCGGGATCGCCTGGAGCGACCGTTCCCATGAAGAATACAAAGAACGCCGCTAAAAGAAGCAGCACGGGCGTCCAAAGTAGGCGCCTGAGGATGTATACCAGCATCGGCGGTTATAGTTCTCCGTGTTTGGTCGTCTGTCCCGAACTTCGATCATAACGAGATAAGTGCTCAGGCATAAAGCAGTAAGCCCTGCCGACCCTATTTTATCCATGCCCCGTTTTGTGTATCTTCAGTCGCACTGTACAAGTTAACTACTACTTGTCGATCCATACGTTTTTGAATTTCGGTATTGTCATCGATGAAAATACGTAGTCTTTTATCCATGGCTTGACGAGCGCCTTGGAGTCTACCCCCCACCATAAGGGCAACCATGCTGCCTCTGATACGATAATCTGTTCTGCATCGTTGTAGAACTTCACTCGTTTGGTGGCATCCTGTTCGGTTTGGGCGGAAACTACATATTCGTCAACCTGATCGTTGGAGTAGCCACCGTAGTTGATGGCGCTGTTAGATCGGAATAGAACGTCGATAAACGTTTGTGGATCTGGGTAATCAGCCTGCCAAGAAAGGCCACTCCAAGCTTGCAGTCTGCCACGATGGAGATCTTGGATGTATGTTGCCCATTCGACCTGTTGTATCTCGATTTCTATGCCCAGGTTCTGACGCCACATATCGGCAACCACTTCTGTGGTTAGACCTGGCGATCCTCCAGTGCCAGGAACGGTCAAAATGATTCGAGGACGTTTGGTTGGATCTGCGTATGCGGATTGAGCGAGGAGATCTTTGGCTAGTTGTGGATCGAATTCAAGCCCATCGATATCAGGCGAGAACCCCGGAAATCCAGGAGGGATAATCCCGTATGCTGGTTTTACGAGATTTGAAAAGACTTGATCGGCTATTAACTGTTTATCTACTGAATGGTTTAACGCCTGCCTGAAAGCCGCATCATCAAATGGCGGCTCTTTCATGTTGAAACCTACGTACGAAACAGCGAAATTAGGTGGCACTTCGACAAGATCACGATTGATATCCTCAGTAGGGTCTTGGACGCGTTCAAGATCCGCAAGTCCAACACTGGTTATGTCGATTTCATCGTTCTCATACATTGCCATGGATACGCCGCCGGCAAGGTTGAACACCACTTCGTCTAAGTAGGCAAGACGACCCCAATAGTTGTTGTTTCGTTCCAAGCGTATGCGTTGACCGATTCGGTATTCTTTCAGGTTGAACGGGCCAGTACTTACAGGTTTGTCGGTCCACTTGCGCCCAAGAGACTCAACGTTACTTTTATTCAGAACGAAAGCTGTAGGATACGTCAGTTTGGCGATGAAATATGCCTTAGGGGCATCAATGGTAAGTCTGAGCGTTCGTTCGTCTACAACTTCTATACCTTCAGCGGTTGTCGCCGTACCTTCGACAATCTCCTTGATTCCTACGATGTCTCCCAAGAACTCTTCAGCGACTGTCGACGCTGTGTCAGGATGTGCGGCACGCTCGAACGACCACTTGAAATCTTGGGCTGTCACTGGATCTCCGTTTGAGAATTTCAGATCTTTACGAAGTTTGAATTCGTACACCGTTCCATTCTCAAGAACCGACCATGATTCAGCCAGGTCGGGTTCAAATGGGTTTACAGGATTTGACCCGAGACGCACCAGGCCGGAAAATACTTCGATCACTACACCATAAGAGGTTCCGTCGGTGACAAGATGGGGGTCGATGGTTGGAGGGTCGCTCCATAATGTATTGAACACTCCACCCTGCCGGGGAGCAGTACCACCAGTATCGTCTGCAACATCTTCGCCCGTTTGTAATTCAGGAGCAATATTAGGTTTTGTGGCGCGAGATGGCGGGGGTGTCGAAGTGGACAGTGGCTTATCTGCTTCTGATCCTGAATCGCCACTGCAAGCGACGGTGAGAATGAAAGCGAGGCAAGCGACCATGCCAATGAACATGTTTCGTCTCAGATGCAAGTGTTTTTTTGTCATTTTTTTCTGCTGATAAGCCAATTATGTACTTCCGATACGTGTTGGTTTCTGGCTAGTTATGACATTGAGCCGGATGGTGCTGGCGCTGATTCCATTTGAGATGTTAGGTATGACTTTAAAAGCTCGTCTAAATCTCCATCGAGGACAGCTTGTGCAGCAGTAGTCTGGAAGTCAGTACGGTGGTCTTTTACCATCTGGTAGGGGTGTTGAACATAACTACGAACTTGCCTTCCAAATTCTGCTGACACGTGTTCTCCTTTTAACTTGGCTCGTTCTTCTGCTTTTTTCTGCATATCTAAGTCTACGAGTCGTGATAGTAGAATTCGCATAGCCACTTCACGATTTTGGGCTTGAGAACGCTCGTTTTGAACGGCGACTACAAGATTAGTTGGAAGATGTGTCAGTCTTATAGCGGTTGAGTTCTTTTGAACGTTCTGGCCACCATTTCCACTGGCACGAAAAACATCGACCCTTAGATCGTCTTGGTTGACCTTTACTTCTTCTGATTCGTCAGCTTCAGGAAGAACTTCAACTAATGCAAAGCTTGTGTGGCGTCGGTGATCAGCATCGAATGGAGAAAGCCTAACCAGACGGTGTACACCTCTTTCCGATCGCAAATAACCGTACGCGAATTTGCCGTCGATTTTTATTGCGGCGCTTTTAATTCCTGCCTCATCACCTGGCGTGAAGTCCAGTACATCAGCACCAAACCCTCGTCGTTCAGCCCACCTTGTATACATTCTTAGGAGCATTTCTGCCCAATCTTGGGCATCTACTCCACCAGCCCCTTGTTTCACGTAAAGAATTGCAGCTCGATCATCGTACTCACCACTCAATTGCAGCTCAAATTCCAAAGCGTTAACTGATTTTGTGTATTCATCCAGATCATGTCTTAATTGGGCGCCGAGAGCCTCATCGTCTTCTTCCACTGCTAAAGCAAATAATTCAACGGTGCTAGCGACATTATTAGAGAGGTCAGACCAAGTCTGAATTTCTCCACGGAATGCAGCAAGGTCTCGCATCTTTAGCTGAGCGTTTGTCGAATTCTCCCAGAAGCTAGGCTCACTAGCTTGTTTCTCGAGAGAGTCAACTTTGTGTTGTAAGTCAGACAGGTCAAAGCCGCCTCACAATCTCTTGAACACGGTTTTGTAACGTTTCAGCGAGAACTAGAAGCGTCCGGATATTTGTTACTGTGGATTCTTCTTTAGGCATTTACATTAATTGTAAGAAATCGTCTTTGGAGCCATAAAATATCAAAGATATATCGAGATACCGAGTGTTGATTTCAATCACCTAAAATTATAACAACCGATGGTTTAGTCTCACATGTGTTTTCGAGCTTGTTAAGACCTAAAATTACAATCTACTGCCAGTAGATCGATGTTATCTTTGGATCATCGGGGCGTGGCGCAGTCCGGTAGCGCATTGCACTGGGGGTGCAAAGGTCACAGGTTCAAATCCTGTCGCCCCGACCATATATAGTGATCGACGACCTAGTGTTTTGACTATTTGGGAAGCAAATCTGGCGAGTGCGTTGGCTTTTTTATTGATAGGAACGTAAAAGCTGCGGCGATCAGCAAGACTGCGCCGCTCAAAAGCACGATCTCATAGGATCCTGTTTCATCTTTAATCCAACCTGCAGCGACAGGCGTTGTGAATAAAGCGAGGTTGTAGATTGGTGAAAGCAAACCTCTGATGAATGCGTAGCGCTTACGTCCAAACAAATCGCCCACCAGTGCCCAATTCAGGCCTGAGCCTATCTCAGTCCCCGCAAACAGTAATAACGCTGTAAATATTGGCCAGGGACCATCTACCACATTCAGCAGGAGCAGCGAGCATGCAGCGGAAATGTAACACCCAGCCAAAAGTCGTTGCCTGCCTATTCGGTCGCTCAGCCAGCCGAAGAAAAGAATCATAGGCACAGAGCACAACGCTAAAAGGCCGATAAGGTTTGCTGCCATTTGCTGGGATTCACCCTTCCAAACCAGTATCGGAACAAAATGCACGAATATGGTTCCGTGAACTGACATCCTTAAAAGAGTACCTAAGGCTAATGTCCAGAAAGCTCGAGTGCGAACGGCTTGCCGGGCAGTCCATTCGTCCTCACTATCCCGAATTTCTCCCTCGTTAATCTTGTGACCTGACTTTGATTCTTTTAGAGGGTCACCATCAGGACCTACACCGATAGATTCAGGGGATCTTTTGAATACGAAAGCTAATGGAGCGATGAACACTAGCATTCCAACGCCTACCCACATAGCTGCGGTTTCCCAGCCCCATCGGAGTACAGCGACTGAAAGTAGTGGGACCATGAATGCTCCACCGAGTCTGAATGCAGCGCTGTTGATGGACATAGCCACACCACGGTTGCGTGAGAACCAAGTGTTTATCGCAGTGGTAGAAGCCTGCATGAAGCTGGTCGAGGAGCCCAGAGATATTACAAATAAGTAGACCAGAACGAATGCGAGAAAAGTACTGGTCTGAGATAGCCAAACGTAACCGACTCCGGTCATGATCGTACCGATTAGCATCAGTCTCCGAACACCGTAACGATCGAGAAGCCATCCCGTGATTGGACCAGTCAGCCCATTCTCCGCTCTAGATAGAGCGAATGGCATGGCGGTCTGAGCCGCTGTCAATCCGAGGCTCTGTGATATTGGGATGAAAAAAACGGTGAAACCCTGCCAATGTACGGATCCCCCGAACCCGTTTGTTAAAGCTGACGCCAGAACAATGTTCCATCCGTAGAAGCGTTTTTTACGGGTTTTAGTCGAATCTGCGGAAGTTCGTTTGTGGGAATCGGTCACGAATATCGGCTTCTGGTCATCTTTGCAAGGCGATCGTACATAACGATATTTACCGTCATTCCTAGATTCAGTGACATCGTTGTGGGTATTCGGACCGTGTACGGACAGTTTTTAAGGATTTCTGGACTTACTGATCCGTTTTCTGGACCGAATATGTAGCAAGCACGTTCAGGGTGGACGAACGTGGTTAAATCCATGGCATTGTCAGTAATTTCCACGGCTACTGGCGTGCAATCATGTGGCATAGCGTTAAAAATGTTTCCTACTTCTATGATCGGTACGTGCCTGTACGCACGACCGGGGTCCGTAGACAGCTTTCTAACGTTTATTGACGAGTCTTTTTCGCTGAGAATCACCATTCGAGCAGAGAAACCCAGAGCGGCTCTTAGTGCGTGACCCACATTGACGCCATCAGTAGGCCTATCTAGAGCTATGCAAGCGAATCCACGCTGGGCCAATGTGGATTTTCGGTCGATATACCGACTGGTATTTCGTTTCGATCTTGGTGTGTATTTAGATTTCAATTTAATTTACGACTGGGATATCTGTGGGTACACGTTGGTGCCAATCGGTTAATTTTTCGAATGCAGCGCCTATTCTGAGAACGGTCGTTTCATCGTATGGATGTCCGGTAATCATCATTCCGATTGGCATGCCATTACTGGTGAATCCACAGGGTATCGAATGTGATGGTTGCCCAGTGACATCAAAGATACTGGTAAACATGGGAAGTTGATTTCCTGCTTCCATATTTCCGTCCGGTGGAGTGCATTCTGTGATCATGGGGGTCTGAATTGGAACAGATGGGGTGATCAACACGTCGACCTGTTTCATCGATTCGGACATGTTGTGGTTGAACCACTGTCTTGCGCGCTGGGCACGGACATAGTCGATGGCTGGGATATCGAATCCTGATTGAATACGTTTTCTCAGGCCAGGTGAATAAAGATCCGCATACTTAGCCAGTAGAGACTCATGGGCCGAAACGGCCTCTGGTCGAATCACGCCTAGATTAATCGCTCTTCCTTTTTCCACCCAGGGCATCGGCAGCTCGACGATTTCAGCGCCGTTTGAAGCCATGAGGTCAATGGAAGAGAGGACGGCTTCTGATATTTCATGATCTACTGAATCCTCAAAGAAATAATTGGTTGGCACTCCGATTTTGATCAACCCCAATCCTTCTTCAAGCCCGGAAGTGAAATCTTGTACGGGACCGGCATATGATGTTGGGTCACCACCGTCGGGGCCAGCAAGGGCGTTCATCAGTAAAGCGCAATCGCCTGTCGTTCGTGCCATAGGCCCTACGTGATCCATGCTCCAAGAAAGGTCTAGGACACCTGTTCTGGGAATGCGTCCGTATGTAGGCTTCAGACCAGCAATCCCGCAAACCGATGCTGGCATGCGAATCGACCCGCCTGTGTCAGATCCGAGAGATGCAGGGATCATACCGGATGCAACTGCAGCGGCTGATCCGGAGCTTGACCCTGCAGTGATTCGAGTCCTGTCCCAAGGGTTTTTTACATCGCCGGTATACGGATTCAATCCTGTCGTGCCAAAGGCGAATTCGACTAGATTCAGTTTCCCTATCAGAATGGCACCAGCTGCTTTAAGGCGGGTGGCTACGATGGCATCCGACTTGGCTATATTATCGGCAAGTACCTTCGATCCACCAGTGGTCTTATGTCCGGCTACGTCGATCAAGTCCTTAAGTCCAACTGGGATACCGTGGAGGGGTCCGATATATCTACCCGACTCAATTTCACTTTTTGCCATTCGGGCTTCTGTTCGCGCTGAATCGCCCCATACTTTGAGAAAAGTGTTCAAAGAGGGTTCGAGCCGAGAAATTCGCAGGAGCAAGGCTTCAACTAGGTCGACAGGAGACAGAGCCCCGCTTCGAATACGGGGAGCTATTTCGGTTATCGATTGGTACGCGATGTCAGGAACATGTTTGTTCAATCTATTGTGATTCTCGGCGTGAAGGTATCGGCATAAAAATCGATGCCGGTTCAAATCCTGTCGTATCAATTGATTGAAGCACCAAATAAATTTGATCCACTTCTTTTGTTAACATATGCACCTTTTTGTCATCATCAACGGAGATACTCAAGTCGTGTTCTCTTGCTTCATTTGAGAATTGCTGTTGTTTGTTTGTTGGCGGCAAGATGTGGATCTCGAAATATTATTTTTCAGTTTTACCGCAGTATAGACCTGTGAGCTTTGAGTCGTGCTAGTCTGAACTACCTATGCAGATTACGCAGATACTTGCAAAACTGGTTGCGGAAGCGTTGGAGTCGGCTCAGACGACCGGTGTTCTACCCGCGTCAGGCGAAGTAGACATCAAGATCGAGCGTCCAAAATTGGCTGGGCACGGGGATTTCAGCACAAGCCTGCCATTAACGCTTGCTCGTACTATGCGAGTTCCTCCCATTCAAATTGCAGCCGCCATCGTTGATGCTATGCCGCAGGGTGAAATGATCGGAAGTGTTACCAGCGCGGACCCGGGTTTTGTGAACTTCAAACTGTCCACGCATTGGTTGCAGTCGCAGGTGAAGATTGTGCGAGGTCTAGGAGAAAAGTTTGGGACTGTAGATTCAGGGTTAGGCAAAAGTGTTCAAGTAGAGTTTGTAAGCGTTAACCCGACAGGCCCACTTCATGTTGGTCATGCACGTGGTGCAGTTATCGGTAGCAGTCTTGCGAATGTCCTGGAAGCTGCAGGTTATGAAGTGCAGCGTGAGTATTACGTCAATGATGCCGGGACGCAAATGCGAGTGTTTTATGACACTTTGTATTCACGTGTTATGCAGGCATCTGGGCGCGATGTGCCACTTCCGGACCCTGCCTACCCAGGTGATTATCTTAAGACTCTTGCCGCGGATTTGCTAAATGATCTTGGAGAGAAGCTGGGATCCAAAGAAAAGAGTGAAGTGATTACCGAGCTCGCTCCAGAGTCATTGAGCCGGACAATTGACGGTATTCGGCATACGCTGGAAAGGCTAGGCGTTTTCTACGATCAGTGGTTTCATGAGAGCAGATTGCTCTCGAGCGGACGATTTGATCAAGTTATGGACTTTCTAAAAGATTCCAATTTGATTGTAGATCGTGATGGTGCGCAATGGTTTGCTGCGACGAAACTTGGACTAGATGAGGATATCGTAGTTATCCGTAGCGGGGACGCGGATCCGACATATTTCGCGACGGATATCGCCTATCACCATGAGAAATTTATGGAGAGGAAATTTGATCGGGTTATTAATGTTTGGGGAGCCGATCATCATGGGCATATTGCCAGAATGCACGCGGTGCTCACGGCATTCGGACTCGATCCTGATCGCCTAACGATTATTTTAAATCAAATTGTGAATTTCAAGAACGAAGGTGAATCGCTGAAATTCAGCAAGAGAAATAACGTTATAGTGACGGTAGAAGAGTTATTGGACGAGGTTGGATCTGACGCGTGTCGATTTACCTTTTTGAGTAGATCACCTGACTCGCATATGGAATTTGATTTGGGATTAGCGAAGCGACAATCGTCTGAGAATCCAGTTTATTACGTGCAATACGCGCACGCTCGCATGGCTTCTATATTGAGAACGGCGGAGGAGAAGGGAATTAATTTTAACTCTGCTGATCTTGACTTACTGGTGCATGCTCAGGAATTGGAGCTCATTAGAAAGATTATTGAACTGCCAACGGTTGTTGAGCGTTCCGCTGAACGAATGGAACCGCATCATCTACCCCACTTCGCTATGGAATTAGCCAAGTCTCTTCAAAGATTTTACGAACATTGCCGAGTCGTATCTTCTGAAAAGAAGGATATTGAGATATCGAGGGCAAGATTACAGCTGGTAGATGCGGCGAGAATAGCCCTCAGGCAAACACTAAGTTTGATGGGTATGAGTTCTCCAGAGCGTATGTAGATGATCGCAGTCTAGGTAACGGAAGTGCTGGTGTGACCGAGATCAGAGGAGTTATAAGTGGCGATTCGATTCACGTAAGAGGCGGCGGCTCTTTGCATTAGCTCTGAATGGCGTGATCGAATCTTGCCGATTACTTTGGCCGGTGTCCCACGGATTAAAGACTTGTGTATGAACTCTGAATTATCAACAATGGTACTTCCGGCAGCGACAAGGCAACTCTCCCCTAATATGACGCCGTCGTTTAATGTGGCACCGTTTCCAATAAGACTACCATTCCCGATCAGCCGAGCATGGCATACAACCCCATGGCCTATCGTTACGTTATCCCCAATTCTTGCATCGGCGTCTGCGTGTAACACTGAATTGTCCTGAACATTGGATCCCGCACCGATTTGAATCTTGCCGGAATCTGCCCGAATGATGGCACCAGGCCAAATGCTTGAATGCGGTCCCAGTTCTACATCTCCAACTACGTATGCAAATTCGGAGACGAACGCTGTCGGGTCAATTTTTGGTGATTTATCGCCGAGTGTTCTGATCATTGGTGTTTTTCTAACTTTCCGGAAGACGCGAGAAGGTCAGATCCAAGGATTGATTTGTGGGTAAGTTGACTTGATCCCACACCCAAGTTTCTTCGGCTTTAACATGGTCTCCGTCCCGACTGCCTAGATAGAAAGTGATTATGCCGTGCTCTATATCGGCAGCACTTACGGGTCCAAGAATTACTTGTACATACTCTCCTTTGAAAGTTCTAGAAGGGGGCGACCCACCATGGATGAATTCCGCATAAATGGTTTGATTAACCGGACCCGGCTTGCCGTCGACTGTGAACTTGCCGTCGAATATTATCGGGAAAGGTGGCGGGCCATCTAGCGGGGTGAAATCTTCTCGATCGTAGGGGGTTGGTTCGACATCATTATTGGTGCAGGCGATTATTGCAAACGACAGCATAGCAATCGCTGCTAACAGAACGGTCATACACGTGTTATTTGCGTTAAATAATTTGATGGTCAAGGGAGTTAAATCAAAGGGTGATTGTTATGCCAATTGGTTGCTCGTTGATATGCTGCGGCAGCTCTTATTACCGTTGTATCACCGAATTGTGGACCGATGAATTGAAGCCCTACTGGCAGGCCATCCGACATACCTCCGGGGACCGAAATAGATGGCAGACCCGCAATGTTTACTGGGATAGTACAAACGTCATTCATATACATCTGAACAGGATCATTGATCTTGTCACCTATTTTGAAAGCTACACATGGAGACGTGGGCGTGACCAAGGCATCGAACTTAAGGAAGGAGTCAGTGAATTCACGTCTTATCAGCGTACGAACTTGCTGGGCTTTTTTATAGAACGCGTCATAATAACCAGCTGATAGAGCGTATGTGCCGAGAAGTATTCGACGTTTTACTTCATCTCCGAAACCTGCACCTCGAGCGGATTCGGTGGCCTGTGCAGAGGTACTGGCATTCAGCGAGCCGAGACCATACTTTACACCATCGTAACGCGAAAGATTTGCAGATGCTTCTGAAGGTGCAATGATGTAGTAAACAGCGAGGGCATGGTCCGTTAAGGGAAGAGATGTTTCGCTCACATTAGCTCCAAGGTTCTCTAGTGTTTCAAGTGAAGCCTCGAACGCAGTTCGTACTCCAGGTTCTATCCCCTCGACGAGATATTCTCTTGGAACCCCGATATTCATTTGATCAATTCCAACTTCTAATTCCTGACCAAAATCGGTAAATGGCGCAGTGACCGAAGTTGAATCACGGTGGTCGCGGCCAGAGATGACGTTCAATGCATCGGAGCAATCAGCTACAGTTCTCGTTAAAGGTCCGATCTGGTCGAGTGAACTACCAAAAGCTAACAAGCCAAAGCGACTCACAAGTCCGTAGGTCGGTTTCATCCCGACAACTCCACAAAAAGCTGCGGGTTGGCGGATACTGCCTCCGGTATCGGAGCCAAATGCTATGAAACACTGACCTGCGGCTACCGCTGCACTTGCTCCACCTGAACTTCCGCCTGGAACTCGTTTGGTGTCCCATGGGTTATGGACAGGTCCAAATGCTGAAGTTTCATTAGATGAGCCCATCGCAAATTCGTCGAGATTCCCTTTACCCAGAATCACAGCGCCAGCTTGCTTTAAGAGGCTAACGACTGTTCCATCATATGGTGGGAGATACCCCTTCAATATTTTCGAAGCAGCAGTTGTCGCGACATCTTTGGTCGAAAAATTGTCTTTGACCATTACAGGCACCCCGGTCAATGGGGTCGGTTCCTGACCTGTTCCGAGAAGTCGCTGATCAGCCAGTTTAGCGTCTCGTATTGCGTTCTCTGGCGTAATCGTAATGAACGTGTTTAAGAGCGGCTCAAGTGATGCGATCCGATCCAAAGTTACTTTGGTTGCTTCTACAGAAGAGACTTCCCGATCATCAAATTTTGACCGGAGTTCCCGTGCTGAAGAGAAATGCAGATCTGAGTTATTTATCTGTGTCATCGTTCGATGTTTCGGTTTATTCCAGTACTGGACGCACTCTGACAAATTCACCATCTCGGTCAGGAGCGTTTCTTAAAACGTCATTTTGATCAAGTGGTTGCTCCGGATGGTCGTTCCGCATTACGGTGTTTGAATCAGTAGTATGCCCGGTAGCTTCGACGCCATCGGTTTCCACGCTCGATAATGAAGCGAAGTGGCTTAAGATATTTGAAAGTTGCATCCTCATATTTTCTGTTTCTTCATTGGACAACTTTATGTAGGCAAGTTTGGCGATGTATTCGACATCTTTTTTAGTGAGAGGTTCCATGCTTGATAACGATATTCATTTTCACTACTGTAGCTAACTAAAGGCATCAATTTATTGCATTCAACATTGGTGCTAGGTTGGCCGATTGGGCATTTCGATAAAACGAGTGTAGCAGCGGGCAAATACCTGATGTTTCGATGAAACGCACGTTAAACAGACCTTGTATTGTTTGACACCTATAAATAACGTTGCCTAGAATCGAATCCCGTGTAGGGTGATTTTGTAAAGGACGATCACACTTGAAGTCCACCAGCCCTATCCGAGGATGCGCGAGATCTCCGCAAAGAGCCGTCGAAACCATATATCGGGATTTACTCCGATATTTATTCTTACCTGCTTAGTCAGACGGTTTTTGGTTCTCTCAGATTCAACCCAACTAACGATGAAATCTGAACCTTTCTCTGCTGATGCGTGTGGGTTAGGTACATGACCAAGTTTATTTTTGTCACCGGCGGGGTGGTGAGCTCTCTCGGTAAAGGTATAACGGTAGCCTCAATCGGGCGCATGTTGAAAAGTCGTGGTTTGACGGTTTCGGTTCTTAAGCTTGATCCGTATTTGAATGTAGATCCAGGCACGATGTCTCCTTACCAGCATGGTGAAGTTTTCGTAACCATTGACGGTAGCGAAACTGATCTTGATCTTGGGCACTATGAGCGTTTCATCGACGTAGAACTCACGGAGCTTTCCAATGTCACGGCAGGACAGATTTATTCCGAAGTGATTTCTAACGAACGAGCCGGGCAGTACTTGGGCGGTACTATTCAAACGGTACCTCATGTAACCAATTTAATTAAAGATCGCGTGCTTCGGCTTGCTGAAAAATCCCAAGCCGATGTGGTTGTCGTGGAGGTTGGAGGGACTGTTGGCGATATCGAAGGTCAACCTTTCATCGAGGCCATTCGTCAAGTTCGTAATGTTGTTGGAAGCGAGGATACGTATTACATTCATGTGACATTGCTGCCCTATCTTGGTGCAACGGGAGAGCTTAAAACAAAACCGACCCAGCACAGTGTTCACACGCTCCGTGGAATGGGTATTCAACCGAATGCAATTCTATGTCGGGCCGACCAGACGGTTAATGAAAGTGAACGCCAGAAGATATCACTATATTGTGACGTTGCAGCCAATGCAGTCATTTCGCTTCCAACGTTAGCGAGTGTTTATGAGGTTCCTCTCCATCTCGAGGCTGAAGGATTGGGGGACATTCTCACAGAAGAATTGGACCTTCCAAAAATTAAACCTGATCTTGATTCATGGCGAGCAGTTGTAAGAGTGGATGAAGAAGAACGCGCTGAGATCGACATCGCCTTAGTGGGCAAGTATGTTGAACTTCAAGATTCGTATCTTTCTGTCGTCGAGGCTCTACACCACGCTGCTCTACATAATGACCGTAAAATTAACATTCACTGGATAGCTGCTGAAGACGTTGAAACTGCGGGTGCGGATCAGTTGCTGGGATCGGCGCATGGAATTATTGTCCCGGGCGGATTCGGTAAGCGCGGTCTGGAAGGGATGATCGCAACAGCTAGGTATGCTCGTTCCGCCGGTGTTCCGTATCTGGGTCTTTGTTTAGGAATGCAAATCATGGTCATTGAGTACGCCAGGAATGAACTTGGTATTTCAGACGCGACTTCATTGGAAATAGATCCGAAGGCGGAAAACCCGGTAATTGCATTTATGCCCGGACAGGAAAAACTTCATTCAACTGGGGGGACGATGCGGCTCGGCGCATACCCCTGTGTTTTGAAAAGAGGAACGCGAGTGCATGATGCTTACGGACAAGAAACAGTTCATGAGAGGCATCGTCATCGTTACGAGTTCAACAACGAATATCGGATCCAGTTGGAAGAAGCTGGGTTGATAGCTTCAGGCACATCGCCAGATGGATCATTGGTAGAAGTGACTGAAGTATTTGGGCATCCATTTATGGTTGGCAGTCAGTTTCATCCCGAATTTGCGTCGCGTCCTGAAAGGCCACACCCGTTATTCAATGAATTTATTAAAGTTTCCAGAGGTATTCTCAGGGAAGGTGGACAGCACGATCTCTTCGAAGAAGAAGGATCGTGATAGACCTGTTTGGCAATCACTATTGCATTAGGGTTGCTGGAATTCTTGTTCGGTTTTTTGATACCATGTATTTAAATAAGTGAATGAACCGCTTTTGGATCTTTGCTAATTTGTTGTCTTCGCCCGTCACAGTAAATTGTGAACTTAGGCGATTTGGCTCCCCTTATTACAGGATGTAGATACCCGCTCAAACGAGTGAAAACTCCAGCCGATAAGCTGCCTGAGTTATTGCTTAATACGAGCTACCATAAATTCAGAGTTGACGGCCATTAGTCTATTCAGGGCACGGCCATTTACCAAAATAGACAGTCTCCGTAACTCTCTAATTCACCCAACTTTTTCTTAAACCTATTTTTTGCTTTTGGTACACGTGGTTGGTCTGTATTGACTAATTTCGGCGGTGTCAAAAGCAAAGGAATTTACCCAAACACTAGCAGGAGGAACTTGTTCTGACTACGCAACCCCGAACACAATCTCGTGGCTCCAATCGTCGCAGATCTAACCGGCGACGACCCAGAGGCGGTGGACGGCCAACTGGACTTCCGCAAGATAATTTTGAAGTTGATGAGAGCACGTTGCCTGATCTAGGAAATCTGGGTGCAAAAACAAATGACGCACTACGGCAAATGGCTATCGACATGGGCATCAAGAAAGTTCCAACTCAGCGGACTGATCTAGTTCTTGAAGTTCTTGCAAACAACGCTGAGACTGCTGGTCAACTGGTTGGTGCTGGGATATTAGACGTTCTTGGTGACGGCTATGGTTTTCTGCGAATCGCCGATAAGCGTAGTGGCGGAGAAGACATTTATGTTTCCCAAAGCCAGGTTCGTCGATTTGGGCTTCGTCAGGGTGACATGGTTGCCGGACAGGTTCGCCCACCTTCTGAAGGGGAGAAGTATTTTGGCCTGATCCGTGTCGAGCTAGTGAATGGTTACGATCCCGAAACAGCCATTAAGCGACCGAAGTTCGACCAGTTCACTTCGGTATATCCCAATGATCAAATAAAACTGGAAACTACTCCGAAACAACTTGCCACTCGCACCATCGACATGGTGTCTCCGATCGGGAAAGGGCAGAGAGCACTTATCGTCTCACCGCCCAAGGCGGGGAAAACGGTGGTGCTGAAACAGATCGCAGCGGGGATTACCGAGAACCATCCTGAAATTTACATTATAGTTTCACTGATTGGTGAGCGCCCCGAAGAAGTTACTGATATGCGTCGAACGATTAAGGGCGAGGTATTTAGCTCTACATTTGATGAACCAATCGAAGATCACTGCCGCACGGCAGAAGTCGCCCTTGATAGAGCAAGACGGCTGGTTGAGAGTGGGGAAAACGTTGTTGTGCTGTTGGATAGCATCACACGGCTTGCGCGTGCATACAACCTGTCAGTGCCGAGCAGCGGTAAAACTTTGTCGGGCGGTATGGACCCTAATGCCTTGTACCCGCCGAAACACTTTTTCGGCGCTGCGCGAAACTGTGAAGAAGCCGGAAGTCTAACTATCATTGCAACTGCGTTGATAGATACCGGATCGCGTCTGGACGACCTTATTTACGAGGAGTTCAAGGGCACTGGCAATATGGAGCTCCATCTAGACCGTAGAATGGCTGAGCGTCGGCTTTGGCCAGCAATTGACATTGAACGGAGCGGTACCCGGCATGAAGAATTGCTTCAAGATGATGCTACGCTCAAGCAGGTGTGGTTACTTCGTCGGATGATGGGTATTATTGGCCAGGATTCGAATAGTCCAACAGAGGCCGCAGAACGAATTCTTGAACGAATGGGAAGAACTCAAACAAACGACGAATTCCTGGAGTCGATTACTAAGCCAGATAAATCCGAATAATCGTTTAATAGGCGTTACAAGTTTGTAAATAATCGCTGAAATACGTTTTTGGTATGTAATTCTCTGGTAACGCAAGTTGCTTTTATATTGTAACGGGACTGTATGTCAGTCACGAAGTAAGTCTAAATAACGTCCGATAGATATATATCTGACAGTCGTATTGGATTTACGCACTAGATGCGTGATCCGGTCAGAGTGTTAAAAATGTTGTTTGTGCTGTACTGAATGGCTTGACATCATGATCGATGCGATGGTTAAATCGTGTAGGTTT